>Ga0114932_10000065_pt1 | contig 112215 bp, 72 predicted proteins | sample 2SBtaG_2_FD_87286 | JGI IMG/M metagenome (GOLD analysis project Ga0114932, IMG submission 87286) | Deep subsurface microbial communities from Kolumbo volcano to uncover new lineages of life (NeLLi) - 2SBTROV12_ACTIVE470 metaG | ecosystem: Environmental > Aquatic > Marine > Volcanic ...
CCACCTCTGCCTGCCGCGCAACCCGCCGCTCTTGCCTCTTCTGCTCCTCGAGCGGCTCCACCTGCTTTGGCGCGAGGTCCTCGTCGTGGTCGGCGTCCAGCAGCCGCCCGAGCCGGCCGTCCCGCGCCCCGAGCTCCTTGAGCTTGGCGTCCAGGTCCTTGAGCGGCGAGTTGGGGCTCACTGTCAGCGCTGCCCGCCGTCGCGGCGAGGTGTCGGGCTACTTGAACGTCACGCGCATCGTCCAGCCAGCGATGTCCTTGTTGTTCGTCGGCGTCGTCCGCACATCCAGCAGGTACCAATAGCCCGCCGTGGTCGGGAACGTGACCTTCGGGCAGCCCGGGAACTCGCCCTTTTGGCGCACGTCCCACTTGATGGCGCGACCCAATCGATAGGCGCGCAGGTCCATCGTGTTTTCGACGCATTTCGCACCGAGCGGCTTCTCGACGGCGACCGTGGCCGCTTTTCCCGTGCCCTTGAGGCGGTACCAGCGCGACCCGCCAAGCTTGTTGTGCGGATAGGTGTAGCCACCGAGCACCAGCTGGTCGTGCGCGGTCGCCTCGTTCACGCCAGCTTTGAGCGTCCGGTACCCGCGCCAGAATTGCGCCCCGCGATGTTTGGCAAAGCCCTGCGGATAGGTCCGTTTGGCCGCGTACCAGGCGCCGATCGCGTTGCCGGTGTCCCAGCGATCCAGCGGCATCGGCGTGTCGAGATCGACCGTGAACAGCTCCTTGATGTCGTCGCCGTCGACCTTGTCGCCGTACCGCGCGTGGTAGCCGTGCACAAACCGCAGCAGCGACGTGAACGTGTCGGTCGGCTCGTGCACGTGCTCCAGCGTCCAACGGATCCGGTCGAACTTGCCGGACATCGCCACCTTGTCGCGGCCGTCCCAGAGCTTGACGAGCAGCCAGGCGACCGCCTTTTCACTGTACGTGCCGCGGTCGTTGCTGGTGATCGGGGCTGAAAAATCGAGCTGGAAGCCGCCCTTTTGGTTCTTGCCGGAGACATTGACGTAGATCGGGTCCTTGAGGGCCATCGCTGACAATGCGTTGGCGTACCCTTCGCCGAACGCGATGCGACCATCGAGGCTGTTGTACGAGGAGTGACGGCCGCCGATGCTGTCGCTGCGAAACAGCGCGTTTTCGACGTGATGGCCGACCTCGTGCGCCACGATGTGGTCGTCGTATTCGTCGGTGTTGATGTTCTCAAAACCCTTCAAGTAGATGACCGGCATGCCCAGCTCGGTCGTGTAGTGGCTCGACGGGCCGATCTGGCCCTGGTCCTTGTAGCCCGGCAGCGGCATGTTCCCGGGGCTCCAGTTGATGTGCAGCGCGGGCAGCATCATGTCCTGGCCGCGCACCAGCTGGACGACGTCAAAGGTCGTGTCCATGAGCGCGAACGGACCGCTCTGCCTCACGGTATGGCCGGATTTCTTGGCGTCCCACTTGGTCGCGGCGTGCAGGTTGACGCCGGACTTTGGCGCGCTGACCTGCGGCGAAACCAGCGCCCACTGGGCCTTTTCGTTGGTGTTGTCGACCGCGCGGATGTCGGCCCAGGCGCGCGGTTTGCCGGTGACGGTGTCGTCGATGCGCAGGTGAGCAAGGGCGCGCACTTTGACCTTCGTGCCCTTGGGGACCTGCAGCGTGTAGGCGCCCTGGGTATCTGTCGTCGTCTCGTCCAACACGGTGGCAGCGCTCGACATCGCGACGGCTTGCACGACGATGCGGCGGGCCGGTCGGACCTCGGTCTTGTCGTAGCCGAGCTTGATCCCGCCCTCGTTGGTGGCGAGCGCTGGGATCCAGTCGAACGTGACTTTGCCGCTCACTTTGTCGACGGCAGGGCAGGGCGCGGAGGTCTTGCAGGATCCGCCCGCGCAGGTCGCCGCTGCACACTCCTTGTCATCTTCGCACGCGACCTTTTCGGCGTCGGCGACAGCTACGATCACACAGCCTTTGACCGGATCACAACGCGACAAGCTGCAGCTGTCGGTGGACGGACACGCGCGCGGACGGTGGATGCAGCGGCCGTGTTCACAGGCTACGGACTCGTCGCACACCCCCTTGGCGCCGCAATCGACCGCGATCGTGCACGCGTTGGGCAGCTTGGCGGCGGCGAACTTGACCGTTCCGGGGCTGGTCACGACGGTCTTCTTGGACCCGACGCCGAGGCGCGCGTTGCCGTTGTAGCCGGCGCAGCGAATCGTACCGGCGGCGGTGGTCCAGCAGGTGTGTCGCCGGCCTGCCGCGACGCGGATCGCAGCCCCGACAGAACGCGGTTTGACGGCCCAGGGGCGCGACTTTGTGCTGCCGATTCCCAGCTGACCGCTTGTGCTCGAGCCCCAGCAGGTTGGCCAGGCGCGCTCGTCACGGCCGAGCGTGCACGCGTGTTCGCCGCCAGCGACCAACCAAAGCGCCGCCGGCCGTAAGCGGACCCGTCGTGGGATCTCCGATCCGCCAAACGCCCCGCTGCCCAGCTGTCCCCGCTGCCCGCGTCCCCAACACACCGTTCGGTCGCCGTTCATCGCGCAGGCGAAGCCGTTTCCGACCGCGACCGTGTCGTATTCCTGGCCGTGGGCCGCCCCCTCGGAGCGCAAGAATCGAACCTGGCGGACCTTGCCCTTGGATGTCCCGCCACGGCCGCAGACGCCGCCCTCACAGCGCCCCCAGCAGAAGACCCGGCGCCCGCGGCTGATCATGCAGGTCGTGTCCGCGCCCGCCGCGATCCTGCAAGAGCTTCGGCGCGCGTCGTGTCCCTTGGAGACGCTGTGCTCTTTGGAGACGCTGTTTTCTTTGGAGAAGCTGGCGACCGGTACGCCGGGCACGAGGACGGGGCCCTTGATGCCGCCGAAGCTGCCGCCGAGCTGGCCGTGCACGTCGCTGCCCCAACACCACACGCGACCGCTGACGATGGCGCATCCGTGCTGTCGACCGAGCGCGAGTGGGTCTCGCGTGGTCAAGCCCTTGATGAACGTGGCGGTCGCTGAAGGCGCGCCGGTTTTGCCCGTGCCCAACTGTCCGGCGTCGTTTCGTCCCCAGCACGCGACATCGCCGTCGTCCTGGCGCAGGCAAGCAAAGTCGTCGCCCGCGTGAACGTCGATGCCGGTGACGCCGCCCGCCAACAACGCTGGCTTGAAAACCACCCCGCCGACCTTGCCCGTCCCGACCTGGCCGTGGTCGTTGAGGCCCCAGCACAACGTGTGGCCGCCCGAACCGACCGCGCAGGTGAAGTCGTCGCCGGCCGCGAGCTCGTACTTCGCGGCGAACGCGTTGGCCTTGTCGGACAGCAAACAGCCGGCTTCGGGGTGACAGCCGTGGCCGCACTTTCGCTTCTCGCCGACACATACGCCGGCCTTGCAAGCGTCGTTTTCGGTACACGCGTTGTCGTCTTCGCATCCGCTCGCGTCGATCACGGGCTTGCTGGAGCACGCGCCGTCCTTCCCGCACACGTCGAGCGTGCAGGCGTTGCCGTCATCGCAGCTCTTCGCGACTTGTTTGCACGTCGCGCCGTCGCACCAGGCCGCGATGGAACAGGCTTTGCCATCGCCGCACGCTTGGATAGCGGGCTCGTGTCCGCACGCTCCCCCGGTCTTGCAAACGGGCGCTGTGCAGACATCGCCGTCGTCGCAGCCGTCCTTGAGCTCGCAAACCCCGGCTTTACAAACGCCTGTCAGGCCGCAGGCGTCGTCCCCGTCGAGGCACGTCTTGGCGTCCGGGGCAGGTTTGGAGGCGCAGCGGTTGGTCGCCGGATCGCACAGCAATTCGATGCACGGATCGCTGGCGTTCGCGCAGGCCTGGTCGGACTCACAGGGCGCCTCTTCCGCCTTGACCACCCGCGGCTTGAGCTCGCTTTTCTTGGACGCGGTACCGATGCCGATGGTGCCGTACTCGTTGCGCCCCCAGCACGAAACACGACCGTCGCGATGGACGACGCACGTGTGCCAAAAGCCCGCGGCGATATCGATGGCGTCGGTGATCCCGGCGATCTTCACGGGCTGGGTGCGCCGCGCGGTGTCCTCGGTGCCCAGCTGACCGTACTTGTTGGCGCCCCAGCACCACGCGCCGCCGGACTTGTCTCGGGCGCAGGTGTGGTACGGCGACGCATCGAGCTGCACGACGTCGGCGATGGCGGTGACCGCGACGGGTAGAGAAGATGACGCCGCGGGACCGTTGCCGAGCTGCCCGTCGGTCCCCTTTCCCCAGCATTTGACGGTGCCTTTCTTTGAGAGCGCGCACGCATGCCGGCTCCCTGTTGCCACTTCCACGGCGTCGTCGATCCCGATTACGCGCGTAGCTGCCTCGTGATGCGCGGTTCGTCCGTTGCCGATCTGACCGTTGCTGTTGCTGCCCCAACACCACACGCCGCCGGCCTTGACGCCGCACGAATACACGTTGGCGACATCGAGCTGCTCGAGTCCGGCAACATATGGCACCCGATGAGCGGCTCGCGGCATCGCACGTCCGCCGGTTTGGGCGTACGTCCGTGAGCCCCAGCAGGTCGCGTACCCGTCGATCCCGAGCCCGCAGCTGTGCTGATAGCCCGCGTGGACGCTGACGCCTTTGCGCAGCGTGCTTGCCCCGACCAGCGCCGGCCACAGGATCGACTTGCCTTGCACACCGGTCGCCTGCCCGACGGTGTCCCGCCCCCAACACTGCGCCGCGCCCGAATCGGCGAGCACACACGCGTGATAGCTGCCGGTCGCGAGCCCGCGCAGGTGTTCGTTGGCCAGGCGAGGCTTGTTGGGAACCGCTCGCGTCTTCTTGGTCCCGTCGCCGAGCTGCGCCCACTCGTTGCGGCCCCAGCACGAGTAGCCGCCGAGTCCGAGGCGCACGCACGAGAAATGGCGGCCGGCCTCGACGTCGATGGCCCATCGCACCCGGCAACCGCCCTTGTCACACCACCCGCGCGGGCCGCAATCGCCATCGGCTTGACACGCAATCGCCGGATCCACGTGCGGCGAACCACTGTCCGCACCTTGACCATCGCCGGACGCGACAACATCGGTCTTGTGGCCGGTGTCGGCCGTGGCTGTGTCCGCGGTTTTCGGCTCGGATTCGAGGCTGACATCGTCGCTGCATGCGCCCAGCACAAGTACAGCGCAAGCGGCCCAGGTTGCTACGATTCGTCGCATCGCGCGTTATCTTGGCGTTTGCCGCCCGCTACGTCACGGCTCGGCGTTCTCATGCACGCACTTGTTCACCTTGGCGTCGCAGTAATCAAACGTCTTCGAGTTCTTGTCATCGCACTTGACCGCTCCCAGCGTCAGACACGCCGCGGGGATGTTGCACACCGCATTGCCCCACATGTCCAACGTGCCAACGTACGGGGTGGACACCTTGGTGGTCTCGTTGCTGTCATAGCCAACGGCCGCGATTCGTCCGTCTTCCATCCGAACAGCGGCGGTGGCGTAGTTGGGGTGGGTCATGCGCCCGGTGGGACGGAAGAACTTGAGCCCGGTGGGCCCGACGAGCGCGAAAAACCGGGTCTTCTTTGGCGGCTGGCCGGCATGGCCGTATGCGAGCATGAACGTGGCCGAGAGCGGCACCAAATCGCGAACGGCGACGCCCTTTTGCGTGCCCATTTGAAGTATCTGGTGCGTGGTGCTCTTGAGCTTGGCGTTGTGCCGGATGATGACGCCGTCGCCCGCGGTTTCGCTGCCGACGGAGCCGCCGAGCGTTACCCAACCGTCGCTATCAACGTGCATGTTGTCGATATAGGTCGAGAGGGTTCCGACAGACAGAGTCTGCTCGGAGACCTTGGCGGCGTACTGGTTGAGCCGCCACAAGATTGGCGAACGCTTGCTGCCGGCCGCTGCCGGGCCCTGGTCGCCCGCGATCGTGTAGATTTTCGCCGGCATTTCGGCGATCGCGCGGAGGCGAACACGGTCGTTGCCGCCGCCCACCGTCTGCTTCAGGTAGACCTGTTTGGTCTTGCGGTAGTGAATGACGACGCCCGTCGATGCCATTGCGAGGTCGTTGTCGCCGACGGCGAAGAAACCGCTGGGTGCTCGGGTCACGTGATACAGCGTCACGCTGCCTTTGGTCGGTGCATAGATCTCCTCTTTCAACTGCGGCCCAAGCTTGTCGCGGAAGTAGTAGAAGTAGCCGTTCTTTCCGCGCCGTCCGACCGCCACAGCGAGACGGTCGGGGCCGCGTGCGAGTCCATAAAGAGCCGTGTCTTCGGCCGACTTGAGCTCGACTCGCTTGGTGTGGGAGCCGTGTGCGCCGTACGAGTTGAGCACGCCCACGGATTTGCCCGCTGCCGGATAGCCGGTGCCGGCCGTCACAAGCTCGCCATCCCACCAGGCCAGCACGTCGTGCACCTGCTCGCTTCCAGCCACTTTCTCGATGTCCCCGACGCGACTCCTGCCGGCCGGGCAAGACCCGGACTTGCACGTGCTCACGTATGTACACGCGCTGCCATCGGCGCACGGCTTTGCTGAGTTGGCGTTCGAACAACCATTGACCTTGTCACAGGTGTCGGTTGTGCAAGCCAGCTTGTCGCTGCAGGCCTTCATCGCCTTGTCGTAGCAGACGCCCGACTCAAAGCAGGTGCGACGGCCCCACGAATCGGCGCCCGAGATGACCGTGTGGGCCTCTTTGGTTGCCGTCTGGATCACGGTCGCGACCGCCATCCCTGCGCCTGGCATCGGCGCTACACGCACGTCGTATAGGCCCGTGGGTGCCGCTGACCGAGTCAGGCTCTGCAGGGACACGCCGTCGTATTGCGCGATGGTAATGACCGGGAGCTTCGTCTTGGGATCGGTGTCGACGGCAGCGGCGACAAGCGTCCCGTCGGCAAGTGCGTCCACGTCGCGCCCCGCCGTCGAGTTGCCGGTCGCGTAGCTTGTCCAGTCGACGAGATTCCCAACGGAATCGAGGTGTAAGACAGCGGCCGAGCCGTCCAGCGTTCTCTTGCCGGTGATGGCGATGCCGCCGTCTTTGGTCGCCGCTGCCGACGTGAAGTCGAAGCTCGCTTTGAAGACCAGGTCGCGCTCCCACAGCAGCTTGTTGGACGCATCGAAGCCCGCGACGTGCGACGACGTATTTGTTCCCCAGCGCCCCGCGGCGATCACCCCCGCCTTGGGAAGGGCCGCGACGACATCAAACCGTCGCCTCCCAGAGGACCCGCTCGGCGTCGTCCACGGCGGGACCACATCTTTGCCCGTCTTGGCGTTGACGCGCAGCAGCGTGGGGTGCCAGTTGCCGCCCGACCGCCAACACACGGCGGCGACATCGCCGACGCTGTCGCGGACCACGTCGACGCACCGCGATATGGCGGACGGTCGTATCAAGCGCCACTTCTCGGTCCCATCGGCTTGCAAACGAGCGACGATGCCGTTGTGCGGCGACAGCTTGGTCTTGGGGTGCGAGGTGCCAACCGCGACAACAGCGCCCCCATCGACGGCCGTTACCCGCTGAAAATACTCCCACTTGGTGCCAATCGTCTCTTTCTTGAACGTGCCAGTCACGCCATCGAGCCGCACCCACCAAGCGTGCCGTTTGGCGCTGGTCGAAGGCACGCTCCCGTGGAATCCGACGCCGACGATGTGGGCATCGGACGTCCAGGTCAGGTCGAGGATTTGCTTCCAGCCGCCGCCGCCGATCGACGTGGACCAGAGCTTGGGCTTCTGACCCTCGCACTTGCCAACCTTGCAGACGCCGACGCCGGCGCAGTCCTTCTCATCGCCGCACTTGTCGCCGTCTTTGAGCGGTTTCCACTGGCAGCCGAGCTTGTCGTCGCACGTCGACGGGTTGCAGTCACCCTTGTCCTGGCACACGACCTTCGTGACCTTGCAAACGGCCGCAAAACAGGTCCCTTTGCCGCATTTCGTGTCGAGGCAGGTGCCGGGCTTGGGCGGGTATTGGCACTTGCCCGTAGCCTTGTCGCAGGACTCGTCGGTGCAGACGTTGCCGTCGGCGCAGTCGGTCGCCACGCCTTGGCATTTGCCGGCGGCGCAGCCGTCCTTTCCGGTGCACTTGTTGCCGTCGTCGCACGTGGCCGTGTTTGCCTTGTTCACGCAAGCGCCCTTGGCGTTGTCGCAGGAATCGTCGGTGCACGGATTCTTGTCGTCACATGGGTCGCCGCTCGCTGGTGTCTCGCACTTGCCCGTCAGCTTGTTGCAGGTCGACTTGGCGCAGCCCTTGTTGGTGCACTTGACCGGATCGAGGCCGAGGCACGCGCCGGTCTTGCACACATCGATCTGTGAGCACTTGTCGCCGTCATCGCACGGCTTGCCGTCGCCGTAGTTGGCGGCCTTGCACTTGCCGTCCTTGGCATCGCAGCGTTGCGTTGTGCAGCCCGAACCGGCCTTGCATGTGACTGTCTTGCCGGGAGTGGGTTCACACACGTACGGCGGCTTGCCCCCCTTCTTGTCGCACCAGAGCGGCGCGGTGCAGGCGTTGTTGTCGTCGAACTTGCCGCACTCCTTGTCGACCTGGCACTGGCAGATGTTGGTCCCCGCCACGCATTTGCCCCCGTCGCAGGTATCGTACGGCGTACATGCGTTGTCATCGGCGTTGCACGATTTGTATTGGTTGACCGCCTTGAGCGCGCACTTGCCTGTCTTCGGGTCACACCGCGACTTGTTGCACGCCGTGTCCTGCCACGCCGAGCACTTCACAACCGTCGCTTGGTTGACGGCGCACCGCTTGGTCTTGGCGTCGCAAACGAGCGTCCCGTTGCACAGGCTGCCGTCTTCGAGCTTGCTGCAGTCGGCGTCTTGCTGGCACTGGCAGGTGTTCGCTCCGGCCTTGCACGCGCCCGTTTTGCAGGTGTCATTGTGGGTGCAAGCGTTGCCGTCGGCATCGCACGAGGTCCCGTCGCTCAGGTTCGTCTTGGCACACTTGCCGGTCTTCTTCTCGCAACGCGTCGCTTCGCACAGGCCGTCATCCACCGTCTTGCAGCCAACCACGGTCGCCGGGTTGAGGCGGCACTCCTTGCTGCCGATGTCGCAGAACAGGGTGCCGTCGCACTTGTTGCCGTTTTCCCAGGCCGCGCAATCGCTGTCCTTTTGGCACTGGCAGGTCACCTTGTTGACGCCGACACAGACGCCCTTTTCGCAGTGGTCCTGGCTGGTGCACGCGTTGCCGTCGTAGTCGCAGGTCGCAGCGCCGGGCAGCGGAATGAACGCGCAGGCGCCCGTCTTGGGGTTGCAGCGATTGCCCGCGCACAGCGTGTCGTCGACGGTCTTGCAGCGGATCCGCGTCGCCTCGTTGACCCGGCACTTCGGCTTGGCGCCGCTCTTGTCGCAAAACAGCGTGCCGTTGCAAAGGTCTCCATCGCCCTTGCCCGCGCAGTCCTTGTCTTCTTTGCACTCGCAGACGTTCTTGCTGTCGCGCAGGCATTTGCCCTTCTTGCAGGTGTCGTTGGGCGTGCACGAGTTGCCATCGGCGTTGCATGACTTGCCCTCGGCGACCGGCGTCATCTCGCACTGGGCGGTTTTCTTGTCGCACAGGTTCTTGGAACACGACGTGTCCATCACCACGGAGCACTTCACTACCGTCAGCGGGTTGAGCTGACATTTGCCCGACGCCTTCTCGCAAAACAGCGTGCCGTTGCACGGGTCTCCGTCCTCGGCGCTGGCGCAATCGGCGTCTTCCTTGCAGCACACGAGCTTGCCCGCGCTGCACTTGCCGGCCTTGCACGCGTCACCCGACGTGCACTTCTGACCGTCGTCGCACGCCATGCCGTCGGGCACCGGGGTCATCGCGCACTTTCCGGTCTTTTCGGCGCACATGCTCTTGCTACAGGTAGTGTCCTTGTTCGACGCGCACTTGACGATGGTCGTCGGGTTGACCGCGCAGGCGGCCGGCTTCTTTGTCTTGTCGCAGTACAGGACACCGTTGCAGAGGTTGCCGTCATCTTTGCAGTCGGCGCTCTTCTGGCAGCCGACCTTCTCGCCGACGCACGTGGCCTTGCCGTCTTTGCCGACCTTGCAGACGTCGTTGGCCGTCGCCGCGTTGCCGTCGTCGCAGGTTTTGCCGTCCTTGGCGGGCTTGAACGCGCACTTGCCGGTGTTGCCGTCGCAGACGTCGACCGTGCAGTCGTCCTTGTCGTCGCACGTCACCTTCTTGCCGGCGCTGCAATCGCCCTGGTCGCACACGTCGGTTTTGGTGCACTTGTCGCCGTCGTCGCAGACCGCACCGTCGGGTTTGACCTTCTCGTAGCAGCCGATGTCCTTGTCGCATCGCGCAACGCGGCAGTCGTTTTTCGGCTTTGGACAGTCGCTGTGGTTGACGCAGCCACCCGCATCGACCGGTCCCGCATCCGCGGCGACGTCACCGGTATCGGTCGCGCTCGTGTCGTTGGAGCCTGAATCCGTGGAGCTCGTGTCGGCCGGCGCCGTACCCGAATCGGCGGCTCCCGCGTCGTTGTTGCCGCCACCGACGTCGATGGAGGCGGTGTCGTTTTCAATGTTGGCGCCGATGTCGCCGGACGGATCGGAGTCACCGCTGGTCGGCTCATCGCTGCACGCGCCCAGAAACGACGCGGCAAGAAAGCACACGGTCGCGACCATGGTCACGAAAAAGCGCTTGTCGGCGGACCGGCCAGCCCGCCTCAGCTGGGGAAAGAACATGACACTCCGTAGGGGTTTGCCCGGCAGCATACACATGGCCGGCCGGCGGTACACGACGGTCTTTCAGTCCGCCGCGGCGATCACCGGACGCAGTTCATCGAAGCCATGCACATCGACGTATTCGCGACGTACGCCAAGGCATGACGGACGCACCTCGCAGGTGTCGCACCCGGGTCCGTATTGGCGACCGGCGGTGTCGGTGCGGTCGGCGTCATGGGGCGGCGGACTCAAGGCCAGTTGCCGGGCGAGCAGATCAGGATCGTCCGCGAGGATGCAGGGCACGAAGCCGCAGGTGCCGAGCCCGCGAACCACCACGTCAGCGTCTTGCAGGGTCGTGAGCGCGGCGACGACATGGGGCCGCAATCGGTCGAGGCGAACGGCTTGGCGCGCGAACAGCTTGGTGTCGTGGTAGCTGCACGGATGCGAGAGCGTGACGCCGGCGATGGGGTTATCGCGTCCGTTCACGAACCGACGCACGACCGATTCGGCGAAACCGGACAGCTGCTCGTAGTTGGCGCGCTCGACCACGCAGTTGAGCTCGACGTGCAGACCGTCATCAAGGCTGCCCTCGATGCCGGCAATGGTGCGTTCCCAGGTGCGTGGCGCGGACGTCATCGCGTCGGACGTTGCGGCGTCCATGCTGTGCAACGATACGAATAGCTGCTTCAAGCCGGCGTCGACCAGGCCGGCGCGCACGTGGGGTTTGGCGAGCTGCACGGCGTTGGTTTGCAGCGTGACCTCGAGACCTGCGGCCGTGGCGCGTTCGAGCAGGGCGGGCAGCTGGGGGTGGAGCGTCGGTTCGCCACCGGTTATCGACAACGCGCGGATGCCCATGGCCGCCATTTCGTCGAGCCACGTGAAATACAAACCGCTGTCCGGCTCCGGCCATGAGCGGCCTTGCCAGCAAAACGAGCAGTCCTGGTTGCACCTGAAGCCGAGCCGGAGGTTGCCGTGCAGGTCGTCGTTGGACGCGTTGATCTGGCGATACATCCAGTCGTCGAGACCGGCGAACTGCCGCCGCTTGTCGATCGCGGTGTCCAGTGACTGCAATGCGTCGATGGGGGCACGGACAAATGCGCGGGCCATCGATCGAGCGAACGGGGCCAGCTCCGGATCGGACCACGGGTCGACGCCGGCTGCGGTTCGCTGAAACGTCAGCCCGAGGCCGCTTCTCTCGGGGTGCTTCACGCGACTGCGCGGGTCGTCGCTGATCTCGGCGGTCAACAGGGCGTCGCCGGTCAACAGGGCGTCGTCGTTCAACAGGGCATCGTCGTTCAACAGGGCATCGTCGTTCAATAGGGCATCGTGGTTCACCAGGAGATCGTCAGGCCCGGCCCCCTCGTCCGCGCCGATCAGCCGGACACAGATGCGGTCTTGTTTGGCGTCCCAGCGGAACGCAACCGTTGGCGGGAGGCCGAGAACAGCCGCAAGCGCGCGGACAACGTCGTCTTCGAGCGTGTCGATAAAGGGCGAAAAAGCGCCTGTTGCGCGGCCCTTCAGATCCGACACCACGGCTCGCTGGGCTCGATCAGTTGCACTTGGCCGGGTTGATCGCCTTGTCGCCCTTCTTGAGCAATTTGATGCCCATCCACTTCACCTGCGCGCGTCCGCCCTTGTTGAGCATCAGCGTGTAGATCCGGCCGCTCGTCTTGGGCAGGCAGCCGGCGCCGAGGGTGATGGTCTGCATCGACGCTTTGCCCGGGTTGGCGGCGACCGCGAACTTGTGATCGGCGAGCACCGAACCGGAAAAGACGCTGACAGTGACCGGATCCTTCTTGCGAACGGCGAGGCCGAGCTGCGGACCGCCGCCGCCACCGCCGAATCCGCCGAATCCGCCGCCGCCACCCGACGCCTCGAAGCTGAGCTCCACGCCCTCGGTCCCGGCTGGCACATCCACGTAGAACTGCAGGTAGCCGGGCATGCCGTCGGCGAGAGGGACGCCGTTCTGTTTGCCTTCGACCGTGATCGGCAACAGGTCCTTGGACTGCTGGGCGTACCAGTCCTGCCACGGCTTGGCCGGGATGCAGTCGATGACGCCGTGGTCTTTGAGGATCGCCTCGACCTCTGCCTTCTTCCCCTGCTTTTTGGCCTCGGCGACGATCAGCTTCATCGCGCCGTCGAGCGTCGTCTGCTTGGTGAAGCTCTGCAGCGCGTTGAGCACGATGGAGTCGGCGGTCACCTTGCCGAGCTTCTTGCGCACCGCCCACAACGCGGCGCCGACGATGCGGCCGTCGGCGTGGATCTCGGTGGTGATGTCGGCGGGGCAGGTTCTTTTTTCGGTCAGGTCGCGCTTGAGATGCGGTCCAACGACGGCCAGCGCGTAGGCACCAACGACGGCGTAGTCGCTCATCGAGGCGGCGAAGTAGTCGGCGAAGCCCTCGTTCATCGACCCGCGCCAGTTGTCCATGCCAAACAGCCCGAGCCCCGAACCCTGCAGCCGCGTCGTGCCGACCATGGCGTGGGTGTACTCGTGGTAGATGACCGACGCGTCGTAGGAGAAGTCGACGTCGTTCCACTGGAAAAACACGATGGCGCCGGTGTCGCGGGGCGGCAGGGGCAGCTGTTTGAAGGCCTCGGGCGGCATGAACGCGGCGTTGGGCATGCCCGACCAGCCCGGTTTCTGGCCGAGCGCGGCGGCCGCCAGCCCGGTGAGCTTGACCTGCACGTTGATGAGCGCGTGGAGCGGGAAATCGACGTCCGTCAGCCCGTGCGTGTTCTTGAAGTAGTCGTGGATGGCGTTGACGTGGTTGTACATCTGCACTTCGGCGAACTTGTCGTTGCCGTCCGACGTCTTCGCCGGTGGCTTGATGTGCAGGTAGTGGCCGTCCTTGCCGGGTTTGGCGGTGCGCTTCTCGACGCAGAAGTGGCCGGCGGTCAGGCCCATGTACTTGATCGGCTCGCCGCCGTCTTCGTTGAGGCAGTTGCGGATCTCGACCCAATTGCTCTTGAGCGTGCCGTCCTTGGTGATGGGTTTGGTCATCGTGACTTCGGTGACCTGGCCCTTGTCGCTGACCGGATCGCGGGCGTAGACGAAGCCGCGCGGCTTGTCGGCCGCCCCGGTTGGGACGTCAGCTTTGGCGGCAGAGCCGGCGTCGGTGCCGGCCGCGTCGTTGGTGCCAGCGCCCGAATCGACGGCGGCGTCCTGGTCGCCGGTGCCGGTGTTGCCCGCCAGCGAGCTGCTGGCCCCGGTCTCTTCGGCTCCGCAGGCAGCCAGCGACGCGATGGCCAACACCGTTAGCAGACGGCGCCCAAAAGCGGGTCGTGCATCATGGGGGACGGCGATGGAGTGGGACATGTTGTGTCCTCCTGGCAGACGACGAACGGCTGCTTGAGAGCCAACCAAGAGTTCTCAGTGCTGGACGTGGTTGCGGGATTGAACGATGCGGCCGCTGGTCGCGCTGACGATGAGCTGCATGTGGGCGCGCATCGGGACCGCGGCGACCTCGACAACAAAGCCGATGATGGCGCGGCCGGGAGCGGCGAGGATGACCTGCTTGGCGCGCAGCTTGCTGGCGTCGAGGTGGCGCATCCCCAGGTGGCGCATCCTGAAGTGACGCCGGGCGTGGTCGGCGGCTGCTTTTTTGGCGTCGTCGGCGCTCAGACGGGCCTTGGCGAGCTTGCCGACCGGCATGGCGTCGCTGACAAGACCGACGATGGTGCCATCGGGGTCCATGCGCACGGCGACGAGGCGATCGACCACTTCGATGCCCCGGTGAACCTGCTGAAAACGCACGACGACGCGGCGCTTGCTGCGGCTGGTGGCCAGGAATCGAACGGAACCGCCGTCGATGCCCACGAGATGCTTGTTGGCGTCGATGAACGCCTTGGCCTTGGCGACGAGGTCTTTGCCCTTGGCTTTTTCCGCCAGTCCGACCACGACGTGCGCGCCGGGCTGGCCGGTCTTCCACACGACATCGGCATCGGGCGTTCGTTTCTTGAGCGCGGTGAATGCGGCGGTGGCTTTGGCGCGTGACGCGGCGTCGACCATCTGCGCGGCGGTGGGCATGTTGGTCGCGGCGACGGCGGGCCCTCCGGTGGCTGGGAGGGCGACGGCGAGCGCTGCGAAGGCGGTCAAGATCAAAGGTGTACGGCTCATGAGTGACTCCGAAGGGCGCGGATAGTAACAACGACACGCGGCAAATCACGCGTCATTTACAAACGCGCCATTTGTGTGAATGCATTCGCGCCGTCGAGCGGCGATCGCCGTCGATCCGTTGAATTTCCCAGCGACCGAAGCGTTCGGCCTTGCCCCGACGGCCTCTTTGCGGATACTGCGCGTCCTTTCCGCGCCCGTTCTTTCCCGAACCGTTGTTTCCCGAACCGTTGTTTCCCGAAAAAGGAGTGCCCGATGCGCCGTGTCCCGCTTCGCCCATTCGTTTCCCTCGCGTGCGCGTTCACCGTGATGGTGTCCTTCGCCGCGTGCAACGAAGCGTCGCCGCCGCCCGCCGCCAAGGGCAAAGCCGCCGCCAAGGCCCCGACCAGGCCCGCCGCCAAACCCGCGCCGGAGCCTGCAGCCAAGCCCGCGCCAGAGCCCGCCAAGCCGCCGGTCGCGAAAAAAGAGATCGTCTTCGATCCCCGCAGACCGCCCGCCGGCTACGTCAATTGCCACCGCAATCACTGCCACAAGGTCGGTGGCGGCGTCGCGTCGTACCAGCAGGTGATGGCCGAGATCGGCGCGACCAAGATCATCGGCGTGCCCAAGATGAAGCCGATTCCGCCCGCGCCCGCCGATGTCGCGGCCCCGCCGGCCGACGCCAAGAAGACCGGCAGCGGACTGGCGTTCAAGATCCTCCGCGAAGGCAGCGGCACCGAGCGCCCCGGGCCCGACAGCGTCGTGTCGGTGCACTACACCGGCTGGACAGCGGCCGGTAAGGGCTTCGATAGCAGCGTGTCCCGCGGCCAACCCGCGACGATTCCCCTCAACCGTGTCTTCCCCGGCTGGTCCGAGGCGATGCAGCTGATGCGCGTCGGCGAAGAGCGGCGGCTCTGGATCCCACAGAACCTGGTGATGCAAGGCCGCCCCGGCTTGCCACCCGGAATGCTCGTGTTCGACGTCGAGCTCCTCGCGATCCGATGACCCGCCCTGGATGCAGCCTTCGTCCCCCCAACACCGCCTCTGCCTTTTTTGCGCTTGCCTTTTACGCTGTGCACCGGTGCATAAATGTCCTCTCGAACATTGGGACGACCGTGGGCACCTGAGCATTTGGAAGACGGGTGGATCCCGCTCCTTGGGACTCCGGTAGATGCGGTGGTTGATGGCGCGGGCACTCTGCAAACGACGATTTGACGCGCGATTTGCGGCGCTCGCAGTGGCCGCTTCGACGGTCTTCGCTGCGGCGAGCGCGACGGCCCAGCTGGTCAGCACCGCGCCGGGACCGCTGGCCCGATCCCACGCCAAGATCGATGGCCCCGGCGGCTGCAAGAACTGCCACGCGCCCGGCAAAGGTGTTGTCGACGCGCGCTGCGTCACCTGCCACAAGAAGGTGCGCAAGTCGGTCTTCCACGAGCGGCTGGTCAAGGAGTCGGGCAAGAAATGCTCGCAGTGCCATCGCGACCACCGCGGCCGCGACTTTCGGCTGATTCGTTTTCGGCCCCAACCCAACTTCGACCACCGCAAGACCGGCTACCTGCTCAAGGGCGGGCATCGCGGCGTGGCGTGCGCGAGCTGTCACAAGAAAGTGGGCCGCTGGATGGGCGTGCCGACCGATTGCGCGAGCTGCCACAAGGACGTGCATAAACCGACTCTGGGCGGCGACTGCGCCAGCTGCCACACCGAAAAATCGTTCCGGCCAGCCCGCAAATTCCGGCACGACCGGGCGCGGTTCAAGCTGCGCGGCGGCCACAAGGATGTCGACTGCGCGTCGTGTCACCCCGGCAGCGGTGCCAAGCAGACGTTCCGCGGCGTGAAGTTCAGCGCCTGCACCGACTGCCACAACGATCCGGTCCCCGACCACAGCGGCGGGCAGGGCTGCGACGACTGCCACAGCCTGCACGACTGGGCCGACACGACGCGTAAGTCCGGTCTGCGCCTGCACAAGAAGACCGACTTCCCGCTGCGCGGCCACCACAGCAAGGTCGCCTGCACCGACTGCCACAAGCCCTCCGCCAAGAAGAAGCCCCGGACACCGGCCGCTCGACTCGCGTCGCGTACGGGACTCGATACCGCGTGCTCGAGCTGCCACACCGATCCCCACCAGGGCCGACTCGGCGATAACTGCGCCAAGTGCCACAGCGAAACGTCGTGGAAACGCGTCAAGAAGCGCTCGTTTGATCACGACAAGACCCGCTTTGCCCTCAAGGGCCGGCACGACTTCGTCCCCTGCGCGGCGTGTCACGCCAAGACCGGCAACTTCAAGCGGCGCTTCAAGGTGGCGCGTTTTGGCCAATGTGAGGACTGCCATGTCGACCCCCACGACGGCGAGTTCGTCTCACCCAAGGCCGGCAAGGGCTGCGAGGGGTGCCACACCGAAAAGGGGTTCACTCCCGCCCTGTTCAGCCCGGCGGACCACGACAAAGCGTCGTTCGCGCTCGACGGGCGCCACGAGAAAGTCGCGTGCAACGACTGCCACAAGAAGGCGCCCACACGCCCAAGTCCCCGAGCTCGCAAACGAAGGGGTGCTCGCAATCCATGGGGCGCTCGCAAACCAAGGCGCGCGCACAAGAAACGAAGGGGACGCCGAATCACCGCGCGTGCCAAGCGCCATCCCCGCCAGCTGATCGGCACGGCCACCGCATGTGAGAGCTGCCACAAGGATCCCCACGACGGTCAATTCGCGGCCCGCAAGCCGCCGCAGGGGTGCGCGGACTGCCACAACAACCGATCGTTCAAAGACGTTCGGATCGACCACGACGCGACCCGATTTGCGCTCGCCGGGCCCCACAAAGAAGCGGCCTGCGAGGACTGTCACAAGCGCGACAAAGCGGGCGGCGCGGTGGCGTTCGTCGGGACGTCGATGCAATGCAAGGACTGCCACGACGACGTGCACGGCGGCCAGTTCGCGTCGGGCGGCAAGACCGCGCAGTGCGACGACTGCCACATGGTCGTCAAGGACTTCCTGATCAAGCCCTTCGAACACGACAAGAAGACGCGTTTTGCGCTGACCGGCAAGCACACCGCGGTCGACTGCGCGTCCTGCCATCGCAAGGTGGAGGGGCCCACCGGTCCGACGGTCCATTACCGGCTCGGACAACCGGCGTGCGCGGACTGCCACAACAACCCGCATGGCGATCGGCTCGTTTCAGCCGCGTCCGCCATCGGCAAGCGCCTCGATCCGCGTGACTGCGCCGCATGCCACAGCACCGCCAGCTGGTCGGAGATCCCCAAGACCAGCGCATTTGACCACGCGTCGACCGGCGTACCCCTGACCGGCGGCCACAAACGCGCGCCTTGCTCCGGCTGCCATAAACCCGCCCAGCGCCGCGACGCCCTGGCCGATGCGAGTAACCCGGCCGCAGCAGCCAAGCGCCCACCCGTCCCGCGCCGTTGCGCAAGCTGCCACACCGACCCGCATCGCAACGAGCTCGGCGACCGCTGCAGCGACTGCCACACGAGCCGCAACTGGTCGGCCCCACGTCAATTCCCCGGGCATGCCCGAACGCGATTCCCGCTCGCCGGCGCCCACACCGCGACCCCGTGCGGCAGCTGCCACCGCCAGACCGGACGGGATCGCTTCCGCGGCACACCGACCTCGTGTGATTCCTGCCACCGCAAGACCGCGCTGCGGGTCAAGGCGTTCGATCACAGCCGCCTCGGAGCCGGATGCCAGACCTGCCACAGCAGCTTCGCCTGGGCGCCCGCGAGGTTTGACCACGGACGGTTCTGGCCGCTGATCGGCGCGCATGCCGCCATCCACGGCGACTGCAAACAATGCCACACCAACAAGACGTTCACCGGCCTGAACCGCGCGTGTGAGAGCTGCCACATGGACACGCTGAAGAAGCGAAACCCCAAGCAGCCCGACCACTTCGCATCGGGCCTGGTCAATGGCTGCGACCGATGCCATTCGCCCGTCTCGTGGACGACATTGGACAACGGCTGGCACGACAAGTGGTTCCCCATCTCGGGCGGTGATCACGCCAAGTACCGCAACAGCTGCAGCAGCTGCCATCCGGGCGGCACCGGCAAGGGCCAGTTCGACTGCATCCACTGCCACGACGGCAAGCACGACAAGAACAAGATGGACAACGAGCACGACGACGAGGGTGGGTACGTGTGGGCCAACAGCGCGTGCCTGAATTGCCATCCCAACGGGGAGGCGGACTGATGCGAGCGCCTCGGCAAATCGTCTTGCCCGTCGTGGCGTCGGCCGTCGTTGTCGGTGGCCTGTTCGTCGCCGTGACGGCGTGGACCCGCCCCGCCAAGCCGGTTCGAACTGCGCGTGTCGCGCCAATCACCGCAAACCCCGTCGCCGCAAACCCCGTCGCCGCAAACCCCGTCGCCGCTAACCCCGTCGCCGGAACCAAGACGTCCGTCGTGGTGCGTCCCGTCGCGCGAAAGTGGCGGGTCAAATCGCCTGCGCGCGTCGGCTCAGCCGGGTCGGTCGCGGCCCGCTGGAAGAGCTTGCGGGCGGGGCTCCGACCCTGGATCGCGTATCGGCCGACTCTCGACGCAATGGCCGGTCGGTCGCAGAGCGCCGGGGACATCACGCTCAGCGGCGTCTTGTTGCGCAATGTCGATGACGGCCAGACGTACGGGTTGCTCCGCCTCGCCAGCACGCTCGACCTGGTTCGTCCCGCCGAGCTGCCGATCCGCTGGCAGCACCACGTCGCGTTTTACGCCGATAGCTTCCCGGGCGCCGGTGCCGCCCTTGCGAGTCGCACCCTCGTCACCGTGCGCCGCGCCCAGCTCGGCATTCTCGCTGGTCCCGTTACGGCAAATATCGGTCGCGTGTGGGCCGCTGATGCCGCGATGGCGAGCGCTGTTGATGGTGCGTCCGCCACATTCGCCGCCTCCGAACACGTGAAAGTGACCGCGTGGGGTGGCGTTTCCCCGACTGTGCAGGGCTATTCGCGGCAGACCGATGTCGCCCGAACCGGCGGATCCCTGGCATGGCAGGCCGACGAGGATGGCAACCTGCGGGGGGCCGTCGCGTGGAGTTCGGCGTTTGTCCAGGGGCGCATGGACGACCAACGGATTGGCCTTCAGCTCCACGCAAGCGACCCGGAGATTGGCGGGATCAGCGGCGCTCTCGACATCGGGATCGGTTTTGGGGACCTGAGCGGCACGAGCCTCGCCGACTCGGCGCTCGCCAAGCCCACCGGTGCTGTCGTCCGCCCGATGCGCGCCTGGTTGTCGCTGTGGAACCGGCCGCGCGCCAACTGGCAGCTGCGAGGCTGGTATTCGTTCCACCGCACCGAGGCCACCCGCGAACTCGCGCTCGCCCAGGCGTGGGACACCATGGTCGCCGGCGCCGGACACGCGATGAACCTGTCGATCAGCCGCCGCTTCTCCGGCTCGTGGTGGTGGCGGCAGCGCTTGTGGGGTTCCTGGAACGATTTTGGTGACTACAACGACGGGCTGCGGCTCGGCACCGAACTCCGCGCGGGACACAACGGCGAATTTGCGCGGCCATTCCTGTGGCTGCGGGGTGAAAGCGGCCTGGATGTCGGCACGGCTGGGATCGGGTTGCGCACCTCATTGGCGGCGTCCGGTGGCCTCGGCACGCGGCTCGCCCTATCCAGAAACGTGGCCGTCGACCTGCGCGGAGGTGTCCGTTACGACGACCTCATCGCGAGCGCATCAAGCGCCCTTCGAGGTCGAGCCCGCGCGGGGTTGGAGCTGAGTCACGGTCGGTGGTTGTGGCTGCTGAGCGTGTCCGGTGACGCCCACCTCGTCGGAAGTGGCGATGCGTCGTGGAAGGCGACCGATTTCGTCGAGGCGATGGCGATGGCGCGGTTCCGGCTGTAGCGACGGCAGGTGCGAATCACGAGATGAACGCAAAAATCCGGCCTGCCGGATTTCTGCACGGCGTCACTATGCCATCGGTACCCCGTGAGGGTGTGCGTTCGGGTTCGGGTTCGGGTTCGGGTGGCCCGGACCCGGCCTATCGCTCAGTCAGCGACTCCCAATCGGGCCTGGGCGCCAGGGAGTTGCTGGCGCGGCGTCAAATCGGCATGCTCGGTCAATACACCAATCAGGCACCGCGACACGCGGAGTTTGCACATCGGAAGGGCGATGTTTTTTTCGACGCCTTGGCTGCGCTGCATGATTCTCGCCGCAGCGCTGGTGCCATCAGCGGCGCTACCCGCGTCGGCCGGCTGCCCAGCCCCGGGTAGCTTCGTGCCTCTGCCGCAACTGATCGCGGAGGCTCCCCGGTTGCGCGGCTGCACGGTGACGACCATCGCGTCTTTCGTGGCCACGGGCAAGGGCCCGGCGGTTTTGCCCTTCCGTACCCGGGGCGCTGTGCTGTTTCGGGTCATGCCACCGGGCCGGACTCCGCGGGTCAATGCTCTCGGCGGCTCGGATGCAACGTTCTGTGCGGTGCCGGCCAGCCAGGCGCGGCAACTCTATCGAATGCGTCGCGGTCAATCGATCTCGATGAAGGGGGCCATCGACTATCGAAGGGTGGGCGGTGCGTTCGGCAGCGGACGGTTCGACACCGGAAACTACAGCCGCCTGTTCCGGGCGCAGACCCTCATGCCATACGTAGCACCGCGACCGACCGCTCAGGCAGGGAGAGTGGTGGCGGCAACCGCGGGCGGACAGTTGGTAATCATGACCCGGCCCAAGGGCGCCGCTATCTGGTTGGACGGCAAAAAGCTGGGCACATCGCTGGCGACAGGGCGAGGCCTTCTGCCAGGACACCACGTGGTCTCTGCTCAATGGTCCGGCAAGAAGAGACAGCACAAGATCGAACTGGTCGCGGCCGGCTCGTCGCGGCTGATCACGCTGGTAGCCAGCGCCACCGACGCCGGGCTTTCGACGTTTCGCCGCCCGCCAAAGCCCCTGCCTGCAAGCTCGGGCAAAGGGCAGGTCGTCTTTGTGACCAACCCAACCGGCGCGCGGATCTCTTTCGACGGTAAGACACTCGGCAAGACGCCGTTGAACACCGGGTTGACCATGCCGGGTCAACACGTCCTGGAGATCCGATTCAGCGATGGCGCCGAGATCGCGCAGCCCGTCGTGGTCACGGCAGGTATATCGAAGGTGTTGTATTTCCAGAGCTTCAAGGCGATGGCGGCCGAGGCCGCTGCCGCCAAGAAGAAGCGCGAACAGACGCGCAAGGCTGAAGCCGACAAGATCACCGAAGCGCAGCGCAAGCAACTCGACCGATGGCGGCGCGACGGTACAAGGGGCAAACTCGTCGTCTTCAGCGACCCTGGCGGCGGCGTCGTATACGTGGGCGGTGTGGCTTTCGGCCGTGCGCCAGCCAAGATCACGATTCTGCCCGGCAAGCACACCATAACGGTGCGCTGGCCAGATGGCCGTTCCGCGTCAGGCACCGCACGGGTCAAACCCCACCGGACGGTCGCGCTGCGCCTGAAACCAGCCCACTAAACCCCGATCGAGGCCAAGAGCCCACCGCAACAGGCATACAATGAACAGGACATCACCTCGCCACCCGAGCCAGTCGTGCTCCAAGGGTGTCACATCCTGCTTGGCGGCCATCGCCATCGTCATGGCTATCTCGGCGCCCCGCAGCGTCGAAGCGGTTGAGCCGGGCGCGACGGTTCTCATCACCACCAATTCCGGCAAACTGCTCCGCGGCCGGCTCATTGACAAGACGCCAGGTGGCTTCCTGCTTTCGGTGCGAAACAAGACCATTGTGGTGCCCTACGCTCAGGTCAATCGCATTGAGCAGATCGGCGCGTCGGGCACCTCACCCGCCCCCCGGCCCGCGCCGAACACGTATCACGCACCACCGGTTCGTCGCGCGGCTCCCGCTGTCCGACCCAACTATGGGTACGGTACCGGGGCGGCAGCAGCTCCAGTCAACGCCCCACCCAAGCCGCGAGTCCCTGGCAACGGGCTGATCGTCACGGGCTGGATCCTCTTCGGCGTCGGCACGTTCACAGCGATCGTGGGTTCGGCCGCGTATAGCGATTCGGTCCGGTGCGACTTCGACCCCGACTCCTTCGACTCCGGCTGCACCAAGGACGACGAGTTCCTCGTCCTATCGTATGCGGGAGGCGTTCTCGGCACAGCCGGGTTGGTCATGGCGATCATCGGCCACGTCAAGAAGGGCGTCGCCAAGGGACGGCTGCGAAGGTGGCGTCAGAAGTACCAGGCCGGGACGATGCCCCTTTACGAGCGCGACGATTTCGCTGTGACCATGTCGAGCACCAGCCGCGGCCAGGGCCTGGCACTGGGGCTGCATTTCTAGCGCCGCAGAGAACACCGAGTTGATTCAGACCCGGACACCGTCGGTGCGCGATGGGCTCGCGAGGCGGGCCTTCATGGGCGCGTACACGGTCGGGGTCGTCGCCGCCGCAATGGCGTATTTCGGCGACGGAGATCCAGAGGTCCTCCATCGACCTGCAATCGCGCTGGATCACGGCGCAGCGTGGCTTGCGTGGGCGCCGTTCGGGTATGGTTCGTGGGCGGTCGGGATCATCGTCGCGATGGTCGCGGCGGCCGATTGGATGGCCAGCAAGCGGCTGTACTTCGCGGTCTTTGTGAGCACGTGCGTTTGCGCCGGATTGTATGCCCTCGCGCCGTCTCACCTGCACGGTCCGGATGCCCTCGTGCGCGCCGCCGATTGGTTCTGGCTCGACGTGGAGAATCGCTTCCCGGCGTTGCCCGTCGCCGTCGCGTGGAGTCTGGCTCTGGTCTGGTTCGACGTCGTTCGCGGCCCGGCCCCGCTTCGAGCTGCGACCCGGCTGCTGGCGCTGGGTTGGGCGGTCGTGGTCAGCGCCGCCGCCTTCTATTCGTTGCAGCACGGCGCCATCGATATCGCTGCAGGAGCCGCCGTCGGCGCCGTCTCAGCGCTCGGGGTCAAGCGCCTGATTGCCGATGTACCCGCCGCCGATGTGCGTCCGTTGACCGTCCGCGAAGAGGATCTTGTCGTGCAACTGCGACGCATTCAGACCCGTTGCGAGGCGCACCAATGGAGCCTGGACGAGGTGGATTGGCGCGGCGCCCCCACGTCGCCGTTGGCGCGTTCGTTGGTGCGGCTCATCAACCAGGTGGTCTACATCGAAGAGATCGCGGCTCGCAATTTCGCGCTGCTGGCCGCCGCGTCGGAGGACCCGGGGATTGCAGGCACCTACCGCCTGTTCGCGCAGGAAGAAGTCCGCCACGCCGAAGGTCTGCGAAGACTGCTCAAGCGCCACGGACACGAACTTGAGCCGCCCGGTCTCGGCGCGTCGATGGTGCTCGACCAGTTCGACACGCTTGATCCTTCCAACGAGGCGGACGTCGCGCTCGTCGCCCTCGCCACGCCTGTCTTCGAGGTCTTTCTCGACGGCGGCACGATTCCCTTCATCCAAAAGCAACCCGCGGTGTCCAGCGATGCCCTCAATGGACTCGTTCAGCGGATCAACCGCGACGAAGCGCTTCACCTGGCGATGGACTGGCATGTCAGCTGCGGACTGGCTCGCCGCTATCGGGGCTGGAGCAGCGTGCGCTTTTTGTTCAACCCGACCATCGCACGCGGCATGATGGCGGTCGCGCCGCTGGCCATGGACGTTCACGTGCTCGCCTACGACCTCGGATTCGACTTCCTGGCTTTGGTCGCACCGTTTCGGCGCGTATGGCGAATGCACCGACGCTTTCCCGACCTACATGGACACGTCCTGTGGCAGCCGTTTCGGCTGTTCGTGTTGTGCGGCCTCAGTTGGGCGCTGTTCTGCGCGATCCTGGCCCGTCTTGGCCTGCTGTGGGGCTGGTTTTGGACCGGCTACACATCGCTGACCGACGCCTTTGCGTGGGCGCTTTTTGGCCCGAAACTGCTGCGTGCACGCCAGTTGCCCAATGCGGCGCCCGGCGGCTGGTTGCGACGGATGGCGGATCGCGCTTGATGGGTTGTCCGCGCTCCATGGTGTCTTCACGCTCGACGGGTTCTCCGCGCTCGACGGGTTCGCTGGCGCCCGCGGTTCGGCCCAGTCGAATCGCCAGGGTGATGCACGGCCCGACGCTGCTCTCTCTTGACGCTGTGGTCGTCGGGCTGAGCTGGCAGCACGCTTTCGCCGAGGCCGCGCAATGGCCGCTCGGTTGGCACCATCGTTTGCTGCTCGCGGCCCCCATCTGGATGTTTTGGACCTGGGATCGTGTCGTCGATGCATGGCTGATGGACCCGATCGCGCCGATGACGTCGCGCCATCGCTTCGCATGCAAACACGCCTCTGGCCTGCTCGTGGGCATCGCCGTTGTGCTCTGCGGCAGTCTCGCCCTTGCAGTGTGGCGCCTGACTTGGCTCGAATGGCTGTGCGGCCTGGCGCTGGTCGCGGCGTCTGGGTTGTATTTTCTGCGTGTCGCTATGGCGTCGCTTGGGCGCGGCGCGCAGGTCTATAAAGCCGCGGGCTTGATGGTCATGTTCAGCGCCGCTGTGACCCTTTTCATCTGGGCCAACGCGGCCTGGGTGGGCCGCTTGTTCGCCCCGTTGGTCGCGTTCTGTGCGCTCGTGTGGGCCAACGTGCTGGTCATCTCGGTCCGCGAGCGCCACGTCGACGCCCTTTTGGGGCAGCCCAGCCCGGTCCAGGGACGGGGCCGGGTCGGTCGGGGCGTGCAGACGCTGCCAGTCGTGGTCGCCTTGTTCTCGGTCGCGGCGCTTGGGCTGTCCGGCACCGACCCCGGCTTGTGGATAGCTCTGGCAGGGGCGGGCGTGTTGACCGCGCTGCTGGCGTACTTTGCGCCGCGCTTGCCGATGGACCCTGTGCGTACTCTTGCGGACGCAGCGCTCGCGGCGCCCCCGATCGCTATCGCCATCGCGGCGGTGGCATGAACGACAAGACACCTGACGCCTCAGGCAACAACCGCGGTTTGCTCCGCAGTTTTGATCATCTCGCCCGCATTTATCAGCCGCTCGAGGCCCTGACGTTCGGGGGCGCGTTGCAAGCGGCCCGCACCGCGTGCCTGGACGCCCTCGACGATGCCGACGACGTGCTGTTGTGCGGCGATGGTGACGGTCGTTTTCTCGCCGCGCTGCTGCAACGCAACCAGACGTGTCGCGCCACCAGCATCGACGGCAGCGAAAAAATGCTCGACAGGGCGAAGCGTCGGATCGCTGAGGTCGCTCCCGACCGCCTCGACGTCATGCAGTGGGTCCACGCCGACCTGCGGACGGTGGTGCTCGAGCAAGACCGGTACGACGCCGTCGTTGCCGTTTTCGTCCTCGATTGTTTCGCAGAGGCGTCGCTTCGGTCGCTGCTTGGCCGGATCGGCACGTCTCTGCACTCCAATGGCAAACTCTATGTGGTCGATTTCGCGCCGCCGGGACCAGGTTGGCGCGGCTGGCGTCAGAGGCTGTGGTTGTGTGCGCTGTACCGCGCGTTCGAGTTGACCACGGACATCGAGGCCGCGGCGCTGGTCGATCCGCGCCCAATACTCCGGGAGCTCGGCTTTGGGCCCGCGCGCTCCCAAGCCATGGCTGGAGGCTTGCTCTACGCGACCGTCTACCAGCGCAACGTCAATCCCGCCGACCCGAGCCGGACTCGCTGAGACGGAAAGCAGCGGTCAGCGGCAGGTGGTCGGACGCGCCGCCGTCGACCACGTCGACGGCAACGGGGACCAGTCGACGACCGTACATAATGTGATCGGGTCGACCTTCGAAGTCATAGAGCATCGTCGGCCAGCGCCACGTCGGCTTGACGACGCGGGCCGCCATCTGGGCCTGCCCGAGACCGAGGGCCGCGACCGCCCGTGTCGCTTCGCCAAAGTCCTCGTTGAATGAGCCGACCACCAGATCAGGCGCTGCGTCGAAACAGGCAAGGTGAGCTTTCATCTCGGCGCCGCGCTCGTCGTCGGTCGTCAGGTATCCCGATACGATGCCGTACTCGTCGACCGGCGGGTGCAAATGGACTGCGATGATCCGCAGCGGGCCATGCGGCGTCACCAGCTTGAGGCACCACGCCGGAAAGAGGCCTTCAGCTTCGATGGCAAAACGGACCGATCGCACCGGAAAACGACTGTAGACGGCCATCCCACCTTCGGGCGGCGATAGCATGTAGCGCACGTGGCTGTAGCGACCGGCCAGGGCGCGATCCAGGGCGCCGCGCCACCGCTGCGTGACCTCCTGCAAGAACATGACGTCCACATCGAGACCGGCCGCCGCCGCCACAGTTTGCGGGGCGAAGCGCTCGTGGTTGACATTGTAGGTGGCGACGCTTAGCGCCGCCGATGTTGCCGCCGACAACCGCGGCTTCGCGCGCTCGCCGCACGCCACGACCAGCGAGACCGTCGCGACCCAACCCATGCACCGGACAAACCGGCATAGCCCGGCGGTGATCATGCTGCGACGTCCAGCTCTGCGCGGCGACGCGCCGGCAACTGGTCGCCATGAAGCCAGCCCGCGGTCCCATCCGTGATGGCCACGAAGATACGCATCGGTGCGGCGAAACCTGCCCTGAATGCCAACGGAATCGCCGCGAGACGAACCGACAGCCGCGCAGCGCTAAGATACAGGCGCGGCCAGGTCACCACCCCCGTTTGCGCTGACCCGGCGTGGGCGGCCTGTCGCAGTCGGGTCTGCAGTGTTCGCAACGTCAGCGCCAGCCGCCCGTGCTCGCCGCGCCGCGCCGTTGCGAGGGCGAAGACGGACAATGCGATGGTCGGCAGCTGCCAAAACAGGCGCACGACCGAGGGGTTTGTGATGCCGGCAAAAAGCGACAGTCCGCCGGTGGCGCACGCCCGGAAGATCCCTTCCTCGGCCCGCTCGACGGTCGCGCGCTGGACCTGCACCTGGGCCGACAGCGCGGGGAGGGTCGTCGCGTCCAAGGCGGGATGTGTGGCCAGCCAAGGCAGCGCGACATCGTCGCAAACGGCCCTCAGCGTCAGCCCCATGGCGGCAGCGTAGGCCACATCGCCGCGAGTCCTCGGGTCGATCGTGTCCAGCTCGGACAATAGACGCGTGGTGATGACCCCGGGACGCCGCTGAGCACGCCCAGCAGCCGTCCCGACCTCGATCAGCGCATCGGCGAGATCGAGCCGCTGCTGCACCATCGCGGCACCCAGGCGTCGCACGTCCGCGCCAGCACCGTCGATCGTGGCGAGCCGCCCAAAGAGCCCTGCGATTGTCACCTGCGCCCAAGCCAACTCGTGCAGGGCGGCGACCACCAGCGGATCCACCGCAGCCAACGCTGGCCCAGTGTTGACGTCGGCGTCGGGCGTGGCCGGTGCGGCGACCGCGATGCGTGTTGGCTGGACGGTCGGCGCCGCGCGGCGCAATGCAACGGCCGCGTGATCAGGCAGCCAACGAACAGCGAGCCACCGCGCGCCCGATCCAATGGCCATACCCGTAGGCAGATCCACGACGAAATGCTGCTTGGTCGTCAGCGTGCAGGCCGCCACCACGCTGGCCCATGCCCACGCGATCAGCGGGCCGAAACGACCCAGGCGCAGCATCAACGTTGGAGCGATCGCCCACGCCAGCGCGACGTGCAGCGAGGGGAAGCAATTGGTCGGGCTGTCTGCATCACGCAGCTCGGCGATCTCCGTCAGCGTGGCGCTTACGCCGATCGGCGTCGGGTAAAGATGGCGCGGATAGGCGGTCGGAACCGCGATAAAGAAGAGGCAACACACCACGGAACAAGCCGCGATGGCCACGGCGAACCGAGCCGCAGCGCGGCGATCGGGCACGAGCAACCAGGCGATAAACGCGGTCACGGTGACCGTACCGTAGGGCCAAACGGTCCAGGGAATGAAAGGGATCGCGCGATCAAGCTCGGTCAGTGGCACAGCCAGCGTGGGCAAAGCCAGCGGATTGAGCTTGCCCAGTCCGTAGCAAAAAACGATGAACACCATGCCGACGAACCACGCGCCAACCCGCTTAAGATGGCCTATTGGCGACCGACGTCGCAGGTCGAGAATGGCGTTGATCATGGCGGTGGATGCGGCGTCCCAAACATCAGCGCTGCCGGTCGACGAAGAGCGTCGACAGCTCTTCGAGCACTTTCACGCCGTCCCTACCGGGGAGCCGTTCCAACGCTCCGTGTGCGCTGGCCAGGTGTTTGCGGGCGCGGGCGGTGCAGCGGGCGGGGACGTCGTGGCGATGCATCATGCCGACGAGTTCCGGAAGCGCCTCGACCTTGCCAAGGATATCGCCAAGATCCACCGAACCTCCGGATTCGCTGTGGAGCAGCAATAGCGGCAGCGTCACCTTCGACGCGCGCAGGTCGGTCCCTGGTGTCTTGCCGAGAGTCTGCTCATCACCAATGTAGTCGAGCAGGTCGTCGACGATTTGAAACGCGAGCCCGGCTTCGCGCCCAAAGTCGGCCAGCGCCTTAACGCGCCTTGGCGCGGCTTGCACGCACAGTCCGCCCACGGCCGCAGCGCAGCTGAAGAGCTCGGCGGTCTTGTTGTTGATGATGCGATAATAGTCGGTGATGGTCAGGTTCACGTCTGCTGTATGCAGCAGCTCGAGCCGCTCGCCCGCGAACAGCGCCGACGTCGCCTGCGACATCCTTTTGCGGATCTCCGGATGCATCGCATGCAGGCTGTTATGCACGCGCGCCAGCAAGATCGCGGCGATCCCCGTCGTGAACCGCTGTGACGTCGCCAGGTGCAGTGTCTGGCCGCCACGTCGCATTGGGGCCTCGTCGATGATGTCGTCGAGGAGCAAGCTGCTCTGGTGCAGCCATTCGATCGCGGCACCCGCGTATATCGCGCGATCGGGCTGGGCGCCGCAAGCCGCGGCCGCGGCGGCGGCTACCAATGGGCGCACGCGTTTACCGCCCCTGCGCTGGATGTACTCGGCGGCACGGCGCAGCGACGCGGACGTGGCGCCTGGAAAGCGGGCCATCGAGAATTCGATCGGCTCTCGCCAACTCTCCCAAAAATGGCCAAGCGCGCCGTTGACCCGGAATCCGGTCAATCCCGACGAGGTTATGGGCGCCAACTCCGGCAGCCATGCCGGCGGGCGATGCGCAGCTTGCTCGTCGGTTGCGCTGCGATCGATCGCCAACTTGAAGAGGCTTGATGCCGCGGTGGTGGGGAGAGCGGCCAACGCAAGGTCGGCTTCGTGCTGGGCTGCGGTCAGGGGGTCTTCGGGAAACGCAGTGCGCAGCCCGATCGCGCCCAATGCGCCGTCCCAGAGGTCTTTGTCGAGCGCGTCTGCGCGTGTTTCGCGCGCCAACGCAAGCCAGGTCACGTATTGGTCCAGCGCCGCGTGGGTCGCGTCGTCGACATCGCCGACAATGACGCCTGCCGCCACGGCGGCGCGCATGAAGAGCACCGATTCGGGGATCGCCGCTTCGCCAAGGTCGACGTCAAGGCCGAGCATGCGGCCGAGCGTGCGGCTCACCAACGCGCCATCGTGGTCGGCGAGCTGTTTGCACACAACGTCCAGCCAGCGCAGGTCGGCCCGCAACAGCCGACTGCGCTCACGAACGCTGCCCGGATGAACATGGGCGCGTTGGTTGTACGCCTCCAACGCTGCGATGGCCGAGCGCCCGGCCCGCTTGTGCCAACGCCGCCGTCCGAATGCCCGAGCGACATGCACCGCGATCGCACCACCGAGGCCCGTTCGTGGCACAGACCACGGGTTGTCGTCGTCGGCCACATCGGTCAGGGCCGCAGCGATGGTACCGAGCACCGGATGGACCAGGTGCACATACCAACGGTCGGGCAACCCGGTCCTGACGCCCATCAGAACCTCATATTGACAGCCAACCCGGACTCGCCGCGGGCGCCGATGGTCGGGACCAAACGGAGCGACTCCAGCCCCGTGGCGCTCGCGGCATTGCCGTACTTTCGCTCCCAACGCCTGATCTTGCCTCGCTGAATCGCCCGCTGAACGTGGCCGATGATCGCCAATGTCAGCCCGACGTTGGCCATCACAACGCCGGCCAACACAAACGTCGCGCCTGCCTCCTCCGCGCGCGCTTCGAACGCCGCCAGACCGGTGATGAACACCAACTCGCCGACGCCAAACAGGATCCAGCCCGTCGCGACCTTGCCCTTGCTGGGACGTCGTGGACGGGCCGGAATTGGCGCGCTGCGTTGAAGCGGCTGAACGACGGGGCTCTGCGGCTGCCGGCGGACCTGGTTCAACGCCTCGATCCGCTGAACGGACGTGTATGCGACCGTCTTGACCCCCTGCGTGGTGCGCAACTGGTAGCCGTTCTGGCTGGTGGCGATGACGACGCCCCGCACCATCGCTCCGCTGTTGAGCGTGATCAGCACGTCGTCGCCCACCCCGACGGCTTCGGCTGCAACGGGCAGACAAATCGCGACGATCAGGGCGAATCCGGCCACATGGGTTGGGCACATGCGAGCCTCCCCGAGCGATGCGCCCGGAATGCATGAAGTGACAAATGAGTGCATCAAAGCCGAGTGCGTAATTGTACTGAATAGCCCGATCACTGTGAAGGCACGAAACGCCAGGAAAAAGGACTTACCTTGTACCTTGCCCGTTGAGCGTTTCCGGCCTGGTCCGCAGGGCGGGTCGCGATGAACACCTCGGCTGCGTCGAGCGCCCGCAACCACCGCGTCTTCAGCGCTGTCGGATCCAGCGCTACCAGCTCTCGACGTGGGGCTGGATGTCGAGCTCGAATGTCCACGCGCCCCGCGGCTGGGCGACGAGGAAGCTGACCGCGTGGGCGTAGCCGTCGGTCGTCGAGTTTGCCGAAGACACCGCCGCCAACGTTCCAGCAGACGGTGTGAAGAGGCCCGAGATCGCGCTCCACGGCATCGATGCCCGCGTCGAGCGATGTCGGATCGGCGACGTCGATACTGTACGCCGAACCGCCGACCTCTTCGGCGAGCGCGGCGGCTTTGGCCTTGTCGCGGCGCGCCACGGCGACCTGGAAGCCGTCGGAAGCAAGGCGACGAGCGACCGCGCCACCGAGGCCGGGTCCCACGCCGATGACCAGCGCGACGGGTTGGATGTTGGCTGTCATGGAGCGCTCCTGTCGGCGGGTTGTTTCCGTCAGGGGCAGGTCTTTTCGCAGTCGCAGGTCTTGCACTCGTTGCCGGTGCCGCTGGCGCCCGCCGATTCGCGGGTGCACTTGTACTTGTAGGTCACGTACTTCTTGCTGAACTTGTCCAACACGCGGGCGCAGAAGTCGTGCTTTGTCGAGGCGCCGGTCGCCGGCTTTGGGAACGCCTTGCAGACATCGATGACATTGGCGTCCGAGTCGAATTCCTTGTTGGGGCAGTCGCCCTTGCACAGGTAGACGCTGTTGCCGTCGCAGAGATCGCCGCCGCTGGTCTTGTCGCACACGCTCGCGCCGCAGGTGCCGTCTTTTCGGCACAAGCCGGCCACGCACTGCTCATGAGCCTTGCACTTGGCGCCATTGGCCCCGCGAACGGCACACGCTTTGTCGACGCACACGTTGGGCAGGCACTCGGCGGATGTGGTGCAGGCGCTGCCCACGGCAGGTGGCGTCGCGCACTTGCCCGCCGTGCAGACCAGGCCGCTTCCGCACGGGCCCGCACATGCATCGCCGACCTTGGTGGGTGGAACCTGGCAGGTCTTCTTGGGCGGCGTCGCGTTGTCGGAGATACACAGCAGGGGGGCGCTGCACGGGTCGAACTTGCAGTGGTCGCCCATGTGCAGGCCCGCGTTGGGAACGCATGCTGTCTTGCCCACGCACTTGCTGTCGGCCCACGCGCAGACGTTCTTGGCGCCGCCAGCCTTCTTGCATGCGTCCTCGGTCTGGTTGGCTGGAGCGGCGCAGCCGGTCTTGCCGTTGGCGATGCACGACGAGCCAGCGTCACCCGTGTCGAAGAAGTAGCACGCGGGCGTGCCTTCGCAGTCCGCTTTAGCCGTCAGCGTCTCGCACGCGCCGCCGCACTTGAGGCCAGGCGCGCAGCTCTCGTTCTTGACGCACGCCTCGCCCGGAGCGGCACCGACGGTGCACTTCGAATCCAGGCAACGCAGCCCCACGTCGCAGCTTGCGTCGTTGTTGCAGCCACCGCGCTCGGTCCCAAACGTCTTGTCCGCGGCGGCAGTGCACTTGCCGGCGTTGCAGTTCGATCCGGCCTTGCAGCTGCTGCGGGGCCGGATTGCGCCGACCGAGCCCACATCGGCATCGCAGCACTCCCCATCGGCGACCGTGCCGCCAAAGAGCTTGCTGGCGGCGCACGCCGCGGGGAGTGCGCGCACGGAGCATGACTTGCTGGCCAACGCCTTGGTGCAGGCGGTCACCGCATCGGCGTTGACCGTAAGTGTCTTGGCCGTGACGAAGGCATCGAGTCGGGCAGCCCCGGCGAGCCCGGTGACGCACGCTGCTTCGCTCGCATGGGGAAAGCCGAGGGTCGCCCCGCATCGCTTTTCGGCGGCGCAGATGGCCGCCCGGAGTCCCGCGGTAGGACCCTTGGACGCGCCGCCGCCGCTGCTTGAACCGCTGCCGGTCGAGCCGCCGCCGCTGTCATCGGAGCCACAGCCGGCTGAAAACGCCAAACTGAACGCGCAGAACATCGCGACACATATATTCTTCATGCCAGTACCTTGTGGATTTGCGGCGCCGCTTTGCGGCGATGCGGTGAGTGGGACAAGCAGACGCTATGCAACTGTCCGGCCGGTTGCAAGCGAACCCGATGGCGTTCAAACGCACGTTTAGCCCGGCTTTCTCATCGGCGGCGGTCAGTCGCTCACATCAGCGCACCATGTACCAAGCCCACGTGAACTTGGCGTGGCCGCCGCGGTTGCACGAATTGACCTTGTAGGCTTGGGCGCACCAGCCCTCGCTCTTGGTGCCCGGACTGTAGAAGCCGCAGTAGTTGTGGCCGCCCTTGCCGCCCTTCGCGCTGCTCGCGAGCGAATCCCAGAATAGGCTGAACAGGGAATACCACGCCGTGCACGTCGCGCCGCCGATGGTCTTGACGGTCCAGTTGCTGGCGAAGTTGCTGGCCTTGAGATCGCCGACGCTCTTGGTGCCCCACTTCGCGACGTAATCGACCCAAACGTCGAAGACCTTGCCGGTTTGCGCAAGCCCGCTCTGGGTCTCGACGTACCCGTAGCGGCCCCTGAAGTGCGTGAACGTCAGCGCGCTGAGCTTTTTGGCCGTCGCGATCTGGTGCCAGCCCTTGGTGAGGTCGCCCACGGTGCCGGTGTCCTTGGAGATCGAGTAGGTCAGGCCCCGGGTGCGGTTGGGAGCGTAGGCGAGGACCGTCCAGCCGCCGCCGTCGTATTTCATGTCGCAATAGACCTTCAGGGCCGCGCCCGTCAGTCCGGCGGGCTTGATTGTGTACACGCCGCTCTTGGCGTTCTTGTCGGCGGCGAGGATCTCCTTGCAGTTCTTCGGCGGGATTTTGGGCGGCTCTGCGATGGAAATGGGGCGCCACGACAGGCCGTTGCAGATGTAGACGGTCATGTCCTTGGTGTTTGCGTAGAACCGGCCGAACTCGCTCGCGATGCACTTGCCGGGGTGGGCGGCCGCACGCTGCATTCGACTGCCCCCTTTCAGATCTGTCACGCCGTGCACGACGAGGTTGCCGGACGCGGCGACTTTCTTGGTCGACAGCGTCTGGATGGTGATCGAGAAGGCTTGCACCGCGCCGTCGTCCTTGTTGGTCGCGAAAGCGCTGTCAATGACGCGGAGGCGCCAGGTGCCTTTGGCGTTTTTGCCGAGCCAGGTGTCGAGGTTGCCGGAGACGAGCTTGCCGGGCGGGACGGTGAGCTGGAGCGCTTTGCCGGACCCGGTCTTGTCGTGCACGACGTACTTGGTGAGGTTGGGATCGAACAGCCAGACGGACACCTTGGAGACGTCGGAGTTGGTGAGTTTGACGTCGACTGTAAGCTTCCGCGCGATCCCGAGATCGGGCACATCGATCGTCAGATCCACCCCTTGCGGGTTGTTGTCGGGGATCGGGACGGGGACTTTGGCTGCCGCGACGGCGTCATTGAACACGTTGGTCAGCAGCTTGTTGGAGACCTTGCCGAGGCCGTCGGCAGGCAAATCGGTGCCGGTGACTGCGGCGATACAAATCAAAGACCCGTCCGCGCCGATGCCGCGCACGACCTCGCCCTTCTTTGCGCACACCCCAGCGGGGCTCTTGATACCGGTGAGCTTGGAGCCGTCGCCGACGAATGACGCTGCTGTCACCGAGCTGGCTACGATCGCGCTTGCGGTGAGCTTGCCGGCTTTCAGCCCATGGGCGCCGAGGTCGAGATCGCCGTCGAGCTTGAGCTCGCTGGCGCTGACGCAGCCTGTACACGATACGTCCAATGCGCGGTGGGCCATGTGGGACCAGGCGACGGCGGTCAGCGGGGAGCGAGACAGCTCCGGGTTCTTGCCGATGGTGACGCCGAGCCAGGCCGCGCCGCCCGCAAATACGGCTGGGCTGAGGGACTTGGTGGCGCCGAGGGTGTGCGCGAAACTGCCGTTGGCGATGGTGACGATCGTAGGCGGCTCTTGCCACACCGCGGAACCGCCCGATTTTTTCGCATAGAGGGCGAAAGTCATCAGGTAGTCGCCGTCGCTGGCCGGTCCGCCGCCGGTGGCACGGAGGACGCCATGGACTTGGAGCGTCGCCGCCGGTGCGGCAAAGGCTGCAGGGGCGGTGGTCAAGACCAAACCAGCGACCAGGACAAGCTGGATGAGGGGGGCGTTTGCGCGTCGTGAAGCTGACGCGTCGGACAGACGGATATTTCGCATGGACTGAGGATAGCGATCGCGTGCCGATTCGCGCCAGTGCTGTCTAGCGCGCGGTTTGTCAGCGGGTGAGGCGACCGACACGACGCAGCGCGGGCCAGGCTCCGGCGAGCAGCAGCCCTGCCAACAGAAGCAGCACAAACACGCCGATAGCCACCCGCGTCACGAGCTCGCTCACCGGCTGGTCTTCGAACGCAAAGCCGGGGATGGAAGGCGTGTTGGCGGGGGCGAAACGTTTGCCGGATCTCGCCAGTGCGAAGAAGTGCTTCTGAAACACGCGGTGGTGGGCGTCGACCTGTTTTTCAAAGATGCGATGGCGCGTGGAGCCGGACCCGGCGATGTCTTCGAGGGCGACCTGGACGATAAGCGCAGGGGACGAGAACCGCAGGTTGTCGAGCAGGCCAGCGCGGCGGTCGAGCGCGACTTGCATCTCTTCAACGACGGGCGCGGCGCGCTTGGCGAGGGCTTCTTTGACCTCGATGAGCTCGGAGGCGTACTTGCGGGTCTTGGTGTTGCGGTCATGGCGACCCCGGAGGCCCGCGAGTTTGCGTTCCATCTCGTCGGCGGCTTCGCGCGTCTCGTGCACCAGCTCCATGCGCGATGGCGGTGGCACGACCGAGTCGATCGCCGCGTGGACGAGCCCGGGTAGTACGACGACGAACACCAGCCAGCCGCCGACCAACACGAGGGCGTTGCGCTCCGATGTCCCGCCTCTCGCGTTGACGAACACCGACGCCGCGAACCAGACCAGCGCCCAGCTGACCACCACGGCGGCATACAAGGCAGCGTGCAGCCACGCGTTGGGCTGTCCCAGGTCCGCTCCGCCGACGATTAGACCGATCGCGGCGAGCACGAGCGCGGACACACATACGAGGACGGCACGTGCCGCGGCCTTACCACCGACGAGATCGCGCTGCGACACCGGCTGGGAGAGGAGCATGGCGAGCGTTCCGCGTTCTCTTTCGCCGCTCAGGAGCTCGTAGGAAAGCGCGATGACGAGCAGCGGGAACAAGACCACGAAAACGAAAGCCGGATCGAACGCGCCGGATAGCAGTCGCGTCGGTCCGACGATGGCGGATTCTGTCTCCCGCTCGCTGACGAGGTGGGCTGCGGTGGATACAGCGAAGGACTGGGGGCGCAGCGAGCGCTGACCGACGGCGATGGCACCGAGCGGGTTGGGCGGCAAGACGATGAGCTGCGCGGCGCCTTCTTCTCCCATCCACAGCGGATCGCGCGGATCGCTGGCGGCGAGGGGCTCGTTGGAAGCGGCGGCGACGTCGAGCGCCTTTCGGGTCGCTTCGTAGCGGGCCTGGTGATCGCTGACAGCCTTTTGTTGCGCCGCTCGAGTGCCTTGGGCGAGACGTCCACCGGCGGCGGCAGCGATGACCACGGCGACGGCGAATGCGACAAGCATCATCGCGGACGCCCGATCGCGACCGAGGATGCGCCACTCGAGTTTGAGAACGGTGCGCCAGGCGTTCATACGACCCTCACACGGCGGGCCGATGCGAGCGCGAGACCGATGGCGACGACCAGCCAGAGCAACAACGCCACGATGCTGACCAGGTGCGTCGCAGCGGCCTGTGCAATTGCGGGAGCCGAGTAGCTGAAGGGCGGCACTTTCTGCCACAGGTCGGGGCCAGCCTTGTAGTCCCACCCCTTTGCGCCGCCCTTCTTGGCGAAGGCTTCGTTGAGTTGGCCGACCAGCCCCTTGCGCCACGCCTCAGCGGCCTCGGTGAAGCGGCTGTGATGGTGGTAATCGGTCCCGCAAAGCCCGGCGGAGAGCGCGCGCATCGCGACGTAGGGCGAGAGGACGCCGAACCATGCAACCGCGCGCTCCTGGGCGGCGATCTTCGCGTCGAGCGCACGGATGTGGTGGTCGTAGACGCGGTCTTCCCATTGGGCCTCCGCCTGCAACTCCAGCCCGGCCATGAATGAGCCTGCGACCAACATTCCGGTCCCTGACAATCCCTCTTTCTTCATCAATTCCACGGTTATCGCCTCGATTCCCTTTTCGCGCCGGGTTTTGCCGTCCAGGCCATTTGCGAGGCTGCTGTGCACGGCCCGCCCAACTTCGGCGCGGCTGGGCAGTGGCGCGATAACGGCGGCGGCTTCGGAGGCGACACGGGGCATCGCGAGGCAGAACACGCCCCAGACGGCGACGAGGGCCACCAACGCGGCGCGGGAGGATCGCGCGGCGGCCGAGACATAGAGGGTCAGCCCGGCGATGGTCGCGAAATACACGCCGTACCCGATTCCGAGCGAGGCCAGGCGCAGCATCGTGTCGCCGTCCCCGCCACCGAGCCACCACAAGACCCCGATAATCGCAGCGGCGGCGGGGGTGAGCAGGGCGAACAGCACGACGAGCAGGGCGGCTCCCTTGCCCCACAGCAGGGTCTTCCGATCGACGCCGGTGCTGAGCAATTGCCGCAACGTTCCGCGTTCGCGCTCGCGGCTCCACGCGCCATACCCGATCGCGATGATGAGCAAGGGCACGAGCAGCAGTAACACCGATGCCACCGAGAATGCGCCGAGTCCCTGCACGCCGGCGCCGTCCTGGGCGCGCGAATGAGACGCGAGGTTGCGGCGATGCGCTTCGACCTTGACCGACTGCCCGAGGAACGCGGAGACGCCGGGATCGATCGCGGTCGCGGTGCTCGTGGGCGCGAAAACGTGGGTGCCGTAGTGCGCGGCGACGTGCGGGTTCTTGTCGCCCTGGGTCTGCCACTGGTCGGTCGCGCGTTCCTGTGCATGTTCGCGGGCGTGCTGGGCGCGCAGGGTTTGTTGGACCCCGAACGCGAGCGCTGCGGCGCCGAGGATCACGACCAGCACGACCAACACGCGCAGGCGTCCGTCGCGAACGATCTCGCGGAGTTCCTTGCGGGCGATGGTGGCGACCAGCGATCTGGACATGACAGCGTCGAGCCTTCAGTCGTGCATATGCTGCAGGTAGATGCGCTCGAGATCGGTGTGCGAGACGTCGGCGGCCGCGAACTCGTCGACCAGCTGCCCGCGTTTCATGATCCCGATACGCGTGCCGACTTCCCGCGAACGAAACAGGTCGTGCGTGGCCATCAGGACGGCGACGCCTTCATCGCGGAGCGACGCCACGAGGTTGGAGAACTCGTTGGACGCCTTCGGATCGAGGCCGGAAGTCGGTTCGTCGAGGAGCAGCAGCTCCGCCTTGCGGGCGATGGCCATGGCGATGCCGACCTTCTGCCGCATCCCCTTGGAGTAGGTGCCGACAGGGCGTTCGACGAAATCTGGTGGCAACCCGGCCCGGTCGAGGATGGCGCGCAGCCCTTGTTCATCGCCGTCGTTGCAGCCGGCGAGCGTCGTGAAGTAGTCGAGGTTCTCCAACCCGGTGAGGTTGGGGTAGAGCATGACGTTTTCGGGGATGTAAGCCAGCGCGCGCTTGGTCTGCAGGCCGTGGTCGCGGACCTCGAGTCCCTTGATCTTCGCGCTGCCGGCCGTCGGCTCGATGAAGCCCAGGAAGAGCTGAATGGTCGTCGTTTTGCCGGCTCCGTTGGCGCCCAACAAGCAGAACACTTCGCCCGCGTCGACCTGCAAGTCGAGGCCGCGCAACGCGACATGGTCGCCGTAGTGCTTGATGAGTCCGGCCGCTTCGAGAATCACCGATTAACTCCGCAGTGACGCGCGCAATTCGGCGACGCGTGCGACGAGGTCGAGCAACTTGGGCAGCTCGTCCAGTTCGAGGGCTTGAGGTCCATCGCACAACGCGCGTTCCCGAGCCGGATGAAAGTCGACAAGCACGCTCGTGGCACCCGCGAGCACGCCCTGGCCGGTCACCGTAAACACGTCGAGCAGGCCATCGGGGTCGCGCGCCAAACTGCCGACGCTGTGCGACGGATCGATGCACACGGACAACCTTGTGTGGCGCCTGACGACAGGCACATGCGCGAAGTCGACGAGGTTTCGATGCGGGTCGCCCAGGTGCGTCTTGACCCCGCGCAGGCAAAACAGGATGCGCGCGTTGCCCTCGGACGCCACGTACTCACACGCGTTGAGCGACTCTTCGAGCGTGATGCCCATGCCCCGCTTGAACAGCACCGGGAAGCGCGGTTGCTGACCGACCGCCTTGAGCAGCTCGAAGTTTTGCGTGTTCCGCGTGCCGATCTGGAGCAGCACGCCGGTCGGGTTGCCCGCATGTTCCAGCGCGGTCGTGATCTCGTCGATGTGGCGCGCGTGGGTGACCTCCATCGAGATGACGCCGATGTCGTGTTCGCCCGCCAGCTCGAAGACCCAGGGCAGGCAGTCCGCTCCCAGCCCCTGGAAATCGTAAGGACTCGTACGAGGCTTGTAGGCGCCCATGCGCGTCGTTCGCAGCCCATGTTGTTGCAGCGCCGCCATCATCTCGCGCACGGACTCGCGGGAGTCGACCGCGCACAAGCCGGCGAGCACCTGGACGTGTTTTCCGCCAAATGTGACGCCGTTGTAGGTGAACCCGAGATCGCCGTCGCTGGCGTCATGGCGGCCGATGCGGCGGTATTTGCGGGACACGCGGACGACGCGGTGAACGCCGGGCAGGTCTTCGAACGCGCTGTCAGGGACGGTCGCGGTCTGCCCGATGAGGTGCACTTCGCTGAACGCCAGTTCGTCGCCCGCGAACGAGAACGTCCGGGTCTGGATGCCATTGAAACGCGCCGCTGCCCGCTCCACATGCGCGACGGCGGACTTGATATCGGCCTGTTCGGCAGAGAGCACGATGATCATGACGGGTCCGGGTCGGTGGCGACGGGGTTGCGGCTCGCAGGCACACGAAGACGGGCGCTGAGGTGCTCGTTGCTGCGGCGCTGCAGGATGCGGGATTGGCGCATGATGGCCACGAAAATGTCGCGAATGGCCCCGGGATCGAGCCCAAGTTCCGCCGCACGTTGCGCTCGGTCGTCGAGGAGCTCACGTTCGCGCTGCGGATCGTGCACGGCTTTGCCGGTCTTGGCCTTGGATGCGGCGGCGCGTCGGGCCAGGGTCGCGCGTCGGGCGAGCAGCTGCAGCAACTCGGTGTCGAGCTCGTCGATCAGCTCGCGGGTCTGCACGAGGTCGGCGGCGGGCGCGTCGAGGCCGGGGATCGCCAGCGAATCGCCGCGTCGTCTGCGTGCCGCACCCGAGCTCGAAGCGATCGCCCTGTCACGCGCTGGTGGCTCGGCGAGGTGCAGCCGTTCGTCCACGTCGGAGAGCGCGTCGAGAAAACGCCGCCGCGTCGGTCCAGCGTGCGGGTTGTCGTTTTGAATCGTGACGAAGAGGTGGCCGGCATCCGAACGCACGGCCTCCACGGCGCGGGCGATCGCGCGATAGGAGGCGGGAGCGGTTGATGTGTCCGGCTGCGGGCCGAGCTCGAGCAGGCCCTTGGCGATGAAGAAGACCAGCGCATGGGTGTTGGCCATGTTGCGGTCATGGGCGTCGGCGTCCTGGCCGATAACGTCGCAGCCGATCCGCCGATAGAGGTCTTCCACGGCGCGCACGGCGTCGGGATGGCGGTCATTGCTGCAAACGACGGCGCTGAGCGGCCTCTCACCGCGCGCCAACGACACAGGTCCGAACAACGGGTGCGTCGCGACCCAGGGCACGGCATCACCGAGCAGCTCTTCCATCGCCTGTTGTGGCCCCAACTTCACCGACCCGACGTCGACGACGATGTGCTCGGGGCCAACCCAGGCAACCAGTTCACTCAGCCGTTTATTGAAGCTGTGGACCGGCGTCGCGAGGAAGACCGCGTCGACGTCATCGGTCAGCGCGGCCACGGAATCTGCGCGGTGTGCGGCCGGGATGTCGACGTGGGGATCGAGCGCTTTCCAATGAACGCCCGCGCGACCGACCAGGTCACAGAACGCCCGTCCGAAGCGCCCGTAGCCGAGCACGCCGATCGATTCGATGCGAGTCACTGCCATGACGTGGACCTGTCTCGCCGAGCCTACTTCGACTCCGCACCGTCGCCGCGGCTCATGAACCAGACGAGGCCGACCGCGAACAAAACCAGCCCGAGCAAAACAGGCAGGTCGCTGGAGCCGAGCGGGCCAGAGTCGCCGGTCGTCGTGTTCGCGGCGGCGGGGGCGGGGGCGGCTTGAGCCGGGGCCTGTGCGACCGGTGGTACGGCAGCTTGGGGGGCGGCAGCTTGGGGAGCGGCAGCCTGGGCGGGACCGCCAGCTTTGGTGACAGCGGTCTGGATGGACGAAGTCAGCTTGGAGATCCCGTCGCTGTTGGGCCGGTAGAAGAACGGAAAGCGCGGGTGCCCGCTGTTGATCGCGGTGTCGATGGCGCCGGCCTTGTCGAGAAAGAAGATGCGCGGAACGTAGTTGCCCGAGGCCCCAAAGCGTCCGGCCAGCCAGCCCGGCCTCTCCTCGTCGTTTTGCAGCACCATCACGGCGTTCTTGCTCGCCGCAAGCAGCGCCGGGTCCGACATCAGCGGCGCCATCTTGCGGCACTTCGGGCACCAGTCCGCGTAGACGACCAGGCAGATAGGCTTGTTTTCGGCCTTGGCTTTCGCCTCGGCCTTGTCCCACGGCGTCCACTCGATCGGCGTATCCCAGTGAATCGGATCTGCCGAGGCAACGAGGGGAAATGCCGCGCCCACCAGGAGCGTTGCGGCGAGGGACAGGATCAAGCGTCGGTGCATTGTTTGGTTCCGTACAATTCGTTCGAGCTGCGGGCGGTCCGTCGATTTGGCGGTCCGTCGATTTGCCAGTCAGCCGAGATGCCTGTCAGCCGAGTTGGAAGCCGGCCGATTTGGCGGTCGTGGATCAGCTGACCACGCCGAGTTTCTTGCCGATTTTGACGAACGCGGCGACCGCGTCGTCGATGTGTTTGTCGCTGTGGGCCGCCGAGATCTGCACGCGGATGCGCGCCGCGCCCCTGGGCACCACCGGATATGAAAACCCGATGACGTAGATTCCTTCCCCGAGCAGCTCGTCGGCCATCTGCACGGCCAATCGCGCTTCGCCCAACATGATGGGGACGATCGGGTGGGTGCCGGGGCGGATCGCGAACCCGGCCGCTGTCATCGCGTCGCGGAACCGGACGGTGTTGGCTTCGAGTCGGTCGCGCAGGGCCGTTGTCTCGCTCAACCTGCGGATGCACGCCAGCGCGGTCGCGACGATGGGCGGCGGGACGCTGTTGGAGAAGAGGTAGGGCCGGCTGCGCTGACGGAGCAGGTCGACGATCTCCTGGCGCGCGCTCGTGAAGCCGCCGGATGCGCCGCCGAGGGCCTTGCCCAGGGTCGATGTGATGATGTCGACGCGCCCAACAACGCCGCAATGTTCCGCGGTTCCGCGTCCGGTGGGACCGAAGAACCCGGTCGAGTGGCTGTCGTCGACCATCACCATGGCGCCAAACTTGTCGGCGAGGTCGCAGATGCCTTCGAGGTTGGCGATGTCGCCGTCCATCGAGAACACGCCGTCTGTCGCGATGAGTACACGCCGCCGATCGGATGTCTCTTCGAGGATCCTTTCAAGCTCGGCCAGGTCGGCGTGTGGCCAGCGGTAGCGCTTGGCTTTGCAGAGGCGGACGCCGTCGATGATGGACGCGTGGTTGAGCGCGTCGGAGATTATCGCGTCTTCGGGCCCCAGGATCGTCTCGAACAAGCCGGCGTTGGCGTCGAAACACGAGCTGTAGAGGATCGTGTCGTCCATGCCGAGGAACGCGGAGACGGCGACTTCGAGCTCTTTGTGCACGGTCTGGGTGCCGCAGATGAAGCGCACGGACGAGAGCCCGTAGCCGTATTCGTCGAGGCCGTCCTTGCAGGCCTGTACCAGCTGCGGATCGTTGGCGAGCCCGAGGTAGTTGTTGGCGCAGAAGTTGACGACCTCGCTGTCGCCGCCGGCCACGCCGATGTCGGCGCCCTGCGGTGTCTGGATGACGCGTTCGTCCTTGTAGAGCCCGGCTTGACGGATCTCGTCGAGGGTCGCGCGGAACTGGGCGGCAACGGTGTCGAACATGCGCATCTCCGTGGCGTGCAGCGTCGGCTGCGATCGGGCCGCGAGTCTTCCGTAGCCGTCCGGCGAGCGCAACATGACGATTCCGCTACCAGTCGGCGCGGCTGGCGGCTTTTGCAGCGGTGATGAGGCGGTGCAGCCCGTCTCACGCGGCAGATTCCGCTAACGGTCGGGATCGCCTTGGGGTTCTGACGTCTCGTGCGGCTGTTGGGAGCCGACACAAACCGACTCTTCCGCCAAGTCGAGACGGCGGTATAGTTCGCCGCGTCTGCCCCACACCACGCCGGAATCGTGCCCATGAAGCGCCTCGTCAGCTTGCTAACCATCGTGCTTGTCGCGCTCGCCCTCGGCTATTCAGGCTGCGGCCGCTCGTCCAACAGCGGCGGCCAGGTTCAGACCGGTACGCCCGACACGGGCGACAAGGGCGATGACGACACCGGCCAGGTCGATGGCGCGCTGACGGACACCAAGCCGAAGGGGCCCGCCAAGACGTGCAAAGGGTGCGGCAAGCTGCTGCCAGCGGGCGTTGGCGAGTCGAATTGCAACCTCGACGGCAACCTCCCCGGGCCATCGCGCATCAAGCTCGTCCCCGCGTTTGCCAAGCTCGGCATCCCCCAACCCATCCACATCACGCACCCGCACGACGGCACCAACCGCCTCGCCGTGGCGACGCGACCTGGCGAGATCTACGTCTTCGACAACGACGACAACGCCACCGAGAAGACGCGCGTTCTCGACCTGCGCAACCAGATCAACACCAAAGGCGAAGGCGGGCTGCTGTCGATCGCCTACCACCCGCAGTTCAAGACCAAGCGGACGATCTACGTCAACTACACGTCCACCGGGCAGTTCAACACCGTCGTCAGCGAGTTCACGGCCTACCCCAACAAGGACCTCTTTAATAAGGCGAGCGAGCGCAAACTGGTCGTCATCAAGCAGCCGTACAGCAACCACGATGGCGGCCACGTCCTCTTTGACAGCAAGGGCAAGCTCCTTATCGGCATGGGCGACGGCGGCTGGGCCAACGATCCGCTCAACGCAGGCCAGGATCCCAAGCAGCTGCTCGGCAAGATCTTGCGCATCGACGTCGACGTGACCAAGGGCCCCGGCGGCAAGCCTTACGGCATCCCCAAGGACAACCCGTTCGTCAACGACGCCAAGCACCATCCCGAGACGTATGCGTGGGGAACGCGCAACCCATGGCGCATGGCCGTGGACCGCGAAAACGGGGAGATCTGGGCCGCCGACGTGGGCCAAAACAAGTGGGAAGAGGTCGACATCATCGTCGCGGGCGGCAACTACGGCTGGCGCAAGATGGAGGGCAAGCACTGCTTCAACCCGTCGACCAACTGCAACGACGGCACGCTCATCGAGCCCGTGGCGGAGATCAAGCAGCCGCTGGGACGCTCGATCACCGGTGGCGAGGTCTACCGCGGCAAGAAATATCCGGGCCTGACCGGGGCCTACATTTTCGCCGACTATGTGACGGGCCGGTTTTGGTTGACGCGCAGCAAGGTGGTAGCTGGAAAGCGAACGTTCGACACCAAAGAGGTGCTTGATACATCATACAAACCAGTGAGTTTTGGCGAAGATCGTGATGCAGAGGTGTACATGACCCAGCTCTTCGGCGGTCAGCGCATCTTCCGCGTTGTCGAAGCCAAGGGCGTCCCGGTTGGAAACCCCGTCGCACAGACCCTATCCGCCACCGGTTGTTTCGCGTCCACGGCGCCGCTCAAGCCCGGCACTGGCATGGTTGCGTTCGGCGTCAACGCACCGTTGTGGAGCGATGGTGCCGCCAAACAGCGCTGGCTGCTCACCCCCAAAGGCGCCAAGCCGGACAAAGCCAAACCGCCGCTCACCGCAGCCACCGACGACACCGCGCCCTGGTCGGTCCCGGTCGGCACGATCGCGGTCAAGCACTTCTTCGCCGACGCTGCAGCGCCCGCCGGTCATGCCAACCACGTCCCCTACGAGACCCGTTTCATCGTCCGGCGCAGCGATGGGTGGCGCATGTTGACCTACAAGTGGCGGGCCGACGGAAAGGACGCCGATCTCGTGATCAACGGCGCCAAGCAGACGTACAAGACCGCCGCCGGCAACGTGAACTGGGTATTCCCGAGCATGGACGATTGCGGGGCCTGCCACGCCGCCGACAAGGGCAGCAAGCTGCTCGGCCTGTCCAACGCGCAGCTCGATAGCCATGTCGATAAGGGGCCTTACGATGGTCACAACCAGCTCGATGTCTGGCTCGACGGCGGGCTGCTCGGCAACTACGACCGCGCAGCCAAGCACACGGTGTTCAACGACCCGGTGGTCGATTCAGGCGACGCGACGACCCGCGCACGGACCTACCTGCACGTGCAATGCGCGTCCTGCCACCAGCCCGGCGCGAGCGCTTCAACCGAGATGGACCTGCGATTTGATCGCACCCTCAAGCAGACCGGCGCCTGTGACAAGTCGCCGCAGGAAGGCGATTTCGGGGTCGCCGGGGCCAAGCTCATCGCGCTGGGTGCCGCGGCCAAGTCGGTGCTGGTGCTGCGCATGAAATCCACGGACGCCGAGCTGAAGATGCCCAACAAGGGCGTCACAATCGCGCACCAAGCGGGCATCAAGCTGCTCGAGGCGTGGATCGGAACGCTCAAGGACTGCGGACAGTAGCCACACCCCAGGTCATGCGGCGCGCGGCACCGGTCGCAAGAACACGCCACTGTCGTGCCGGTCTACGCGGCGCCGGAAGCTGCGTTTGCCGTCCAGTGCCCGTCGGAGTGCTTTGCAGGCCGCGGCGTCGTCGAACAGCGCGCGCAACACCGGGTGGAGCAAGGTGCGGTTGAGCAGGCACCACTTCAGGTCGACCCATCGCCACGCCGAATGTTCCTCGGCGATGGCAGGCTGCCACTTCTTGCGCGTCCGGCTCGGTGCAGCACAGACGAAGATGTCGTAGCGCTTGCGGCCGCCGTCGCGAACCACGCGGATCCGGCCATTGACGCGGTTTTGCGGGAGCGCCCCGATCTCTTCGATCGCTTCACGCCACGCCGCCTCGGTGGTGGATTCGCCGTCGTCGCGCTGCCCGCCTGGCAGATCCCAAAGGCCTGCGTTATTCGTTCCGGGGCCACGCTGGAGCACGAGCACGCGACCTTTGCTGATGAGCAGGATTCCCGCAGAACGCTTGGTCGTTTTTCGTCGCGCCATGACCCATTCACTGTCGGACGGATCGCCGTATCGTCAAGAAAACCGAATGACTGAACGGTGTTTGTCTGTTTATGAATGAATATGTACGGCTTGCGGATCGGCTGTCGGCACGGGTCGAACATTCACAGCACGGCCGGTGGTACCGTCACCGAACGCTTCCTTGCCACCCGGGATTGATCATGACCGCCCCCTTGCCCCAGTCGCTTCACAGCCTCGTTGCAGCAGCCGCGTGTGCTTTCTTGCTCGGTGCCTGCGGGACGGGCGACCTGGTCAATGGTCCCGGGCAGAACGGCGGCCAGGCGGATGCCGGTTCTGGTGGCGTTGATGGCGGTCCGCAGGGCTGTTTCGAAAACAAGGATTGCCCGGCTGACCAGTACTGCCTCAACGGTAGCTGCGTAAGCCCCGACGGCGGGTGCAAGGCCCACGCCGACTGCCCAGCAGGCCAATACTGCTCCGACGGGACGTGCACCAAACCGGGCGGTCAGAGCTCCGGTGGCGCTTCGTCGGGCGGCCGCGGCGGCTCGTCCGGTGGCAAGGGTGGCTCTTCAGGCGGTTGGGGCGGGTCCTCAGGCGGTTGGGGTGGCTCTTCGGGCGGCGGTTCTTCCGGCGGCCGCAACGGTGGACCCGGGTCATGCAAAACAGACAGCGACTGCAAGGGCAAGTGCCCACCGAATATCAAGCAATGCGGCTGCGCGGACACGCCCGGCGGCAAGTTTTGCGTGCCGACATGCAGCGCCGACAAGGACTGCCCGCAGTTCGGAAAGACCACGATGACTTGCACGCAGCAAGGCCACTGCGCGCCCGAAAAGAAGGGCGGCGGCGGCGGTCAGGGCGGCTCGTCCGGCGGCAAGGGCGGCGGCGGCTCGTCCGGCGGCAAGGGCGGCGGCGGCGGCTCGTCTGGCGGCAAGGGCTGAGAGCGCTCACAGCAACCAAACCACAACTCCCCAATCACAGTAGCGAGGGACGACAACGATGACTGCACCGAACCGAAAACTCTGCTTGCGCCTGGCGACGATGCTGGCCGTCGCGAGCCTGTCCCTGTGGGGCTGCGAAGCGTCGACGACCGGTGATGCGCCGGGCACGGAGTCCAACGCGACCGCAGACGGTGGCTCGACCGAAGACGGCAGTTCCAGCGGCGGCTTGAACGACGCTGGCTCGAGCGCTGGTGGATGCAAGACCAACGCCGAATGCCCTGCCAACGAGTTCTGCTTCAACGGCAAGTGCACCACACCTGGTGGAAGCAACGACGGTAAGTGCCAGTCGCACAAGGACTGCCCGTCCGGTGAGTTCTGCAACAAGGGCAAGTGCACCAAGCCTGGCGGCGGCACGTCTTCGGGCGGCTCGTCGGGTGGCACGTCGTCAGGTGGCGCGTCCGGCGGGACGTCTTCCGGTGGCGGAGCGACGACGTGCAAGACCAACAAGGACTGCGACGGCAAATGCCCCAAGCAGGCCAAGGCGTGCATGTGTGGCACGACGCCCAAGGGCAACAAATGCCTGCCGGGCTGCAAGTCGGACGATGACTGCTGGACGACCAAGGACGGCAAGCAGCTGCTCTGCAGCAAAGACGGATTCTGCGCGCCCAAGCAGGGTGGCGGCTCGTCGAGCGGCGGTACCTCGAGCGGTGGAACGTCGAGCGGTGGAACGTCGAGCGGCGCAACGTCGTCCGGTGGCTCCAGCGGCGGCGGGGCAGGCAACACGTGCAAGGCGGACGCCGACTGCAAGACGAGTTGCCCCAAGGGCGCAACCTGCGTTTGCGCGAAGACCCCCAACGGCGGCAAGTGCGCGCCGACATGCAAAGCCGATTCGGACTGCCCGAAGACCAAAGACGGAAAGCAGCTCATTTGCCTGAAGCAAGGCCACTGCGGCCCGTCCGGGACCGGCGGTTCGTCGGGCGGCTCGTCGGGCGGCTCCAGCGGCGGCTCCAGCAGCTCCAGCGGCGGTTCATCGGGCGGAAGCAGCGGTGGTCAGCAAGGACCGGCAAGCTGCACGGCCGATTCCGAATGCAGCGGCAAGTGCCCGCAGGGCTCGAAGAGCTGTGTGTGTGCGACGACTCCAATGGGCAAGAAGTGCGTCCCTGGTTGCACGACCGACAGCGACTGCCCAAAAGATCCGAAGGGCCAGGCGATGAAGTGCAGCCCGAACAAGACATGCGTTCCCAGCGGCGGCGGCGGCGGCAGCAGCGGCGGCGGGAAGGGCGGCGGCGGCAAAGGCGGCGGCGGCAACTAGACAGCCGGGCGATGGAGCCGGCGGCAGCAGCCGGCCCATCCCAACCCGGTGACACGTTTTCGGGGGGATGGGGAGGCTTCGGTGCGACGAGTGTCGTGCTGGGGCCTCCCCACCATCCCCGCGGCGGCCAGGGGGTCGCCGACCTGAGGTGGGTTTCTGAGTGAGTCGGTCCCACGCCCCTCGGTTGAGGAGCTCTATGTCAGCTACGCGCCGATGGTCTTGCGGCGCGCGCGGCGGTTCTTTGACCAACACGAGGCCGAAGAAGTGGTGCACGAAGTGTTCGTACGAGTCATCGAAAGACTGGACGGCTTCCGGGCGGCTTCCTCGCCGGCGACGTGGCTTTATCGCGTCACCACCAACCACTGCCTGAACCGGCTGCGCAACAGCGGCCGACGAGCCGAGCTCCTCGCCCAGCACCAGGGCGTCATCCCGGGCGTCGGTTCCCAGCGCGCCGACCAGGAGAGCCAGGCGGTCCTGCGCGACCTGTGGCGCACACTCGACCCCGAACTGGCCAGGATCGGCATCTACTATCACCTCGACGGCATGACCCACGACGACATCGCGAAGGTGCTCGGGGTCTCGGCCGCGACGGTTCGCAATCGTCTCAAGGCGATCGTCGAACACGCGCGATTGGCGGAGGCGCTGCCATGACAGCCCTCGCGCTCGGTTTGGGACACGACGGCCACGTCACGGAGCTGGCGATCGACCGCCTGCTCTATGATCCGCCCGGTTCGCCCGGTCTGAGCGCGCTGCAATCGCACATCGCGACGTGCCTCGTCTGCAAGCGACGTGTTTCCGGTGCGCGCGAGGCCGATGCTTCCGTGTCACTCGCGCCTCCCGCCGGCCTTGGGTGGCTTGGACACCTGACCGAACTCGCGATCGACCGCATCGTGCTCAACGAGACGGACAAGGACCTGCGCATCGCGCGTCTGCACCTCGAAACCTGCGCGCGTTGCGCTGCTGAGGTCGCTTCCGCGCAGGAATGGGACGCCTCGGTCCAGCTTTCTCCGCCTGCAGCCGCTCGACCCGTGTCTCAAGCAGCCACGTCTGCCGAAACTTCCAACGGAACTTCCGCCCAAACTCCTGCCGAAGCTCCTGCCGAAACCTCCGCCAATGTGGTGTCCATGGAGCGCTATCGGGCCGCGCGCCGTTGGTTGGCGCCAGTCGCTGCGGCGCTTGCTGCGAGCCTCGCGTTCGCGGTGCTTTCTGTCGGCCCCGACGACGGCTACGATGACGGCGTGCGCCTCAAGGGTTCGACCTTTGGCGTGGCCTTCTTTGTGCACGACGGAGCCGCGGTGCGTCGCGTCGATACCGGGGACGCTGTCCGCCCGGGCGAACGCATCGGCTTCCGTTTGCGCATGCCGGAGCCCGGACACGTGATGATCGTTGGCGTCGACAGCACCGGCAGCGTCTATGCCTGCCACCCGCAGGACACCGACGGCAATTCACGCGCTTACAAGGCGTCTGCCGACCCGATTCGGATCGACGAGGCGATGCGCTTCGACGACTCGGCCGGTCACGAGCGCCTCATCGCGATCACCTGCCAGCAACCCTTTTCGCTCGATGACGTGCGCGAACGTATGTCCCGTGAAGCGCGCGCGCTCGATGCGTCCGATCCGATGCCGGTGGTGCTGTCCGAATGCGTCCAGCGGGAGACGGTGTTGACCAAGGTGTCGGCGACCGCATCGGCCACGGACGGAGGTGCGCGATGAGTCGTTATCGCGTGATAGCTCCGATCATCGGGTTGATAGCCAGCGTCATGGCGTTCGCTGCTCCCGCCCAGGCGGCCGCCGAGCAGGTTCGGTTTGCCGTCGTGATTGGCAGCAACGATGGTCAGCCCGATGAAACGCCGTTGCTCTATGCCGAGCGCGACGCTGAGCGTGTCGCAGATGTCCTCGTTCGCCTCGCCAGCGTCACCGAAGAGAACCTGCTGCTGCTCCGCGGCGCCGACGCAAAGCGGCTTGAGCGGGTGATCGCCGGGATCGGCGAGCGCGTCCGTCGCAAGCGTGCAAAGGGCAAAGTCGAAGCGCTGCTTTTCGTCTACTACAGCGGCCACGCATCCGTAGACGCCTTGCATCTCGGGGCATCTCGCATGCCGTTTCGGCGTCTGCGCAAGCTGGTTTCCGGCATCGGCGCGGACGTCAGCGTGTTCGTCGTCGACGCGTGCCGGTCCGGTGGCATGACCCGCGTCAAGGGCGCCGCACCAGCCGCACCCTTTGAGATCCGCGTCGAAGACAAGCTGCAAAGCACCGGCACCGCGATCATCACCAGCTCGTCCGCCGGCGAAGACGCGCAGGAAAGCGAACGACTCAACGGCGGAATCTTCACCCACCACCTGATCAACGGCCTGCGCGGCGCGGCCGACGCGAGCGCCGACAAGCGCGTCACCATCGGCGAGGCCTACCACTACGCCTACTCCCAGACTCTGCGCGCCACGAGCCGCACGCGATTCGTCCAGCATCCGACCTACTCGTTCCGCATCAAGGGCAAGCAGGAGCTCACGCTGACACGCACCGGCGCCGCCACCGGCCAGGGTCGCCTTCGCCTCAACGACGCGGGCTTTTACGTCATCATGGACACCACGCGGGGCGGCACTGTCGTCGCCGAGCTGCGCGCGCGCAGGAAGACCGACGTCCTGCTGCCTCGCGGCCGCTACCTGGTGCGCCGTCGCGGCGTCAAAATGGTCCACGAGGGTACGGTTGCCATCGCGAGCGGCGGCCGGGCCAGCCTCTCGCGCAAGACGATGAAGCGGATGCCCTATGGCCGCACCGTGCGTCGCGGGCTCACCGAATCCAACCCGTTCAGCGTCGGTCTGATGACGATCGCCAGTCAGCCCGTCCTCTCCGGCCAATCCGCGGGCCTGTTCGGCGGTGTGGGGCTGGGGGTCGAGACGTCAGGCGCGCGCTTCCAGCTTCGCATGCGGTACGGCCAGGCCGACTCAACCAACACCGATCTGACGATGCAACAGCGCATGCTCGGCGCCGACCTCGGCATCTTCCGCATCTTCGACCTGCCGCGCCTCAACGCGGGTGTCGGCCTCGGAGTGAGGCTGGGCGGTGACTGGATCATGCAGCGCTTCACCACAACAGGCGCCGCTCCCGACCGCGATCAGTGGGTCTACCGCGCGTCACCAGCGCTTTCCATGCAATTCGCGCCGCAGTCCAACTGGACCGTCGGTCTTGAGTGCGGAATCGATGTCTACGCCATGCAGATGCAGCGGGATGGGCAGGCCGTTTGGGAAAACCCGGTCGCGCCATTCTGCGCCGCAGCTATCAACGTATTTCTGCCATGAATAAGCTCATGCCCGATCGCAAAGTGTCTGTTATCACGTCCATAACTGCCGGATGCGCGCTCCTCGCCATGACGGCCCTGCCGGCATGCAACGTCGCGCTTGTCGATGACGAGTACCACGGCGAACCGATGCTGGTTCTCAGCGGCCAGGTGCAGATCGTCCCCAACAAGGTCCAAGGTGGCGCCGGTGGTGATAAACGCGGCGGCGACAAACCGAGGGGCGATAAGGGGGGCGGCGCCGGCAGCAAGCCACCGAAGACGCCGCCTGGAACGGGCACGGTCAAGCTCCCCGATGGTCAACTGCGGCTCGCCCTCGTCTGGGAAGTGACAAGCCTGAGCGAGGGCATGCAGACCACCATGTCCGCGTTTGAGCAGTCGATGGTCCTCACATCGAGCTTCCCGGCGCGCTACCAGGTCGTGCTCTTCACGCCGCCCAACGACCGCCTCATTCACACGTCTGAGGGGCAGGGCAAATACGCGCTCGGCACCATCGTCGCGTATGCCGATGCCGACAACGACGGCGCGTTCGACCCCCAAGTCGACAGCTTGATCGGCGGCGCTCCCGGCCGCGCGCTGATCTACACGCCCGGCGAGCTGTCCGCCGTGTGGCTCAAGGAATCTCTTACGGCCGGCTATCATCGCGTGCGCGTCAAGGGCGACAAGGCCACGTGCGACCAGTACGGACACGTCTCACTGGTGCCGGATACGCGCGAGGAAACCGAGCTCAAGGTCTACGAGTCCTTCGACAAGGAAGTGCTGCTGGACCTCGACTGCGACGGCAAACGCGACGAGTGGAGGGGCGCATGTCCGCCGCCACATCATCTCAAGGAGATGTGCAAGAAGTCGGCCGACCACGCGCCCTGCCAGTACTGCAAATACTGAGGGCTCCGCTGAACACAACTTGCGGAGCCTTCAGGACCGCGCTCGCAGAGTCGCGTTGATCCCGACGGGCATCATGACGTCGTTGCCGAATCGGACGATGTCGTCCATCCAATCGCGCAGATCATGGGGTGTCAGCGCGGTCATGATGCAGTCGAGCACCATCCGCGACGCCAAATCGAGGATCTCGACGCGGTCGCCGGGGGTGTGCTGCGTGACCATCGCGCCGAGCCGTTTGGCCATGTCACCGGTGAACTGCGCCGCCACCTGCCGCGAATAGCCGAGACGAATCAGCTTGCGCAGCGCTCGGTGGGCGTCGCCCTGCACGCCAAAGATGTCGACGCAGGCCTCGGTAGCGAACGCGTCGAAGATGCCGCGCCGATGCATAAGCCCCGTGTTGGCGGTGCGAATCAGCTTGGTCGCGTGTTGGCCGGTTACCACGGTCACCGAAACGCCCATCGCTCTGACGCGGAAGATCGGGCCGAGTTCGGCCGTGTGATCCACCAGGAAGTCGACCGGGCTCTCTTTGAACTCCAGCATGCTGCCGACAACCGGCCAGCCGGGGACGAGCGGTGGGTCGCGCAGGGCTGTAGCGGTCAACTGGCTGCCATCCGATGACCCTGTCATGGGACCATCCAGCGCGGATTCGGCCATCGTTGCTCCCGTGCCACCTACGCTTCGCGCTGACCGACGTTCGCGATCGTGGCGCCGCCCGATTGTGCCCATTCCCAGACGAGGTCATCGACGGTCCCGAGCACGTCGGCCGGCCTCATCGCGACAGTCGGCAGACGTCGCACGTACACGACCGCCTGCTCGTACGTGTCCATCGGCAGGATCGCGACGGCGCCCGTCATCAGGTGGGCGTTGATTCGGAGCAGCTGTTGGACCGCGTCATATTGGCCGCTCAAAACCGCCCAATCCGCGACCATCACCGCGATCGTTGTCGTCTGAACTCCAGCGGCCTGCGACGGCGGCTCGACGAGGACTTTGCACAGCGCGTTGTGCAGCGGGTGGGTGAAGACGAGCTCGCCGTGGTCGCTCCGTTCGCGCGTCACGACGGCGCCACGGACCTTCTCGGTGACGGCCTCGAGCACCGCGTGAATGGCGCGCCCGCAGTCACGTTCGCTCATGCGGCGTCGTCCGGCTTTGAATCTTTGGGGCTGTCGTCAGCGTCGTCGGTCGGGCTGATGAGCCGCAGGTAACGAAACGCATAGATGCCCGTGTCGTGCCCGTCGCCCCAGGTAAACCGGATGCCGTATTGACCCACAGGTTCGACGGCTTTGATCTCGAAGGCTGCTTGGCGCGGTGCCGGCCGCGGGCCGCTGATGATGTTGAAGCTGCCTTTCTTCTTCGGCTTGGCTTCGACAAGCGTGGTCGGCGGGCCATGGGTGCCCTTGCAGGTCGCGCAAGGGCATTTTTCACGCAGGAAGGTGCGCGTGTAGATGCTGTGTTCGCCGTCGTTCCAGTGGATCGCCACGCTGCCGTCGTCGAGCCAGCTCATCGTCGTGGGGCTCGCCCCGTCGTATTGGGACAGCGCTTCGTTGCGGTCGCGTGCAGGTCGGCTCATTGTTTCCTCGTCTGGGGCCTCTGCCGCCGATGATAACGGCGCAGCGGTCAGTACGTACGTAGCTCAGGGGAGTCGGCGCTGGCAAATCTGCGCAGCGGCGCGTTGGGTGTCGTGGACCAAACGATGATCGCCGCCCGGCGCATCCTACGGCTTGCTCCCGGCGGACAAAACAGGTTTTCTAGTCGCATGACTCGGACCTCCCCCCACGCCGTGGTTGCCGTGTGCGCGTTGGCGCTTTGTGCCTGCGCCGAACAAACACCTGATGCGGGCGACTTCGCGCAGGACACGGCGGCGACTGACAGCGGCCAGGTCACCGATTCGGGCTCATCCTCGAGCTCGGGGTCCAGCTCCGGCGGCGCTGACAGCTCCTCGACCGACGCGGGTCCCCCAGATACCGGCTCCGACGGCGCTGATAGCTCCTCGACCGACGCGGGGCCCCCAGATACCGGCCCCATCGATTCTGGCCCCATCGATTCTGGCCCCATCGATTCTGGCCCCATCGATTCTGGCCCCATCGATTCTGGCCCCATCGACTCCGGCCCCATCGACTCGGGTCCTGTTGACTCGGGTCCAGTTGACTCCGGCCCGGTCGACGCCGGCGCTCCAGACCTCGGCCCATCGGACACGTTCGTCGATGCGTGTCTGCCCAAGGGTAAGTGCGACGACAAGAACAAGTGCACGGTCGATATCTGCAATCCGTCCGATGGATCCTGCTCGAACAAACCCATCGCCGGCACCTGCGATGACGGTGATGCGTGCACCACGGTCGATTTTTGCGAAGGCGGCAAGTGCATCGGCAAAGCCACCAAGGTCTATACCAAGGCTTTCGCCACGACCGGTGAGGCCGACGGCGCTGCGATCGCCCATGGACACGGCCAGTTCGTCGTCGCCGGGCAGAGCGGCGGCTACCCGACCGCTCACGGCATCGTCGACAACGCGACCCAGACGTGGAAACACACCTACACCACGACCACCGGCCGCTACATGGCGGCGCTGCCCATCGCCGGCGATGGCTTTCTGCTCGCGGGTTGGCGCAAGAAATCGATCGGCGGCAGCGAGATGCTCTTCGTCCACATCGGCAAGAGCGGCGCGCAGCAGGGCTGGGGCAAGTACACGCCGCTGGACACCTACGCCGAGGCCCGCGGGCTGATGCCGACCCAGTCCGGGTCCCAGGTCGTCTTCACCGGTTACAGCAAGAGCGGGTTCAACACCTGGCGCACCTGGCTGGGCGTGTGGGACGTCAAGACGCACACCGTGAAGGACAAGATCAAACCGTTCGGAGACATCAGCAACCATAAATTCGGCCCGGCCATCGCGGAGGTTGGCAGTCGCTGGGTCATCGCCGGATGGTTGCGTAAAAAGGGCGGCGACCGGTCCGGATGGTTGCGGTCGATGGACGCGAGCACGATGGCCAACGCCATGGATCACACCTTCAGCACCAACAAAGAGGGCGGCTTTGATGCCGTCGCTGTCATGCACGACAAGGGCTTGTTGCTCGGCGGCTGGACCTCCGACACCAAGTACGGAGGCACCGATGCATGGCTCGTGCGCACGACGTCGGCATTTAAGCAAGCATGGTCGGTCAAGCTTGGGACCGATGGCGCTGACCAGATCTACGGCTTGGTTCCATATGGCGCCGGCAGTGTCGCGGTCGGATACACCTACAAGAAGACCGGGACGGACGCGCGCGCCACCCTTTGGCGGCTCGATCCCTACGGCAACACCTGGTGGCAGCGCAGCTACACGACGACCGGCAATCGGGAGCTCCGCAGCGTGCTGCCAAACGGTACCGCGGGCGTCCTGATCGGCGGCTTCCAGTCCAGCGCACCCAACGGCCTCATCGCCATGCGCACCGACGCTTTTGGCCACCCGACCTGCGCTGCCAGCGGCGTCTGTGTGACGAAGACCGAGAAGTCATGCTCCGATGGCAAGGCGTGCACGGGCGATTCCTGCAAACCGGCCAGCGGATGCGCGTACTCGAAAGTTCCCAACGGCAAGAAATGCGGCGCGAGCAAGACGTGCCAGGCCAACGGCGACTGCTCGTGAGCCCCAGTTTCAGCCTTCGCCAAACAGGAGCGCGAGGGCGTTGTTGAGGAAGAGGCCGCCCGGGTCGAGCCGTTTTCGGACCGCGAGGAAGTCGTCCCAGCGCGGGTAGAGCTGCCGTAAGCCATCGGCCGTCAGTCGATGCCGCTTGCCCCAGTGCGGGCGCCCCTCGTAGTCGGCCATCATCGCGGCGAATCGCTCGAAATAGTCATCGAACGGCAGCGCGTGGTGTTGCAGCGCGCCGATGTACGCCGTGTCACGCCCGTAGGCGGGGCTCAGCCAGATGTCATCGCCGCGGACAAAACGCAGCTCGACGATGAAACCGACCGGCGTGTCGAGCGTCGCGACGATATCCCGCACCCGCTGCATCGCCTCGACGGCGGCTTCGGACGGGATCGCGTACTCCATCTCTTCGTGTTTGGTGTCGACCGGGAACGTGAACACCTTGTCGCTGCGCTCGACGACCTCGGTTCGCGCCGGGCTGGCCGCTGCCAGGACCCGGTTGAACGACGGGACCACGCCAAGGCTCGTGGCGGTCGCCATCCCCGCGCGAAAGACATGGTTTTTCAACAGCTTATTTCGCAGCCAACCGCGGACGGGCTGGGGCCGTGCGGGCGCGTCGGTGCGCTCTTGGATGAAGACGATGCCGGTGTCGGTATGCGGCAACCACCACAGCTTGACGTGCTCGTGACGGGCGATGAGGTCGGGCAGGGCGGCGAGCGCGTCGTCGATCGGGCGCTTCTCTTCGACGCCTCGCAGGTTGAACTGCGGCTCGCACTGCATGGTGACCTCAGCGATCACCCCGAGCGACCCGAGCCCGCAGCGTGCTGCCGCGAACAGGTCGGCGTTCTCTTCCTCGCTGCAGCGCAGTCGCGCGCCGTCCGCGGTTACGAGCACGAGCGATCGGACCGCCGTCGACAGGTTGCCAAAGCCGACCCCGGTGCCGTGTGTCGCGGTGGAAACGACGCCCGCGATCGTCTGTTTGTCGATCGAGCCGAGGTTGCTCAGTCCCAGCCCGACCCCGGCAAGCGCCTCGTTGACGTCATACAGGTGTGTCCCGCCGAAAAAGCGCGCTCTGCATGCGGCCAGGTCCGCGCCGATGAGCCCGCGGAGGTTGTGCAGCGAAATGAGCGCATGGCCGTCTTCGATCGCCGTCAGCCTGCTCCATGAATGGCCGCCGCCGACCGCACGAACCTTCACGCCTTGATCGGCCGCCCAACGCACCGCGGCCTGCAATTCGTCCACGTCGCGCGGAGCAAAGAGCCGCCCGGCGATGTTGTGAACCCGGCCGCTCCAGCTGGCCCAGGGCGCATTTTCGCGCCAGCTTTGGTCGACGGGATCGGTCACGGCGTGCGCATCCCCTTGCAGATCCGGGCAAGTCAGCGTTAGACGGTTGGCGCCGCGAATCGGCAAGCGAGCAACGAATTCGGCGTCACGCCGGGAGGAGAAGAACAGATGGCCAAAGCATACATCATCGACGCGGTCCGCACGCCCCGAGGCAAGGGTCGCAAGCACAGCGAACGCGGTCCCGGTGGCGGTCTTTGCGACGTCCACCCGCAAGAGCTCCTCGCCCAAACGCTGCAACAGATCGCGTCCCACAGCGGCGTCGATCCCGCCGGCGTGGACGACGTGGTGATCGGCAACGTGTCATCGGTCGGCGAGCAGGGCAGCAACATCGCGCGCAACGCGGTTCTCGCCGCGGATTGGCCCGATGTCGTCACCGGCGTGACCCTCAACCGCTTCTGCGGGTCCGGTCTGCAGGCGGTCAACTTCGCGGCCATGGGCGTGATGAGCGGCCAGCAAGACTGCGTCATCGGCGGCGGCGTCGAGAGTATGTCGCGCGTGCCCATGGGCAGCGACGGCGGCGGTATCGACGGCCAGAATACCCACCTGCGCAAGAAGCTCATCCAGGTGCCGCAGGGCATCAGCGCCGACCTGATCGCGACACTCGAAGGCTTCTCGCGCGAGCAGCTCGATGCGTTCGCCCTGCAGTCCCAGCACTACGCCGGCGCTGCTGTCGAAGGTGGCTACTTCAAGTCGAGCCTGTTTGGCGTCAAGAACCCCGAGACCGGCGAGATCGTCCTCGAAGCCGATCAGCATCCGCGTCCCAGTACAACCGCTGACGGCCTCGCCCGCCTCAAGCCCGTGTTCGCACGAATGGGGGCCCACGCCGCCGGTCCCGCCGGCGAAACGCTGGATCAACTCGCCCTCGTTCGCTACCCGCAGGTCGGCGAGATCCAGCACGTTCACACGGCAGGCAGCAGCAGCGGCATCGTGGACGGCGCAGCCGCGGTCATGGTCGGCAGCGAGGCGTTCGTGCAGGCCCACGGCATCAAGCCCCGGGCCCGATTCGTGTCGGTCGCGACCGCTGGCGCAGAGCCCGTCATCATGCTCACGGCGCCCACCGATGCGTCGCGCAAGGCCTTGAAGAAAGCGGGCATGCAGCCGTCGGACATCGATCTGTGGGAGATCAACGAGGCGTTCGCCGTCGTGCCCCTGCAGCTGATGCGCAACCTCGACGTGCCGCGCGACAAGGTCAACGTCAACGGCGGCGCGATCGCCCTCGGTCACCCGCTCGGTGCGACCGGCGCCATGCTCCTTGGAACCGCGCTGGACGAGCTCGAACGCCGCAACCTGAACACGGCGCTGATCACGCTCTGCATCGGCGGGGGCCAGGCCATCGCGACAATCATCGAACGCGTTTAGCCGCGTTTAGCCGCCCTCTTCCGCGAACGCCTTCAAGCGCCTTCCCGATCGACCTCTTCGCTGGGCTGCTCTTCGGCGTCAAGCAGCGCGAGGTGTTCGGGATCGAACCACTTGCCCATGGCGATGCGCACCGGCACGAGCAGGGCGATGAACAGCGGGAAGACAATGCCGACGGCGCTGGCTTTGACGACCCACAGCACCGCGAGGCAGACAGTCTGGATCGCCGTAAAGGTGTGGACGATGGGCGTGGGTACGACGCGCAGGTAATAGGTCGGCGGGTACCGCTTGGGGTCCATCGCCCAGAGGCGGATGCGCTCGAAGAACTGGTTGGCGCCCATCGCGGAGATGCCCATGAAGAGGAACAGGCCGAACAGCACGCTCATCGGCACGATTTTCAGCAACGGCAGCGCCAGCAGACTCAGCGCCACCAGAACGTGCACGCCGAGGGCCGAGACCCGGGTTTCGACGACAGACACCACTCTCTCCTGCCCGACCGACCCTTCGACATGGGCGAGCGAGCGCACGTGATTGAGCGAGCGGACCGTCGCCGCGACCATCCACGGCAGCCCGAGCATGCTGCAGACACCGACGAGAACGCCGACGAGCGCAAGATCGAGGTGGTAGCCCGCGCCTTTCTTGAGCTTGTATTCGGGGGCGTTGACGAGCCGCACCGTGATGTTCTGGTCGAGGTACAGCAGGATGCTGACCAGCAAGGCAGGGATGGCCGCCGCCGCCCATACCCACTTGGGCGCCTCGAGCGGGTTGACCAGCCACGGTCGTCCGGTGCTCGTACCGACCACATCGGGCACTTTCAGCATCTCGAGCGGCACGTCGGCCATGAGGTAGGCAACGCCGGTCATGCTGATGATCGCGATGGCCGGGCCAAAGTCGGCGAAGAACTCGCGAATCCGCGCGATCATATAGGGGCTCTGTCGGAAGCGGCGCATCGCACCGGCGATGAAATAGCAGCCAATCGCGAGGTTGAGAGACAGCAGCGCCGACGCGTCGCTCGTGTTCGGGTCCGAGAAGCCCTTGGCGATATCGGCGACCGCCTCGTAGACGAAAATCAGCGCGATCAGCCCCGCGAACGTGTCGTCCGTAAAGCGCGTGAAGAAGCGAATCCAGCAGCTCGCGTCGGTGAACGCCAGGATCAGCATGAACACCATGGTCCACAGCCCGACCCACGCCGCTGATGGCAGAAATGGCAGCCCATATGACTCGGTGAGCTGGTAGAGGATGCCCATGAAGATGATCACGGGGCCCGTGCTGCCGAGGATGGTCAGCGGTTGCCCTGAGAAGATGGCGTAGACGATGCCGCAGATCGCGGTGGCCACAATCATCTCGATCGCGCCCACCTCGCCGTTGGTCTTGGCCGCGAGCAGACCGCCGAACGCGATCGCGGGGGCCAGGCACGCGAAGTAGAGGAACAGGATCGACGCGAACGACTTGGCGTTCAGCCCGTCGGTGTAGTCCGAGAAGTAGTGCGGCAGACGGCGCTTGATGTCGTTGATGATTCCGCCGAAGAGCCGTCCCGTGGGGCGCAGCTCGTCGGGGATATGGCTCTCGAAGTGGGTGTCCTTGTGGACCGCGTCGGCGTACGCCTGCCGAAGCTCGGCTGCGTCGGACGCGCTCAAGAACGGGTCGAGGAATTCGGTCGACCCGGCGAGCTGCACGAACTCGGCGACCGTCGGTAGCTTGGGATGGGTCTCTTCCGCGCCGAGCAGCACCCACACAAACCGCAGGCCGTCCCCGTCGTCCTCACCGACGATGGCGATGGGCTCGGCCAGCCGAATCAGGACCGCGAGTTCCTTTTCGAGCGCGCGGTGAAGGCCGCCAATCACCGCTACGTGATGGCTGTGGTGGGCTGGTCCGGCCTCCTCGGCGGCATGCAGCGCAGCGGCGCAGAATCCGGCTTCCGTCTGGGGCAACAGGCCCGCGTCGACCAACTCTCGGACCGCGATATCGCAACAGTCGACGAGGTGTTCGGCCTCTACGTCGAGCAAGATCCAGGTTGGCAGTTCGTTGCTCGCCTCTAACACGGGCACTCCTCGGGGCTGCGCGGACTATGGGGGGCCGCCGCGGCCGGTCGCTACTCGCTGGGCGCGGCTTCGGTCTTGGCCTCGGCGATGGCCTGCCATTCCTTCTCGAACATCACCATCGCGTCGCGGACCATCTGCAGGTTGCGTTCGTTGGCGGTGAGCTGCTCGACCGAGCCGATGCGCTCCATCTGGCGTTCGAGCTCGCCGAGGGCGTCGCACAGCACGGTCAGCAACCCCAGCTCCCTGGTCAGCCGATCGAGCCCCGCGAACTCTTCGTTGTAGGTCGCCAGGACCGGTTCGACCGCCTCGCCGAGCGCCTCGACCATCGTGAGCAAAGGCGTGGACTGACGCTGCTCCCGAACCGCCGCGAGCTCGCTCCGCCAGTCGGCGAGTCTTTCCGCGACGATCGCGATGTTGCCGGCGTTGTGCTCGCTGTGGTGGCCGATCTGCTGCAGACCCTTCATCCGCTCGATCACCGACTCGAGCGTGCCGATCATGCGTTCAAGCAGCTCCGGCCGGCGGCTGACCCGGGCCCGTCCCGCGAAATGCATCGAGTACAAGTGGAACTGATCGTTGGCGAGGTTGGCGAGTCGACCCGCCTGGTCTTCCAAGGTGCCGCTGTCGCGCGCCGCGAGAACCGCTCCACGCTCGTTGCTGAACAGCTCGATGTACTCGGCCACTACGGCGCGATCGTGCTCGAGATCTGCCGCCGCGGGTCCGTTGGCGAGCGCCGCCATCTGGTCGGAGATGGCGTGCAGATCCGCGGTCATCTCGGCGAGCAGTCCGAGGTCGCGGGTGCCGCGGTCCTGGCCAGCGAAGTGGCGGATGTAGCGATGGAAGATGAAGTTGGCCCGGGTTCCCAGCAGGGCCGCTTCGAGACCGTCGCGGCCGATGGTCTTGCGGGCCGATTCGATCGCGGCGAGCTCGCTCTGATAGAGCGCGAGGCGTTCGCTGCACATGTCCAGCAACGACTGCTTCTCTGCCGCGTCGCCGTTGGCCTCCACACGCTTGGTGTCGCGGGAGATGGCTTCGGCCGCTTCGATCATCAGCCGCATCATGTCGGGCGACCGCGTGGCGCGCATTTGGCCGGCGAAATGGAGGTTGTATTGCTCGTGGGTGGAATCGAGCGACTCGCGCAGGGATTTAAGCAGTGAGGCGTTCATCGAAACTCCGTTGCGGATGCGGACGTCGGACACGTATACGCGTGAGGATGAGTTGGCGTCGAGGGGCCACAACGTAGGAGTTAAGATGCGCGGCGCAAGCCCGAATTCGGGGAGCTTCAGCGGGGCGGTATTCGTCGTCGTGATGCTCTGCATTGCGCCGTCGCTCGACGCGATCGCCAAACCGACCAGCAAACGTTCAAGACCCGCGCCAAAAACCGCGAAAGAAACCGCGAAATCGGCCGGCAAGACCTCCAAGCCGCCGCTGAGCCCTGCCCAAGAGCGCAAGAAGGCGGCGGTGTTGGCGCGCAAGATGGCGGCGGAGATCATGGCGTCGGTGTCGAAGCTGCGCGGCCTGCGCATCAAGCGGAAGCTGGCTGTCGGCGTCTACAACAAGGCCCAACTCAGCGCGTTCGTGCGCAAGGAGCTGACGCACGGCAAGGCGGGGCTGCGTCTTGACCACACCGGCAGCGCCCTGTCGCTGCTCGGCATGGCACCCCCGGGCTACAGCTTGCGCCAGGGCATCGTGGACCTGCTCGAAGAACAAGTTGCCGGCTTGTACGACCCAGGGACTCGCCAGCTGCGTTTGATGCAGCGGCTGATCGCGACCGAGCCCGTCAACCCGATCCGCAAGATGCTGCTCGGCGACCCGCAGGAGGAGACGCGCGTCGTGATGGCCCACGAGATCGTACACGCCCTGCAAGACCAACACTTCAACCTCAAGAAGCTCGGCAAGGACCGGCCGCACAACACCGATCTCGAGGTCGCCATCTCATCGCTCGTCGAAGGGGACGCAACGGCGGCGATGGTTGCGTGGGCGATGGAGCAACGTGGCTCCGGCAGCGTCGACCAGCTGTTCGCCAGCGGCGAGACCATGGGCGTGCTGTTCAAGTTCATCATGAAGATCGCGCGCGTGGGGCTGCTCCCGGACACAGCGTCCCTCGCGCGTTCGCCACGCTGGTTGCAGGACCGGTTGACCGTGCCCTACGTCGACGGTCTGCAGATGTGCATGGTTGTGGGCAAACGACACGCCTTCGCCGCGGTGGATGGGCTGTTTCGGCGCCCGCCGCTGTCGTCCGAACAGGTGCTGCACCCCCGTAAGCTCCTACGCCAGCTGCCCGACCACCCGATCCTGGTGTCGCCACCCAACGTCGCTGCGGCGCTCGGCAAGGGCGGAAAGAGACTTTGGCATGACGTGCTCGGCGAGCTTGGTGCGCGCGCATTCTTTGGCGAATTCCTCGACGAACACGCCGCTGAAGACGCGGCGGCCGGCTGGGGTGGCGACCGGTGGGTGCTGTACGGCAAGGGCAAGCAAAGAGCGCTGGTCTGGGTGTCGACCTGGGACTCGGACCGCGACGCGGATGAGGCGTGGTCGGCCGTGCAGAAATGGGCGAACGGCGCGAACCGAACGGCGCGGCGAAAGGGGCGGTCCCTCGTAGCGCTGTCCGGTTGGCCGCCGAAACGTACGCTCGACACCGCCCGCCGGCTGCTTGGTTCAACCCGCTTCAAGCCGATGAAGCGGCTGCCAAAGTGACGGCTGCGAGCTCATCGGTGCCGTGCAGCGCGACATAGGACGAGCGCACGCCCGGACAGCGGTCGCCAAGCGCGCACCCATCGCAAACCGCCGTCTTCTCAAAACCATCGGGCGGCTCGACGGTCCGAAGCGTCGGGACACGATCGAGCGGACGCAACTCGGCCGGTAGGACGCACAAGGGCACGCCACATTCGCCGTCCAACCCGCGCCACGACAAACCCAGCGCCTCGGCTCGATCGACCGCCGCGACCAAGAAGCGGACGACGGCCGAAGCGCGCGGCGTGATGTCGGCGCGGACCGGGACCAGGCCCGTGGATGCGCTGGCCCACGAGAAGACGAGCTCTGCGCGCCTGCCAAAACGATCGTGGACGAGGTCGGGAATCGCCGCGAGTTGCCGCGCATTCGCGCCGGTGATCACGCAATTCAGTCGCACGTTCACGCCCGCATCGAGCAGCTTCGCGGTGCCGATCAGCGTCTCGTCGAAGGTGCCCGGGCGGCGGGTGATCGCGTCGGAAACGCCAGCGGTCGCGCCATGGAGCGACACGAACGCCTCGTCGAGCCCAGCGTCCGCGAGGGCCGCGGCGTACCCTTGCTCTGCGCATTGAATCGCGTTGGTCTGGATTTGGGTCCGCAGGCCGAGGCTCTTGGCGAGACGAACGTGGTCTGCGAGGCGTGGATCGAGCGTTGGTTCGCCGCCGGACAGCGACAAGAGCCCGACTCCATCGGCCGCCGCGCGCTCGATTTCGGCTTGCACGCGTCCTGCGGTGACGGGCGGGCGGGTTCGGTCGACAAAACAGAACGTACAGGCCTGGTTGCAATGGAAGTTGACCCGCACGACGCGCTCATCGCGGTGCTCTCCATCGGCGTCGACATACCGCCCGGTCGAGAGGATCCCGCCGAGCTCGCTATCCCCGCTGTTCTGAGCCCGCGCGAGCAGCCATCGCGCGGCCGTTTCGTCGAGCGGCACAAGCTCGGGGATCGAGCTGTCGGCTGCGATTGCCAACGGTACTCCCGGGCATTGGCCCTGCGCGGCGCAATCCCCACACGCGTCGATCCGCACCGAACCGCCCGCGGCGATCGAACGGGCGGCGACGAGCTCGGGAAAACGTCGGCGCCGGGGCAGAGCGCAAGGCGGCAAGGCGTGAGCGGGGTCGATTCGCAGGGGCAGCCCCGCCTCACGACAGCCGATCGCCAGGCCTTCGAGCGCGCCGATCATATCATCGAGCCTGGCGACCCATCCTGGCGGCGCTTCGGTGACGACCCGTGCCACCACACCAGCGACCCCGGGCAGACCTTGCTGTGGCCCAAACCGTCGTCCGATCTCGCCCGGCAACAGGCGCACATCGCGCAGGTTTTTGGCGGTGATCGCGACGCTGATTTGCACGGCCAGCCCCGCGCCGATCGCCTCGGCGATGCCGCGCGACGTATATCGAAAACCGCCGGGTCGGGAGGTGAGCGCGTCCGATTGCGTGTCGACGGCGTTGAGGGCCACGATCACGCCGTGCAAACCGGCCGCGGCGAGCTTGGATGCAGCGTGGGGGTAGGCGAGCAGCATGCCGTTCGTCTCGAGCCAGACCGATCTCGAACCGCGGTCGGAGGCGCGCGTCACAAGCTCGTGGATGTCATCTCGCAAAAGCGGCTCGCCACCGCTCAGAACCACGTTTTGCGGGTCGTCTTCGAGCGCTTGAGCGACGCGGGCGATGACCGGCTCGGGGCCGAAATACGCCGGGTCATCGCTGTCGGCGCGCGCGTGGCAGAACCCACATCGCTGGTTGCAGCGCAGATTGGTGCGAACAAGAACGGTGTGCATGGCCTGCCCGCGTTGGTCGGACTACTTCGTGAGCGGGGCCGTGATCATGTACAGCGACCCGACACCTTCCCAGGCGAGCGAATACCGTTCGCCCTTGGGGCCGATGACCAGCTCGGACAACCCGCCGGACGCGGCGATCGGGAGCGCGCTGCCCTGGCCGGAGAAGCTGCCGGCGACCGAACCAAGGTCGACGCCCTTGAAGGAGCTGTCGTCGCTCGGCTCGATGCGGAAGAGCTTGATGACCGACGTGCCCGGAGCGACCCAGGCCGCGAGGAAGTGCGTCTTGCCCGGCAGCTCAGCCACGCGGAATGCGCGAATGGTCGCGGTCGTCGCGGCCGCCTTGGGAACGTCGTGCACGATCGCCACTTTCGGTGATGGCAGAGGTGCCTGGTCGGGGTGGACGCGGGCGAACGCGAGGAATCCGCGCTGGTTGTTCGACGATTCGCACGTTCCGGAAACAAGCACGCCGATGCGCTTGACGTCGGGATCGTAGCTGGCCTCGGCGGCGACATAAGCGGGGCTCGTGCAGGCAAGGCCGACCCCGGTCAGGACGACTGTGCCTTTCGCGGCGAGTTTTCCGGACGCGTCGATCCGCGTCGCCGTCAGCGCTGGCACGTTCTTGGCGCCTGACTTGAGGAAGTTGGAGACGGTCGTCACAACGGCTCCGGTCGTCCATGCGGTCAGCGATGGCCGGTCGGCGTAGACCTGCTCGACGTGGCCGGTCAGCGCGGCGGTCGGAAGCAAGAGACCACCGTTTGCGCCCCACTTGCCGACAACGTTGCCCGAGTAGACGACCGGTCCCGCCGTTCCGGGACGAACGAGCAACCCGCCGAGCTGGGCAGGGTCCTGCTTGTTGGAGACGGGGCCGGCGGTGAGCAGCGACATCGCAGGGCGCCCGGCGAGAGGCACGATGTTGCCCGATGGGCACTTGGCGGCCACGGACATCGCCGCGTCTGCACCGTTGAGACCCACGAGCGCCACCCGCGCCTGCCCGCCATGGGTCTTGGCAACGCAGCCGCTCTGTTTGCCGCCGCCTTCGAGCCACCCGAGCACCAGCGCTTCATAGGTGGACGGATGCGCCGCGAGCTGCGGCTGAGTCGCGCACCAATCGAGGTTTCCGGTCGGGCTCGGCGTCTTGAGAACCCGGTAGTCCGGCGCGGCCGCGCTCGGTGGCAAGACGGCCGTGAAGACCTTCGAGTAGTTGCCGATCGCGACCGAGCATTCGTTCGTTTGGGCGGCGATCCACAGCCTCGGTACCGACCCCATGGGACCTGTCGCGCTCTCTTGCCAGCGCAGGGTTGGCCGCATCGGCTGAGCCGCCACAACTCCCGGCACGGGCACTTTGACGGGCCCCGCTTTCTGGCCGTTCGTCGTCAGGCACAGGCCTTTGACGCAGCCGTGCATCGGGCCACACGTCGTGACGTTCACGCAGCCCTTGGCGGGCAAACATGTCGTCACTTCGCAGGCGTCCGTCTTGGCGTTGTTCGTGCATTGGACAACGGTGCCAGCCTCGCACTTGCCGTCCTTGCAGGTGTCCTTCGTCGTGCACTTGTCGCCGTCTTCGCAGCTGCCCGCAGCGGGCTTGTGGTTGCATCCGTCCGCTTGGGTACACGTATCGAGCGTGCATGGATTCGTGTCGTCGCAGGCCTTCGCCGCGTCTCCCTTGCACGCTCCGGCAACGCAGCTATCTGCGCCGGTGCATGTATCGCCGTCATCGCAGGTCCCGCCGCTGATGGCGCTCCACTTGTTCGGGTCGTTCGCGGCGATGCAGGCCAGGCAAAGCTGCTTGGGGTGCTTTGTGCTGTCCTTGATGCACGCGCCATCGACGCGGCAGAAGCCGGCCTTGACCTGGTGGCGGCACTGGCCGTCGAGGCACCCGTCGAGCGTGCAGTCGAGCCCGTCGCTCGCACAGGCGCTGCCGTTCTTCTTCTTGGTGAACACGCAGCCGCCCAGGGTCGTGCAGGCGTCTTCGGTGCAGTCGTCGCTGTCGTCGCAGGTGATCTTGGCCCCGGTGCACTGCTTGCCGAGGCAGGTGTCGTCCTTGGTGCACTTGTCGCCGTCGTCGCAGCTGCCCTTGATCGCCTTGTTGATGCAGCCGTCGCCGCCGGGCGCAGATGGGTTGCAGGCGTCGGTGGTGCAGGGGTTGCCATCGTTGCAGTCCGCCTTCTTGCCAACGCACTTGCCGGCCTTCGTGCACGTCTCCGAGGTGGTGCAGCCGTTGCCGTCCTTGCAGCCGTTGCCCGCCAGGATCGACCAGCCGTAGACGCTGGTGAGCGGGTTGCAGCCCTCGCACTGTTTGGCTGGATGCAGCGCGCCACCGGACAAACACGCGCCGCTGATCAGGCAGAAGTCCTTGGCGATGGTCGTGTGTTTGCACGTCGCCTTGACGCACTCGTCGACGGTGCACGGCACGTTGTCATCGGGGCACGCGCTGCCGTCAAGGGCTGCGGCGTGGACACACTTGGCGGTCGATGGATCGCAGCTGTCGTCGGTGCAGGCGTTGCCGTCATCGCAGCTCTTGGGTGTGCCCCCGCACTTGCCACTGAGGCACAGGTCTCCGGACGTGCACTTATCGCCGTCGTCGCACTTGTTGGCGTGCAGCGAGATATGCGTGCAGCCCAATTCCGCCACGCATGCGTCCTTCGTGCACGTGTTCTTGTCGTCGCAATCGATGGCCTTGCCCTGGCACGTCGCGGCGCCACAGACATCGTTGGTGGTGCATTTGTCGCCGTCGTTGCACGAGGCACCGGCCTTGAGCGGCGGGTTGGAGCAGCCCTGGCCAAGCACGCAGGAATCGGCGGTGCAGGGGTTCTTGTCGTCGCAGTCCTTGTCGAACTCGCACGGGCAGACCAATTGTCCGGCCACGCACTTGGACGCCACGCAATGGTCGCCCTTGGTGCACTTGTCGCCGTCGTCACACTTGAGCGGCGCGGGCTTGTTCGTGCAGCCATACGACGGCGCGCAGCTGTCGATCGTGCAGTCGTTGGAGTCGTCGCAGTCGGCGGCCGGGATGGCTGTTCCCGCACACTTGCCGGCGACGCAGAAGTCTTTCTTGGTGCACTTGTCGGAGTCGTCGCACGGCTTGCTTTCGGCCTTGAACGTGCAGCCGTTGGTCGAGTCACAGGAGTCCGCCGTGCACTGGTTGTTGTCGACGCACTTGGCGGGCGTCCCCTTGCACGTGCCCTGCGAGCAGGTGTCGAACGTTGTGCACTTGTCGCCGTCGTCGCACGGCGATCCATCGAGCACGGTCCAGTTCTTCGAGTCGAGCTGCGGGCTGCAGATCATGCACGGGTTGCCCGATGCGGTGCCGCCAGCTGCGATGCAGGTGCCGCCGATCTTGCATACGGCGACACTGGGGATGGCGACGCAGTTGCCGCCTTTGCAGACGTCGTCGGTGCACGGATCGGTATCGGCCACGCAGCCGCCGTCGTTCTTCGGGCTGTGCACGCAGCCGAACCCTTCGATGCATGAATCCGCTGTGCACGGGTTGGCGTCGTCGCAATCGGTCTTGCCGCCCGACTTGCAGCCGCCGTCTTTGCACGACCCATCGAGGGTGCACGGGTCGTCGTCGGTGCAGGTGCCCGCGTTGGACAGGTGCACGCAACCGGCGTCCTTGGCGCAGCTATCGTTGGTGCACACGTTGTTGTCGTTGCAGACAATCACCGTCCCGTTGCAGTCGCTTGTGTCGGTGCAGTTGGTGGCTTTGGTGCACTTGTCGCCATCGTCGCAGGGCCCGGTCGTCGCGCCGGTCCACCCCTCGCTAAACACCTCGGGGTTGCAGCGGTTGCACGGTTTGGTTGGGTCGACGGCGTCCTTGGCGTAGCAGGTGTGATCGATCAGGCAGTGCTCGGGGCGCAGCTTCGACTCGCATTTGCCCGCTTTGCAGACATCGATCGTGCACTCGAGCGCGTCTCCGTTGCAGGGCGAACCGTCCGCGAACTGCAGGTGGCTGCACCCGTTGGTGCCGCAGCTGTCGACCGTGCATGCGTTGCCGTCATCGCACTTGGGTCCCGACACCGCGCACAAGCCGAGCGAGCACTTGCCGGGCGCCGGGCATTTTTCGCCGTCATCGCACGCGGTGCCGTTGGGCAACGGGTTGGCCACACAGCAGCCGACCTCGCAATAGGCTTCGACGCAGGCACCACCAAAAGCGCAGTCCTCAGCGGCCTTGCACGGCACACACGGGCCGGTGTCCCCGATGTCCGCCGCCGCGTCGATCTGACCTGCATCGACCGTGACGATGTCTTTTTCGACCGTGGTGCAGACACCCTGGACGCAGATGGCTCCGTCTGGGCAGTGGGTCGCGTTGACGCACTGGAACGCGGGCTCAGGCAAAGGATCGCCGCAGCCCGATGCGCTGATAAGCAGGCACAAGAACACCAACTCGACGGCCGCGGACACCCCCATCGTCGTGGAAGCGGAGCTCTCGCGAACGCTGCTTGTGTCCGATCCTGGCTGCACACCGGCTCCGAGTCGCGCGGCCTGCCCGTCGCGGCGTTAGTCCGTCCGCGTTTGGACAAACCGGTACCCCGCGGCCAGAGGCCAGCGACAGTATGCTTCAGCCCGGCTCTTTTACAATTGCAAACACGCTACTGCGATGCCATGCAGGGGCCTGTTCGCCCGCCGCGGATGACGATGCCCGAAGCTGTCGGAAGTGGATGGGCGGTTCAGTTGCCCATTTGTTCCATCAGGCGCGCGGCGACCTCGAGGAAGTGGCGCTCGGTCACGATGCCCAACAGGCGTCCGTCGCGCACCACCGGCAGCGATCCGATGCCGTGTTTGCGCATCAACTCGATGGCTTGCATCGTGGTGGACTCCGGCGTCACCGTGACCGGGTCCTTCACCATGATGGACTCGACCGTCACGGTGCGCACCGACTCGGCTTCGAAGCGGCGGCTGATGAGGTGGAGCAGGTCGTGGTGCGTCACGAGCCCGACCAGCTTGCCTTCGTCGTCTTCGACCGGGATGTACTTGACCTTCTCCCACTCCATCAGCGACGCGGCGAGATCGACGATGTCTTGCGCGCGAACCGTGAACAGCTCGGTGTCCATGAACTGGTTGACGGTCTGGAAGCTGCGACGCCAGTCCGCGCTTTCGGTCAGCGACGCCAGCTTCCACGAGTGAACGGGCCGGCCGCGTCGTTGGCGTTTGACGATCGCCTGGGTCAGCGTGCGCAGGCGTTCATCCTTGGTGCCGCCCTCTTTGGCCATCGACGCCAGCGATTGGAGCATCCAGGTCGAGCCGTTCTTGCCGCGACGGACACGCTCTTCCACCACGTTGAGGTAGCGGCCAATGTCCTCGTCGGAGATGCCCGAGATCTTCAGGCCGTGGCGAGCGAGCGGAACGAGGTGATCGGTGATCAGCTCCCGCGCCGGATAGCGCTGCCCCTTGACCCAGTCGAAGTCGGCGCTCAGGCCGCGGCGTGCAGCGGCGAGGAAGTTGCCCTTGGCGGCGTCGAAGTCCATCACCTCTTCGATCGGGCCGTACTGCTCCAACATCCCGCTCATCAGGCCGAAGTAGAACGCCGCGTTCGCCATCTCGTCGATGATCGATGGACCGGACGGCAACACGCGGTTTTCGATGCGCAGGTGGGGGACACCGTTGGTGATGCCGTAGCAGGGCCGGTTCCAGCGGTAGATCGTGCCGTTGTGCAGGCAGAGCGCCGACAGCTTCGGGATATCTCCACGTTCGAGGACCTTGAGCGGCGATTCGTCGATGGCGTTGGACAGAACCACTCGGAATCGAGCGACATCTTGCCGGAAAAGCTCGATGACCGAGTCGTTGACCCAGCCGTCGCCGTAATGCACGCGAGCCGGCATGCCGCGGCTGTGGTGGACGTCTGTGCGCGCGTCGACCGACTGCTGAAAGAGGGCGATCCGCGTCTCTTGCCACAGGCGATGGCCAAGCAGCAGCGGCGAGTTGACGGCCGCCGCGAGCACCGGGGCCGTGACAGCTTGGGAGACGTTGTACAGGCGCGCGAACTCGTGCGGGCTGATCTGGAAGTGCACCTGGAAGCTCGTGTTGCACGCTTCGAGCATCACGTTGTCGTGCGTCGTGCGCAGCTCGTCGAGGCCCTTGATGTGGGTCGAGAACTTGCCGCCGCTCATCTTGAGCATGGCGCGGTTGAGCGCGTAGTAGCGCGGCACCGGGCACATGTTGTCCAGGCCGAGATCGGTCTTCTGGAGGGTGGGCAAGATGCCCGTGAGCGCGACCGTTCCGCCGAGCTCCTCGGTGGCCTTCATCGCCTTGCGGTAGAGATGGCGCAGCTCCTTTTCGAGATTGCGCAGGCACTTGGAGTCGTAGACGTAGGGCCTCGAGTTGCATTCGAGGTTGAACCGCGCGAGTTCGGTCGTGAATTGCTTGTCGTTGAGCTTCTGAAGGACCGGGAGCGCCAACGGGGCAGGGCGCATCGCCTCGTCGAGAAGGAACATCTCCTGCTCAACGCCGACGCGTCGCACGCCCTCTTCGATGATGCCGTCGTCGAGCATCTTCTGCAGCGCATGCACGTCTTCGAGCAGCGCGCGCATGAAGGTGCGCAGATCGTCGTCACTCATGTCCTGGGAGACTTCGTGCTCACCCATGGCCATACCCCGGTTGTCGTTCGAATGCGCGCCTCATGACGCGACGCGCGGGCCCTGTCAAGCGTAATTCGCCACCGCGCCGCGTCCAATGCGGTCGATTCCGCAATTGTTTCAGACGGTTATTCTGCCGTTTTGGCTATGCGCCGACGTGGACCACAACCTCGCGGGTTCCACCGTGGCGCCGGTGCTCCCACAGGAAGATGCCCTGCCACGTGCCCAATGCGAGCTTGCCGTTGATGACCGGGATCGACAGCGACGTCGCGGTCAGGGCCGCCTTGATGTGCGCGGGCATATCGTCGGGGCCTTCAGCGGTGTGCGTATAGGCCGGATCGTTTTCCGGCACGAGCCGCTTCAAGAACGCCTCGAGATCACGCCGCGCGCTCGGGTCGGCGTTTTCCTGGATCGTGAGACTGCAGGACGTGTGCCGCACGAAAAGCGTGCAGAGTCCGTCGGTGCGATGATCGGCGAGCGCAGCCCGCACCGAGCCGGTGATCTCGTGCAGGCCCTGGCTGTCGGGCCGGATGCGCAGCGTGCGAATCACGTCGGTCTACTGGACGATCTGCTTGAGCTCGAAATCGAAGACCAACATGCCCTGCGGCGCGCCGGGGCGGCCTTTGAGGGCGAGCTCTTCGGGGATCCAGAAGCGGCGTTTTTCGCCTTCGACCATCATCTGGATGCCGTCTTTCCAGCCCTGCATCGGTGCTTGACCCAGCGGGAAGACAGCCGGCTGGCCACGCATCTTGCTGCTGTCGAGGAGCTGGCCGGTCGATGTCCAGCCGTCGAGATCGAGTTTGACCACGTTTTGCAGCGTCGGCTTCTTGGTGCCGGTGCCCTTCTTGAGGATCTTCCATGCGAGGCCGGACTTTTCCCTGGTCGCGTCCTTGGGCGGCGCGGTCAGGTTCTTGGGCGCCTCGGGCGGCTTGGGAGCGGGCTTGAAGCCGAGCAGCTCGACGTCGAAGACCAACATGCCCTTGGGGTCGCGGCCCTGGTAGGCGAGCTTCTCGGGGATCCAGAAGCGACGCTTCTCGCCGACGACCATCAGTTGCAGCCCCTCGGTCCAGCCCGAGATGACCTGGTTGAGGCCGAACTCGAGCGGGTTGCCGTGTTTGTACGACGCGTCGAAGTTCGTGCCATCGGTCTGCCAGCCGATGTAGTGGCACTTGACCACGTCGCGCGGGCCCGGGTGCTTGTCGCCGGTGCCTTTCTTGAGGACCTTGGACATCAGGCCGCTGGGCGTCTTGGTGGCGTCGGCGGGCGGGGCGGCGACGTCGGCCGGGGCAGGGAGACCACCGGGACCCTTGGCGCGGGCCATGATCGCCTTGTCGTCGTTCCAATCGACCGAGTCGAAGCCTTTTCCGGCGGCAGGCTTGGCTGCAGCCGCGGCGGGATTGGCGGCTGTCGGATTTGCTGCTGTGGGATTGGCGGCTGGCGGCGTGGCGGCGGCGGGATCGGCAGCCTTACCAGCTTCGGCGCCGGCCTTCTTGGCCTCCGCGGCTTGCTTGGCTATGGCGTTTTCGCCGGCAGCTGCTGCGGGCTTTTTGGCCTCGGCAGGTTTGGATTCGTTCTTCTTTCCGCACGCGGTGGCCAGCGCGGCGGCGGTGATGAATGTGATACTGAGGGCAAAAAGGCCACGAGGTGTCGTGTTCATGGCGCCGGACTCTGCCCGACCATGACTTGCGCTGCAAGCGATGTATCCGGTATGTGTGCGCGCCGTGCGAGCACTATCCCAGCAGCCCACCCGTCTCCGTTTCACCATGCGTCGCCAGCTGCTCGCGACGTCCCTTGTTTTTGCGCTTGCCGCTGTGTCCATGCCACCAGCGTCCGTCGAAGCCGGCGGAAAAGCCCATTACACGAAGCTGCATCGCAAGGGCAAAGCCAAGACGGTCCTCAACGACCAATGGGCCGCGCTGCTCAAGAAAGCCAAGAAGCGCCGCAAGCCGGTCGTGGTCATGTTCTCGGCCGATTGGTGCGCGCCGTGCAAGGCCATCAAGGACTTCATGAACAGCAGCACCGCTGTTCAAAAGGCGCTGCGCAAGGGCACTTTTGTCATCATCGACGTCGACGAATACCGCGGGCCGGCCCATCGGCTGATCAACGGCGTCAACCCGACCAAGCTGCCGACCATCGTGCGCGTCGACTACCGCGGCAATCGCGTCGTTCAATGCTACGGGTCCGACCTTGGCCTGCTGAGCGAGGATTCGGTCGCTCACAACATCAAGCGGCTCTTCAAGGGCAAGTCGCCGTCCAAGCCGTTTTACCGCGGCAAGAGCAAGGTCGAGTCCGAGCTGCAACGCAAGCAGTCCACCGCCCAGGATCGCAAGATGAAGGGCGTGCCCGAGATCGAGGCGAAGATTCGAACCGCCGCCGGTGGCATGTTCACGATGCGCCTCATCATCCGCAATCACGACGGCCCCCGGCGCTGGTACATCCTGCCGACGTCCATCGGCGCAAAGCTCAAGACCAACCCGAAGGTCGCGCACTGGGAGCAGGTGAAGTGGGACGAGCACGTCCGCGCCAACTTCCGGCGCTACGTCGGTTCTCCGGGCTTTATCGCGATCCCGGTCGCCGGCTACGGCAAGGTCGACCTCGGCCGCTGGACGATGTTCGGTAACCCCGCCGCCAAGACGCTCACGGTTTGGAAACTCAACCGCCTCGTGGTCGATGGTGATGCCGCCGAATTCATGCAAAAACTGCCCTACGAACTGACGCTCAAGAAGTCTGGCAAACACAAGGTCACGGCGCGCGGCGCTGGTGGTAAAGTGGAAATGAGCGTGGCCCACAAGTTCGAGGTCCCGCTGCGCAAGTAGCGTCCAGGGTGCCGCCCGGCGCCCATTTTTCTTCGCTGTCCCGATCCGCGGTCGCTCCGGCCGCTTGCCCTTTTCCTGCGTGTTGTCATGACCAGCAAGGACGCGCTCGCGTGCCCGCTCATGCCGCTTCATCCGCTGCCCCTGTGGACGTCTGATCTGCGGGGCATCGGCGGCGTTATCAAGCAGCAGCTCGAAGACTTCGAGGTCGAAGAGATCCCGGCCTATGAGCCGTGCGGCGAGGGCCAACACCTGTACCTGTGGATCGAAAAGCGCGATCTGTCCGGCGGTTTTCTCAAGCGACTGCTGTCGCGGGGGTTGGGGGTATCCGACCGCGATATCGGCATGGCGGGCCTCAAGGATCGCCGGGCTATCACGCGCCAGTGGGTGAGCGTTCCTGCGGCCGCGGCCGATAAAATCGACACGCTCGAAGACGACCGCTTCACCGTGTTGAAACGGCGCCTGCACGGCAACAAGCTGCGAACCGGGCACCTCAAAGGCAACCGCTTTGTGATCCGCGTCCGTGAGCCGTCCGAAGACGCGCTGGAACGGGCGCGTGCCAAGCTGGACAAGCTCGCGGCCCATGGCATGTGCAACTTCTATGGCAGCCAGCGCATGGGGCGGGGTGGCTCGACGCTCGCCGCCGGATGGGCCCTCGCACAAGGTGAAACGCGCGTCGCCAACGTCGCCATGACCGACGAAACCGTGCACCGTATCAACCTGCGCGACCGCCAACTGCGCCGCCTCGCCGCGTCCGCCCTGCAGTCCGAGGTCTTCAACCGGGTTATCGCCCGGCGCATGGCTGATGGCTTGATGGGGCGCGTGCTCCACGGCGATGTCTGCCGCAAGACCGATACGGGTGGCATCTTCGTGACCGATGATCCCGCCCGCGAACAGGGCCGCTTGGACCGTCGGGAAGTCGATGTGACCGGTCCGATGTGGGGGCCGAAGATGCGCCGCCCGGATGCCGCTGCCGCCGATCTCGAACAGGCTGTGCTGGCCGAAACGGGGTTGGGCGAATCGTCTTTTCAGCGGATTGGGAGCCTGGCATCAGGCACCCGCCGCGCTCTGCGTGTCTTTCCCCAGGACGTCTCTGCGACGGCCGAAGATGACGCTGTTGTTGTCCGTTTCTCGCTGCCCTCGGGGTCATTTGCCACGGTGCTCTTGCAAGAGCTGATGGCGCCCCGGCCGGAGCTTTCATGCGACTGAACCTGGCCCTGCTCGAAGCTGCTGCCGACGTCCGAATCTGGCGTCAGGGCCGCACGCTCTTCCAAGAAGCGGGCGTCACCCGTCTCGCTCGCGGGGAGGGCGTCGATGGTCGCCCGATCTGGGAAGTGCGGGTCCTTGACGACGGCGATCGTTATGAGGTCGAGCTGGGGCTGGATTCGGGTGGCGTGCAGGCTGTGCTCGAGGAGTGGGCGTGCAGCTGCGCCGATCGGGATAACACGTGCCCGCACAGTGTCGCCGCGGCGCTCGGTGTGCGGGAAGTCGTCGAACGAGCCGGCACCGGTCAAACGGTCACCGGCGACAATTGGCGGGATGCACTCGAGGGCGAGACTCCGTCGGACGCCCCGGTTCGGATGTCGTGGATCTGCTACGACCTCACGCTCAGCGAGGGCAAGAACGAAACGGTCGTCGGAATCGTCCGTCGCCGCCGCAGCGAGAACGCCAAGGGTCGCCGCACTGCCGGTGGATCGATCGGCTGGAAACCCACCGCCGTCGGTCATTTCGGTTACCGAACCGGGGACGACCCCGCGCAGAATCGCGACGACCTCATCCCGGTCTTGTGCCTCGTCAATCGCCACGACCTGCGCGTGCGTACGATTCAGCCCGGTTTCATCGACGTCTTCTTCCGCCTCTTTGTCGACGCCGAGACGTTCACCTTGCGCATCGATGGCGAGGACGCGCGGGTCGACGGCTCGGAGCGCGCGCTTGTCGTCATCATCGACGACGCTGCCGATGGCGGGCTGATCGTCTCCGCACAATTGACCAGCCACGTGCCAGGCCAGGCCGCCGTCGAACACGTGCTGCTGCCCGGGCCCGTCGCGTGGGTTTACCTGCGTGGCGAACGATGCGTCGTGCGCCCGTCCAGCAACTCGCATGCCGCATTGAAGCTGTTGCGTTCCGGCGCGCAGCACATCCCGCTCGCCGAAGTGGACGCTTTTTGTCGTGAGCTGCTGCCGGTTCTGCGCGCGGACGTCGAGGTTATCGAACGCTCTGCGCAGCTACCCCCCGTCGCGGTTGCCGAGGGACGCGCGATCGTCAAGCTCAACGAGGTCGAAGGCGCGCTGCTTGTCGCGCTCGGCTTTGCATACGACACCGGTGCCTACGGCGAAGTCGAGATGGAAGCCCAGGCCGGCGCTCGGGTGTTCCGCGCGGGCACCACTCGCGCTGGTCGCGAGATCCTGTGGACGCGCGACCAGGACTTTGAAGAGCACTGGGTCCGGCGCGTCAGCATGGCCATCGCCGGCGCCCTGCCAGCGCGCCTTGGCATCGACGAAGCCCTCGATTTCCTCGTCGACGTCATCCCGCAGCTGCAGGCCGAGGGCGCCGAGATTCGCGGCCAAAAAGAGCTGGAGAAGATCCTGCCGGCCGAAGCTCCGGTCGAAGCGGTCGTCCGTGTCAGCAGCGGCATCGACTGGTTCGGATTGCGGGTCGCCTTCCAGACCGGCAGCCAGCAGGTCAACACCGACTCGGTCATCAACGCATGGCGCAGCGGCGTTCGGCATGTCGAACTCAGCGACGGCCGCCTCGCCCGCCTCCCCTCGGCGTGGCTCAAGCGCAATCTCGGTGCGCTGACCGACCTGCGCGAGCTTGCAGCCCCCGACCCGGACGATCCGGACGCGTGGCGCGTTCAGCCCTTCTTGCTGCCCACCGTGGCTTCTCTCGCCGAGGGCGAAACCGCCGCTGACGCCCGCTGGTCGGAGTTCCTCGCCCGTATCGGTCGCTTCGAAAAGATCGCCGAGCGCCCCTTGCCCGAGGGCTTGAACGCGGAGCTGCGCGGCTACCAGCACCACGGGTACGACTGGATCAGCGCGCTGCGTGACCTTCGCCTCAACGGCTGCCTGGCCGACGACATGGGCCTGGGCAAGACAGTCCAGACCCTCGCGCTGCTGCTCTTCGAAAAGCAAGCCGGCCGCGGCGATCGGCCCACGCTGGTCGTGGCGCCAACCTCCGTTGTCTCCAACTGGGCAGCAGAGGCAGCGCGGTTCACGCCTCAGCTCGAGGTCATGGTGTTGCGGGCTGACGACCGCGCCGCTCGCGTCGAACAGCTCGCCCATACCGAAGGCGTCGACATCCTCGTCACGTCGTACGCCCTCGTTCGCCAGGACCTCGAGAGGCTGCAGGCCCTGCCTTTGCACTACCTCATCCTCGACGAGGCGCAGGCCATCAAGAACCCGGCGAGCAAGACCGCTCGGGCAGCTTGTGCGCTCAACTCGCGCCATCGCCTCACGCTCACCGGCACCCCGCTCGAGAACAACCTGCTCGAGTTGTGGAGCCAGATGCACTTTCTGCAGCCCGGCTTCTTCGGCCCACGAGGGCGCTTCGTTCGGCGCTACGGCGCGGTGCGATCCGCAGCGACAAGCCCGCAGGCCATGGCACAGCTCCGGGCACGGCTGCGTCCGTTCGTCCTGCGTCGTCTCAAACGCGACGTGGACAAGGAACTGCCGCCGATCACCGAGGTCGTGCTCCGCTGCGAGCTGGGCACCGACCAGCGTCGTCTGTACACGCGTGTCCGCGAATCGATGCGCGCCAAGGTCTTGAAGCTCGTCGACGATGTCGGCATCGAGCGGGCGTCGCTGGGCGTCCTCGAAGCGCTCCTGCGCTTGCGCCAGGCCTGTTGCCATCCCCGCTTGTTGCCGTTCGACGAGGCGCGCGCGGTCGCCGATTCCGCCAAGACTTCCCTGTTTATGCGCACGTTGCAGGAGCTGCTCAGCGAAGGGCGCCGTGTGCTGGTCTTCAGCCAGTGGACCACGATGCTGGGCATCCTCCGCGCCGAGCTCGAGGAGTGTGACATCGGCTACTGCTACATGGACGGTTCGACCCGCGACCGCGCAGATGTCGTCAACCGCTTCCAGGACCCGGAGGGCCCGCCGGTCTTCTTGATCAGCCTCAAGGCGGGCGGTGTTGGCCTCAACCTCACGGCTGCAGACACCGTCATTCACTACGACCCGTGGTGGAACCCCGCCGCCGAGCAGCAGGCCTCCGACCGCGCCCACCGCATCGGGCAAACGCGACCTGTTCTCGTGCTCAAGCTCGTGGCCGGAGACACCGTGGAAGAGCACATCCTCGGCCTGCAAGCGCGCAAGAAGAAGCTCGCCATGGCGGCCATCGATGCCGAAACGGACGGCGTGAAAAAGCTCACCCGCGAAGACCTCGTGTCGATCTTCGGGCTGTCTTGAGACCGGGCTAACCCCAATGCCGGTCACTTAGGGTGTAAGCCGCTGATTCTCAGCGCCCGTGGCGCCTATCTCTGTTTGGGCTTGATCGTCAGCCGTCCGCGCACCGAAACGGCGTGGATGTGGCTGCGAATCGACACCGGGTCGCCGTCGAAGAGCACGAACGAGGCGTCTTTTCCAGCCTCCAGCGTGCCCGCCTTGTCCCCGAACCCGAAGATCTGTGCGGGTGTCGTCGTGATCGCGGCGAGGGCAACGTCGCGCGGCAATCCCGCGTCGATGGCCCAACCAGCTTGCCAGCGCAGATGGCGGGCGTTGTGGGCGGAACCGGTCGATAGGGCGACGGTCACACCCTTACGATGCAGGCGTGCCGCGACGTCATCGACGGCCCGCAGCGTGTCGAAGCTGTAGGGCTGAACGCGGCCGGGTGACAGCACAACGGGGACCTTGGCGCGGGCGAGGCGGGCGGCTACCACGTGCGACTCGTGTCCGCCGACGATGACGAGCTTCAGCTTGAACTCCGCAGCGAGCCGCAATGCTGCCGTGATCGTGTCGGCGCGATGGGCATGGACAGCCAACGGAACGGCGCCCTTGATCACAGCCACGAGGGGCTTGAGCGCCGGATCCCGCCGGAGCTTGCTGAGGTATGCGTCATCTTTCTTCGCTTCCGCGAGCGCCCGGGCCTTCGCGAGAACATCCCGCAGCGCCGCAAGCCGTCCCGAACGCGCACCGACCAGCCCGTCGTGTTTGCTGTCATGGCCGCCGCGCAGATTGACGTGAACCGCTGCGGGGGCCCGGATCAACGCGTCATCGACGACCTTTCCGGCGGTGACGTACGCGACGCTTTGACCGGTCAGCAAGGCGCGTGACATCGGGTGGGCGACGACGGCCGTGACCCCGCCATTTCGTGTCGCTTTGACCACGCGCGAGGCCATCGTTACGCCATCGATCGCTCGCACGTGAGCGGCGTTGCGCACCCTCGCGACATGACCATCGCCCGACCCGGGTTCGAGGCTGATCTCTTCGAGCCCGACGAACGTCGACGCTTCGACAAGCCCGGGGACGAGGACGCCGCCTTTCACGTGCACCACGCGCGCGCCGGCCGGGGCTTTGCAGGTCCCCGATTGAGGCCCGATGCAGCGGATCACGCCGCGTTCGACCACGACGATCCCATCGGCGATCGGCTTGGACCCGGCAACCATCGTGTGGATGACGCTGGCGCGGACGACCACGGGTTGTGGCTGCTTGGGCGCAGGTTTGGCGGCAGCGGACATCGGAGCGGTTGCGAGCGGCAACACGATCAGCGCGTACAGGAGCGTGTTCTTGTTCATGGCTTTACCGGTTTGGGGGCACCGACGAGCGGGCCGATGTGGCGGGCGACAAGCTGATGACCGCGGCGGCTGAGGTGATAGTCCCGCGCGTAGGTGTTGGCGAACCACGGTTGCGGCCCGTCGCGGGCAACGACCGTCTGCAGCGGTTTCCACAGGTCGACGGTTTCGATGCCGGCCGCGCGTGCCAGCTCCGTCACGGTTGTGCTTCGGCGCCGCGCGGGCGTGTTGGCTGGAACCGCCCCCTCGAGTCCCTCGCGTTCGGGGAGCACGACGATGGTGAGCTTCGCGCCGACGGCAGCGGTCTCCAGCTTCAGCGCGGAAAACACGGCGGCGAGGTGGTCTTTGGCGTTGGGCGCGCCGTCGGGACTGGACGGGAGAAGCCCGGCAACCTGGCCAAGGTGCGCCGCGACCGGTTTGGCAGCCGCGCAGACCATCGCTCCACCCCACGTGTAATGGGCCGCGACCTGGACCGCGTACGGAGGCGGGCTTTGCAGCAGCGACAGGGCGACGTCCGGTTGCCAGTGCGCATGTTTGCAGCGGCTCGTCGCCTTGCCGTCGGTGTATTGCAGCAAGGACGCGCCACCGCAGCACGGGTCCGGACGGTCGATATCGACAAGGTCGTTGCCGGGGTAGATGTAGACCACGACGTGCCGGGGCGCGATCGGTCCGGTGTGCGTGGCGAGCCAACGGCGCACGATAAGCAGGTAGTGAGCGGGACCCACATCCGGGCTGCTCGCGTTGACGTGCGCGATGGTTGCATCGGTGTTGTCGAGCTGGCTGACGAACGTCTCGTTGGCTTGCACACCGCTGCCAAAAACCATCGAATCGCCCACGTGAAGCACGTGTTCGTCGCCGCCGCGCGCGCGTCGCATGATGCGGTCGAACCAGGCCTGGTCCCTGCCTTCGAAGGCGCCGCGGCACTTGCGATCGGAATCGGCGGGCAAGAGCAGCTTGATTTCGCCCCCATGCCAGCATTCGGGCGGGTTGGCGATGGCCCCGCGCAACGCGAACTCCGCCACGATGAGCCCGACGAGCGAGCCGATAATCGCCAGCTTCTTCAACCGCGGGTCGGTCGCCGGCAAACCGCCAAACCAGAGCCCGCCGAAGAGCAGCGACGCCGTGAAGACCGCATCTGCCGGTGCGGGGTGCGCCTGGTCCTTGAGCGCCATGAGCAGCGCCGCCACCGCCAGCCCGACGCAGGCCAGCAAGGAGGCCAACGTGCGAATGCCCGGGTGGTTCGGCGCTGCCTTCTTGAGCCCGGTCCCCATCAGCCAACCGAGAAAGAGCGGTCCAAACAGCAACAGGATCGCGGTCGCGAGCTGCATATTTGCCGAGGCGGGTCGATCGGGCGGATCGCGCCAGACCTTGTCCGGGTCGACGTCGGACAGCGCGGTGGCGAGAGGCGCGACGATACTTGGCGGCGGCACATCGCCGGTCCAGGTCAGGCAAAAAGCTGCGCTCTTGACGCCTGCGCACGGGTGTTCGGGATCGGTCAGCCGAAACGCCCAGCAGGTGTCCGCTTTGCATGCCTTTCCGACGGCTGTTGTGCGCGCGATGGCGACGTCGACCTTCGGAACGTGTTCCTTGACCCGGTCAAACGCGGCCGACATGGCGGGGCCCGCTGACGGCAAAATGATTCGCCCGTGATCCGCTTGCTCTTTGACCCGGTGATGGCGGTCTTTCGGCGCGGCTTCGTTGGCCAGCGCCGTCGTCGCGACGCACACCAAGCCCGTCACCAGCGCTCCAATCGGCAGGCGGCGTCTGGGACGTGGCGCGAATTCGGGTCGCAGGTTCGTCAACGCTTCACCCACGCGATGCCCTCGACCCACACAAAGGCGGGGCGTGCGCCGATTTCGAACGGATGACGGTCCCACAGCAACACGTCCGCGTCCTTGCCGACCTCGACGGTGCCAAGCCGGTCGCCCAGGCCGATGGCTTGTGCGGGAACACGGGTGATGGCGGCGATCGCGGCCTGTTCGGGCAGCCCGTAGTGATGAGCCTTGGCGGCTTCCCACGCGAGGTCGCGGTTATCGATGACGGGGTGATCGGTCTTGATGGCGAGCGCGACGCCCTTTTCGTGGAGGATCTTCGGCCCGCGCACGCTCGCGTCGTACGCCTCCATCTTGAAACCCCACAGGTCCGAGAACGTCGCCACAGCGATGTTGTTGCTGCGCAGCAGGTCGGGGACTTTCCAGGCCTCGAGGGCGTGGTGTACGGCCGCGACTTGGAACCCAAACTCGTGGGAGATGCGCACCAACGTCTCGATGTCGTGCACCTCGTAGCAGTGCACCTGGAGCCGAACTTTGCCGTCCAGCAGGGCGATCAGCGCCTCCAGACCGGGGTCATAAGGGCGGCTCTTCTTCGCTTTGCCGGCGGCGGCTTCACGGTCCCAACGACGCTGCTTGTCGCGCAGCTTGCGCGCCTTGTCGAGCCGTTTGCGCATCAACCACGCATGCCCCATGCGCGACATCGGTGTGCGTCCCTTTCGGCCGTGAATGCGCTTGGGGTTTTCGCCCATGGCCATCTTCATGGCGCGCGGCGGGTTGCGGATCCGCATGTCCGCCACGGTCTTGCCGCGGAACTTCACGTACAGCGCCTCGCCGCCCATGATGTTGCCGCTGCCCGGGAGCACGAGCGCGGTTGTCACGCCCCCGGCAAGCGCGCGTGGGATCGCCTTGTCTTCGGGGTCAAACGCGTCCACCGCCCGCACCATCGGCGTGAGCGGGTTGGTCATCTCGTTGCCGTCGGCGTGGGCCATGCCATGGGGCGAGGAGTAGACGCCGGCATGCGAATGCATATCGACAAGTCCGGGCGTGACGATGCGGCCTTTCGCGTCGATGACCTTGGCGCCAGGGGGAGCCTTCGCGTTGGCGCCGACCGCCTCGATCCGCCCTTTGTTGAGCACGACGCTTGCGTTCTTGAGCACCTTCCCGTTGCCGACCCAGACCGTCGCGTTGCGAATCAGGACCGGGCTCTTTTGCGGAAACGGCGGAACTTGGGGCTCGGGGCGCGGCTTTGCCGGGGCTCGGACCACGGTGGTAGCTGCGCCTGCACAGCCCATCAACAGCCCGCCCATCGTGGCTACAAGCACAAGCAAACGCAGGGCCGAGCCAGCGTGTCCAAACATCGGATTGCCCTCGCGGTAATTCAGGGTGGCTGAGCGAGCGTCGAGCGTGCCCGGGCGACTCGCCGACTGCAAACGGACTGCAACGTCGTCATTTGACAGCGGGCGGGCCCGTCGCCATGTTCCGCCAAGCCTCGTCACCGGAGTCGCCATGCCCACCCGCTGTCCAACGTTCGCCCGTCCGTTCGCAACCCGCTCTGTGCTGGTCGGTCGCGGCGCTGCCCTGTGCGCGCTCGTTGCCGTCGTCGGCTTGTCTTCGGGCTGCGCAACCACGCTCCAGCCGCGAACCAGTGCGGAGCTGCAGTACAAGTCGTACAAGAAGCTCGGCGCGGTCATCGACGCATCACGCGCCTTCCCGATCGCTTTTTACGCCAACGCCCAGCAGCAGCCGCTGACCCTCGAGGTGCCGTTCGGAATGCCGTCTGCCACGCTCGCCGCGGCACAGTGGACCACCCACCTCGCCAAGATGATGAACCAGGCCCTGCACGAGGTTGGTCTGTACGACAGGCGCTTCGCCGCGTTCGCCCACCAGGTCTTCCACAACAACCTGGCCAGCGGTGACTACGTCTACGATTTCAAGAACGCCGACAAGCTGATGCCCGACATTCGCGTCAGCGGTACGCGGCTGGTCAAGCTCAAGCTGCTGTCCGCCAAGCCCGTTCGCGAAGGCGCAGACGAGGTCGTGCAGGTCACCGTCGAGGCGACGATCGCAGGCTTGCAGCGGCTCTACCAGGCGACCGCGCAGGGCAGCAACTGGGACCGCAAGGTGTTCGACGCGATCGCCAAGAAGATCCTCAGCGATCCCGGCTTTTGGAAGGTCGTCGTAACCGTTCCGTGAGCCCCAGAGGAGCCTTGGCGCAGGTTGTTACGGCTTGGCGCCATCGGTGATCCACTGCTTGAGCGCCGTCAAGAACTCGGCCGAAGGCGCGCCGCCGGCGCGGATGTCCATCGCGGAAATGGCGGTGTTGTCGCAGCTGCTGTGATCGGGGTCGTCAAACGCCTTGCGGACGTCCTCATCGAGCACGGCGACGATCAGGCTGAGCTCCGGCTTGCCTGCCTTCACAAACGGCACGTCGTTGCAGCCCGCGGTGTTGCCCTTGAGCCCGGTCGCCTTGCCTTCACGCAGGGACTTGGACGTCATCTCGGCCGTCGAAAAATCGAGGCTTTGCTCGGTATCGGACGTCCTGCCGGCGGCGGCGGGGGCATGACAACTCGCGCACTTGTGCAGGTAGTTGTCGTGCAGGCTGGTCACGTTGGCTTCGACACCGGTGCTCTCGGTTTCACAACCGGCGACAAGCAGCGTTGTGGCGACGACGAGCGCGCCGAGAATGGCAAATCGGGTGCGACGGCGGCGCGATGACGCGGCCAGGGGCGGCGCAAAGGAACTCATGAGTGGTCTCCGAAGATGGGGCTGGAACGGGGCGCAGGGCCTGATGGTTTCCGTCGCGACAAGATGCCATAGCCCGTTGCGGCATGCATCTGGAGCTGGGCGAACATCCGCCGTAAGGCCACGAATCCAAGCGCGCGACGGTCAGTGCAGCAGCGCGAGATAGAGCTTCATCGCGAGCCTTTCGGTCGCTCGGGCGGGATTGGGACGGCGGCACATCGCGGCATAGATCGGCGCAAGGATCGCCGCCGGGTCGCGGGCGAGGCTCTTTCGGTCGACACCCGCGTGCACGACCAGCGACGCGTACGAAAGCCCGAGACGGACGCGAACGCGATGGTTCTTGGTGCCCGTGAGCTTGGCGTGTTCATCGGCCCGCTGCAGGCCCTTTTCGAGCCATCGTTTGGCTTGCTGCTTCCGTCCGCGAGCCAGCGCCGCTTCGGCGCGTGCGTTGTACGACGTGGCGAGCGCGACGAGCGCCTTTTCGTTGGGGCCGTCTTCCAGCCGCGCCTTCAACGCCACGATTCGTCGCCCGTGGGCAGCATCGGCCTCGTCGTAGCGTTTCTCGAGCGTGAGCGCCCGCGCCCTCAGCCCGTCGACGAGCAGGCGCATATCCGCCGCTTTTGTCGCAGGGACCTTGCGCCACGGTGTCCTTCCCGCGGCGAACGCGTCATCGTCCATGTCCTTGAGCTGTTTGGCCGCCTCGCCGAGGAGCTTGGTCGCTGCCGGCCCGTCGGCAAGCCCGAGCTTCGCTGCCCCCGCCATCATCCGCGCGCGCACCAGGTTGGCGCCTTTGAGCGCCCCCGCCAGGCGCGCGTAGCCTTTCGCCGCCTTCGCGAATCGGCCGGCGGTATACGCATAAAACGACGCGCGGTCGGTCGTCAGCTTCTCAAAGCGCTGCAACATCGGGTTGTCCGCCACCAACGCAGCCGCCTTTTCGCCCTCATCCGCCGCCGCAACCTGGCGACCGGCGTGGTACAGGCTGCGGGCACGCGCAAGATGCAAGCTGAGCTGACTCTCGGGCCGCCGAATGGGCAGCTTCATGCGCCGGTCGAGGTAATCGAGCGCGATGAAGTGGTTGCCCACCTGGCCCTGGAGCAGCCCAATCGCGTGCAACAGCGCCGCCTGGTAACGCGGTTTGCCGGCGGCGAGGTCGAGCCCCATCAGGTAGTGGCCGTGCGCCTCCGCGGCCGTCTTGACCTCCCCGGTCGCCAGGAACCGCTGGTGGAGCAAGTACCCGCGGAGCAAACGGTAGCCGGCTCGGCCCTCGAGCGCTGTTGCAGCCACATCCATGTGCGCCATCGCCCTGGCGACGGCTTGTTGGCGAGCTTCGGCGTCGAGGTTCGCGAGCGATGACGCGGCGTGATAGGCCTGCACGAACCGCCACACCGGGTCGTCTGGCGTCTCGGCGTAGCGTTTGCCGTAGATCGTCAGGGCGTCCTTCTTGCCCTCTCGTGCCCGCATATCGATGAAGCCGGTGTGGGCCTGCAGGTCGACCATCTGCAGCGTGATGCCATAGAAGTTGCCGCGCGCGTCGCCGTACTTGCCCTTGTTCCAGTCGATGTAGGCGCGCTCGAGCAAGACCTGCCGAAACAGCGACTCAGCGGCCGGTCGTTCCGCGTGCTTGCGGCTCACCATGCTGATCCACGTGTTGGCGAACTGGTACATCAGGTAGCCGCTGTCGGCCCTGCTCGCGGCCTTCATCGTGGCGCGGACCAGCGTCTTGCGGCGCGGAAATTCCCGGTGGTAGCGGTAGTGCTGAAACAGCTCCTTGCGAACCGACTCGGCGTTGGCGTCGGCTTGCTTGTTGTGGTCGGGTCCGAACCGCCGCAGGGCCAGCAGCTTGGCCTGCAGCTCGAGCCGGAAAGCGGCCTCGGAGTCCACCTCGACGCGTTTGCGCAGCTTCTTGACGCGCGCCAGTCGGTCCTTGCGTGGCAACCCCTTACACGTCGCCTTGAGCAACCTTTCGGTCATCTCGATCCGGTCTTCCGGGGTCAAGCGTTCATGGCCGGCAAGCGTCGTCAGCGCCTCGACCTGCCCCTTCCGGTCGCCGATCCGGCCGAGGAACGGCGCCGCTCTCTCCGCATACAGTCGCAGCGCGAAGCGGTCGGTGATCTTGCGTAGTTTCAGCCCGGCCAGCGTCGTTTTCGCGCGCCTCTTTTCGCCGATGACGTCGTGAACTTCCATCATGATCATCCGCGCGAGCGCCTGGATATTGGTTCCGGCGCCGCGGCCGAGAAGCGCCAACGTCCACAGGTGTTTACGTTGCGCCTTGATGAACCGCTCGTTGAGTTCGCCGCGGTTGAGCAGGCGCTCTTCGCGTCGGTGCTGAACCAGGACCCGCGCCACCTGCGCCCATCGCGCGGCCCTCTTGCCCGCCTTTTCGCGGCCGATGGCGTCGATCGCCCATTGCGCGGACGTGTGCTCGCCGACCCGCAGGTGTTCGAAAGCCATATCGGCCAGCAGCTCCCGTCGTGTCCTGGGATCCCGACTGCGCTGCAATAAATGCCGCAAGATCAACAGTTTCTGCCAGGCGTCCCGGCTGCTCGACAGCGCCTCTCGCAGCTTTTTCGGCTTCCACGTCGCCGGCACCGACCCGTCGAGAGGCAGGCTGTAGATGTCCAAACCACCGTCGATGTTGCACGTCAGGATCAGCGAGTTGCGGGACGGTTGCGGGTACTGGCAGTTCCAGCGCGCGCTGGTGAGCTGCTCGGGGGCTGTTCCCTTGAGCGGGTTGCTCTTTGTCCCGCTGAATCGCGTCCGGAAAACGACCGCGTTGTCGTCGCCATCGATGTGACCGTCGCCGTCGCTGTCCGACAGGTATTGCGCGAAATAGAGCCATCGGCCGCCCGCCGAAAACGTCGCGAAACCGGTCTCGCCTGGCAGGTCGAGGCGCACCGTTTGGACCTTGCCACCGGCGACGCGACGTACCGCCAGCCCGCCTGTGGCTTTCATGGCGAAGCTGATCCCGACCCGTTTGCTCGCGCGCTTGATCGGCAACCAGACCAGCCACTGTCCGTCGGGCGAAAACGCGGGGCCGCTGAGGTTGCTGTCGACCATGATCTCGCCGTCGCCTCCCAGCAGGCCGACCGGGACACGGCGCAAGCGCAAGTCGCCGTGCAACCCCTTGCGCCCAACCACACCGACGCTCTTGCCATCGGGAAACCACAGCGCCTGGACCTCGGCGCTGGTCGGCTTGGGGAAGCACCTGCGCGTGCCAACCCCGAGCCGCCGGATGCACACGTCTCCGCCGGCGTCGTCGCGGCTCGAGATGTAGAGCAGTCGCCGGCCATCGGGAGAGACGCGCGGGAACGACACGTCCGCGCTGTCGTCGAACAGCAACGTCGCCGCGCCGCCGCTCATGGGCTGCTTGAACACCTGTGCCGTGGCGTTTTGGTTGCTCACGAAATAGAGCGTGTTGCCGTCGGGCGAAAGCGTCCCCAGGAGCTGGTCGGACGGGCCCGCAGTCAGCCGCTGCGGCGCGCGAAGGGCGTTGCTTGTTGCGCTCGCACGAGGCTTCGCGGCGGTCGCCGGGGACGTCCCCAACACCGTCAATACGAGCCCGGTGGCGCCGATAACCAGCGCGTTGCCCAACGCTAGTCTGCGCACTTCTTGATGCTCCACTTGCCGTCAACCTGGACCTGTCCGCCGCACACCACCTCGATGTGATGCTGACGAGTCCACGCCTTCTGCGACGCCGCCTGTGATCGGCGCTTCACCTTGCTCATGTAGGCCCAGACCTGGCGGCGGTTGCGATTGACGCGCTCGATCAACCGGGCGGCATCGCTCGCCACGATGGCGCCCGAGCACGTGCTCGGCGTGTCCAACAACGTCCCATCGGATGATTCGCCGACACAGCGACGCACCAACAGCTCATCGACCCGTTCATCGTCGGCGAGCGCGTCGGCGAACAGCGCTGCGATCGCGTCGGTCTCGCGACTTGGGCGCCAACCGGCTGCTTGCAATTGGGCGCGTGTCAGCGCCGCTGGACGTGCCGCCAAACCCGCCTGAAGCAGCTCGTCTTCAAGCTTGGGATGTTTGCCCATCGCCTGCTCTTCAAGCGCCGTGCGGCGGTCGACAATGATGACCTCCGGCGCGCGGATGCAGCCGGCTGTCGTCGCAAGGGCCGCCAACCCCGCCAGCCGGATCAGCCATCGGGCGACAGGCGGACTGCGGCCCGGCGTTGAACGTGCCAAGGTCGAAACAATCGTCGCAACAAACGGCGCAACAATCGTCGCAAGGACCCTCGTAACAATCGTCGTCACAGCGTTCCCTCCAGCAGTTTTTCGGTCTTCTTGATGAACGGTCCGAGGTAGCGCACGAGCGCAGGTCCCAAGGTGATGCCGCGGATCTCGTCGATTTTGACCAGCGAGCCGAGGCCGCCCAGCTCGATGAGGAAGTCGGCGAATCCGTGGGTGAATCGCACCCGCATGCGCTTGGGATAGCCGGCCTTGAGCGCGAGGCGCATCTTGTTGGCGCGGTCGTCTTCACGATACGGGTCCCAGAGGTCGAGCGCCGTGCGAACGTGGGCACGACCGAGCCGCAACAGCTCCGCGCGCCCGATCAGCGACATCTTCGCGGGCTTGAAGGCGATGGCTGCATGGGCGTCGAGCCGCTCGCGCGCTTCACCTGCGCGAACGCCCGTGACGTTGCCGCGAAACAGCAGCTCGGTGTCGGCGCCGTTGACGTCGATGATGCACTGCCCGGTGACCTTGCCGCCCGCGACCTGCATCTCGAGCTGGTCGACGTGCAGCACGTTGCGGTCGATCTCGGCGTTGCCGGCGATGGGGCCGATCTTCTCGCCTCGGAACACGAATTCTTTGGCAGACACGAAGTGATCCCCGCCGAGGAACGGGTGTTGGTCCGCAAAGCGCCACCGCGCATACGCGTTGTTGGCCCCGCCGCCGAGCAGTTGGATGCCCTCGTCGCTCCACTCGATGTCCTCGAGAATCGGCACGTTGCCACTGATTGCGCGCACCTCCGCCTCGAGCTGCGGAACGCCGACCGAGACGTTGTCCAGTTGGATGCTGGCCGTCGTGCGGATCACGCTGAGGTCGCCCGATTCGAGTCGAAACGGAATGGTCACATTGCCCGAACCTGTCAGCCGCTTGTCGGCCTCCGCGAACTTGCCGACGTCCTGGGTGACCCGCCCGACCCACGCCAGCGCATGCCGGCCCGCGACGCGTTGCGACGTGCCATCGGCGGCGGTCGCCCCCGCGCTGATTCCGGGTAGCTGGATGCCGCCGTTGGCTTCAAAGCGGGTGCCACCGACCGGGTTGTCGAAGAGCATCCGGTCGATGTGAATGTCCGTGCCGTGGACGTGCGCTGCGTCGAGCTCGAAGCGGGCGTCCGCGATGCGATAACCGGGCATCGAATTCTGAGCCATGAAGCCGACCTTCGCCGACATCGACAGCTTCGTCTTGCCGCCCGGTTTGGCGAGGCGCGCGCTCGTCACCCGCATCTTGCCACCCAGTTTGCGCAGCTCCCCGTAGAGCTCGTTCATCTCAAAGCGCAGCTTCGGCGTGGAAAACGTCGCATCGAGCGTGACGTTGCGCGCCTTGCTGGACACGGTCGCCGTGGCGTCGAACGACTTGAGCGCCGCCAGCATCTTCTTGGTCTTGCAGTGCGCATTGGCACCTGACGCTGTCGCGTCGAACCGGGAGTCGGGGAGCTTGCCCGCCGACCACGCTTTCGCGGCAGAACCGTCCAACAGGCGCCTGCGTGTCGCGTTTACGTAACCCTTGGCGTCGAATCGCCCGGAAAAACGGCCCAAATCGATGCACAGCTTGCGTTTGAGGTCGGCTGGCAGGGCCCTGGCGATCATCCCGAGGCGAGCGGCCTGCCCGCCGATCTTCAGGTCGAGTCGGTTGCCGTACAGCCGCGCGCTCCCGGTGCTGTGGATGGCAGGGCCTGCCGTCGCTTTGACGTCGATCTCGTAGCTGCCCTCGGGACGCCCCAGGTCGAACGTGACCCGCCCCTTGATACTGTGATTGCCCGCCCCCGAGTACCCGGCGACGCGCGGATTGGCGATGTCCCCGACGAGGCGCAGATCATGTTTGAGCCCGGCTCCTTGCCCCTCGAGTTTCATCTTGGCGACCGGCAGCGTCGCGCGGAGTTCGCCGATCGTCGCGACGAGTCCGCTCACCGTCGCCGCCTCTTTGTGTTCGACGCGCCACGGTGCCTTGCCTTTGCCTTGTGTCCAGCTGCCCGTGGATGTGGCGTCGAAGGCCAATCGATCCCAGAGCGCCATCTTGCGCACCTTGCGGGGCAAGGCGAGACCGCTGATGAGCTTGCCGAGCGCCGGAATATGGGCGGATGCGTCCCAGTGGATCGGACGCGCGTCCCGGTCGACTTTCAATCCGAGCTGGGCCTTGCCGATCCGAGCGTGGCCGTCGATGTGTCCGGTGGCCGCCAACGGTCGCTTGGGATCGACCTTGAGGACCCGGGCCTTGCCGTTGGCGGACAGCGCGCTGATGGAACCGAAACCGCCGATGCTCGTGTGGCGCGCCGACGCCTCGAACGCGGCAGCTCCGATGGCGTAGAGCGGCGACGCGGGTGGAACCGCGATACCCGAAGCGCTGGCTTCAGCGGTGGCGCCCTTGACCACGGCGGTTCGTCCCGCGCCGCTGCCCTTCACGGTTGAGGCGGTGAAGCCGACAGCGATACGGCTCTTGCCAAGGCCATGATCGAGGCGCAAGGGCAGCTCGGTAACGGTCATGGTTGTCGCCAGGTCCAGCGCGTCGAGGTGTGCGGCCTTGGCGTCGGCGGTGAAGCGCTTGGCCGGCACGCTGGCTTGCACGTTCAGGCGACGAGCGCCCAGCGCCAGGATCATCGAGGGTTGCGCGTCGGTCAGCGTCACCGCACCGGCGGCAGAGACGGCGTCGAGGTGGTGCACGAGCACGTCAACGGTCGCCTCGGCCTGGGACGAGAGCACATCGATCGGGTCGTAGCGGACCTCGGTGGCCGCCATCTTCGCGTCCAGGTCGCGCATCGTTGCGCCGAGTTTTCGCCCCGAATCGGACACCACGACCTCACCTGCGTGCGCTTTGGCGGAGATGGCGAGGGTCCGTTCGTGGCCGGGGCGCACGGTCATACGCATCCGGCCCGAGTCGATGGCGCCGCGATAGTCCGCCAACCGGTAGTGCAGGTCGCCCACATCGGCCCGCAGGTCCACTTGGGACACCGCGGGCATGCGTTTGCTGCCCAGACCCTTGACTCCCGCGACCGTGACGCCGCCCGAACAGGTCGTGACCGAGAGCTTGCCGAACACGGTGGGCAGCGCCGGGGCCAAGGGCGCGAAGTCCATGTCGGCGCGCGCGGTGGAGATGTCGACGGTGACGCCGCCGCCAGCCTTGTCGTGAACGGTCGCGTCGAGCGCCATGGTCGCGAGGTCGTCGAACAACGCCGTCTTGTCGATCTTGAGCCGGGTGCGGTTGTTGGCGGGCTCGAATGCGGCGGTCACCGAGATCTCGGCGGCATGGGCCCGCGCGCGCCTGCCGATCACAAAGCGCGGCAGTCGCGTCGCTGACGCGGTGAACGCCGCGCTGGCCGGACCGAGGGCCATCATGACGTCGAATGCGACCGAGCTATCGAATCCGCGACGCAAGTACCGGGCAATCTCGGCCGCCGCCGCGGTCCTGGTGGGCACCGAAAAGTTGGCATCGGGCCCGATCGACACCTTGGACTTGTCGCCCATCGACTTGATGTCGCAGCGGGCGTCGGACCTGCCGCCACCAACGTCCACCTTGCAGCCGAGCATGGCGTTGGCGATGGCCAGGTCCCGATGGCGACCGCTCGGTCCGCGCAACGAAGCGGTCACCTCGGAGACCTCGATCGAGAGCTTGTCGACCCGCGCGGCTGGTAGGGCAGCGACGACTCCGGGCAGATCCGAGAGCGCCGGTGGCGGTTGGGCGGGTTTGTCCGACTTGGGCAGCCCGGCCATCAGGCGCGAAAACGTCGACGATCCATCCGCGTCGATGACCGCATGCAGCTTGACGCCACGCACCACGAGCTCGGGCACGACCACAGCGCCATCCAGCAACGCCCCGAGGTCCCACGAGACGCGGGTCGACGCAACTTCGAGCACCCGCTTGACGATGGGTGCATCTTCGCTCGGCGGGAGCACGCCAAAACCCGTCAACTCGAGCCCCGAGGCGCCAACCTCCAGGTCCTGCCAGGTCACGTGAATGCCGGTCTGCGCCGCGACCTCGTCGGTGATGAAGCCGCGCACTGTGGGCGAGCCCAGGCTGTTCAGGACCACGAACACGGCGCCGATGACGAGCAGCGCCAACACGAAAACGACCGCCGCGATACGACGCAACCAGCGCGGTCGCGAGGCTGGCTTGGATGGCGCGGACGGGTCGTTTGCAGACGAATCCGGCGCGGGTTCAGGGGCGGTCATCGGCGCCTAAGCTAGCCTGTCTCTCTTCGCTTTGCTGCCCGCCTCGTGCATTGCGCGATGTGCGCGCGTCGTCGGCCGCCGCGATCGCCTTTCGCGCGAGCCTTTCGAGATACCAAACCGCGACAAACGTCGCCGCCAGCCCGAGCCAGAAGATCGCCTGGTGCAAGGGCCCGCTGAACTCGCCTTTCGCCAGCCCGCTCGCTTCGCCGATCCCCGACCCGCCCCAGCAATACAGCACCGTGATCGGCAAGAGCCCAACGGCGGTCGCGATCGTGTAGTCGCGCAACGGCACGTCGAACAGGCCCAGGCCGTAGTTGAGGATCGACATCGGCACGATCGGCGACAAACGCAGCAACACAATCGCGCGAAACCCACCCATCACCATCGCGGCGTCGATCGCTTCGGCGTGGCGGTTTCCCGCGATGTGGCGTTGCACGGTTGGCCGCAGCGTGCGCTGGGCGAGCAGGAACGCGATCGACGGCCCGACCAGGTTCGCGAAAGTCACCAGCAGTGTCCCGGGCAGGGTGCCCCACACCATTCCGGCCGCGAAGACGAACGGACTCGCCGGCACGAACAACACGATCGCGGAGATATGCGCCATTGCGAACGCGCCGATCGCGAGCGGACCACCAGCGCGCAGGCCGTCGACCGCCGCCGCCATCCACTGCCAGACCGGCAACTGCAGCCCGATAAAGAGCAGCGCACAGGCGACGACGCCGCCGATCACGAGCCCGGCGATGAGCTTGCGGAGGTTGGTCACGTTGGACGTTTGCCGATCAGCAAGGGGTTGTCAGCACTTCTTGCCGATGACCGTAACGGTGAAACTTGGGCCGCGGCCCGTGTGGCTGCACAGCGGCAACATGATACCCGGTTTGGGCAGCCACCCGCAGTTGGATTTCTTCGGCACGACCCCGAGCTTGATAAACGCCGGGTTCGCGAACGTGCTCTTCGATTGCGACCACATCAGGACCACGCCGCTCTCCGCGAGCTGGGGGATCGCGTCGGTCGTGAGGGCGACAAAGGCCTTGAGCTGGTCGATCCCGCTCTTGATCGCCTTGGCCGCTTCCCAGGCGCCCTTGCTCTTAAGGTCGGACAGCTTGGGGATGCCACCGACGATGAGTTTGACCGCGTCGATGATGGTCTTGCTCACCATCGGCGTGATGAAGACGACGCCGCACTGCCCTGGCTTATCGCCGAAGTTGGCGCCCATGATGGTGAGCGCATAGCCGGGCGACACCGACACCGCCGATCCCCGGGCCATCGCCGTGATGCTTGGGCCACCCGCCTGCGGGGGGAACTGGTCGTCGATCACGTCCTTGATGACCAGCGTCAGCACCATCTCGCCGATCTGCCAGCCGATGTCCTTGAGGATGCCTGTGTACGACGGGATCGACGACAGCACGTACTGCACACCGATGCTGACCATCACGCCGACGAGGCTGAAACACCCGTTGCACGGCGGCGGCGGCGCGGTCTTGTCGAGGTGGTGAAACGCCTTGGACAGCATCAACTGGTGGGCGCGCGTGACGCCGGCGAGGTCTTTGCCGATGAGGTCATCGACCGCAGCCAGGTTCGTGTACACCGCGAGCGGGGATGGCTTGAGCTTGGCGAGCTTGGCGGCACCGGCGTCGACCAGCTTTTGCGCGGCGCCGATCGCGGCGAGGTCGGCGGCGCTGGGCTTCTTCGGATCCACGGCGGCGATGGCTTTCTTCATGGCAGCGACGGCGGCTTTGGTCTCGGTCACCGCGGCGAGCCACTTAACGTCGTCCGGCCCCGCCTTGAGGCCCTTCGCCTGGAGCTTGGCGAGCTTGGGCATGCCGTTGGGGTGGGGAATGAGCGCCCGCGTTTTCTCGGCGAACCCGGCCCACATCTCCTTGCCCGACTTGTCGAACTCCTTGAGCGCCTTCTGCTGCGCTGCTTTGTCGTTCTTCTTGCCGGTTTCGATGATGGTCGTGACCAACGTACCGCCCCTCTCGAGCTCGCTCGCCATGCGCGAAACCGCGGGATCGAGACCCCGGCTCGCGACGAGCACGTCGACCTGGTGGCCCATGTTCAGGCTCTTCGACGTGCACGTGACGTCGACCTTGCCTGCCTTGGTGAACGTCCACATGCCCTTGGAATACTTGGCGTCCGCGGCGTTGACCTTGACCTCGAGATCGCCCGGATCCGCGAGCGGCTTGAGGTCTTTGTCGACGTATTTGCAGCTGATTTGCAGCTCGCCGGCGCTCGATTTCTTCTCGACAACGCTGGCCGACAGCCAGATGTGCAGGTGCTTGCCGTTCTTGGGGCCGTTTTGAGGAGCCTTGTTGCCGCCCGCGTCGGGCGAAACGTTGATATCGGGCGTCGAAGGCACGTCGGCGTTGGCAGGCCCTGTATCGGTCGCTGCGTTGGTGCCTGCGTCACTGCTGCTCGGTCCAGCATCGGCTGTGGTCGTGCCACCCGCGTCCGTGACCGTCGGGCCCGCGTCCATCGCCGAGGTCGACCCCGCGTCGTTGCCGCCCGCGTCATTGGCGGCTGTTGCGTTGGCGTCTGCTGCGGTCCCAATGTCTTCGATCGCAGTGTCTTCTGTCGCAGTGTCTTCTGTCGCAGTGTCTTCTGTCGCAGTGTCTTCTGTCGCAGTGTCTTCTGTCGCAGCGTCTTCGGCCCCTGCGTCATCAGCCTCTGCGCCAACGTCAGTCGCCTTGGCCATGCCGGTGTCGGTGTTTGCGCCGGCGTCCACAGATGCCGAGCCTGCGTCGACCGGGCCCGCGTCTTTGGTCGCGCCGCCAGAATCCGCGACGGATCCCGAATCGGCCGCCGTTGTCGTGTCCGTGGCCGACGTATCGACATTGGCCGAGGAATCGGCTGCATCTGCGCCAGCGGCGCTTCCGGTCTCATCGCCGGCTTTGGTGGCGTCTTCCCCGCAAGCGACGGCGACAAATGAGATGAGAGCAGCCGCCACGAGGCTTGCGTAGCGGCGGTTTGAGCGACGTACGGGCATGGTTACAACCTCCACACCCGCGACTATAGCGATTTCAGCCGGTATTGCGCATTCCTGCGGCGATTCCGTTGATGGTGATGAGCAGCGCGTCGTTCAACTGTTCGGCGACCTCGGGATCCGCATCGGGATCGAGGGCGCGAACACGTCGCAGCAGCTCCGCTTGCAGGAGGTTGAGCGGGTCGACGTAGGGGTTGCGCACGCGGATTGAACGGCGCAGGACGGCGTTGTCGGCGAGCAGTTCGTCGGTCTTGAGGCACTGCAGGATCGCGCGCTCGGTGTCGTCTCGCAGCCCGCGTAAGCGTCGCCCAATGCCTTCGGTCTGTGGCGGGCCGAGGAGCTCATCGTAGTAGGCGGCGATGCCGGGCGCTGACTTGGCGAGCACCATCTCCGCCATCGCGAGCAGCGACCGCAAGAACGGCCATTCGCGCGCCATTTGCAGCCAAGTCTGCCGGTCGGGGCCGTCGAGTCCGCGTCGCAGCGCGCTGCCCGTACCCAGCCAGGAAGGCAACAACAAGCGCGTCTGTGTCCACGCGAAGACCCAGGGGATTGCCCGCAGCGACTCGACGCCACCACCGACGCGACGTTTCGCGGGCCGGCTGGCGATCTTCATCCGGCCGATCTCGCGTTCCGGTGTGACGGCTCGGAAATACGGCACGAAGTCGGGGTCGCGACGGACGACGTCGCGGTATGCGCGCATGCCGACAGCGGCCGCGTCATCGAGAAGCGCGCGCCACTTGGCAGGCGGCGGCGCGGCAGGGACAAGGCTCGCTTCGGCGACACCGGTGACGTAGAGCTCAAGGTTGCGAAGCGCGATGCCCTGCAGCCCGAACTTGGCCTGGATGACCTCTCCTTGCTCGGTGACTCGCATTCGCCCACGAATACTGCCAGGAGGTTGCGACAGGATCGCCTGGTGCGTGGGCCCGCCGCCGCGACCGATGGAACCGCCGCGCCCGTGAAACAGCGTCAGGTCGACGCCATGCCGATCGCACGCCGCCACGAGATCTTCCTGCGCCTCGTACAGCGCCCACGATGCGCACAGCCGCCCGGCATCCTTGGCCGAATCCGAGTAGCCGAGCATCACCTGCAAGCCGCGGTCGTCGCCGTTGATCACGGTCAGGAGTTGATCCACGACGGCGCCGCAGCCGGCCAGGTCATCGCGGGTTTCGAACAACGGAACGACCGGCAGAGGCGCCGCGATTCCCGCTTCCCGCTGCAGCAGCTGCACCGCCAACACGTCGGACGCCGACGACGCCATCGAGATCACGTAGTTGCCCAGCGATTCGCGCGGCTGTTCGGCCATGACCGCCATGCTCTCGAGCACCTCGCGGACCTCGTCGGAGCAAGCGAGGTCGCGTGGGATCAGCGGGCGCGGGTTGGCGATCTCTTCGGTCAGAAAAGCGATACGTCGGTCTTCGCCCCAGTCGTTGTAGCTGCCCAGCCCCAGCGCGGCGGTGACCGCATCGATCACATCGGCATGGCGGCCCGCATCCTGGCGAATATCGAGCCGAACCAACGTGACCCCGAAGCAATCGAGGCGGCGCAGGATGTCGGCCAGGTGACCGTCCGCGATCAGGCCGGCGCCGGTTGCGTGAAGCGACCGAGAGATGAGCTGCAACGGCTCGCGCAGCTCGTCGGCCGCTACATAGATATCGCTTTGGTCGGACGGCTCGTTGGAGGCGATGCGCCCGAAATGGCTGCGGGTCCGGTCGAGGCGCGCGCGGACGTCGTGCAGCAGGGCCCGATACGGCTCGTCCTCACGGCCGACGGCGTCGCGCAGCTCGTCGCTGGCGTCGCGCAGCGACAGGGAAGCCCGCAGCCGGTCGATCTCGCGCCAATACAACTCGGCTGCCATCCACCGAGCGAGCGCGCACACCCGCCGCGTGACCTGGGCGGTGACACGCGGGTTGCCGTCGCGGTCGCCGCCCATCCACGACCCGAATCGGATCGGCGCGCAGCCGGACGCAAGTCCGTTGCCTGTGTGTTCGCGGAGCGCGCGATCGAGCTGACGATAAAATCGCGGGATCGCGTCCCACAACGACTGCTCGAAGACGAAGAGGCCGCCGCGCGCTTCTTCAACCGGCGTGGGCCGGCGTCGCATGATCTCGTCGGTGAGCCAAATGGCCGCCAGCTCGCGTTCGATTCTGTCGCGGGTCTGCGTGCGTTCGTTCGGCGTCAGCGACGTTTCGTCCAACCGCGCGAGAAGCGCAGCGATATGGCTGTGCTTTTGCAGGATCGTGCGGCGATTCACCTCGGTCGGGTGGGCGGTCAGGACGAGCTCGACCTGCATGTTGGCCACCGCGCCGTGAAGCTGCTGCGGATCGATGCCGGCGCGGCGGAAACGGCCGAATGCCTCATCGAGGGAGCCGACCTGGGGCGCTCCATCGGCGCGTCGGAGGTAGTCGTAGCGGCGGCGGATCCGGTGGTGTTGCTCCGCGATGTTGGCGAACCAAAGGAAGTGGGAGAACGCCCGAGCGATCACCACCGCGCGCGGCGCGTCGAGGCTTGCCAGGGTCTGCTGCAGCTCGGCGCGGGCGTCCACGTTGCCATTGCGCGCGTTCTTGGACAGCTGGCGGATCTGCTCCACGAGCTCGAAGACTTCGCTTCCTTCATGCCGCGCGATCGCGTCACCGAGCATCGCGCCGAGCATCCGGACGTCGTCTCGTAGACGTTGATGGGGCTCGCCGCGCTGCTGTTCGTCGTGCACGGCGGGATCGGCGGCCGAGGCGTCGCTGTTTTTCATGCGTGTGGGCCAGCAGATTTGGATTCAGCAGATTTGGATTCAGCGGATCTGGATGACGACCGGCACGGTTGCACCGGCAGCGGCGGCACGGGCGGGGAAGCGGAGCTGCCGCAATGCGATGGACAGGCACCGATGCCAGGCGGCGTCGAGCTGTTTGCCGCGCTGGATCATACGCACGATTCCGACCCGCCCGGTCGAGTCGACCTGGAGCTCTGCGCGCGCGCCGTCTCGCAGCGGCGGGAAGGGCCGGCTCGGGTTGCGTCGCTTGAACTGCTGGAGCCGGCGGATGTCGTAGCCAAGCGTGCACATCCGCGCGGTGGTCTGCGCGTCCTTGAATCGATTCGGGTCGAGGCTGCGTCCCTTGGGCAGCGTGACCTTGATCGAGACGTTCGGCATCCCGCCGGGCCGCATCCTCTTGAGCCGGGAGATCGTTGCAGTCGCGCTGCCGCCGCCGCTGCCCGTTGCCCGAATGCCGCGCCCGCCGCCACCTCCGGCCACGCCGCCGCGCCCGCCGACACCGACGAGTCCAGTCACGCGACCGCGGCCGAGAAAGGTCGCTCCCCGCGTGCCGAACGCCGAGACGATCGCCTTGGACTTCTTGCCCCGACCGGCGCGGATGTACTTGAGGATGCTGCGCGATCGCCGCGACGTGCGCTTGACGCCGAACCGGTTGTAGCGAACCCACGATGAGCGATCACGCTGGCCGTCTTCGTATTCGCCTTCCTCGGACTTGTGACCGTTGGCGGAGTAGCGGATCCAGTGGCCGTGACGCCGGCCGCGCCGCATCCAGCCCTCCGATCGCTTCGTGCCGTTGTTGTACCACTCGAGCCAGCGCCCCGAGCCCTTGTCCAGGCGGTTGACGCCGAGCAGGTGGCCGCGGCGGTTCCAGTACGCCCATTCGCCGTCCTTCAGCCCGTCGTTGAAGCGGCCCTCGGAGCGCTTTTCACCGTTGTTGTGCCAGACCGTGGACAGGCCGTGCGTCTTGCCGTCGAGATACGAGATATCGTCGCGCACCAGGCCCGCGCTCCAGTAGCTGCGCCAGCGTCCGTCCCGTCGACCGCCCGCGTACGTGCCCTGCATCGCGACGTCGCCGGCGGCGTTCCAAAATGTCCACTTGCCTTGTTTTCGGTCCTCGACAATGCCGCCCTCCGCCGCCAGCTGTCCGTCGGATCGCCAACCTCTCCAGGTGCCTGAGCCCATGGTCAGCGTGACCCGCCCAAGCTCTTCGCCGGCGCGACTGAACTGCCGCCATTGTCCGTGTTTGCGGCCGTGTTTGTAGGCGCCGGACCAGACAAGTTGCGGGGCGAGGAAGTAGGTGCGCGCGGCGAGCGCGGCGCGGCCGCTGCGGTAGGTGTGACGCACGCGGACCGCCGGCCCGTGGGCGGTGCCGTCGGGATCGGCGCAAATCACCTCCCAGGTCGATTGTTCGATCGCGTGGCGCTGTTCGAGGTAGTCGCGGCGGATTCGGCGGGCTTTGCGCTGGTGGTCGGGGCCGCATTCGACGAGGAAACGCTTGGTTACGACCGGCAAACGTCGCGGGACAACGGCTTGCGCGGGGGCGACACCAACAGCGCTCAGCGCGACGGCGGTGACGGTGGCGGCGATGGCAGAAAGCGCGCGCATCACCGCTGAACATAGCATATGGCCGCCCCCAGGCCCGATTGGAAGTCGCTGATTGAGCGATAGGCCGGGTCCGGGCCACCCGAACCCGAACCCGAACGCGAACTCACACCCTCACGGGGTGCCGCTGTGCTTGCGGATGAGGCCGGTGAGCATGGCCGCGACCTTGTCGGCCGCCGCCAGCAGCGCTTCGGCTTCGACGGCCGGCACCAGACCAGGCGCCGCGGCCAGCTCCACCGCCACCGCCGCCTCGCACGCTTCGCCCCGCGCCTCGTTGAAGCGCTGCCGCTTTTCACCGGCGTTGAGCCGGTTGGCGCCCTCGCCGATCAGCAGCGCCGGCGCCGTTGCCGACCGCGGCGACGACAGAACCGGGCCGCGTGCCCGCCGTCTCAACCGAGCGCCGGCTCGGGGAGGGCGACGTGCGCGCTCGGGCCGGCCGGGATAGCGAACGGCAGTGCGGCAGCACCTGCGGACCCTCGCGCCCCGCGAACTCCGATCGAACCCGTGGCAGCCCCCCGGTTTCGTTTCGCACCTATACGGGATAAATGGGATGCGCCATAAATGGGCGAAGCTCACAAGAGAACGGAGGGCTCTGCGCCGATGCGGATCGAGACCGAACACGGTCAAGTTGTCTTCAGCCGCCCCAGTGGCGAGCAGCTGCTGCGTCATTTCACGGCGCGCTGGCGGATGCCTGTCGTCTCGTTGGAGACCGACGGCGATCGCGGCGCGGCTTACGGAGTCGTCTTCCAGGTCGGCGCAGACGAGGCGTGGTGCTTCCTGCACACCCTGCCGCCCGAGGTCGGAAGCGAGATCGAAGTCGTCCTCGGGCTGCTGCAAAAAGGCATGTCCGAGGCGCTGGCGAGGCTCACAGAGTGGCGTCCCCCGGGCGTTTTGCTGCCCTGTGCCTGCCTGATCGACTCGGGCGACGGCACGATGACGCCGGGCATGGCTGTCTTCACGTCCGATGCGCTCGGTCCAGATGTGGACGGCCCGACCTACTCCGAGCTGGTGTCGGCTTTCGTCGATCTGCTCTCGACGACGTCCGCCGGCGTCATGTTGCCGCCATTCACAGCCGTCAACCGCGTGCCCCGTCTCGCGGCGGGCGCGATCAAGTTCGACACCGCCCTCGTTGACGGCGCGCCGCTCTGCTTCCGCGTCGAGCCTGAAGATCCGTTGGACGAAGAAGAGCAGCGCGAGCTGTCCGGAATCTGGGCCCATGCTGGCGTCAAGCACATCGCCTGGGCGCCGGCGATCCCGATCTTCCTGTCCGACGAAGAAGCGTCGATGCTCCACGGGCCCGATGACGAGCCGGACGTTGACGACGTGCACGCGGCTGAGCCCGCAACCGTCGCGCAAGAGCCGGCGACCAACGAGGCCGATCGTGACGCCGTCGAGCCGCCTGTTCGCGGTGAATCGCCCCGACCGATCTCGATGCAGACGCCGACGATGGCTCCGGTCGAGAGCGGCGCGCACAAAGAAGCAGACACCTCCGCCGGTTTGAGCGCCGCATGGGGGCCGACGCAGCTCGATTTCAGCGAGCAGGCCCGGACCACTGCCGACCGCGAAACCCTGATCCGCCTGCGCGGCGAGACATTATCGGCCGACGAGGAAGAGGCGCGACGTGCCGCCGCCGCTGCGGTCGCCATCGCCGAGGGCCGCGAGCCCATCATTCGTTTCGAAGAAGCTGTGCCCGCCACGGAAGGCGGCGCGCAAACACACGAGCCGATTGGTGACGCTCATCACGTCGCCGTCGTCGAGTCCGGCTACGAAGACGACATCGCGGGCTTCGAAACGCTCGATGCGTCAACGGCCGGTGACCTGATAGCGGGCGCACGAGGCGAGTTCGGCGCGCTCAACAAGGCGGCCGCGTCCAGCGGTACGCGCCTTATCCCCGAGCTTTCGGACGCCACGCGGGTGGACGACTCACCCAAGTCGCCGCCGCCCGCGCAACCCGCGCCCACGTCCGGTTCGCCGGACGCCGCGGCCGACCGGCACCCCAGCGGCGGCGATCCGAAGAAGAGCGACTTCGACAACACGCTGGTCGGCGCGGGTGTCGAGAGTGAAAAGGCCCAGTGGGATGTCCCGACCGCCGACGCGTTGGTCGAGTCGTCCGCGGCGACCGGACCCCGTGGCAACACCGATGGCTACAAGCCGTTCGATGCTTCCGGCGCACCCGAACCGGACGTGGATGCAGACCGGATCGCCGTTGCCAGTGTTTCCCAGCATTGGTTGGAAGGGGCCGAACGGTTCGCCAAGATCGCCACGAGCCCGTGGGCCGACGTGCACGACTTCGCCGGTGATCGCGGGCACGCGGGCGTGATTGCGGCCGCCCTTCGCGTGCTGCTCGCCGCTGGGACGTGGCCCGATTGGCTGCCCGAAACCGACGAGATCCGCCGCGCGGGCGCCGCGATCGCCTGCTTCCATCGCGACCGTCTCGAAGCCCTGCTCGACGTTCGCCTTGCCCGCGGTGTCGATCCCGTCGAGCTCGCCCGGCTGCGGCTCACCCACCAACCCAAGCAAGCGATCGTCTGTGGCGTGGATCGCGTTGACGCCGCGGCGGTTTCGGACGGTTGGGCGACGCGCCAACTCGACGACCTTGCCAGACTCGCCGCGGCCGCCGCCGAGGCTGATCCCGACACCGCCGCGCTGACGAGCTACCGCGCTTTCCTTGCTGAGCTTGTCATCTGCCGCGACCTGTTCCGTCACGACGCCCTTGCTGACGCCACCCCCTGGGAAGACGCTCTTCGCCGCTCACCGCTGCGAGGCGTCCTGCTCCAAACGCTGCACCACGACGTGGTCTCACGCGTCGTTGCCGAGCTGCGCAGCCACGGTTGGACGGCGCTCGATCCCGACGCCGTTGCCGCTGGCACCCCGCCCCAAGCGCGCTCCTTCGCCTGCCGAGTCGATGCCCGCGGCGGCCACGTGCGCACCGAAGTCACGATCGTCGATCCCGAGAGTCCCCACTGCTACGGCGTTCGCGCCGGTGGTGGCCGGGTGCTGATCTTCGCTGAAGCGTTCGACAAGGCGACAACGGGGGTCGAAGCCACCCTCGCGTGGGGCCGTCGCAACGAGTTCCTGCGCGACTTGTGCGCCGTGCTCCAAATCGACACGACCCACATCGAAGGCCAGGCGACCGAGCCGACACGGGCTGTCGAAGTCGATGCGCTCGGTGTGCTGCGGGCCGACGCGCGTCAAACGCTCGCCCAAACGCTGATTGAAACGGCTTGGGTCCTGTGGCGCCGGACCCACAAGGGACGGTTCGCTCGCCGCTAGCCCCAATGCCCCTATTCCGCGGCCATCCACGGCGTATCCGGCCATGCGGGATCGATGGTGAGGCGTTCCAACTCCGCTGCGCTGTCCAACGCCTGCTCGAAAGTCGCCGCGCCGAGCTCGCGAAACCGCTGCAGGTTCTGATCGGCAACTTGCTGCGAGGTCGACGGCCGCGATTTTTTCGCTTCCAACGCCGCCAGCACATCCTCGGCGGAATGCCCGCCAGCCAACATCCGCAATGCGATTCGGCTGAACTCAGCTTTCGGATCGACGCGACGCAGCGCCTCAAGCGTGTCGATGTGCACGAACTGCAGCGTCGGGTCGGGGCTCTTGCGCCAAAAACGCACGAGGGCGCCCGCGCTCGACGCATCGCGCGGGTAATCGGGGTGAAACGGCACGACATAGAACGTCTTGCCCGCTGAGCGGTCCAGGTAACGGGCACGAATCCGTTGGTGGTACGCGTCGAACTGTCGCGCCGACATCTGCACACCTGGAAAGATCATCAGCGCGACCTCGACCTTGCTCTGCACCGCCTCGAGCTCATCGATCCCGGCCATGACCCGCGCAACGTCGGCGTCGTCGGTCCAGCAGATGCGACGCCACAGGCGGCCTTCCGCTCGGCAACTCCTCGCGAATGGGCACACGCTGTAGCGTTCGATGACGCCGTGGACGTACCGGTTGTTGCGAGCGAGCACATGGTCGCGGGCGGCGTCGAGCATCGGCAGAAAACGAGGTGTGGCGGGCCCGACTATCGGTCCGGTGGTTCAGCGGCCCAGCTCACGGACGACCGCCATCAGCGCCGCTTTCATCGCGCTGCAATCGGCGTACCGTCGCGACGGCTCCTTGTGCATGGCGCGGCGAATGATGGCTTCGAGGGTCTTGGGAATCATCGGGTTGATGTTGCGGGGCGCCGGCGGCTCGGAGCGCACGATCGCCGTCAGCATCGTCGACAAGTCGGGGCCCGTAAACGGCAGGCGTCCGGTGAACATGTGATACATCGACGCGCCGAGGGCATACAGGTCGGTCACGGGCGATAGCTCGACATCATCGGCCAGCCGCTCGGGCGACAGATAGGCCGGCGTACCGACCACGAAGTCGGTGTGGGTGATCGTCTGGGAGTTGTCGCTTTGTCCCTTGGCGACGCCGAAGTCGGTGACCTTGATGCGCCGGTTGTCGTCGATCACGAACAGGTTGTGCGGCTTGATGTCGCGGTGAACGATGCCGACGGCGTGGGCCGCCGCGAGTCCATCGCAGGTCTGCGCCATGAGCATGACAGCCTGCTTGATCGACAAACCCCGCGGGCGCTGACACATCAGTTCAGCCATATCGGCGCCGTCCAGCAGCTCCATCGTGTAGTACAACCGCCCCTGGAACGACCCGAACTCGTAGGCGCGGACGATGTTGGGATGGATCAGGCGCCGTGAGATCCGCATCTCGCGGCGGAATCGGCGACGCACGGTGTCATCGGCGATATCGCTCCGCAGCACCTTGAGCGCCACTGTCTCGTCGAGCTCGACGTCGTACGCCCGATAGACGCGGGCCGTTCCGCCACGCCCGAGCGCCTCTTCCAGTCGATAGCGGCCATCGATGAGGGCCCCGACGATGAAGATGCCGCTGTTCTTGGTCGGCACGTCATGGGTTCGAAGTGCGCGTCGATTCCTTGGCTTGCCACGGCCGCCTCCGATGCTCTCGGGCAGCGCCCGGTGCTTGTGCGTATTGGAGATCGACTGTGCGTCTGCTCGCGTGCGCCGCTCCGATTCGTCGTCTTGATCGGGCAGGTCGACCGGCACTTCCGGCGTCAGGTTGCGCAGCTCGTCGGTGGTCCCGCTTGTCGCGTCGCCGGGCACCGTTCCACTGCCGGAACCACGCCGGGGGCGGCCATCCATCGGCACGGCGTTGGGCTCGTGAAAGGGCGCTGTCTTGCGCCGTGGCTGCACATTGCCGTCTGCCCCGGGACCAACGGGCGCGGTCACCGACGGCGTGAACGGTCGGGTCGGGCGATCGCTGACACCGATGCGCGGCTTGCCGTCGAGCGACGTCCACTGCGCGGTCGATAGCGCCTCGGCGAGGTCGTCTTCGGTAAACGGCGGATCGAGCACCACTTCGCCCAGCTCGGGATGGAGCAGGTGGACGTCCTCGCGACCGTCGCCGATCCACACGATCGGCAGCTGATCGGCAAGCAACGTGGGCACCATGCGTTCGGCGAGCTCTTCGAACGATTGGACCGGCAGCGTGCAGTCGAGCACGACCACGTCGGGCACCTCGGCGAACACCTGCAACAGCGCCTCTTCGACGTTGTTGGCGACGTGGCAAGAATGCGTGAGCTGGCCGAGGGTGCGGCGCACGTAGCGCATCGCCGACCGCCCGGTGCCCAGCACAACGACGTTGAGATCCTGGACAAGCGCAACCGGCGAACGGTCTTCGACCGCCGGTCCATCGGAATCGAGCGCAGCGTGCTTTGTCGTCGGCATCGCGTGGTCGCAAAGTGAGGCTGGTGCGCGATCAGGCTAGCACTACCGGACCGCGGCCGTCACGACGCGCGAATGGGCCTCACCTCATCAAGACTCTTGAACTGCACCGCTAGCTAGTCCCCCCCAGGACCAGTGGTGGTGCTGCAGGTCTTCCCATGTCGAGACGCTACCAGTAGCAAACCAGTTTTGCACTCATTCCTGTTATTTTGATTACAGGGGACTAGGATATCGCGGCGAGTTCGTCGAGGATTTGCTGGCACGAGTCGTGCCGTCCGCTCGGTTCTTTCGTCATGGCTCGTAGAATGGTCGCTTCGAGCGCGGCGGGGATGTTCGGCGCGATTTCGGTCGGCGGCAGGGGTTCTTCGAGCACGATCGACGCCAACAACGTCGAGATGTCGGGCCCGACGAAGGGAAGCTCGCCGGTGAACACCTGGTACATCACCACGCCCAGCGAATAGATGTCGGTCTTGGCCGACAGCTCGGCCTTCTTTTTGAGCCGTTCGGGAGCGAGGTAGGCCGGTGTGCCCAGCACCCGATCGCCGCCGGGGTTGGTCAGCGTCGCGTCTTCGGTTTTCGCGATGCCAAAGTCCATGATCTTCAACACCGCGCCGTCTTCGACCACGAACAGGTTGTGCGGTTTGACGTCGCGATGGATCACGCCGTCTTCGTGCGCGGCCGCCAGACCTCGACACGTCTGCATGATGAGGTCGATGCCGTGCGCGCGCGCCAGCGGTCCTTGCGCGATGAGCAGCAGTTGGCTGAGGTCGCGGCCGTCCAGCAGCTCCATCGTGATAAAGCGACGGCCTTCCCACATGCCGAACTCGTAGGTGCGCACGATATTGGGGTGGCTGAGCCTGCGGCAGACGCGCATCTCATGGCGGAAGCGCCGCAGCGTCGAGTCGTCATTGCGATCGGCCTTGATGAGCTTGAGCGCAACGTCCTCGTCGAGCTCCATGTCGCTGCACTGGTAGACGGTGGCCATTCCGCCCGAGCCGAGTACTCCGACGACGCGATACCTGTCGTCGATAACCGTGCCGGGATCGAGGTAGCCCTGCGCTTCACCGAGCCGACTCGCCGCGCGCCGCAATCGTCGCGCAGGAACCCGTTGCCAGCCGCGGCTCGGTCGCGGGATGCGCCCCTTGGGATGGCCGTCTGCCAGCCGTGTTTTTTGGGTTGTGTTGTCGAATTTCAACGCTCCGGTTGCGTTGCGATCGCGTGCGGGTTGGCGCGGTGCCAACGCCTTGGGGGTCGGCGTCGTCATGACGTTGTGCGCTTTGAAGGAGAGCGTCGTCTTGAACCGCTTGCGTCGTCCAGCGGTGTCCTTTGGCCCGTCGCCGCGGCCATCTTCGGGGACCAACCCGGTCGTGTCGTAGGGGCCTTCGTCGTAGCGGGATGTCGATCCCTTGCGCCCCTTGTCGCGTCGCTTCGGCGACGTGAATCCGGCGCGCTTGGTCGTTGCAAGGTGCGGCGCCGGGGGCTTGGCGGCGGGGGGCGGCGCTTCGAGCAGCTTGCGGGCTCGCTTGATGGCGTCGCGCAGCTGCTTGGGCGAGAATTCGGTCGGCAGCTGCACTTCGGGCATCGCGCCACCCGTCAGGTTCTGTCCTTGTTTCAGGCCGATGCTGACGATCGCGATCGCCGGTGCGCCCGGGGCCGCGAGGAGCGTCGCCGCGATGTCGACACCACGCAGTCTCTCATCGAGTGGATCGACGACGACGAACATCGGGCGCGCGTCTTCGAGCAGCTGCGAAAGCCGGCCGCTTTCGCCGGCGCGCACGCAGCGGATATCCCCCTCGAGCAAGACGGTTTCAAGGTCGGCGCCGTGCGCATCGTCCGGCTGGATGACCAGCGCCGTTTCCCAGGTTGCAGCGCCCGAAACCCGCAAGGCGCTCGACCGGCCTGTCGAGCCCGGAAACAGCGTGATCTTGCGCTTGCGTGCCATCGTGGGTGCGGTCCGTTCTGTGCGGCGACGTGGGGTCGCACCAGTGTACGCTAAAAGCCCCGCGCGCTACAGGCGCAGCCGTACGGAGCCAGGCCCGATTGGAAAACGGCGGCAAGGTCGTCACGCGCACCGTATGGGTAGTCAAGATGGTCGCCGACTACCTCGAATACCCGGGCCCGCAGACCGGCATCCGGGTCCGGAGCGAGACGTTCGACAAGACCACCGAGAAGGCCCCTCGCGCCCCGCGAACTCCGATCGGACCTGCGTACGGAGCCGCGCATCTTCCGCCGACCTTGCACCCGTCGCCCGGCTCGGGTAGCACAGCGCGCCTTGCTGCCCCGTCGGGCCGCGACCAAGCCCCCGCATGAGGCCACAGTCATGACCGCGATCTCCCCGATTCGAGTCGGTTTCCCAACGTTGCGCATCGCCGCCGATGGCCTGCACGCGCTGGGCGAATTCGCGCAAACCCAGTCCGACTACCTGAGCCCGCGGCCTGCCGCCGTCGAGCGGTTGCGCGCGGCCCTGCAAAAACACGACGTCGGAATCGTCGCTCACTTCTACATGGGACCGCAGCTGCAAGGCGTCTTGTCGGCCTGCGACTGGCCCCACATCTTCACGTCCGATTCCCTCGCGATGGCCGACGCGGCGATCGGCATGGTCGAGCGCGGATGCCGCAACATCGTGGTGATGGGCGTCGACTTCATGAGCGAGAACGTGCGCGCCATGCTCGACGCGGCCGGGCACGAAGATATCCCCGTGTATCGCGTCGCCACGGACGCCATCGGGTGCTCGCTGGCCGAATCCGCGCTCGCCCCCGCGTATGGCGCGTTCATTCACGACGCCGCCGCGACACCCAACTCGCTGCATGTCATCTACATCAACACGAGCTTGCTCACGAAGGCGCGGGCCCATGCCCTGGTGCCGACCATCACCTGCACCTCGTCCAACGTCGTGCGCACGATCCTGCAGGCTTTTGCGCAGATCCCCGATCTCACCGTCTGGTACGGCCCCGACACCTACATGGGGCGCAACTTGCAGGCGATGTTCCGGCGTTACGCGGCGCTCCCCGACGCCGAAATCAGGCGCCTTCACCCCGCACACGACCAGGCTTCTCTGCGTCGCGCCCTGGCCGGCATGCGCGTGTTCGAGCAGGGCACCTGCATCGTCCATCACATGTTTGGCCGCGAGGTCGTCGATCGCGTCAAGGCCAGCTACGGCGACGCGTTCATGACCGCTCACCTCGAGGTCCCCGGGGAGATGTTCGCGCTCGCCGCCGAAGCGCAGCGGGCCGACCAGGGCGTTGTCGGTTCGACCAGCAACATCCTGGAGTTCATCACCCGCAAGGTCGACGAGGCCGTCGCAACATCGCCATCCCCAAGCGACGGCCCGCTCGATCCCGTGCGATTCGTCCTCGGTACCGAGGCCGGCATGATCACCCCGATCGTGCGCGATGTTGAGCGCACCTTGAAACGCACCGGCCGCGACGACGTGGCCGTGGACATCGTCTTCCCGGTCGCTTCGGAAGCCGTCACCGCAACCGGCGACGCGGACCTTGCGATCGTTCCTGGCGCATCGGGGGGCGAGGGCTGCTCCACTGCAGGCGGCTGTGCGACGTGCCCGTTCATGAAGATGAACAGCCTCGCCAACCTGTTTCACGTGCTGCACGGCATGGGCGACAGCGCGTCCCTGGCCGGATACCACCCGCGCGCCTACACCGAGTCCATCGACGGCCGCACCGCCGCGGATATCGGCAGCGAGCCGATCCTTCACATGCGCCACTTCCAGCGCACCGGGGAGCTCTCCGCGGACCTCGTCGCCGCGATCGCCGCCCACGCAAAGGACTGAGACCCCTCGCGTGCATCGAGCAGGGGCATAAAGCGGCGAAAGTCGTTGTTCTCACCTTCGCGCGGCGGGCACCATCACCGCACCACCGGTGTCATGCCGCGCAGGGAGAACACCATGAACAAGCTCATAATCGCGCTGGTGGTGATCGGCTGCCTCGTGTCGGTGTACGTCCTTGCCCAGGGCACACGAAAGCGCGGCAAACCGTCGACCAGGGCCGCGGCCACAAAGTCCACCAAGAAGGTCGCGGGCAAGGGCACCAACAACTGGCGCAAGCTGTCCAGCGCCGAAGCCCGCATCGTCGAAGGCTGCGGTACCGAGCCCGCCGGCACCGGCAAGTTCCTCAAACACAAGGCCAAAGGCACATACACGTGCACCCGCTGCGGCGCGCCCCTGTTCGACTCGAAGACCAAGTTCGACTCCGGCTCCGGCTGGCCGAGCTTTGACGACGCGATCCCCGGCGCGGTCAAGGAGATCCGCGACAAGGACGGACATCGCACCGAGATCCGCTGCGCACGCTGCGACGGTCACCTCGGCCACGTCTTCCGCGGCGAGCGCATGACCCGCAAGAACACCCGCCACTGCGTCAACTCGCTGTCGCTCGGCTTCCAATCCCGCCCGCTGGCCGAGGCGTTCTTCGCGGGCGGCTGTTTCTGGGGCGTCGAACACCTGCTCGAGTCCATCAAGGGCGTCGCCAAGGCCGAATCCGGCTACATGGGCGGGTTTGTGACCAAACCCTCCTACAAACAGGTCTGCACCGCGCGCACCGGCCATGCAGAGACGGTCCGTGTGCTCTTCGATCCGTCCGTCGTCTCCTACGAAAAGCTCGCGCGACGCTTCTTCGAGATCCACGATCCGACGCAGGTCGACCGGCAGGGCCCCGATCGCGGCCCGCAATACCGCTCGGCCGTGTTCACGACGGGCGCCGACCAGCGCAAAGTTATCGACAAGCTCATCGGCCTGCTCAAGAAGAAGGGCTTCAAGGTCGCCACCAAGGTCGAAACCGCGGGCGTGTTCTGGCCGGCCGAGGGCTACCACCAAGACTACTACAAGCGCACCCGCAAGGCGCCGTACTGCCACAGCTACACGAAGCGCTTTTGAGGTAGGCTGCGGGCACCTGCTGGAGCCCGTCATGCCTTGCCCGCTACACGCCCGCGTCGTTTGCGGCCTGTCCGTTGTCACACTCGTCCTGTCCGGGACCCTCGCAGGCTGCGGCGGGGCCCAGCAGAGAGGCACGGTCGCAACTTCATCGGGGGCTGCACCGACGTCCTCCGCGGCCGGCGACGTCCTGGCCACCGAGGGCGGACGGCCCAGTCCCGCGAATATCATCGTCTCGGGCGGTCGCTTCGTCGGGCTCGTTCGGACGGCGCGGAGACCGGCTCGCATCGCGACGGTCGGCGTCGGCAACGACGGCCGGCAGCTTTGGCGCGAGGACGGGGTCTGCGGCAAGGTCTTTCGCGCCTACCCGGTCGCCGGCCGTGTCGTTTGCTTCAACAGCGCCGTCGACACCGCCATCGGGGTGGACGCCGCATCGGGGGACGTCAGCTGGCGTACCAAGCTCGGGGGCAGGGCATCCCGAACTGGCATCCGGGACGGGCTGGTGGTCGCAGTCGTCGGCAACGATGAAGTCACCTTGCAGCCCCTCGACGGCAAAGAGCTGCGCCGCGCGCCA
>Ga0114932_10000066_pt1 | contig 109507 bp, 96 predicted proteins | sample 2SBtaG_2_FD_87286 | JGI IMG/M metagenome (GOLD analysis project Ga0114932, IMG submission 87286) | Deep subsurface microbial communities from Kolumbo volcano to uncover new lineages of life (NeLLi) - 2SBTROV12_ACTIVE470 metaG | ecosystem: Environmental > Aquatic > Marine > Volcanic ...
TCATGAATTTCAGGGCAATGTTTCACAATCAACATGTCTTTTGTTGACCGTCTGATTACACGCTCTGCAACGCTTCCTATTAGGCTATCTTTAATTGCACCTAGGCCCAAAGCACCCATTACTACCAGATCGTAGGGAGACTCTTTAATGTCTCGTACCAATTCTGTCCAGTTGCGGCCTTCCAGAGATTTACCTACAAATGGAATATCTTTCTCTTCACATTTGGCTTTTGGAACATCCAGATAAGAATCACTGATAACTTCCATACCTTTTGTAATCAATTGATCATGGATGTTTCTTTGCTTTTCCAGCTCTTCTTCATCCTGATATTCTTCAGGAAGTCCACTTTCCATTTGCCGGAAGCGAACATCGTGCATCTTTGCCGCATATACATGACTGGCAGTGATAATGGCATCTGAATCCTGAGCTAATTCCATTGCAACATCGACACAAGCATTGGAGTAATCAGAATTATCTACAGGTATATATATATTTTTAAACATGGGGCTCCCTTCCCGTAGCCTGGGAAACAAAAGTTTTGAAAAAAATGGGGTATTTAATTATTCAAAAACCAAGAATTTTATAAAAATTCTAATATTAAGACGTCAGAAAAAGTATCTAGTGGTATATTTACCAACGCAGGGGATTTTAGCAAATATTAGCACCCTGTCAATACTAAACGATAATATTGTAATAATGGGCTTTTCGGAGCTTTTCAGAGGTTTTGAAACCCATCCAATTCTGGTAATGAAAAATTTTGAAAGCAAGCCAAATTCAATGATTAATATGAAAATATTAATTTACCTGTCAGCCAAACCAAATACTAGGAATATCTAGTATAAATCATTAATTTAAAATGACTTTTTTAATTTAGGGCGCCTTTTAAACTTGTCTTTGCCTGAATAGCATTTTTTCGATACAATGCCCTAACTTGGGAGATAGCGTTCTATCCCATGAACAGAAATTGCAACCGCAAAAAATCCGGATATAGACTCATTAAAAGACACCCAATACGGCCCAAGTTCCCGGCCGTTTTTAAGGAGAATCAATGTTATTCAATAATCAAGAAGATATAACCCAGAGCCTACAAGGAATCGCAACTCGGGATAATGGGGATTTGATCATCAATGATGCAGAAAAGTTGCGGGGAGATATTCTTGATAAACTGGTCCTCAATGCCGCCATTAACCCTTCCGCTGAGGTAAAAGGTTTGAGTCGCTACATACTTAAATCAGCTGCACTGGAATTGGGGATTATCACCTCCTCGATTCAAGGGTTGTATGAAGCACGAGGCAGAGGCGAAATCAAAGGATTTACCGTTCCAGCATTAAATATACGCGGACTGCCCTACGAGCTTTGCAGGGCTATTTTTCGCACAGCCAATAAAACACAGGCCGGCGCATTTATTTTTGAACTGGCTAAGTCAGAAATGGGCTACACCTTCCAAAAACCTCAGGAACTTTCTGCCGTTATTCTTGGTGCAGCTATAAAGGAAGGGTATAAAGGTCCGGTTTTCATTCAAGGCGACCATTTCCAGGTCAATGCTAAAAACTACGCACTAGATAAAGTTAAGGAAATAGCCGGACTCAAAACCCTCATCGAGAACGGTATCGCAGGGGGATTTTACAATATAGATATCGACACCTCTACGCTGGTCGACCTAAGCCACTCAACGGTAGTTGAGCAACAAAGAGCTAATTTCGAGGTAGGCGTCGAACTCACCAAATACGTAAGAGAATTGGAACCTACAGGAATTACTATTTCAGTCGGCGGAGAGATTGGCGAAGTCGGAAAAGAAAACAGCAACGAGCAGGAACTACGAGCCTATCTGGATAATTTCAACGAAATCCTGGAAAAAGAAAAAGCCGGTGCCGTGGGAATCAGCAAAATTTCCATTCAAACAGGAACCTCGCACGGCGGAGTTCCACTGCCCGATGGCACAGTAGCAGATGTTAATCTTGATTTTGATACGCTTGAAAATTTATCCCGAATCTCACGCGAAAGCTATGGACTGGCCGGGGCCGTGCAACATGGCGCTTCCACCCTTCCTGCAGAACTTTTTAGCAAATTCCCGGAGCTCGAAACCGCAGAAATCCATCTCGCGACAGATTTTCAAAATATGACCTACGGCAGCAGCCTTTTCCCAAATGATTTTAAAGAAGAAATTTACACACATCTTAGAAAGAAATTCGCTACAGAGAAAAAAGACGGTGAGACTGACGAACAGTTTATCTATAAAACCCGCAAAAAAGGATTCGGCGAGTTCAAGTCTGAGTTCTGGAATTTATCGAAAGAGATTCGTGAAGGAATTGGGAAGGAACTGGAAAGCAAAACAGATTTCCTTTTCGACAAACTGGCAGTTAAAAATACCCGCGCCGATGTGGTTAAAACCGTACAACAAACTCCAATATATCCAGATCTAGATGCGGAGGTCAGTGCTTGCCACTAGTAGCGAATGGTGGCGGGCAACAAGTCGCACATCGCTATAAAGGATTGGGCCTGTAATCGAACTCATACATGGGATTGCTTTTTTTCTTAATAGCTTTCCTAGAAACTTTCTTTTCACTAATTCCCTGAGCTTTAGCAAGATAGTCTAATATTATTTTCCTATCCCGTTTATCCAACGCCCACATTCCCTGACTTTTCTGCATCCATGTAATCGTATTGTCCCAAGCTTTGCGGCTCATATTATTTTGAAGAATGATATCTGCAGAATGGCAAACGGTACAATTATCCAGCACAAGTTTGATTCCCGCACCCGGGGGCAGGCCTTGATAATTAATTTCTTCTTGCGCTTCAAGGTTTGAAACCTGAAGTATTACCACTAATGCGGCTATAGTGAGACAATATTTCCTGTCTGAATTAAACATGGATCTTGCTAATCGACGGTGACCGCAATTCGATGCATTGCGTTATTTAAATAACCTGAAGGGTTCCATCCCGGAACGACCATAGGTTGCATCACTCCCGCACTATCTGTAGCCCTTGCCCAAACTTCATAATATCCTTGCGCGGGGAATTGAAGAGTTGCATTCCAGTTTTGCCAGGCATAGGGATTCACAGGTTTTTTAAGCTCTGCTTTTTGCCAGGTTCGTCCAAAATCGATAGAAACATGAAGTGTTTGTACCGACAGGTCTCCCGCCCACGCATGTCCTCTGATTTTAAGCTTGCTTCCTTGTTTGATCTTAACCCCAGTCTGCGGGTTTGTGATTAAAGATTTTACCGGCATCGATTCTATGATTGCCATATCTTTCATGGGAACCGATGTGCCAGGCTTCACTGGATATTTAGGGACTCTATACTTATTCATTTTCATGCCATCGTGAATTCGATCTCGAACCCATATTTTTTTTAACCATTTTGGTGAAGTCGATCCGGGCCAACCAGGGCTTATTATTCTTAATGGGAATCCGTGCAATGCAGGAAGGGGTTCGCCGTTCATCTCCCAAACGATCAGGGTATGATCATCTAAAGCTTTAGCAATGGGGGTCCCGCGAGAAACGGAATCTTTATCAGGATTTCCTGAAAGATGAAGATCGGCACCGTAATAACCGGTATAAATGGCGGAGCCCTTAAGCTCTGCAGCTTTCAACACATCACCCAGTCGGACCCCCTTGTACTTGGCACAACCCACCGCTCCGAACTTCCATTGGTTGCCTTTAGCGGGCGGATTGTACCCTGCCCTCCCATTTCCACCACACTCTAGTTGTAAAGCATAAGTATGGTGCTTGAATTTTCTTTTCAGGTCTTCCAGATTGAGCTGCAGAGGTTTATGCACCTCCCCCTCAATGGTAAGATTCCATTTATCGGCTTCAATTTTTCCCTGCGGAGGAAGACCATTATTTCTAACAAAAAGTTTTTCCTTGGGAGTGAAATCGTCATCCAATAAGTGGGCAGGGGGTTCCGCATTGAGGGGGCGATCATTATGAACTATCAATCCCTCTTTCCCCTCAATGATTTTTTTATCATTTGCTTCCGCCAGAGCCAGAGGGATAAATCCACCTGGCATATTGCGAAAGAAAGGAATTTGCGAACCAATAGCTAAGGCCATGGAAGCCAGGCCGGTTTTCTTTAAAAACCCTCTTCTTGACAAAGGGTTTCTTTCCCAAATTTCAGCATCCGCCTTTTCAGGATCACTGGCATAAAGCTCCCAAAGGCCGCGTTCTTTTTTACCGGCCATCACACACCTCTATTTTCCATGTTCAAAAATAGTTAAAAAACAGCAACCCTCCAGTTATTCAAGCCATACCTTCATATCACGTTCCTCATCGGCAAGAGAAAAAAGTATTTGCGGAATAAATCCTGATTTCTGTGCATTATTCTGAATGGCCTTCAAATCTAAATTCTGTTTATTAATCGATTTTTTTACCGACTCATCCATCACGCCCTCAAGATCATCGGCACAACGTGCCGGCATGGTGAGGCTGACTTTATTGCCATTGGATTTTACGACATGCACTTTTAAAAACCGAGCCATTACACTAAAAGAATGGATTGGCTGCGATGAATTGACTTCAGGTAGTTTTAGCGCTCTCGCTTGAGGATATATATCAGAAATATATTTATCCAGAAAAAATTGCCAAGGCAAAGCCACGTCCAGTCGATTTAACATTGTCATCAAACCATGCAGGGTGCGCATCAGAAATATAAGTTTCGGAGGCGCTGCAGAACGAAACCACCATTTCAACTCACCCACGATTTGATCAAACCGTTCACTCATTTTCCAGTGTTTGACATGATAAGGTGCTTCAATAAGAAAAGGTTCAAAAAGAACCGCTAACAAAGCTGGCAGCGTGGGTCGCAGATCTTCCAGCTTTTCCTGGTCGAATCCCAATGCCATCAAACAGGAAACCGGGTCAATATTTTCGTGGTCCCTAAGAGCTAAAATAATTCGCAGTAAAGCCAACCGCATTTCATCGGGAATTTCTAATACACTTCCAAAATCATAAAGAATCAGAGTGAAATAATCCTTTTTGTATTGACGGAAAGCCAGATTCGCGGGCTGTGGGTCGGCATGCACAAATCCATGCCGGAAAAGCATTTTGAAATAATGCTCCAATAAAAGCCGCCCCATTTTGTCCCTTTGTAAGGGCATCATTGTCTCAGCCTTATCCAGGCCAAAACCCTCTTCTTTTTTTTGCACCAAAATATTTGGCCTGCAAAACTCTTCCATTACTTCAGGAACTACAACACGATCTTCAGGGGATATCAGGCCACGGTAACGCATCTGATGTTTGATTTCAGTTCTATAGTCGAGTTCTTCACTGAAATTGTCCCAAAACGCATCCCGGTAACCCTCCATTTTAAATCCCCATTTGGCGACCGGACCCACTTTGGGCAACCATCCCATAATATCGAGTTCAGATTCCACCGAGCCTGCAATTCCTGAATATTGAACTTTGACCGCGACCTCGGTGCCATCCTGTAATTTTCCAAAGTGAACCTGACCCAGGGAGGCAGTTATCGAATTCTTATCCAGCCTTTTAAACACGGGTGTATTTCCATAAGCCTGCTCTAGAAGGTCGGTCACTTCATGAAAAGGCATCGGAGCAATTGAATCGGTCAGTGATTCGCGGAGGGAATCATCATCGGAGTCCATGGTCATGAACTGTCCGATTTTTGTAGGAAGACCTCGTGATTTTCCCAGCAACTCAACGAGATATTTTTTGGCACGCTGATGCTGTTCGGCGGATGTAGATTTTTTAATTTCGCGAACAGCAAGACCCAGCTTGAATAAGTTTGCGCCTCTTTTTAATATATCTCCCAGTTTCATGTTTCTAAGAATATCTTATTCAGAGAAAATATCAAACTTGAAGGTTTGCGATACACCCAGAAGGCTATTGGATTTTAGAATGCAGACTTTTTTTAAACTGGGTAACATCATCCATAACTCCAGCCGGAACTTTCTCTTTACTGCCTTTGGCCCTCATCAAAACTTCCAGCCGAGGTGTTTCAGAATCTAAAAATAATTTTTCGGCTTGCAGGGTCACATCACTTTTCTTCACATCTTTTACGGCTTGAATTAATTTCTTTTTATACCTAAAGTCACCCTCTTCATCGATAGCTAACCCGTACAAATCACCTAAAACCGCAGCAATGCTGTCTCCCTCTTTCTCAAGTCCAACAATCAAAGCCTGGCGATGACGCTCAAATTCCTGATCGGTCAATTCGGAGAATAGCTTTTTCGTACTTGCCAACCAGGCATCTACCCGTTTGCTCATCTCAAAGGGTCCATGGGTGGAGGACTGAATCACTAGCCGGAAAAATATCCGATCCTCCATTCTTTGTTTAAAGCTCCACACAATGTAGCCCAATTGCTGGTTGGTACGCATTTGGGTATAAAAATCACTTTCAATTATTGAAGCTAACATAGAGACCTGAGCTAAAAGCGCAGGATCTTTATCGCCAACTTGAATGGCATAAGCTAAGGAATTATTATTATCTTCAACTTCGCGGGAAAATCGAAATCGCTTACCCTTAGGCATGGTTTCAATGATCTGCTCGAAACGATCTTCTTTAGCAAGCGGTTGGCTTTTTAAAGAATCCAAAAGAATTTGAGTGCTCCTCACAGCCTTTTCATCGCTGTAATTGCCATGAATCATTCCAGTGATATAAACTTTCTCATAAAGTTTTTTGGCATAAGCCTTTACATCTTCCAAAGTTAAAGGAGTTAAAGCCTGAAGCTTTTGTTCTTCGGTGTACTGTTCATCTAACAGCATTAGCCAGTTATAATACCCACCACGTGCATAGGCCTGCCCAAGCTTACGGTTCTTCAATCCTCGCACCATGGCTTCTTTAATATTATTAAACTTTTGTGAATCTATTTTAATTTCCATCAAATTCTGAGTCACAAGTTTCAACAAATCGGCAATTCTTTCTGAATAGCCGCCGATGGTAAGAATCACTCCTTTTTTATCGATAGAAAGAGAATAAGACAATCCAGCGATCTGAATGGGGTAAACCAGTTCATTCAAACCTTCATGAACCGCAGCCTCATATAATTTTGCCAACTGCAAATTTTTCGGACTTCGATAGGTGTGCGGAGTCTCTATCTGATATGTCAAATAGACTTTCGGTTGTTTAAAACGATGATCGTATTTGAACCACACTTTTGCCAAAGAATCATCTCGCACAAGATGAGGGTCCTCATCAACCAGCTGCAAGTTATATGGAATGAAATCATTTTTTGCTGGATAGGAAGCACCCTGTATTTTTAGAGGATGAGCAAGTTTCTCAAATGCTTTGCCTTTAATTTTCTGCAAAGAATATTCAGCATCATAATAAGGCGCTTTCTTGTCAAACTTAACTGAGTTATGACTGAGAACCACCATGGCATTTTCCGGGACAAGGGTTTTTAGAATAGCACGATACGCTTCCGGCTCATATTTCTTGAGCAAAAATGGCATCTCCTCCATTTCATCCAAGGCGCATTCATGCATCAATGCCGCTTTGCCGGCAATAAACCCCATGCCTTCATTTGGATTTTTCCAGTCAAAGTTTATCTGCGCCATCGCCTGGGCTTGCTCAAAAGTATATTTTTCTATGCCATGTTTTCTAACCATATCAATATACGAAAATACCATTCCCAAAATCCGTTCGTATTCATTCAATCCCTTTTGGGTTAAAGAAATACTAATACCAAATGAATTGATATTAGGATGACTGGCACCTCCCCCTGCACTCAATCCTAAGACAAGTCCCTCTTCCTTTAATTTTGAAAGCAATGAACCCTTACCTTCGTAACCCAATACCGAGCCCACCACCGAGGCCGGCTTGCTTTCTTTATGATCTGTTAAGCGGATGGTTGGAAAATCAATCTCAAGAGAGCGAACATCTTTAATCGTTTTAATTTTTAAGAGGCGGTATTCATTTTTTAGAGGCTTTCTGAATTCTCCAGAAACTTCTGGAACCTTTACCGGACGATCTTTAATATCAGAAAAGAATTTTTTAGCTTTGGCAGTGAGGGTTTCCAGCGGTGCATTAGAAACCAGCGCCAGCTTCATATTGGATGCAGCATAGTATTTTTCATAAAAATTCAATAAGTCAGGCCGATTGTCACCCGCAAGCGTATCTTTGTTTCCGGTTCCAAATTGAGCCAGCGGGTGACCGGATTCTGACATCAGGTTCGCTACGAAATTCCCTCTCCAGCCATCATTGAGTTTGTTTTTTTCATGCTCATTGTTGACCGCTTTAACTTCTCTTTCGGCATAAGTTTTGTCAAACAAGGGCGCTTTAAAAAAATCACTGAATCGATCCAGCGACTCATCGAATCCTTCATGGGAGACCTGGAAGAAGTAATTTGTAATATTGCCACTGGTATAGGCATTGCTTCCACCAGAATGTTCATCCAGATATTTTTGGTAGGAACCCACTTCGGGATATTTTTCTGTTCCTAAAAACAACATATGTTCCAGATAATGAGCTAATCCCTGTTTTTCTTTAGGATCGTGTAAATGCCCAATGCCTACTGCCAGCGCAGCTGCACTACGATGAACGTCTGGGTCGGAAACCAGAAAAACAGCCAAACCATTTTCGAGTGTCAGAGTTTTTGTTACGCGCTTATCCCCTTTCACCGCCTCGGCAGTTGAAACAAATAAAATCAGGAAAAAAGCTATTGTCAGAATGGAATTTTGAATTTTATGAAACACACCCACCTCCAGTATCGGGTAAATATATTTTAACTAAGTTGCAAACCATCTACTTAATTATATAGACGCACTTCAATATAAATAGTTAATTTTTTTTAATATAACTTTATCAAGTATAAGGTGACTTAAAGTCCAATTAAAATAACCCCTGCCAATACCAATCCACCGGCGAGTAGCCGTTGACGTCCAAAAGGCTCATGCAATTTCCAGCATCCCCAATAAACAACCATGAGAACACTCACTTGCCGTAATGAAACCACGGCACTGACTGACTCGAATTGCAGCACAACGCAAATCAATCCATACGAACCTAATGTGGCAAATGCGCCAAACAAACCCTTCAGCCACTCCTTTTTCCAGAGATCAAAAATTTCATTTTTCGCATTATTTGAAAACAAATACAGGTTACAAAGAATGAACCCAATCGTTGCTTCCATAAAAAAGAAAGCAATTCCATTCTGAAAGGGTTGGTCAGGCAATTGGAATAGAAATAAATCCATTCCCTTTTTATCAACCAAACTATAGCTGACCACCATGATCAATGTATAAAAAGCCCAGCGAAGGTCATTGTGTTGAATAGCCTGCCAGAGGTTTTTGAATCCACGAATCAAGTGTCCATCAAAATGCAGGATATAAATTGCTAAGATGATTACCAAAATAGCGATGAGTGTTTGCAGATTCAGCTTTTCGCCCAATAGCAACCACGCAAAGGCAGGAACAAAAACAGGGGCCGATCGGGCAATGGGATAGACATAGGAGATATCCTGAGTTTTATAAGCTCGCGAAAGGCATAAAATATAGACCCCGTGTACTATCCCTGAAAGTACTGCCCAAAAGAGTAATTCCCGGTTCCAGATAGAAAACCCGATCCAATTCAGGGCAAAGATACCCATCAAGATCAGCCATACGCCTTTGAGTCCTGAAAAGAACTGGGAATTTTTGCTGGTCTGGGTCAATATATTCCAGAAAGAATGTAATATGCTGGACAAAAGAACCAGACTGATATTCTCAATAGACACTAAGGAATCCGAAAAGAAAATTTTATGATTATCGCTTTTATATCCTATCCTGTAATCGACTTGGATAAGGCTGTGGAATTCTACCAAAAGGTTTTAGGAATTGAACCTTTGTTTCACAGAGAGGACTGGGCCGAATTCAAACTTGAGGGTCAGAGATTTGCCCTGCAAAAGGTAAAAACGTCAAAATTGGAACATACAGGTGCCACCCTATATTTCATGGCACAACCTATGGAAGATAATATTGACCGTTTGCAAGGTATCGGGGCTAAAGTTCTAGGGTCACCGGAGATTCATTCATACGGAAAACTAGTTCGGTTCCAAGACCTGGATGGTAATGTTTTTGGCCTTTATGAGCCGCCCTTGAAGTAGATAAGACCAAATAGAAAGTCGATGAATCTAATTTAATCCTATAACGGTTGCTCCTGTTACTTTAGTTGAGGTACAATCAGAATATAATGAATAATCCTTTGACTCATTTTAATGAAGAAGGCCGTGCTCGCATGGTCGATGTGTCCGACAAGGGCATCACCTCCCGAAAGGCAGTAGCAACAGGAGAAATTTATTTGCAGCCCGAAACCCTTCGACTCATCAATGAAGGGCAGATAAAAAAAGGCGATGTACTTGCTGTGGCTCAGGTCGCGGGAATCATGGGAGCAAAGAAATCGCATGAAATCATTCCCATGTGCCATCCTCTGTTATTAACTGGAATAGACATCAGTTTCGACAAAAATCCTGAGCCCGACCCAAAAACGGGACTTTGTTCCATCACCATCACTGGAACCGTTAAAGTGACCGGGCAAACCGGTGTAGAAATGGAAGCATTAACTGCCGTTTCCACTGCTGCCTTAACTATTTATGACATGTGTAAGGCTGTGGATCGAGGCATGTACTTCGACAAAATTGGATTGATTCATAAATCCGGTGGAAAATCCGGCACCTATGAAAAAGAAGGTGTGGGCCAATGATCACGATAAAGTTTTTTGCCAGTTTAAAAACAATTGCGCAAATGGAGGAGGATCGCATTGAGGTTGAGAATTCCATCTCCATGGATCAATTGAGCGAAATTATTTCAAAAACATCCCCTAAAATGGGAGAGTTCATCCGGGAAAAAAAGGTGATGATCTCGGTCAATCAGGAAATGGCTGATTCGGATACCATCGTCCACGATGGTGATGAAGTGGCATTTCTTCCCCCATTTTCAGGAGGGTCTTAAAACTAAAAGGCATGTTATGAGCACAACGACTGATTCCAAAATTCGTATCCAGTTAGAAGATTTTTCCGTTACGGACGAAATTGAGGCCATGAAAAAGGTTTCGCGTAATATTGGCGGCATCACTACATTTCTAGGCACAGGAAGAGAGCTATCCAAAGGAGAAAACATAACCCAACTCAACTTCGAACACTATCCTAAGATGGCTGAGAAAAAACTGGAAGAAATCAGAGCCCAGGCCATTAAAGATACCGGCATTATCGATATGAGCATCATCCATCGAATCGGGCCCATTGAAATTGGCGAAAACATTGTTCTTATCGTTGCTGTAGGCGAACACCGGAAAGAAACTTTTGTAGCTTGCGAGTGGGCTATCGCTGAACTTAAACGGGTTACACCCATTTGGAAAAGAGAAACCACTTCTAAAGGGGAAGTCTGGGTACAAGACACTCCTTGAATTTCCACCTTTGCAAACCGGAAAACCCAGGTCGCAGGTGAAGAACGCATTTTCTAAATAGTAAAACCCGATTCTCCAATGGCCAGCACTTCACCCGCTTATGGCACCCCCTGACAAAAACAAGCCTCTGGTATTAACCGCCAATCCCCGTTTGGCACGCTGGCTCATGTTGGAACATAATGAGCGGCAAAAACATAAAAAAGTCTGGGTAACCCCTAACATTCTCCCCCTCTCTGCCTGGCTTAAAAAAATTTGGTTGGAAACCTGGTCGGAAAAACATCTCCTCAGTAAAATTCAATCTGGATCCTTATGGGAAAAAATTGTTCATGATGATCGCCAAATAAAAAACTTGAATGTCCTCCATAAAAAAGCTGCAGCCATTCAAGCGGACAAGGCATACGCCCTGACAAAAGAATATAAAGTTCCACTCTCATGGGAAGGTTTTCAGGAAACCGTAGAAACTCAATCTTTCTTTAGATGGTCTGAACGATTTGACAAACAACTTCGGCAATGGAATGCCATAGACAGCTCAAGCTTGATGGACTGGGTGATCAAATTCATTGATGCGGGAGAAATAAAATTACCGACGTCGATTAATTTTATGGGATTCAACAGGAAAACCCCGCAGCTACAGAGCCTCCTGGATTCGATTGAAAGAAAGGGAACTAAAACAGAATTACCAAATATCTTCTACCCAGAAGAAGACAGTATTCACAATCACACACATATCTCAGTTCAAAAATACGATGACAAAACTCTAGAAGCCACCACCTGTGCAAGATGGCTCCGGAAAAATTACCAGCGGGGAAAGCGCTTTGGGATCATAGTGCCCGACCTGGAAAACTACCGCTCACTATTACAAAGAGAAATGGCTTCAGAATTATGCCCCACTTCTATTTTCCCAGAAAACAGGACTGAGTTGCCTTTCAATATTTCCTTGGGCTCACCTCTCAGCCAAACCACCCCCATTAACCTAATTCTTCAGATATTGAGCACTGGGTCTTGCCATATCCCGGCGGGAACATTTTATTCAATAATCAAAAGCCCGGTATTTCACCTGGAAAAAGAAGAAAGCCTTGCAATTGAAGCAGATTTTCGCAAACAAATGAAATTCACTGTAGACATCAATAATTTTCCCTATGCCGTGAACAAAGAAAAATATCCTCAACTTTATAATTTTTTAGCCACTTGGAAAGCATGGGTCGATCTTGATAGTTATTTATTGCCCAATGATTGGGCTAAAACCATCTCTGAAGTTTTAAAACGTATGAGTTGGCCCAGCGAAGAAGAAAAACTCACGGAAAAAGAAAATAGCATTTTTGAATCATGGAAAAATTGTCTGGACCAACTGGGTTCACTAAATTCAATCCTAGGCAGTATTGACCGCATTGAAGCAGTAAAAAACCTGAGCAGCATTGCAGAAAAATGTTTTTTCCCTGAAAAAAACCGGGATCATTTAATTCAGGTTGTCCAACTAAACGAGTCGATGGGTATGGAATTCGACCATTCCTGGATCATGGGTTGCCACTTCGAAGCCCTTCCTCCTTCTCCTGAACCAAACAATCTAATTCCATCTGATTTAAGGAAAAAGTATCAATTACCAAACTCCAACGCAAAATGGGAGCTTGAAAACTGCGAGCAGCAACTTAAAAATATTTTCACTTCTTCTCCTGACATAATTCTCAGTTATCCATCACAGGATGGAGATAATCCACTGGAACCAAGCCCTCTAATAAAACTTTACCCACAAGCCAATGGTCTGGTTATTCCATCTGCCCGAATCAAAGATCAAATTTCTAATTCCATTGACCTCGAGTTGTTTAATGAAGACCCTCAAATACTATTAACTGATAATGAAAAAATCAGGTTTGAAAGTGGTTCGATGAAAGGGGGTTCAAATTTACTAAAGAATCAAGCTGACTGTCCGTTTCAAGCTTTTTCCCGATTCAGGCTTCACGCTATAAATCGAAATATTCCAGACACAGACTTCGACCCATTGGTACGGGGGAATTTGGTTCATCGAATTTTTGAAAAATTCTGGCGCAAAGCGCGCACCAGAGCACAACTTGAAAAACTATACGACACAGGCCAATTAGAGGACTTACTTAGTGGTTGTATTCAACAAAGCGTAGAAGAAATATCAAAAGACCTTCCAAACCAGACAGAATTTTTAAAAATAGAAGAATCAAGAAATTTTAAATTAATATTGGAGTGGTTGATACAGTTTGAATTGCCACGTGAGAATTTTACCGTTCGGGAGCAGGAAAAAGATAAAACGGTTCATTTCGAAGGCTTATCTCTAAACTTAAGAATAGATCGTATTGATGAAACAGAAGATAAAAAACATATTTTAATAGATTATAAAACGGGAGAAGCCAATCCCGGTGAATGGTTGAAAGAAAGAGTTCTATCCCCTCAACTCCCTCTCTACGCCAACATTCTTTCCCCCGAAGGAGTTCTATTTGCTCAAACCAAAAAAGGAAACATGGGACTAAAGGGAGTTCAAAAGTCTTTAAAAGATACCAATAATCCTACCATCCAATTCATGGGTTTTAAAAAACCAGAAAATTTTTCACAGATGATCGGAGAACCTTCCTGGATGAATCTGCTCGGGTTCTGGAAAACTAAAATTAATGCATTAGCACAAGAGTTTTTAATAGGGCGCGTAAATATTGAGCCGGCACAGAAACAAAATACCTGTAAAAACTGTGACCTGAACCTTTTTTGCAGAATATGGGAACGGGACGATGGAAATGGAGAACGAGGTCAATGATTCCTTCTGATCTTCATATCCGTCAGCAGGCTTTAAATCCTACCCAATCGTTCATCGTGCAAGCCCCTGCAGGTTCAGGAAAAACGGAATTACTTATTCAACGCTACTTAAAGCTTTTAGGAGGTGTCAGTCAGCCTGAAGAAATCCTCGCCATGACTTTCACACGTAAAGCAGCGGGTGAAATGAAAGCTCGAATTATTTCTGCATTAAACCGAGCACAAGTGGAATCTCCCCCTGATGAAGACCATCAACAAATCACATGGAACCTTGCCCGGACGGCCCTGGAAAGGAACCAAAGTTTTGGCTGGCGGTTATTGGAAAATCCCGCGCGCCTTCGGGTGGTTACTATTGATTCATTTTGTGCATTTTTAACCAAAAGGACACCTCTTCTATCACGCATGGGAGGTGCTTCTGAAATCCAGGAAAATATTCACGATCTATATATAGCTACAGCCAAACAGGTTTTATCTAAAATTGAAAACACGGAGGACCCTTATTCGGAACTGGTTCGCGTTCTACTGAAGCATTTGGACAACGACAAAAGCAGTTTCATTCAGCGCATCGCTCAACTGTTAAATCTGCGGGATCAATGGATGATATCTTTTTTCGATAAATTTGAGAATATAAAGGAACATTTGTTAAATGATTCTCATAGAGAGAAGCTTGCAAAAATATACTCCGAGTTAATAGAGAAGCATCTAAAAACCACGTACCATCTATTTCCCGAATCATTGAGGTCTGCAGCGGTTCCATTTGCCGCCTATGCCGGGACGAATCTGGCGGCAACCCAATCGGAAAACTGCATAATCTCCTTAAAATCGATAGATGCTTTTCCGAAGCCTACTATCGAAAATCTAAATGAATGGAAAGGAATAGCCAACCTTCTATTAACTGGCACAGGAGCAATAAGAAAACAGGCTGATAAAAATCTTGGATTCCCAGCCGACAACAAGGACATCAAAAGTGATTTCAAAATTTATCTGGAGTCACTTATAAATTTAAAGACCTTGCAGAAAGCATTGGGCAAAATAAAATTCTTGCCTGTCCCCCATTTCAGTGATTACGAATGGAATATTCTAAGAGCCACCCTTCGCTTATTGCCTGAACTCGAATCAAAACTAAGAAATCTTTTACAGGAAAACCAACTGAGTGATTTCAGTGAAATATCTCTTGCCGCCTTGAAATCTTTTGGAAGTGATATGGACCCTACCGATCTGGGAAAATATCTGGATAACAACATCCAGCATATTTTGGTAGATGAATATCAGGACACCTCTTTCAAACAAGAAGAGTTATTAAAAAAACTCACTGCGGAATGGGAACCTGATAAAGGACGCACACTTTTTATTGTGGGAGATCCCAAACAATCCATTTATAGATTCAGGGATGCCGAGGTGGGATTATTCCTCAAAACTCAGGACGAAGGCATTGGCAATCTTAGTTTAAAAAGACTGACACTGGAATCTAATTTTCGATCACAGGAAGGCCTTGTGGATTGGGTCAATCAATGTTTCCAAAAAATATTACCCGAGCGCGACAACCCAGATTCTGGAGCCATAGCATTCTCCAAATCTACCGCAGTTCACGGTAAAGAATCTTATCCCGGTGTCGTTCTGCATCCCTTAGATCCGGAGTTTAGTTCACTTCAAGCTTCACGGACGGAAGCAAGAGAAGTTTGCCAGATAGTTCAATCCATACGCAGCGAATCATCTGAAGTAACCATTGCAATTTTAGTAAGAGGCCGAACCCATCTTAAAGAAATAATCCGGGAATTTGAGAGTTCGCAAATCCCCTATAAGGCCGAGTCCATTTATACTTTGACCGATCGCCCAGCCATTAGAGATCTCTTGTCCTTGCTACGGGCCCTGCTTTTCCCTTTGGATCGAGTTGCATGGTTAGCTGTTTTGCGTGCTCCATGGGCAGGGATTTCTTTAAAGGACCTTCATCTAATATGCGAAAACGATTCAAAAACTCCCCTATGGGAAATATTAAACAAAGAGGAGTTGGCATTTTCCTCAAATGGTAAAATTCAGATAAAAAGAATAATAGCAGCTTTATCTCCAACCCTAAATGCCCTGCCGTCAAATAATTTTAGAGAACTCCTGGAAAATTGCTGGATCCGGTTAGGGGGTCCTGCTTGCCATGAAGGAACCCCTTCCAGGGATATCGAAACTTTTTTTGATGAAGTGGAAAGAATTATGCAAAAAGGCGAGGCAGGAAAATTGGAGCATTTCAACCAAGTCATCGAAAACTTACACGCCAGCCCCTTAAACACTTCTGAAAATTCCATTCAGATAATGACGATGCATAAGGCAAAAGGGTTGGAGTTTGACTATGTAATTCTTCCAGGATTAGGGAAACGTCCGAGACACGATAATAAAAGGCTTGTTTTCTGGATGCCTTACGGTAAAGACCTACTTTTAGCTCCAATAGAAGAAAAAGGCGGGGGAAATTCACCCCTCTACAATTTCCTTTCTGAACTGGACAAAGAAAAAGATGAGCATGAAATGTTACGGCTTCTATACGTTGCCGCCACACGGGCCAGAAAACAACTCCACCTTTTTGGGAAAACCAAAATCAAGGAGAATGAGATGATTCCCGAATCAAACTCATTGCTTGAAAGCTTATGGCCTTTTATAAAATTGGATTGGTGTCAGACAAATTTCACAAAAAGCAAATTAAAAAAAGATGACATTGAAACTTTTCAAGAAGTAATAAATTTAAAACGAATACCTAACACCTTTCAACTACCGGAGGCATTCCCCTCAATTGGAGCCAGCCTGCTTGGAGAAATTGAGGAAGAAAAAGAATACAGTCCTTTTCTTTGGGCGGGTAATTCGGCGCGTTGTTTGGGCAATGTTTTACACCGAGTTTTACAAACCATTGCCGAAGAGGGATTGGATAAATGGTCGCTTGAAAGAATAGAGACAATGGAACCCAAAATACGAGCAGCTCTACTTGGCGAGGGACTACCCCTTGAGCAAACAGCTGACACTTTAATTCTAGCCATGACCGGCCTGAGTAATACTTTAAATGATTCAAAGGGACAATGGATCCTTTCAAATCATGAAGAAGACCAAGCAGAATATCCTTTAACTCTTTTTTCAGAAAACCGGTTTATTCGTAATATAATAGACCGTACATTTATTGAGAATAATATACGTTGGATCATTGATTATAAAACTGGCCGACATGAGGGAGATAGTTTAGAAGAATTTTTGGATAGCGAAGTAGAGCGCTATAAGCCGCAACTCGACCGTTATGCATCTCTTTTAAAAGATTTTGGTGAATATCGTCCAATAAAAAAGGCTCTATATTTTCCATTACTCAAAGCTTGGAGAGAAATTTAAAACTTAAAGGGAGTAAATTTGAAAATGGGTGGTAAAGACGTATTCAAAAATCTTTTGGAAGGAAACGAGCGCTTTACCACGGGCGGTTCACTCCATCCCAATCAATCTTTTGATTATCGAATCAAATTGGCTGGTGGTCAAAAACCGAAAGCAGCTATTTTAACCTGCGCCGATTCTCGTGTGTCTCCCGAAATTATTTTTGACCAAGGCCTGGGAGACCTTTTTGTTTTAAGAGTAGCAGGAAATGTAGTCAATGACATGTTCCTTGGCAGCTTGGAATATGCTGTCGAACATTTGAATGTCACCATGATTATGGTTTTGGGGCATTCCCAATGCGGGGTAGATGATGTCACTTTCAAAGGGGGCAACCCGCCCGGCCATATCAACAGCTTGATACAGTCAAAAAAGCCAGCTTTTGATAAATTAGCTAAAGAAGCTCCCGACTGGGTAAATGTAGTAAGCAAAGAAAATGTTAAGCTTGTTGTGGAAAAATTGAAAAGCGAAGGCCCAATATTGAGCACTCGATTTGAAGAGGGAGATATCGATATTGTTGGCGCATTTTATGACCTTAAAAGCGGGAAGGTCGGTCTTATCGCCTAAGATGATTTCAACTTGAACGATATGGATTCCTTGGAAAAAATTTACTTATTTTTCTTCCGAATTTTTACAAGCTTGTAATTCTAATGCAAAGCAGCTCCCTTCACCGAGTACACTGTCCACTTTGATAGACCCTCCCATCAATTCAATCAGTCCTTTGGCAACATTTAGGCCTATTCCAGTCCCCTCGCTAAACTCCAATCCATCGTCAAGTCTGTAAAATGCTTTAAACACATCATCAAATTTGTCTTCGGAAATACCTATACCTGTATCTTTAACCTTAATACAGATTTTGTCACTGGATAATTTTTCACCTTCAAATGAAACTTTCCCATTAACGCGGTTGTATTTGATGGCATTAGAAATCAAGTTCAAAAGAATTTGCTTCAGACGGACAATATCAGCCCAGACAAAGAACTCGGAGTCAGCAGGCAACCTGTTAAAAAATTCAATATTCTTTTTAGCGACCAGAGGTTCAACAGTAACTATTAATTCATCAATAAGGCACTTGGCATCGACCTTCCCAAAAGAAAGGTCCAATTTGCCAGATTCGATTTTGGACAAATCAAGTAATTCATTAATAAGTAAAAGAAGGTGATTCCCAGCCTTTAAAATATATTCAACATTCTTTTTTTGATTAGTTGTTAATGGTTCTACACCATCCATATTCAATAATTGCCCAAAACCAAGAATGGAGTTCATAGGAGTTCGCAGTTCATGACTTACTCTGGCAAGGAATTCTGACTTTGCCAGATTAGCTTTCTCAGCATCCTTCTTGGCTTCAATCAATTCTTTTTCAGCTTGCTTTTTGTCTTGAAGTATCTCCCATTCTTGCAAAGCGATTTTTACAAAGGCAGGAATCAGGGAAATAGTTTTAGAAGTCTTGACAAGATAATTCAATGCCCCTCTCTTCATAGCATCGACAGCCTTTTCTTCATTCCCTTTACCGGACAATACTAAAAAGGGACAAACAAAATCTTTTTTTTCTGTTGGCAGCAACTCAATACCACTGCCATCGGGCAAAACCAAATCTGCGATTACAATATTGGGAGTAACTTCGGATAAATGGGCTTTAGCCTCAAAAAGGTTTGAAACAGTGAAAATATTGTACTTCTGCGAATCCTCATTGAATGCTCTATGTAAGGCTTCAGCATCTATTTTTTCATCCTCAACCAAAAGAATATGGATTTTTTCGTCGTTCATAAAATGACAATTCCATTTATTTTTGTATTGAATATACCTTATCAAGGATAAGGCTAATAATTTAAGGGTCAACCATTAAGTAACCGCAAAAATAAGCCGTTAAGAAGGCAATGTAAAAAAGTATGAGCCATCGCTCAACTTTAAGGCAAAAATAAGACTTTTAGGACGAAAAACAGTTTTTTTTGAATTCGTTGAACTCAAGGAGAGCTAAACATGATACAAACTAATACACATTTGTATTTTTGGGTACGTTTCAGAATTGAACAAATGAAGTTATTGTTCTGGTGGAAACATCTAAGACATTTAGCAAAAGGGTCAATTAGCAGACGCTAAATCCGCAGGAGATACTTGCTATCAACACGGATTTCCCCATTAAGAATAATAAGCTAAAAAACCGTTATATTTCCTAGCCCCCTCCGCTATCCCATTTTTTTTCCAACCTTGTCTTTTTGTTCATCATTCGTTAATCTAAAATACGTAAGATGAAATCCCATTTAAATCTTTAAGGACAAATGATGGAAGAAATTCGATATTTCATGGAAGAATCCATTTCCACTGTCGATTCAGAAGCCTCGGTAAAAGTAGCGGCTGATATGATGCGGGAAAACTCAATAAGCTCTCTTCTGGTAGACCAAGCCGGAAAATATTCAGGGATTTTAACAGATACGGATTTAACTAGAAAACTAGTGGCGAAAAACCTGGATCCTGAGAAAACCACAGTTTCAGCTTTAGCCAGCCAATCAATTCTTACAATAGAAGCTAACCGCACAATGGCGGATGCTTATGATTGCATGAAAAAAAACAATATCCGCCATTTAGTTATCACCGAAAACGAAATTATAAATGGCATTCTTTCGATAAAGGATTTTGCAAACTATTATCACAACAAACACTCTCAAGACATTGAGGAGATGGGCGATATCCAATATTTTATGCAAAGTCCCATTGCCAATATAGAGTCATATGAAAGTATTCTTGCTGCAGCACAAAAAATGACTGAAAAAAAAATTGGCGCTTTGTTAATTACAGAAAAGGGAAAAGCCAAAGGTTTTCTTTCCGAATCAGCTATAACAATGGATGTGGTTGCCAAGGGGTTAAATTTCACCAAAAGCAAAGTCTCATCCGTTTTCAACCCCCAACTAATCGTGATAGACAGCGGCCAGTCCATGAATCAAGCCTATCAGCTAATGAGGGAAAAAAACGTACGCCATCTGTTTGTTAAACGTGAAAACAAATTAACCGGAATGCTCTCCATAAAGGATTTTGCAAATTATTATAATTTTAAATTATGTAAACAAATAAGTGATGAAGACAAAGTCCGACATTATATGCAGGAAAACCTGGAAACTATTCCAGATACAATGACCGTTCTTGAGGCGGCTGAAATCATGAAGGAAAAAGAGATCGGATCCCTTCTTGTAAAAGACATGGAAAAAATTAAAGGAATAGTTACTGAAGAGGATTTTGCAAGGAGAGTGATTGGCAACCACCTGAATCCTGACGCAACCCCCGTCTCAAAAGTTATGAAGGCTCTTTGCAAAATTGATGAAATGCAATCAATGGATGCAGCCTTAGCTCTAATGCATGAGCACGATATAAAATATATTACAATTACCAGTGAAACGCAGGTTGTGGGAATAATTTCTCTTAAAGATTTAACCATATACTATAAGAACAAATACATCCTCGCGAATGATATGGATGAGCCGAGAAGTCTCTAATCCTAAAACCCAACTTTTCCATCTATTCACCCTTTTAGATTAATGTATTTTTAGTGAATACTACCGATGCAAGACACCAACAAATTGTTGTAATGACAGGAGATGACCTTCGTCACCAATATTTCATAAAGCAATTGAGTGCCAAGTTTCACATAGCTGCGATTTTTATAGAATCATACGATTACCCTTCACCTCTAGCAGAAACAGAAGAAGAAAATGAAGCGTGGAATTGGTTCTTTGGAAGAAGAAATTTATTTGAAGAAAAATTCATTCCCCAAAAACAAAATACAACAAGCAAAAATAAACCTGACATCTGCTACCTTAAAAAAAACGAGCTCAACTCTCCAAATACTCTTTCTCTTCTTAAAAATAAATATTCCCCCGGTTTCATTGCAGCATTTGGAACTGGAATAATGAAGGAGAATTTTTTATCTCTTTATCCTAATTCCATATATAACATGCATTTAGGGATACCCGAGTTTTACAGAGGATCCTCATGCAACTTTTGGCCGATCCACAACAGCGATTTGAAAAATTTAGGAGCCACCATCCATAGGGTAGAAAATGGTATCGACACTGGGGAAATTGCTGCGGAAGAATTCGTCCGCCTGGAATCTACAGACAATGAACAAACATTACTATGGAAAACCATACAGACCGGAACGCGGTTAATGATAAAGACCATTGAGGAATGGAAGTTAGGCACGCTAAATTTAAAAAAACAAAAGCAAGCTGGAAAACTTTACAAAATGAATGACTTTACACCAGCAGCAATTCTAAGGGTAAAAAAAATGATGGAATCAGGAGAGTTAAAATCTCAAATAGAGTTAACCATGGCTGATCCCATCAACCCCATATAGGTTTGTCCTAAAAAGCAATGGATATGCAGATAAAATTACCCACAATATTCCTTTTAACTTTGTTCCTACTTTCGACTCTCTCAATTCACAAAGCTTATGGACAGGATCAAGGGGAAGAAAAATTTACCAACATTGGCTCAATTGGCATCTCTGCTAATTACACTTTACCGGAAAATAGAAGTGCAATTATATTTAGAATCAAAAATTACACTTCGCGAAGCATAAATCAGATATTTGGTAGAGTTTTCATGATAGATGAACAGGAAACTGATCCTAAGAAAAGATTTGTCCTTATCAACAATCCCCATAAAGCCGGGACCATAATCAAAGGCAAACCGCACCGTCCAGGAACAATATCAGAATGGAATTTTTCTTTGACACGAAAAACTTTAACCGCAAATCAAAATATTAACTACACCTTGCAGGTTCATCCTCGGTCAATATTTTTCGCCAATGTTGAACCTCCAAAAAAGCAATAAAAAAACAGACAATCCTTAACGAGAAAGTTATCAAGCTTCAGCTTGTCTCAAGTGCTCTCTTGGTAGATATAGACCGAATCGTCTGCAAAAGCTCATTGCAAGTAACATCTCCTTTTTTATAAATTTTTTCGACATCTCCCTGAAGACGCCCTCTTTCCTCAAGTGTTAGCTCTTTCGCAGAAATTATTACAATTGGAATCCTTCGCCATAATGGATTTTGTCGTAGCCTTTGAACCACTTCGAATCCATTGATCCCAGGAATAATGATATCTAATAAAATTAAACCAGGAAGGTCATTTTCATTCAATTTATCAAAAGCGGATGGCCCATCGAAAGCTTCAATAACATTCCAACCATCTTTCCCAAGCATCCTGCGAAGTGCCTCCCGATTAATAGCGTCATCTTCAACAACAAGAATGGAAAATTCACGCGAAGTTTTTTTATATTTTTTTAATATCGCTACAAAATAATCCCAATCCAAAGGCTTTGTTAAGAACTCATCCACGCCAGCATCTCTCGAGCGTTGTTCTTCAACAGAATCGCTTAAAACAACCACAGGTGTATTTTTAAGGTTGGGATGCTCTTTTAATCTTTTAAGAAATTCCCAACCTCTCATTCCTTTAACCCTCACATCCAGAATTATGATTTGAGGAATCATTTTTTCAGCCATTTTAAATCCTTCATTACCATCCTGGGCAATCTCTACCTGATAACCTTCCCTCTCTAAAAACTTTCTAATTAAATTGTTTACGATTACGTCATCATCAATCACCAATACCTGGTCCGCTTCAAATTCGACCAGGGACGAATCGGGCCTACTCCTATGACTACTGTTTCGTGACAAAACATCCTCGGTAAGATACTTTTCAGCCCACTCTGACCAACCTTGGGCAACATGTTTTACAATTTGTCTTACCTTAGAAGAGTCTTGAGGCAAAAATAATGTAAAAGATGAGCCTTTTCCCGGTTCGCTTGTCGCGTGGATATCACCTCCCAGCAATTGTGCTAAACGCTTGCTAATTGTTAGACCCAAGCCTGTTCCTCCAAATTTTCTTGTCGCAGAATTATCCGCCTGAGTGAATTCCTCAAATAATTCTGGGATTCTCTCAGGATCAATTCCTATACCGGAATCTGCAATCGTAAAATGAATCCAACTTTCACCTTCCACTATTTTTCCAGCAACCGACAAGACAACTTTTCCTTTTTCTGTAAATTTGCACGAGTTTCCTAGCAAATTTAATAATATTTGACGAATGCGTGTAGAGTCTGAAAACATTTTTTCAGGAGAACTCAGCATTTTAATTTCCAATTTATTTTTCTTTTTTTGAGATAACGGACGGATAGTTGTGATCACCTCATCAATGAGTTGTTTTAGTGTAAAAGATTCTGAATGCATCTCCATTTTCCCTGCTTGTATCTTGGATATTTCTAGAATCTCATTAATCAAACCTAGCAGGTGCCGTCCCGCAAGTTCTATTGCTTTTATATCCTCCAAAAAATCGGGACGTTGTATTTTTCTAGCTTCAAATTGAAGAATTTCACCATAACCAAGGATTGCATTCAACGGTGTTCGAATTTCATGACTCATATTTGCTAAAAACTCACTTTTAGCTTTTACCGCAGCCTCAGCCTCTTCTTTAGCCACCACCAATGATTCTTCTGCCAGTTTACGGAAAGCGATTTCTTCTTCCAGTTCAACCTTTCTATTCTCCAAATCACGAGTTCGAATACTTACTGTTTTTTCAAGATTTTTATTTTGCTCTAAAATCAAACCATACAAAGCGGCGCTTTCCAGAGCATTTGATGTACTCTGCAAAATAACAGTGAGAGGGTACAAAATCGTTTCATTGATCGTTTTAATTTTTGACAGCACCCTTCCAACAAACATCCCACGAACCCTGGTTTTAGTGGTTAACACATGAAAGACCAGAGAATGTTTTTCGGATAAGGCTTTGACGACAACTGCGCGATTTTGATTTAGAGCCCAGGCAAAAGTTCCTTTTTCAATTTCCTCATCCACTTCCTTTTGCAAAGAACTTTTTTGGGTTGAAGGGGTGATCTCTTTTAAGACAAAGTCGGAATTATCTTCATCGACCAAATAAAAAGCGGCCACTTCAAAATCTATCAATCGCCTCACATGATTTAATGCCACCTTCAAAATATGTTGTGGCTCTCTCCCCAAGTTGGCGCTATGCTGCAACTCCCCTAGAGAGGCAAGAATATCTAATCCAAACAAATTTAGTCGAGCTTGTTTTTCTAGAAATTCAATACGAATCTGCTCTTTTGTTTTTGAGTCTTTATCTCCCACAATCGACCCCAATCATAAAAATATCTCCACCGCCTCATTAACCTGACGGTCTACTTGTTCCAAAATAGGCGACAAAAGACTTGGCGGTAGTTCCAGCAATTCCCAGGCTTTCGGGGTAAGAGGCGGAACATATCTCTCCCCACAGCTACCAAGTTCCATTCCATGGGCAATGAAATCTGAAACATGGACAATAGATGCTGCTATAGGATAATGTGGCGCCTGTTCCGGTTTATGATGATATTCAACAGCTTCCTGCAGCATTTCTGGCAATTGCCAGGACTTCATGAGTTGCCCTGCAACAGCTGCATGATCAAAACCCAGTACTTCACTCTCAGCATCATACATGGTGCCACCCAACTCATATTTTTCCATAACGGTTTTAATAGAGTCGGGAATATTAAGCAGCAATAATAATCTTCCCAAATCGTGAAGCATTCCCATCAGGTAAAACCTATCTGCATTGGTCTCCCTACGGTAAATAGCAATAACCTTGGCCGTCAATCCGGTGGCGACACTGTGCAGCCAGAATTTTTCCATATTAATTAAGTTTTTGGGAATTCCCTTAAACTGATTGACCACCGTGGTCGCCAAAGCAAGATCACGAAGCTGGGCCATACCCACAATTGTTACTGCATGGGTGATAGTTTCGATTTTATTTGGGAATCCAAAATAGGAACTGTTGACTATCTTCAGCAACCGGGCAGAAAGAGAAGGATCGCCACTAATTATCTCACCAATCTCCACGAAAGAACATTCTGGATCTTCTACCGCCTCGTTTATTTGGTAAAAAATTGTTGGTAACGAAGATATCTGCTTCGATTGGTCAACCAGTTTTTTCAAATCTGCAGTCATTTTCTAATCCTATTGATCAGTCGCTGCCACCCATTGAATTGGCTTTTCGAGACAAACAAAGATTGTAAAGCTCGCTCACAATTGGATGCCTGCGATCAGTAAACTTAAACAACTCATCTATTTCTTTAATAACCTTTGCATCAACCGGAACTTCCTTTTCATCTTGAGTCGTTGATGAATTTTTCGGTGACATTATATTAATTTCGGTGATTCCCCAGGTTTTGAAAACTTTTAAATGTTTAGCCGTTATTGTTTTTCCTTTGGTCAGTAAGGTCCGGCCCATTCTATCTTTGACTTCTTTGGCAGTTACCATTCCTTCACGAATTAATTTGATTTTGACGGGTTTCATATTAAACTTTGTTTAGAGGGATGAACTTTTGGTTTCAAAATAGTTACCCATTAAATGTAAAACCATTATGCATCAGACTTTGGCTCGAGGCATTCGATTTACTTTTTTTCTTATGTTTTTGCTTTCAGCAGGGTGCGCCACGGAGCACCAGGTTTTCCTCAATCCTTCTCTTCCAATTCATGATTCAAATATCGGCAATAATATCCCCGTTTCATTATATGTAGAAGATATTAGAAGAAGTAATTTTATTGCAAAATGGAAAAAAGGACTTAGAAACTTCAGTGTATCTTCTCAAAACGACTTAAAGGATATTTTTTCCGTTAAAATTAAACAGGGTTTAAAAAAACTAGGGTTTATCCCCCAAGTTAATAGAAAAAATCCCAATCACTCCCTAAAAATCGATATTTTAGAGATTAGAAGTAAATATAGCGAAAAAGTACCAAGAATGGACGTATGGGTTAAGGCCAAATTACGAGCAACCTGCAACAATAAGGGCAAAAAATATTCCAACATCTATTCTTCTAAGAAAAACCGTAGAGGCATTACCCCAGCCACATTCCCTAACGAAAACCTACTCAATGCCAACCTTTCAGAAATCTTGGGACAATTGTTCACAGATCCGGCCCTTCTCGCCTGCCTTGCTAAATAGTTGAGCAACCCCACAATTTCCATAAATCATTATAAATAAAGGGGTTTTAAAATTATAAGTATTTTTAGCCACATTTTTTAAAATCCCAGAAAATAATTCTTCTCAATTTAAATTACATTTTACTTGTGTACCGGTTTATAGTTACCAAAATGCTTTCTTGATAAACATTTCCCTTTTGTTATGAAGGGTATAGGTCGATAAAGCCATTACTTGTATAGTTTTTTCTTATTGGCTTTTTGCACCTGAACTTCAAAAGTTCGAAGGAATTCATAACGAACCGGAATGTTTTCTATTCAATCTTTGGAGGGGGGGGGAAAGATGGAAAAAGATATTGAATCGCTAATAAATAGTGGAGACGTACTATTCATGATGCTGGGTGCCGTTATGGTCTTCGCTATGCATGGGGGCTTCGCCTTTCTCGAAGTAGGTACCGTAAGAAAAAAGAATCAAGTTAACGCATTGGTAAAAATCCTTGTTGATTTTGCTTTATCAACTTTGATTTATTTCTTTATTGGATTTTCAGTCGCTTATGGAATCAACTTTTTCCTGCCTGCAAAAGAATTACTTGCGGACAAACAAGGCTATGAATTAGTGCATTTTTTCTTTTTGCTTACTTTTGCAGCAGCTATCCCCGCAATAATTTCTGGGGGCATCGCTGAACGAGCTAAATTCTGGACTCAAGCCTTGGCGGCCGGCATATTTGTTGGAATCGCCTATCCTTTATTCGAAGGCATGGTTTGGGGGCAGATCACGTTTCTTGGTCAAGCCGACTCCTGGCTAGCTGGAATTTCGGGAGGCATTCCCTTTCATGATTATGCCGGGTCTGTTGTCGTTCACTCAATGGGAGGATGGATCGCTCTGGCTGGCGTTATTGTTCTCGGTCCTCGGCTTGGAAGGTGGGACTCCGATGGTCGCAGTCGCCCTATTCCAATCAGTAACGTTCCTTTTATGGCACTGGGAAGCTGGATGCTTTGCATCGGCTGGTTTGGATTTAATGTAATGTCTGCCGCAACCTTACAGGGAATTTCAGGTCTCGTAGCAATGAACTCTCTATTTGCTATGGCAGGCGGAATTCTTGCGGCTTTAGTAATTTCAAAAAATGATCCAGGGTTTATCCACAATGGAGCACTCGCAGGTCTAGTAGCCATTTGCGCAGGATCAGATCAGGTACACCCGATAGGCGCATTGGTGATTGGGGCTGTAGCTGGTTTTATTTTTGTTAAAGGTTTCACTTGGGAGCAAGAAAAATTAAAAATTGATGATGTGCTGGGAGTCTGGCCGTTACATGGTTTGGCAGGTTCATGGGGTGGCATCGCTTGCGGTATCTTTGGACAAGAAGCCCTGGGTGGACTGGGCGAAGTAAGCTTGGTCGCTCAATTGATTGGCAGCCTCGTAGCCATTGCTGTGGCCCTGTTTTTTGGATTTGCTGTCTATAAAATACTGGATTCAACTTTCGGGATTCGCCTTACAAAAGAGGAAGAGCAAAAAGGTTCAGACCTCACACTACATAAAATCGAATCCTACCCGGAGGATGCTACCAGCCGGTTCTAACTATTTGAGTGATTGCTTATGAAAAAATTTTTTATCTACCTTTTAGCACTGGGAATTCTAATCCCCTTTCTTGCCAAGGAGTCATGGGCACAGGAAGATCCAATCGAAAAATTGAAAAAAGCAGCTAAGGCTGATCCAAAAGATTATGCACCCCATTTTGGTCTTGGCCAGGCCTACCACACAATGGGCATTTACGATAAAGCTGTTAAAGAATATAAAAAAGCTATAGAGCTGGAACCTCTATTTGCAGCAGCATTCAATGGTCTGGGTTCCAGTTACGGTGAGTTGGGCCAATTCGACAAAGCCATTAAAGTTTACCTGGAAGCGACTCGTCTGGGCCCTAATTATGCGCAGGCGCAATATGGCCTGGGATGGTCTTATTACCAATTAAAAAATTACGATAAAGCTTTATTACCACTTAAAATTGCCCTAAAAGTTCAACCTAGGATGGTAGCAGCCCACTTCACCTTAGGAAAAGTTTGGGCCATGCTAGACACCCACAAACTAGCTGTTGATGAGTATTTAAAAACACTTGCTATCACACCCATCTTTCCGGATGCGTATTTTCAACTGGGGCGCAGTTATACAAGCTTAAAAAGGTATAACGATGCGGTGGATGCCTACAATGACACGCTGAGGCTAAGCCCAAACTTCTTTGAAGCATATATTGGAATCGGTGAAGCCTATATAAAAGCCGAAAGGAACGACGAAGCTATCGCTCCTTTGAGAAATGCAATCGCCATTAACCCTCTCTCCCAGAAAGCCTACGATAACCTTGGTCTGGCATACGCAAACATGGGAGAACATGAGAAAGCTCTTGCTCCATACCTTGAGCTGGCAAGAATTGACTTCAGAAACCCTGTTGCGCATTACAAAGCTGGAGTTGCATATACAAAATCCAATAAAAAACTGGAGGCTATTAAAAAATTTGAAGAAGCAATCCGGTTGAATAAAAATTTTCCAGAAGCTCATTTCAATATCGCATGGTTATATCAGGAGCTGGGTGACGCAAAAAATGCGTTGGCTTTTTATGCCAATACCATCAAATATGATCCCAATAATATTGAAGCTTTTTTTAATTCTGGAGAAATTCATGAATCTTTCCAACGCTTCCAGGAAGCTGCAAAAGCCTTTAAGGAAGTCACACGTATTAACCCAAACCACGTAGAAGCACACGCACGACTCGGCAGCAATTACGCCAAGCTTAATTTGCCTGAAGAAGCGTTAGCTGAATTTAATATAGCCCTACAAATCAATCCGAACTTGGCCGAGACTTATTACCAACTTGGCAGCACCTATGGTGAGTTAAAAAGGCATAAAGAGGGATTGCAGCCTTTGAGAAAGGCTATTCAGCTTAAGCCAGGTTATCTCAAAGCGCTTTATATTTTAGGGAAATTCAGCACATTATTAGAAAATTATCATGAAGCCATTACATCCTTAAAAAAAGTGGATAAATTTGAACCTGGGTTTAATGAAACAGATTTTTTTCTTGGCAAAAGCTTATTGAAAACCAATCAATACCATGATGCCCTGCCCTACCTGCAAAAAGCGGTCGCAAACAATCCGAAGCTTTCTCAAGCGCAATACTTTCTTGGACTAAGTTTAATCAGGGTGGGGCGAAATGAAGAAGCAATAAAACCTTTAAAATTAGCCGTGGAATCTCAGCCAGATTTTTCGAAAGCATTGAATCACTTGGGAGAAACATATCAGAAATTAGGTAACTACGCAGAAGCCATTAAAGCCTTTGACAGTGCTATAAATATTGACCCCGGTTTTACGAGCGCATATAACAGCCTTGGAACGATTTACACATTTCAAAAAGAATACGTCAATGCAATTCGATCCTTCAAAAAATCTATAAAAGCAAACCCTAAATTTGAAAATGGCTTCCTCAACCTGGCAATGATTTATGAAATCCTGGGTCGCTATCCCGAAGCCATCAAGACATATCAAAGATTACTCGATCTGAACCCAAAGCATGCAGAAGCTATGTTCAGCTTAGGATGGGTACTCATGGATGAAAAACGTTATTTGGAGGCCGCTCCAGTCTTTAAACTGGCCATTCACCTAAATCCGGCAGCTGACACACATTACAGTTTGGGAATGGTTTATAACGAAATGGGACGAAATGAGGATGCCCTGCTGCAATTTCGTAGAGCTTTGAAAATGGATGGCAACCATGCAGGAGCCCATGAGAAAATCGCACGACTAGAAAAAGAGCTTGAAATAAAATCCATAAACAAACCTCGAACTTATACAAAAGCATCCCCTCAGGATTCTGACATCATTCTACTTCCGTAGAACATGCCGTCCAACCCCTTGGTGGCCCTTTTTACGCTATTTTGGTGATTCCATTTGGCAAAGCTTTTTTCAGCTTGAATTAATATTTTTTCAAGCAAACCTCTGCAAATAAAGCTGTGCGATAAGACATGCAATTTCTCCTTCAAAATTAAGGAGTTAAGAAGGCAAACTCTTTATTAATAAATAGGTTGACAGTAAATCCTCACACCTTATATACTTCGGCCTCTTAGCAGGATTCCGGGAAAAAGTAGTACCATAAAAAATAAAGACAGTTCTCTTATTTTTTCCCATTCCGTAGCAATTTTCCTGATAATTTATAATAGGAATGCACTGATTTTCTTGAGGCTTATTGATGGAAACCAACCCAGTTGCGACAGAAGAAGAGATTGATCTGGCACCGGCTGAAGAAATCATTAAAAATTTGCCGGATAATTCGCGCGGCCACCTCATTCCAACCCTAAATAAAATCCAGGAGGCTTACAGGTATCTTCCTGAGCCTGCGTTGCAATTATTAATGGATTTTTTAAATATCTCCCGAGCAGAAATATATGGCGTAATCTCGTTTTATCCGATATTGATGCTTAACGAGCCGGGAAAATATATTATCAAACTCTGTTATGGAACGGCTTGTTTCGTAAAAGGGGCTGAAATCATCGGCGATAAAATTCACGAGAAATATCATATCAGACCTGGTGAAACAGACGATTCAAAACTATTTACCCTGCAGACGGCTTCGTGCCTGGGAAACTGCGGTGCAGCCCCCATGGCCATTATCGGTGAGGACACGCATGGCACTATTGACCCCGAAAATACGATCCCTTTGCTTGCTGATTATAAATTAAAAGACGAAGAAGAAACGCCTGAGACAGAGGAGGTAGGATGAGCACCGTTGAAAAGAAAATTCTCAACGTAAAAATCAACGGCCAGGAAACCACTGTTCCAGAGGGAACCGTTGTTCTGGAAGTCTGCAAGCAAAATGATGTCGAAGTCTCAAACCTTTGCTACAACCGCAAACTTAAGCCCTTCGCCGCCTGCCGAACCTGCATGGTCGAAACTGTTGTCGATGGGAAAAAAGAGTTGGTTTATTCCTGCACACACCCTGTGGCCGAGGGAATGGAAATCAGCACCGCAACAGAAGAAACTGATCGCTACAATAAAGCATGCCTTGAAATGCTTCTTGTGGAACATCCTTTGGATTGTCCTATTTGCGATAAATCTGGAGTTTGTCCCCTTCAGGACAATACGGATTTGCTTCAACTTTATGATGGTCGGTTCGAAACCCAAAGACGAAACGAACCCAGCATTAAGACAAACCCCATCATCGAATTTTACCTTAACCGCTGCATCATGTGTGGCCTTTGCGTTAGAGCCTGCGATGAAATTCAGGGAGTTCAAGCGCTTGATTTCCATAAACGTGGAATGAGCGTCGGAATTGGAACGGCCAACGATGAACCTTTGGATTGTGAATTCTGTGGACAGTGCATAACGGTCTGCCCCACAGGCGCTCTGATGGACCTTACATCGGAAGCCAGAGGCTTAGCCGCAATGTTCACCAATACTCATTCGACCTGTAATTTCTGTTCTTGGGGCTGTACGGTAAAACTCGAAACGAAAAAAGGCGAAGTCATTCGAATTGAAGCAGATGAAAATTACGACATAGGAATAAACGAAGGTAACCTATGCGCAAAAGGTCGATTTGGTCATGGCATTATTCACAATGACCAGCGAATTGAAAACCCATTAATGAATGTTGGAGGAGATTTCCAGGAAGTCACCTGGGACGAAGCACTCCGAACCATTGCTGATCGAATGCAGTCCACCCTCAACCGCAGTGGGCCAGATAGCCTTGCTGCAATCGGTTCCGAAAAATTGACCAATGAAGAAAACTATTTATTACAAAAATTGTACAGAGACGTTTTGGGATCAAATCAACTCAATAACCTTGCAAACATCCGGGCTCCCTACTTAAATCGATTCATGCTGGATTGTTTTGACAACGGCATCCCTTCACAGCCTATAACCAAATTACAAGAAGCGGATGTGGTTCTGGTTTTCAATTCCGATCTACCTTCAGAATACCCAGTGGGAGGAAACTCTGTAAGATTTGGCACTGTGTTTAACAACACCGATATCTTGATTGCCAACCCAAGGAGGGTGGTTTTTGAAAGTGAAGCGAAAGTAGATGTGCGCCTGACCTACAAACATGGGGCAGACTTGGCCGTAGCATCGAGACTCACAAAAATTATTATTGATAACGGATTAATTGATGTTAACAAGGCGAATTCCTCCATCGACAATTTTGATGAGCTCGTTCAATCCCTTTCAAGCTATACCGCTGAAAACGCAGAAAAACTGACGGGTCTTCCTGATGATGTTCTTACCCGGGCTGCCGAAAGTTTTGCGCGCGATGCCGACAGGTTCGTTCTGGTAGGCAACGATGTCCTCGACACAGGCCAGGGAGAGGAAATTTTAAATGCTCTTCTCAACCTTTGCACTCTGGTCAATGTCGGTAGCACAGGAAGCGTAAGCATTTATCCCCCAAGAGAACATTGCAATTCACAAGGGGTAAATGACATGGGGCTCACACCCGATTTTCTACCCGGGTACCAACCATCAAAAGGCGAAAAACATCCCGACCTTTTCGAAAGCTGCAAAGATGGAACAACCAAGTTTCTTTATATCGCAGGAGAAGATCCTGTCGGATCTTTTTATAAACCACAATTGGTAAAAGAAGCACTTAAAACTGTTCCTTTTTTGATCGTCACAGATGTTTTCATGACAGAGACGGCCAGAATGGCAGATTTGATTCTACCCTCTTCCACATATGCAGAAAAAGATGGAACTTACACCAATATGTCCCGGCATGTTCAAGGAGTAGCATCTGCGGTTTTACCACAAGGAACTTCAAAACCTGACTTTGATATTTTGATTGAGTTGGCAGAAGTCATGGGGAAACCTTTTGAACATTCCACCCTATCGGAAATTCAACTTGAGATAGAGAAAGCAGCGCCCATTTATCAGGGGGCTTTTCCTGGAAAGGATTCAAAACAATGGGTTCCTGTGGCATCCAATAAAAAGCCTTCATTTAAAATCAACCCTGCTGCCAACGCATCCGAGGGAATTCAAGAAAATTATCCATTTACATTACAAACGAACAATCACATGTTCCATATTGGAAGTTATAGCCAGCATGCTAAGGCATTGGTCGAGATCGGGCCGGAATGCATCGCTGAAATCCATCCAGAAGATGCAAAAGGATTGGGAGTTGCTTCAGGAGATCAAGTTGTCATTGAATCTTCGAGCAGTAAGGTGCAAGTGAAAATTAAAACGACAAAAATAACAAGCCCAGGGATGGTATATGTTCCTAAAAACTGGCCTGAAGTTCCTGTCAATGATTTACGCAATGGTGAAAAAGGTTTGATACAAGTTAAAGTATCCAAATCCAGCTAACGCATACAAACTAATTTCAAACTATGACTGACTTAAAAGAGAACTTACATACTGATCATATGGTCCTGAATATGGGCCCATCACATCCTGCCACCCACGGTACAGTTAAATTTCTACTGACCCTGGATGGTGAGACTGTCGTCAATCTGGATGTGGAAATTGGCTATTTGCATCGCGGGTTTGAAAAAATGTGTGAAAGCGTTACCTATTCAAACGTTTTTCCTTATACCGACCGGTTGAACTACTGCTCTGCAATTATGAACAATATCGGATTTGCATTGGCCGTAGAAAAATTATGTGACATTGAAATAACAGAACGTTGCAAATACATTCGAGTGGTTACCAATGAATTAGCGCGAATTTCAGATCATTACACTAATATCGCGGCCGCCGCTTTGGAGCTTGGGGCTCTGACTGCGTTCATCTATTTTGTTGAAGCAAGAGAAATCGTTTGGGATTTACTTGAAAAAGTATGTGGAGCCCGTCTTACATCTAATTACATTCGAATTGGAGGTTTGATGTGCGATCTCCCACCAGGCTTCGATGAAGACCTGAAGGCTGCATATCCTAAACTGGATGACCTATTTGAAGATGTAGACAAACTACTGACCAAAAATCGAATCTTTATTGATCGAATGGAAAACACCGGTGCGATTCCTGTTGAAGATGCGATTTCATGGGGTTTCACAGGCCCCTGCTTGAGAGCATCTGGCGTTGATTATGATGTGCGCAAAAACCATCCTTATCTCTGCTACGACAAACTCGACTTCGATATTCCACTTGGGAAAACTGGCGACAACTTTGACAGATATCTTGTGCGCATGGAAGAGATCAAGCAGAGTCTTAAGATCATCAAGCAAGCCATGCGTGACATGCCTGATGGACCCATCAATGTGAACCATCCTTATTTAAGGAATCCTTCCAAACCCGATGTATACAAGCGCATGGAAGAAATGATTGCTCATTTTAAAATGGTCATTGATGGATTAAAGCCACCTGTCGGTGAGGTATATTTTCCAACAGAAGCTGCAAATGGCGAACTTGGATTCTACCTGGTAAGCGATGGCTCGGGAAAACCTTATAAATGCCGTGTCCGACCCCCGTCCTTCACCTTAACTCAAGCCATGCCTGACATGTGTGAAGGGGGTATGCTGGCAGATATCATCCCTACCTTTGACATGATCAACATGATTGGCGGAGAATGCGATCGCTAGCATTCTAATCATTAACAGCATTATCCCTCGAAACACTCCATCAGGTTTTCCGGCCCAGGCCTTCAAAATCCTCTCTCAATAAGGTTTAAAAACCTGAAATGAAAATATTTTTTAATCTGGCTTTATTTCTTCTTGGTTGTGGCCTCTTAATATGGGCTGTCAATTCAGTTGATATCGAAAAAACCCTCGAACTTTTGTTAGATTTGAAGTTAGGATTTTTTGCCATTCTTCTTATTTACTGCCTTATTACCTGGGTTGACACGCTGTCATGGAAATATAATTTTCCTCCAGATTTAACAAAAGATTTCTCCAATCAAAAATTATGGGTAGTCCGCACGATTGGAGATGCCTATAACACAATCACTCCCCTAGGAACTTTGGGAGGAGAGCCGGTCAAAGCATATCTTTTAAAGGAACATTGTGACATCAGTTTAAAGCAAACCCTGTCCTCTCTGATTATTTCCCGCACTACCTTTTTGGCTGCTTTGATTCTCTTTTGTGTTCCTGGAATATTTTTTATTCTAGATTCCGCTGACATACCTTCCGATTTCAAAACAGTCAGCCTTTGGGGGCTGGTGTCTTTCTCTGTAATGATTTTCCTGTTTTTCCTGTTTCAGGTAACAGGAACTCTTGGAAAAATGTCCCAGTGGTTCGCATCCAAAACAAGCAATCCTGGGCTGCAAAATTTCCTGGGAAAACTTGTCCAGCTTGACAAACTGTTCTCAGTTTATTATCGAAATTTTCCACAAAGAATTTTTATTTCCATCCTCCTTGCAATGGTGGGATGGATTTTGGGCCTGGGAGAGGTGTACTTAATTTTTTACTTTTTGGGATTTTCCCCTTCCTTCATAGACCTCTGGATTATTGAAGCTATGGGGCAACTGGTGAAAGCAGGCAGCTTTTTTATACCCTTCAGCATAGGTGCGCTGGAAGGTGGACTGGTTCTTATTTTTTCTTCTTTGGGTTATCCCCCTAGCCTCGGGCTTGCTGCATCCCTTATAGCAAGGGTGAAACAATTAGCCTGGGTGGCCCTTGGATTAACCTTGGGATGGTTAATGGCATTTAAAAGTGCCAATATAAAATCCGAGTCGCTGGAATAGCGTAAAAAGCTTTAAACTCTAAAAAGCATCTCTTGATACTCCGCGATCCCGTCCACGTCCACCAGGAGTACGGCCCAACGACGAAGTAAATACATCACCCTGTTGAACTAATCCATCATGTGCGGTGCGGATGGTGCCAATTCGATTTTCCTTTATTTCATTGGCAGCTTCATCGATAAGCTCTTCCTCTTTCTTTGCTGCATCACTCTTCTGTGTTTCAGCCGTATTTTCAGTTTTGGCGGAAGCTTCCTGTGTTTCAGACTCACTTTCAACTGGCAGGTCTTCAGCTTCCGCTTCTTTCATGGAACCTTTGAAGTTTTTAATGCTTCTACCAAAAGCAGACCCTATTTCCGGAAGCTTTCCGGCACCAAAAATAATCATAATAATGATCAAAATAACCATCAGTTCTGGAAAACCTATTCCCATCATAAGACTATCTCCTAAAAACTATTTAATGCGACAAGTCTAGCAAAATAACCACTGAATTGACAGGGGTTTAAAGGTATAGGCCTGAAATTAAATTTGGTCGGGTCCCCATCATTCGATTTGAGGTAAAGTTGACCCCGAAACCTATTCAGTTTATATTGTTTACTTGAAAAAGTGTTGTAAACAATGAACTTTTGAACAAAGATCCTATTTTATGACAGAAGATGTATCGATTGACATCGAAAAACTAGTTTCTAACAAGATTGAAAAGGGCGTAGCAGGTTCCACCCTTATTTTGGAAAACCGAAAGCTTGGGGATGAAAGTGTTACAAAATTAGCTAATCTGAAGGTTTTGTCTGAAGTTATCAACCTGGATCTGGGCGAAAACAATATCAGTGATGAGGGGGTGAATATTTTATGCAACTCACCCTATATTGATAATTTGAAGACCCTGAATTTAAAATCTAACAATATAACCGAATTAGGAGCTAAGTCTTTGGCAGAGGCTCCCAATCTGGCAAAGCTGGAACATCTAATTCTTAAATTCAATCGAATTGGCGAAATGGGAGCAACCTATTTAGCCCAATCTGAAACGCTGACGAATTTAACCACTCTTGATCTTTTTCGTAATAGAATTGGAGATGCTGGAGCTAAAATAATTAAAAAGTCTAAAAACTTCCGAGGTGTGAGCCGAATGCGGCTTGACTAAAATTTATGGATCTATCCAGAGCATTTCCCCGCAGCACTAAACAAAAAATGGCCGGCTTGGTGCATTTAGGCCGTATGATTGACAAAGGCCGCGCATACAAAGAAAAGAAACTGGCAGATTATATTTACCCCTGCCCTCTTGATAAAATCATTCTCAATTTTTTGCGAGTCGAAGCTGATACATTCGCAAAAATGACTATAGAAAAAGAGGATGATGAAATCAGTGACTGGGCTAAAGAATTGGTTAAATCCAAATCCTCGAAAGAGTTGGATTTTATAAATGAACAAATTCTTGAAAGAAAGCCTGATTCTGAAGATCGTCTAAAATATTTTAATGAGATAAGGAATAAAATCGATCCATCAAGGGCCGATGTAACAACGTGGGTGGATCTTTTGGATCTTGAAGAAGGACGTCTTCCTCCCAAAAACTCGTAAAGCCGAGCTGGTAAGCCCGTTCCTGCCTAAAGGTAAAATTTCTGCAAATGCAAGACTCACCAAAAAAGAAGAATCCTGGGAAAACCCGGAAAAAGAAAACTAAAGAAACATCAAAATTAAAAAAGATTTTGCTTGTTACTTTTTTATCTATTTTTCTCATTTGTGTTTCAGTAGGGTTTATAGGTGCTGGGTTTATCTATTTTCATTTTTCAAAAGACCTTCCCGATGTCCGCAAACTTAAAGATCATCAACCCAGCACCATCACTCAGGTTTACTCAGCCAGTGACGAGAAAATCGCAGAATTTTATATTGAAAAAAGAATCATAATCTCCTTGGAAGATATTCCATTAGCCTTGAAACAAGCCACCCTGGCAGTAGAAGATTCAAATTTTTACTACCACTTTGGGATTGATCCCAAAGCCATTTTTCGCGCATTCATAACCAATATGAAAGCTGGGCATGTTGTGGAAGGAGGTAGCACTATTACCCAGCAGTTGACCAAAACAATGTTTTTGTCGAGAGAAAGAACCCTACCAAGAAAAATAAAAGAAGCAATTTTGGCAGTGCGATTGGAACTGGTTTTCTCTAAAGATGAAATTCTTGAAATGTACCTCAATCAAATTTATTACGGCCATGGAACTTATGGTGTAGAAGCCGCTGCCAGAAACTATTTTGGAAAAACTGTGAAAGATCTAACCATTGCTGAATGCGCCATGATTGCCAGCCTACCTAAGGCTCCCAATAATTATTCACCCTATAAAAATCCGAAACGAGCAAAGAAAAGAAGAAACCATGTAATTCGACGCATGGCTGATGTCTCATTCATAACCCACAAACAGGCTAAATTATCATTGAAGGAGGACTTCCACCTAGGCAAAGTCGAAAAAATGTTAAATAAAGCTCCCTATTTCGTCGAACATGTCCGACGTATTCTTGAGGAGAAGTTTGGAAGTAGCAAGCTGTACCGAGCAGGATTAAAGGTATATACCACTCTCGACATGGACATGCAGGAAACCGCACAACGCGCAATTAAAAAAAATCTACTTATAGCGGACAAACGATACGGTTATCGAGGCCCACTAGGTACTGTAGATATTTCCCGAGGAGAAATAGCTGTTCAAAATGCCATGCTCCGGCAAAATGATTTTACCGAAGGAAAAGGCATCGAAGTGGGAAGTACAATTAGTGGAACGGTCATGTCAGTAGGTGATTCCCATGCGTGGATTATTTTGGGGGCGGAAGATGGATACCTCGACATAAAGGATATGAATTGGGCACGAAAACCTAACCCCAATGTGGATGGGAGATGGGCAAAAATTAAAAATCCTAATCAAGCCATTGCTGCTGGAGATTTGATTAGAGTTAAAGTGCTCGGCAGAAAACAAGACGGTTCAGGATGGTCTCTTGCCCTTGAGCAAGAACCTGAAGTTGAAGCGGCACTCATCAGCCTCGCCCCATTCACAGGTGAAGTTAAAGCCATGATCGGTGGTTATGATTTTAATAAAAGCCAGTTCAATCGTTCTGTGCAGGCTATACGTCAACCTGGCTCTGCATTCAAACCAATTATTTATGCTGCCGCCATAAACGAGGGCTATGCCCCTGCAAGTATAATTATTGACTCCCCAATTATTTTCAAAGAAAAAGAGGACGCCTTCGACAAATGGAAACCTGTAAATTTTGAGGAAAAGTTTTACGGGCCCACATCTTTAAGAGAAGCACTAGCCCATTCCAGAAACGTGGTCACTGTAAAGTTAATGCAAAATATTGGAATAAAAAGCACAATTCGATTAGCAAGAAGTTTGGGTATCACCTCCAATCTCGAAGAAAACCTATCCATTGCTTTAGGCTCCTCAGGCTTGACTCTATATGAGCTCACCTCTGCTTATTCAGCGTTTGCAAATTTAGGCAGCCTGGTTAAACCTACGGCTATCAGAAATATCAAAAGCCGGAGTGGGGAAGTGTTATTCACGGCGGTACCCGAAACCTCACAACCCATTTCCCCAGGGACAGCACATATAATTACAAGTCTAATGCAAAGTGTCATACAAAATGGAACAGCCACCAAGGTCAAAGCCTTAAAAAGACCCGTCGCTGGAAAAACTGGGACCACAAACAATTATGTTGATGCATGGTTTATGGGCTATACACCTGAATTAGTAACAGGAGTTTGGGTTGGGAAAGATAAAGATGAACCCTTGGGAAGAAACGAAACGGGTTCACGAGCTGCAATTCCAATTTGGCTACAATTTATGAAAGAGGCATTGGCAAACGAGCCCATAGTAAATTTTCCCGTTCCAAGCGATATCCAATTCCTTAAAGTCCTATCAGAATCAGGAGAGCCTGCTAAATACAGTGATGCTGATTCTAGTTTTGAATTGTATTTGCAGGACTTCCTACCTGAAAAAGAACAGCCATTGACCTCCCCGCATCAGGAAGAGATATTCTAATAGTCCGCTTCAATTTTCTTCAACAATTTTTTTTCTTCTCACTGTTAAAGCAAATATATTTTTTTCTGAATCTCCTGATTCAAGCAAGTTAGTTTTTCCAGTTACTCCGGGGTAGTTTTTCACGGCAACCAAACTATCCCTAAGCTTCAACCGGTTGTCGGCTCCTGAAACAATGCTTTTGAATAAAATCCCGGCTGCATCATATGCCTGGGCAGATAAATGCGACGGAGGCTCACCATAGTTGTTTTGAAATTGCTCTACAAACCTTTTAACTCTAACTTGATGAGAGCCTGAATAAAAACCATCGACAAAATATATTGATTTTAAAAACTTTCCCCCCATCTTAATTAATTCAGGGGAATTCCAACCATTCGCACCCAACAATGCAATTTTTTCAATATTGTAAAAAGCCAATTGCGGAATAATTAATCCCACTTTGTCATAGACGCCGGGAATAAACATTGCATCGTAACCCAATTCGAGTGAAACCTTAAGGTTTTCAATTTTATCTTCTGACCAATGTTCCATATCCACTCTAGGCCGCGACAGCAAGGTTGGATCGCTAAAATCTTTTTTCTCTTTATTCTCTAATAATTGTTTCCGAGTTATACGGTCCAGATCATCATCCGCAATGCCACCCAACTCCAAAATCTGACTTTTAAAATCGTTTTGAGACCTGTCATAACTTGAAACCCCTACAACCTCACCCCCAAAACCTTCAACTGCTTTTGAAAATTCTTCCTTTAATTCTTCACCAAAAGGCTCCATTGGATAAAGAATAACAAACCTTCTTAAATTAAGTGTGTTGATAGAATAATCAGCTAAAAATTGGGCTTGGATTTTGCGCGTCAAGGCATTTCTAAAAATATAAGGACTTGTTTCCACCAAACCGGCAGAAGATGCTGTAGGAGAGAACACAGGTAATTTAAATAAATCGGCCACATCACCCGACTGTTTAATTTCATCACTTAATAGAGGGCCCAGCACACCTACCATTTTTGGGTTTCTCGCTAAATCCCTTAAAATCTTCTCAACTCCTGTAGATCCAGATGAATCTTGAACATTTAGATATATTATCTTCCTTGAAGCCTCAGGAAGAAGGCTATAAGCGAGTTGGATGCCCTGCAATACTTTTTGTCCTGTGGCAGCAAGCTTACCCGTTAATGGTAAAACCACACCAACTTCAACTTGCGAATCACTATCTTTTTGGATTGTTTCTAAATCTTTTTTCAGAATTTTCGACTCTGCATGTTCAGGAAATTCAAACAGAAATTTTTCCAGCACGGACTTATAACCGCTTACATCACCTTGTTCCCTATGGAGGGATAACTTTTTCAACAAAAGAAGATCGGCTGGGAACCCTTTTTTATATTTTTGGAGTAATGATGAGAGAACCATTTCGCTAAACTTTTTGTCGATCATTTCTTCAGCCAATTTAAATGCCTGTTGACTCATCTCTCTGTCATCGACCTGCACATAAACTTTTTTTAGCTTTCCGATTGCATCATCAAAACTCAATTTCATTCCATCCAATCGCGAAAGAAAATATAAAGCCTTCCATTTTTTCTTTTTATCGGGTGATTTCCGAATCACAGCATTAAATAGCTCCTCAGCTGCAGCTAAATTTCCCATCTCAAAATTACAAATGGCCATATTAAATATGATATCGTTACCGAGCAAATTATTTGGATGTGATCCTAAAAGCATTTTGTAAAATTTCAATGCAGTAGCAAAAGATTTCTCATTTTGATCAATCAATCCAAGACGAAAAAAAGCCTTAGATATTCTCTCCCCTCTTTTATTTTTCTCCAGATACTCATGGTAAAAAGGTTTGGCAGCCATAAATTTACCTGAATGAAACAAGTGTTCAGCTTCCATAAACGGGTCTGCATAACCTCCACCTCCCGAAGTCTCATAGTTGTTTTGGCTGGATAATTCTGGTTGTTCAGATTGCGCCTCCAACTGCAGGGGCAAAGTTAAACAAAAAATAAATAGAAATGAGATCGCAGAAATTATTTTAAGAAACTTTGATGAGGACAAAACAAAATTTTTAGAAGGGAAAGGCATCATTCATTATCTTTAGGTTTACCTTGTAATTTATGCTTTTGAATTCGATATCGCATTGACCTGAAACTGAGGTTCAACTGCTTGGCGGCCTTGTTAATTATACCGTCTGATTGCACCAGTGCATTTGAAAGCATTGTCTTTTCTATTTGATCCAATGTCCTTTCCAGGTCAATTTTTTCCTTAGCATGGCTGGGCACCAGAATTTGGCTTGTTGGCATTATGCCAAAAATTTCCTCCGGGAGGCTGGATTTTTGAATGGATTCGCCTGCCTCTAAAACTACTGCCCTTTCTATTACATTCTCCAGCTCACGAACGTTTCCAGGCCATGGATAGTTTTCGAAAAACCTCATAGTTTCTGGCTCCACACTTTTAATGAATGTTTTTTTATGTTTAGAGTTATATTTTTTTATGAAAAACTCTACTAAGTCCGGAATATCTTCTTTACGCTCCCTTAAAGGCGGCAAATAAATAGGTATTACATTCAACCTATAATAAAGGTCTTCTCTGAATACCTTATCACCAACTAACTTGTTTAAGTTTTGGTTGGATGCGGCGATAATCCTCAAATCTACTGGGATCGTATCGGTTCCCCCTAACCTTAATATTTCATTCTCCTGAAGAACCCTCAGTAATTTAACCTGAATTGAAAGGGGCGCCTCCCCAATTTCATCTAGGAAAAAGGTACCCTTGTTGGCAGACTCCATTAAACCCAACTTTAAAGAGTCAGCGCTGGTGAAAGAACCTTTTTCATGACCGAACAATTCACTTTCAAGGAGACTTTCCGGTAGAGCTCCACAATTAATGGATACAAATGGATAATTTTTTCTATTGCCATTAAAGTGAATTGCTTTGGCAATTATTTCCTTTCCCGTTCCACTTTCACCATGAATCAAAACAGTTGCGTTACTTAGCGAAACTTTTTCAACCAATTCAAATATCTTCTGGAGGGATGGAGACTTCCCAATAATATTCGACAGTTGAAACCGATCATTCAAAGCGGTCTTCAAAAAACGGTTTTCTTCAGAAAGTTTCCTTTTTTCAATTGCGTTTTTAACTATTAGTTGAACATCTTCAATCTTAAAAGGTTTTGAGATATAGTCATAGGCACCCTTTTTCATTGCATCTACCGCTGTTTCAGCGCTGGCGTAAGCGGTCATAACAACGACGGGTGTGTCGGGAAGAATTTTTTGAGCACTTTCTAGAACATTGATCCCATTTGACTTTCCCATTCGAATATCCGTTAGGATCAAGTCAAAAATATTCTCTTTAATCAGCTTTACAGCACTCTCTTCATTGTGTGCCGTAAACACTTTATAGCCACCTTCCTCAAGCATAATAACGAGAAAGTCTCTCAGGCTCTTTTCATCATCAACTACTAGAATGGAGCTCATACTATAATTTTATCTCCACCCTTCCCCATAAAGCAATAAGGGGATGAAATTTTATGGAAGTAAATAATGGGGAGTTTTTGATGATTGAGGTTCAACGCCCAAAGGTTTCTGCATAGAGTTTGAGTCTCAATGCATTAAGCTTGATAAAGCCATCCGCGTCATTTTGGCTGTATCCATGACTCTCTTCAAAACTTGCTATATTCTGGTTATACAAGGATTTTTCTGCTTTTCTACCCATAACTATACAATTTCCCTTATACAGCTTTAAACGAACCGAACCGGTGACGTGAACCTGCGACTGGTCAACTGTTTTTTGAATTAGCTCCCTTTCAGGAGAAAACCAGAATCCGTTATAAATCATGCGTGCATAGCTAGGAATCAAAGAGTCGCGCAAAAACGTTACTTCCCGATCCAGGGTAATGGATTCGATTGCGCGGTGAGCCTGATGCAGAATAGTACCGCCAGGGGTTTCATAAATACCGCGCGACTTCATGCCGACAAATCGGTTTTCGACAATATCAATTCGACCTATCCCATTCTCACCACCATATTTATTGAGCTGCTCTAATAATTTAGCAGGGCTCATTTTCTCCCCATTCACTGCAACTGGATTACCCGCTTCGTATTGAATTTCTATTTCGGTTGGCTTATCGGGTGCTTTTTCCGGCGATATGGATAGCATAAACATATCCTCATCAGGGCCAGCCCATGGATCTTCCAAAACTCCTCCCTCATAGCTGATATGAAACATATTCCGGTCCATGCTATAAGGTTTTGCTTTTGTAACAGGCACAGGAATACCATGAGCTACTGCATAATCGATCAATGCGGTTCTCGAATTCAAATCCCATTCTCTCCAGGGGGCAACAATAATTATTTCTGGATTCAAAGTGTGATAAGCCAGTTCGAATCGAACCTGATCGTTGCCTTTACCCGTTGAACCGTGCGAAACCCCATCTGCCCCTTCTTTTTTTGCTATACGAATCTGCTCTTTTGCAATTAAGGGTCTTGCGATAGAAGTCCCCAATAGATAGTTGTGTTCGTAAAAGGCGTTGGCTCGCAACATAGGAAAAACATAGTCAGCAACAAATTCTTCACGCAAATCTTCGATGTATACTTTACTCGCCCCTGTTGCCAAAGCTTTTTCCCGAACCGGATCCAACTCCTGACCTTGGCCTACATCTGCTGCAAATGCAATGATCTCGCAACCGTATTTTTCTTTAAGCCATTTAATAATTACTGAAGTGTCCAGTCCACCCGAATAAGCTAATACAATTTTTTTAATCGTGTTTCCCATAGTTTTCTTTTAAGTTAAAGATCCTTTAAATTATAGAGATCAAGTTAAATATTCTTTAATGTACAAATCTCTGGCCCAAGGCATACTGGGCTGCACCATAAAGAGCTGCCTTATCATTCAAAATTACTTTCACAGGAATTTCGGCCATTAATTTTTCAAATCTTCCTTTTGACAAAAAGGATTCCATAAATGGGCCCTGGCGCAATAAGGACAAAATTCTGGGAGCAATCCCTCCCCCCAAAAAAACTCCCCCTTTCGACAAAAACTGCAATGCCAGATTTCCTGCAAGCGCCCCATACAATTCAACAAACATTAGAAGCGTTTTTTCACATACCTCCGACTGCCCCTCCCGTCCTCGGCGAATAATTTCAGAAGCCAGCTCTTCTTTTTGTAGACCTTCTTCCCATCTCTCGGAATCCTTCAACCCTAAATGTTCTTTTAAAAATTCAAAAATATAAACCAGGCCCTGGCCAGATACAACCCGCTCAATACCTATCCTGGGGAATTTCTTTTGCAGAAAAAACAATAATTCCGCTTCATGTTTTTTTCTGGGAGAAAAATCTGCGTGCCCGCCCTCAGAATCCACAACATAGTATTTTCTATTTTCTGTTGGAATCAGAAATGCTTGCCCCAATCCCGTACCCGCGGCAACGACTGATATCCTACCCTCTTTGGATGGCAAACCTGCTTGCAATATCGCAATATCTTCATCTTTAAGGAAAGGAACCGCGCATGCCATTGCTACTAAATCATTTATCAAAAATACTTTATTAAAATGTTTCTTCAAGCTAGCTGCGTCAATCCTCCAATCCAGATTGGTCAGATCACAATTGCCATTTACAACAGGACCAGCAACCCCCAGACTGGCCACCTCTGGTTTTTTCAAACCATCTTTGAAAAATTCTTCCAGGACAGATTCAAAGTTGGGATAATCTCGGCATCCAAAACGAGCCTCGGAAATTTTTTCTAGCCGGTTTTCTTTTTCATCAAATAGTGCCAAATAGGCTTTAGTACCTCCTATATCTCCGGCAAGTATCATAAGCCTCCCACACTTCGACCCCCTACTTTAGAAATGATCGAATACGATCATCCAGTGAATTTTGATCCTTGGTAAACGACTGTAACGCTGATTGAGTCATCAAATCATCCAAAGCAATCGATTCCGGCCAATTATCCAGACTAGGAATTTTTCCATGATCATATATTTTCTTAAAATCGGCCTCTGAAAAAGCGTGAAATAAATTCATATCGTGTTTTCGACAAAACTCGACCAGCTCCTTACCTTGCATTTCGTCGAGTTCATTTGCTTTCATTAAAGCATCAACAAAAGAAATAAACTCCTCAGGCATTTCCCAAAGACTTGGAAATCGGTTAGCCAATGAATGGCCTGCATCAATGCCCGGCACAATCTCTTCATTCAAATGCGACATCACTTCGTTCGATGATTTTTCAGACTCTTGGAATTCTTTTATAGCCTTGGGTGGAATGGTCAATACATCCAGCCCAGCAAGAAATGCCACTTGTTCTCCACTTCTGACACTCGCGCCGATCAATTTGGATTGCACTTCTTTATATTTTTCCCTGGCCTCTATCAGAGCGTTTTGAGTTGCAAGAGTTACCTTCTCTCCAACTTGATCACCAGAACCTGCCTTGTGATCTATAACCACCTGATTCAACCTACCCAGAAAAACATTAACGAAATCTGGGTTGGACAATCTAGCCGCCAAATAATTTTGCCGGGCAGAAAACCCAAGCGTAAAATTTATTGGAATTTTTTCCTGGGTTAATTTTCTAACCGCAAGATAACCTTCCGGGGTCAGAGGTACTTTTACGATAAAGAATTCCGGGCAAACCTTAAAATACCTTCTACCATAATGTAGGGTGCGTTCTATATCTCGCGATACCGCAGGATGCAGCTCTACGCTCACCTTTACCTTAAAGGCCTGTACCAATCGCAAAGCAATTTTACAATTTATGACAAACCCTACTTCGAGGATTAGCTCTTCTTCAGAAAGATCGAGTCCCTCCCCACGGATCTTTCGGATGGTATCTTCAATAACCTGATCCATGACTCCACTCTGAACTACCTGGTTGGCAAGTGTGTTATTGGTGGTCAAAGCCGTCATTTCCTGCTTCCAAATATCCTGAGCTTTTTCCAATTCGCCGGTATCCACCCAAACTTCACTGCCCAGAGATTTTAATCTGGCTAGCAGGGGATCTGAATCTACCTGTGGGGCACTGCCTTCTATCTTTTCATAAGCCAAAGCATGTAATACTTCGTCCAGCCTTTGACCAACGGTTTCCATGATTAAATCCTTTCTAGTATCCGGGTTTATTCAAAAGCTTAAACATATTCTTCTTATAAAATTCAACGCCTGGCTGGTCAAATGGATTTACTCCATTTAAATAACCTGTCATGGCAACAGCTCTCTCAAAAAAATAAAACAACTGGCCCAATGATTCAGGCGAACGGTCTTTGATGGTAATAGAAAGATTAGGCACCCCTCCTTCTATATGAGCCAGAGCAGTACCCTCATAGGCCTTGTTATTCACATGATCCAAGGTTTTTCCGGCGAGGTAGTTTAAACCGTCCGCATCATTTTGGGAAGCGGGTATTTTCAATTGACGATTGGAATTTTCGAGAAGTAGAAAGGTTTCAAAAATTGTACGTCTTCCCTCCTGAATCCATTGACCCAAAGAATGCAGATCCGTGGTAAATTCTACCGATGCGGGGAATATTCCTTTTTGGTCCTTGCCCTCACTTTCTCCTGTTAATTGCTTCCACCATTCAGCGAAGTGATGTAAAGCCGGCTGAAAAGACGCTAAAATTTCAGTGCTAAAACCCTTCTGATAGAGTAAATGGCGAATCCCAGCATAATGATAGGCATCATTTTCCATAGCTGAAGGCCGGGAATACAATTCTTCTCCAATGCAGGCCCCTGCAAGCAGCTTTCTAATATCGATCCCGGCAACCGCCATAGGCAAAAGACCAACAGGTGACAGAACCGAAAACCTGCCTCCCACATCATCCGGTATCACGAATTTTCGATAACCTTGCTCTGCTGCAAGGGTGTTCAAAGCCCCTTTACTCGAATCTGTGGTGACTACTATCCTGTCTTTAGCCCTATCAACTCCATATTTTTTCTCGATCAATTCTTTAAAAACACGAAAAGCGATGGCAGGTTCCGTTGTTGTTCCAGATTTCGAAATAACGTTCAAACAAACATCACGCCCTTCAATCAGGTCCAGCAGGTCTGAATGATAATCAGAACTGATATTTTGACCCGCAAAATAAATCTCAGGGCTCCCTGCTTTACCCAGCTGGTTTGGGAATGAGGATTTTAAAAAAGTCAGTCCTGCCTGCGAACCTATATAGGAACCACCTATCCCAATTACTATCAATACCTCGCATTGATCGCGAAGCGACTTGGCTACCTCCTCAATTTCTCCTTGAATGGATTCTGTTATTCCCGGTTTTTTCCAGCCAAGGAAGTCAGACCCGGCAGCCTGGCCTTTTTCCAGGTTTTCGTGACAAGATTGGATATCTGGAAGTATCTTTTTAAGGTCTTCTTCGGATATAAACTTATTTAGATTTTTAAAATTGAGTGTCAGGTGAGACATAAGTAACCGGAAGGAATATGGAGATTATTTCTTTAGTTTATTAAACTTTGAACCTTCAAGGGTAAGATTATACATTAGGCCTTTTTGACCAAAAATAAAGGCGATTATCGGATCTTTTGTATTTATTGTATCTAATGAATCCCCCATTCCTAGCTCAATCAAAGCAACCGAGCCATCGACTCCGGCTTTCCAGCCCTCGCTATTTCGGAACGCTTTTAGAGCACTCTCATTCATAAATAACATGACAATGCTTTTGGATTGGGCCCCCAACTGAAAACCAACTGAGGCGGCCATGGTGTTGTAATAATCAGCCGTTTTACCCCCTATTCTCAACGCACCTTCACCATATTCTGCTCCCAGACCGATTCCGGCTTTGATTACCGATGGAAATACCAGAACAGCCTTTGCTTTTTTTGAAAAACTTTGACTCCCCGGAACCTCTTTATAAAATTTTTCTAATGCAACATCGACACTGACATCTATTTCCTTTGCTGTGTCAGCGTATGAGTTTTGTACCATTAAAATTGGGACAATTCCTAATAAGAACAATTTCAATATCTGTTTTTTCAAATTAATATGAGGCAAAGCTGACTCCTTTTGAAATACGCAAATAGAAACCCAAATATACTCTTTCTGAGGACAAAATTGAGTATTTTTTCTCCTTTAAAGGAGTTTTGTGCTAATTCCTCCCAATATCAAACCTTTAACCTAAAAAACTTCTTTACAAATTAACACTATCTGTTAATATAAATTAATCCAGTGATACAAACCAATCGGGGACAATAACTAAGGAGAAATCATATGTTATTCGAAACCAAGGTATTAGACGGATTTGGAAATTTAAAAAGAGTAATCTCAGGTGAAGAATTGAAACGAAGACATTGGAAAAACTTTAGAATCTCCGAGGAGAATGGTAGCTTTTTTTCTAAAAAGCTTCGTAAGGGAAAATTAAGGACTGACTCTAAAAACATATCAGACCTCGCTGGCCTAGGAGATGAAACATATTAGCAAAATTTTTTAAATATCATTTAAATAGAACCTTTTTTAAAGACTAAAGAATTTTGGTCACCGTTTGTATCAACCTCAATCACATCTCCTTCATTAAAATCTTCTTGAAGGATTTTTAGGGAAAGCGGATCCTGAACATACTTCTGTATTGCCCTTTTCAAAGGTCGGGCTCCAAAAACAGGATCATAACCTTTCTCTGCAAGCATACCTTTAACTTTATCACTAAGCTCAAGAGACAAACTCCTCTCCGAAAGACGCTTTCTCAAGTCTTTTAGTTGAACCTCGACAATATCCTGAATTTGACTTCGGGTCAGGTTTTTGAAGAGAACAATATCATCTATACGATTTAAAAATTCAGGTCTAAAATAATTTCGCAATTCCTGCCTTACTGCATCTTGAATTTTTTCGTACTCTCTTTCCCAAACCTCTTTGGCTTCACCTGCAGTTTCTTTTGCCAGGGCTTCTATCCCAGACTGTTCAATAAATTTGCTGCCCAAATTGGAAGTCATAAGAATAACCGTATTTTTAAAATCCACGGTCTTGCCTTGACCATCTGTCAAGCGCCCTTCATCCAAAATTTGCAGAAATAAATTAAAAACATCCGGATGCGCTTTCTCAATTTCATCCAACAACACTACGGTATAGGGCCGTCGTCGAACATGTTCCGTTAAAAACCCTCCTTCTTCATGTCCAACATAACCTGGAGGAGCCCCGATAAGACGAGCAACAGAATGCTTTTCCATAAATTCAGACATATCCACCCGAACCATGGCTTGTTCATCTTGAAACAAAAACTCAGCCAGAGACCGGGCCAGTTGCGTCTTACCCACTCCTGTAGGACCCAAAAACATAAAACTACCAATGGGTCTGGCAGGATCTTGAAGTCCAGCCCGTGCCCGTCGAATAGAATTGGAAACCAACCTCACCGCATCGTCCTGCCCAATGACTTGCCGGTGCAAAACATCTTCCATTTCAAGAAGCCTTTGTTTTTCCGACTGCATCATTTTTTCAACTGGGATGCCCGTCCAACGGGACACAATTTCCGATATATCCTCCTCTCCCACTTCTTCATTCAACAGTTTTTCTTCATCTTCGGCTTTATCAAAAGTCTCTTCCAGTCCTTGCAGCTCTCGGATTAATCTAGGTAGAGTGCCGTACTTTAATTCTGCGGCCTCTTCGAGCCGCCCTTCCCTTTCAGCATTTTCATTTTCTTCTGTAGCCTTTTGGATTTTTTCCTTCAAAGCCCGTTTCTCTCCAATTACCTTTTTCTCGCGCTTCCATTGCTCTTTTAAAAAAGAACATTTTTCATTAACTTCTAGAATCTCTTTTTCCAAAGTTTCCAACCTATTTTCTGATTCTTTGTCCTTTTCTTTTTTTAATGCCTGACGTTCAATTTCCAACTGTGTAATTTTTCTTTGGTACACGTCGATTTCTGCAGGCATGGAATCAATTTGCATCTTAAGACACGAAGCAGCCTCGTCAATGAGGTCGATCGCCTTGTCCGGAAGAAATCGATCTGTTATATAGCGTTTGGAAAGTTTAGCCGCTGCAAGAATAGCAGCATCCTGAATACGCACCCCATGGTGCACTTCATATTTGCCTTTCAGCCCCCGCAAAATGGAAATTGTATCTTCAACACTTGGCTCTCCAACTGGAACCGGCTGAAATCGGCGTTCCAGTGCAGCATCTTTTTCAATGTACTTGCGATATTCATTCAAGGTGGTAGCCCCGACACAATGCAACTCTCCCCTTGCCAAAGCAGGCTTCAACATATTGGAGGCATCCATCGAACCCTCAGCCGCGCCTGCTCCCACCAATGTATGCAACTCATCTATAAATAGGACGATTTCACCGGCAGCAACACTGATTTCCTTTAGAACAGATTTCAATCTATCTTCAAATTCGCCACGATATTTGGCACCCGCCACCAGCTGAGCCAAATCCAAAGTTAAAATACGTTTGTTTACTAATCCTTCAGGCACATCTTTGTGGCAAACCCGCTGCGCCAGCCCTTCAATAATCGCTGTTTTACCAACTCCAGGCTCACCAATAAGAACAGGATTATTCTTTGTGCGTCGGGACAAAACTTGTATCACTCTACGAATTTCCCCATCTCTACCAATAACAGGATCAAGCTTTCCTGCACGTGCGGCTTTTGTCAGGTCCACACAATATTTATCCAATACCTGAAACTTGCTCTCCGGGTCTTGATCCGTAACCCTCTGACTTCCTCGAAGTGATTGCAACCCTTTTAGTAAGGCGTCATGTGTCAGCCCAAAAGATTTAAAAACACCCTTTGTCTTTTTATATTTGGATAAGGCGAGGAGAAAATGTTCTGCACTTAAAAACTCATCCTGCATATTCCGGGCTTCCTCTTCAGCTTTCACACCAACTTCACTAAGAGTTTCTGAAATGAAAACTTTCCCAGCCCCCGAAACGCGCGGGTATTTTTTCACAGCATCTTGTAATCCAGCCATAAAAGAATTGGGATCAATCCCCACTTTCTTTAGCAAAGCAAGGGCAATCCCATCACTATCCTGAATAAGGGAGATCAACAAATGCTCACATTCTAACGCCTGATGACCTTCCTGGGCGCATAGGCTTTGGGCATTTGAAAAAGCCTCCTGTAATTTTATAGTCATTTGTTCAAAACGCATAACACCACCTCACTAAATTTTTTTTACCTTCTTATATCTAGATAAAATCGAAAACTTTAGTTGTCAAGGCGAAGAAACAAAGGAAGGAGTTAAAAAAATATAAAGAAATTATTTCATCTTCAGGATATCTTGAATAAAAAGATTAGTGGCACGTACAACATGCGGTTTGGAAAGATGCGATTTCATATCCATTGGCAAACGCAGGGTGAATTTAGAACCTGCTCCCAATTCACTTTCAGCCAGGATATTGCCCCCCATGATCAGACTCAAACGGTGACAGATAGCCAGCATCAAAGCCTCGCCACCGAATCCACTGGATAAGTTTTCATCTGCCTGAGTGTAACCTTTAAAAAGATTTTCGAGAATTTTCGGATTGATTCCAGCCCCTGTATCTTTAATCTCAAATGAAATCCAGCCAATGTCCTCCACCATCTCTTGTCTCACACGCAATGAAACTTTTCCGTTTTGAGTGGTGTTGCAAGCGTTCGCCACAAGGTTAAACAATGTACGGAGTATCCTTTCCCGATCACCATTAATTTCTCCGGCATCAACATCAATTGTGAATTCGTTTCCCGCTTGATTCATGTCTTCCTGAATTTTTTGAGAAAGATCATGTACCAAGTCCTCCACTAAAAACTTTTGGTGTTGCAATTCAGAACGTCCTGATTCAATTTTCGACAGGTCAATAATTTCCTCAACCCATTTAATTAAACTACAACTTGAGGCACGAATTTTTTCAATATCAGGAAGAAAGTCTTCCAGACCTCCATCTTGCATTTCTTCCTGCAACATTTCGCTGTAACCAATAATATGATTGAGAGGAGTTCTCAACTCGTGGCTGAGATTGGCGAGAAATACCGATTTACTGAGGCTGGAGGTTTCCGCCTCACGTTTATCGAGAGCCAGTTTCTTATTGCTCTCTTCGAGCTCTCCGGTTCTTATTTCTATCTGCGATTTAAGGGATTTTTTTTGCAACGCGATTTTTTCATCGCGTTTTTGAATTTCTGACAGGAGGGTATTTACCAATTTTACTAATGCATCTGCTTTATCATGACCTGTTAATTCGATATTGGACGCGAAACTTTCCTCATCCAGAATTCGTTCCAGACTTTTCCTTATAAACTCTAACTCTGGTAATGAATCTTTATTCACCCAATCCCTTTTCAGCCAGCCATCTTTCCGCTTCCAAGGCAGCAGCACAGCCGGTGCCGGCAGCGGTGATAGCCTGACGATATTTATGATCGTGCACATCCCCCGCAGCGAAAACCCCTTCTACGCTGGATTCCTGAGTTCCCGGCTTGATTTTTATATAACCCGCATCATCAAGATCCAGTTGACCGTTAAAGATACTGGTGTTTGGAGTATGACCGATGGCATAAAAAATTCCAGCCACATCTATTTCACGACCTTCATTCGTTTTAATATTTTTAATACTAGCACCGGTTACATATTCTTCCCCCACGGCATCTTCTAAAACCGAGTCCCAAAGGATTTCTAGTTTCGGGTTTTTCAAAGCGCGTTCCTGCATGATTTTTGAAGCACGCAACACATCTCTACGGTGCACCATATAAACCACCGATCCAAACTTTGTGAGGTAGCTGGCTTCTTCCACTGCCGTATCGCCACCGCCGATCACCATCAACGGTTGATTACGAAACATGGGAAGCGCCCCGTCACACACGGCGCATGCAGACATGCCGTTGTTCCACATTTTTTCTTCATTGGGCACACCCATCCGTTTGGCAGTTGCACCTGTTGAGATAATCACAGAATGTGCTTTAATTTCCCTGTTCTCGCTTTTAATGGTGAAGGGAGATTTACTCAAGTCCGTTTCGATGACATCTTCCTGAACCATTTCGGTGCCAAAGCGTTCCGACTGTTTACGAAACAATTGCATCAATTCCGGACCTTCAACTCCTTCTGGAAACCCGGGATAATTTTCAACATCAGTCGTTGTTGTCAACTGACCTCCTGCAGATCCGCCCAACATATAACCCTCAAACATAAAGGGCTTCAAGTTTGCCCTAGCTGCATAGATAGCCGCCGTATGCCCTGCCGGACCCGATCCGACAATAACAACGTTCTTCACATCACTCATAACTAACCTTTCTATTAATTCGGCTTGACACAACGAAATCCGACACCGCTGTATCTTAAATCGGGATCTTTAGCAACCCGATCTGAAGTTCTTAAAAAATGGCCCAAGGAATCCCACGACCCACCCCGCACCACCTTATTTTTACCGTTTTTTGGCCCAAGAGGATTTTTTAGAATCTCTGCATCCCCATAGGGACCGTACCAATCCATGGTCCATTCATAAACATTTCCCATCATATCGTAAAGACCACGGGAGCTTGCTTCAAAGCTTCCCGCGGGAACGGGAGACCCCACTCCGTAAGGTTGATTCCAATGCGCTCCGCCGGGCTTTGCAACTTTTGCGGCATATTCCCATTCAGCTTCGGTGGGCAATCTTCCACCCCGCCATTTGCAGTAAGTTGTCGCTTCCTTCCAGGTTGTAAACACTACCGGCTGAGTTTTCTTATTAAAATCTCCAGGCCGGTCTTCATGCAACACTTCCGGTTCGCAAACTCCTGCTAAAAAGCATTCACGATATTTTGCATTGGTCACCTCATATTTGTCGATCCAGAAGGAATCAACTTGTACTTTGTGAGGAGACTCATCGTTACACCAGTCTATGTTATTTTGTTCCTCGTTACAGTAGAGGCTCCCCATTTCGAAAACCCCACCCTGGATTAAAACTTGTTCACTGGCATAAATCGGAGAAGAAAATATAAATCCCAAAAGGACAATTAAAATTAGCTCCAGAAAATTTATTTTACTCATACCTCGATTTTTTCCCGGATGGCGTTTCTAACATCTTCGTAATTTGCCGGTAGCTCCACAGCTTCAAATGTATAATCTGACTGAATGCCTGGAATCTTATCTGTATGGCATTTAAACAAAAAGTCAGTAAATTTCAATCCGTTTGCAGTGGAAATAACAACCACCTTATCCTTCTTTTTAATCTCACCCCGGCTCACCAGTTTTTCCAGAACCGCTAGCGCAACCCCGGTATGCGGACAACACAGCAACCCAGTTCGATTTGCCTTACTGGCAGCATTTGCAAGTTCAACTTCCGTCGCTTCCTCAACAATTCCATCAAAAGCCTTCAAAGTTCGGATAGCTTTCTTGACACTAACGGGGTCACCAATTTGAATAGCACTGGCAAGAGTTTTTTGGGCTTGCACAGGTTCGAAAGTTTTAAAATCCTGCTTAAAACTTCTGAATAAGGGGTTCGCACGTTCTGCTTGGGCACAAACCAAACGCGGCAACTTATCGATCAACCCCAAGTCATAAAACATTTGAAAACCTTTACCGATTGCGCTCACGTTTCCAAGATTCCCTCCAGGCACAATCACGAAGTCCGGAACCTCCCAATTGAACTGCTGCACCAATTCAAAGCTTATGGTTTTTTGTCCTTCGATCCTGAGAGAGTTCATGGAATTGGCCAAATAAATATCATCGTTCTGACAAACCTCTCGGACCAGCTTCATACAGCCATCAAAGTCAGTATCCAGAGAAAGGGTCAATACCCCATGGGTAATGGGTTGGATCAATTGTGTTAATGAAACTTTATCTTTAGGAAGAAATACAATTGCAGGAATTCCTGCTACAGCACAGTACGCAGCTAGAGAAGCAGAGGTATCTCCTGTGGAAGCGCAAGCCACAGCTTTAATATTTTTTCCCTGCGAAATCATCTGTTTGACCATAGAAACCAGAATGGTCATCCCCAGATCTTTAAATGAACCTGTATGAGCCATGCCACATTGTTTGACCCATAAATCCTCAAGCCCCAGTTGCTGTCCTAACCGGTCTGCCCAGAAAAGATTGGTGCCGCCTTCGTAGGTAGAGACAATATTCTCATTGTCGACATTAGGGCATGCTAGTTCCTTTTTCCCCCAAACAGAACTACCATAGGGCCATTCATTTTCACGATAACGGTCTTCAAATAAATCTTTCCATTCTTGGGCAGATCTTTTCTTCAACTGATCCATATCGTGTACGACTTCCAGCAATTCGTCACAATCGCGGCATCGATAAACAATATCCGTCAGTTCATAACGGCTACCGCATTCTGGATTGATGCATTGAAACCAGGCTTTAAATTCCATTTTTATCTTTCCACACGAATGAGGTTGGATTTTCCGCAGACCACATCAAGTTGTTCTATTTCTTTCAAGGCATTCTGAATATTTCCTTCACTGGATCGATGGCACATCATAACAAGTGAAACAGCATTCCCTTCTTCGCCTCGGCCTTTTTGTATCATCGACTCTATACTGATACTGTGATCTCCAAGAATTCCTGAAATTTTTGAAAGCACCCCAGGTTTATCCAAAACATTGAAACGCAAAAAATATTCCGATTCAATAGTACTCAGGTCTTTTAGTGGAATGGGTTTGATCTCTGAATTTTGAAATGAGGAGGCAGGCACTCTACCACTTGCATTGGAGACTATATTACGAGCGATTTCTATGACATCCCCTACCACGGCACTTCCAGTGGGTAATGCACCCGCTCCGTGTCCAGCCAGAATATTTTCCTCCATCATGTCGTCACAGACACGAATAGCATTTAAAACTCCATTCACATTTGCCATCGGATGACCACTAGGAATCATAGCTGGGTGAACGCGAATATCAATGGCTTTTCCATCATACTTGGATATGGCGAGAAGTTTGATTCGAAAACCAAACTCCCTGGCACATTCAATGTCATCAGAGGTAATATTGGTTATGCCCGAAACTTTGATGTCATCAAAGTTTACAGGAGTGCCATAGGCAATACGCGTCAATACAGCAATCTTATGGGCAGAGTCGATACCTTCAATGTCAAATGTTGGGTCGGCTTCTGCAAATCCTTTTTCCTGAGCTTCTTTCAAGGCAACATCAAAATCACAGTTTTCATCAGACATTTTACTTAGAATATAATTTGCAGTGCCATTTACAATTCCTTCTATAGTATGAATTCGATTAGCCACAAACGCTTCACGAATCGATCTTATTATGGGAATCGCTCCACCAATGGATGCTTCAAAGCCAATAGAGAGTCCTTTTTCTTCGACTGTCTCAAAAAGTTCATCGCCATGCTTTGCCAGCAACGCTTTATTCGCCGTCACCACATGTTTTCCATTCTGCAAAGCTTTCAGCAAGAATTTTCTTGCAGGTTCATATCCACCGATCAACTCAATTACAATATCAATTTCCGGATTTTCAAGAATATCATCAACCGATGTGGTCAACACCCCTTCATCAATAGCAACGCCTCTATCAGAGGTTATATCTAAATCAGCAATTTTTACAAGGCAAACAGCGGCCCCTAATCTTTTTTGGATTACTTCCTGGTTTTCAGTAAGAATCTTTGCAACACCGGCACCTATGGTGCCAAATCCTATCAACCCTACATTTATCTTTTTCATTTCCTATCCATTTTTAAAAACAACTCGGCCGTTCGAAGTGAAATTAAAAAACTTCCCTAATTCCTCTTACAGCCTGTCTAATTCGATGTTCATTTTCTACCAGCGAGAAGCGAACAAAGTGGTCTCCCCCCTCACCAAAGCCAATTCCCGGTGCTACCGCCACCTTGGCTTTTTCCAATAACATTTTAGAAAATTCGAGTGACCCCATTTTTTTAAACTGATCGGGGATTTCTGCCCAAACCATCATCGTTGCTTTCGGGGGAGTCACCTTCCATCCCATTCTATTTAGCGATTCGCACAGCACATTTCGTCGACTGCAATATGTTTCGTTTATTTCTTCGACACAATCCCGCGGTCCATTCAACGCAACCGTCGCGGCAATTTGAATGGGTTGGAACATACCATAGTCCTGATAACTTTTTATTCGCGCCAGGGCATTAATTATTTCACTATTCCCAACTGCAAAGCCCACGCGCCAACCCGGCATATTATAACTTTTTGACAAAGTAAAAAACTCAATTCCTACCTCTTTTGCGCCGGAAACTTGCAAAAAACTGGGTGCTTTGTAGCCATCGAAACAGATATCCCCATACGCAAAATCATGGATAACGATCAAATCATGTTCCTTGGCAAACTCCACCACTTTTTCAAAAAATTCGATATCAACCACTTGTGTGGTGGGGTTGTGTGGGAAATTGATGACCATTGCTTTGGGTCGAGGCCAATTCCGTTTGAAAGCATCCAGCAATCCTTCAAAAAAATCTGAATCCGGCCCTAGAGGAACATGGATGACATCCCCATTTGCCAATATAAAGGCATATGTATGAATAGGGTAAGTTGGGGTCGGAACCAACACAGAATCTCCAGGTGTTGTGATAGCTAACGCAAGATGGGCAATGCCTTCTTTTGAACCAATGGTTGCAATTGCTTCTGAATTTGGATCCAGATCGACATCATAATTTCGTTTATACCAATCGCATATAGCAAGTCGTAGCTTATAAATTCCCTTAGAGAGCGAATAACGATGATTGGCCTCTTTTTGAGCCGATTCAATCAGTTTTTCGACAATATGATTGGGCGTGGGCATATCAGGATTTCCCAAGCCGAAGTCGATGATATCATCACCTCTTCTACGCGCTTCGTATTTGAGATCGTTGACAATCCCAAGCACATAGGGGGGAAGACGTTTTATGCGTGAAAATTCTCTCATTAAAAAATAGGTCTAAATTTTTTGCATCTATTAAGGATAGGCCAAACCGAAAGGATATGACTCAGGCTTGTGCGGAGGCAACCTTCTAAATTCTTACGAGATCTGACAACTTCAAACGTAAGATATCACAATTTAAAAATCCCGGCAAATCCAAACCTCGTTACAAAATAATGGCTTTCGCAGTTTCTTTTTGCTTGATTCAAGCCTTTTGCAAGGAGTAGTATTTCCCAGTGAGGCGTCTGGCTAATTTCGGTTGGGTGCCATGATTTCTTTCCAGATTAAACCAGGAAAACAGGATCAGTAAAAAAGCCAAAGCAATCCTTTGACGAGGCGAGTTGACTCCACCCCCCCTGATCCTCTGGCCGAAACATTTCATCTACCTCCGAATTTGGATTCATTAAATACATGGAACTGATACAAATAATAATTTTGGGAATAATTCAGGGTTTAACAGAGTTTTTACCCGTTTCCAGTTCCGGACACCTCATTCTCACGCCTTTGGTTCTCAATTTTAGCGACCAAGGATTGGCTCTCGATGCAATCCTGCACCTGGGAACCCTGATGGCTATATTGATCTTTTTTAAAAAAGACCTTTTAGAAATATTTATAGGTGCTTTTGATAAAAGACGGGATACCCATAAATTAGCCTGGTGTATTGTTGCGGCTTCCCTACCTGCAGGATTGATTGGTTTTTTTTTCGCGGATTGGATTGAATCCAGTATGCGTAGCCCGACCTTTGTTGCCGTAAACCTTTTGATATGGTCCCTGGTTTTTTACCTAGCAGACCGTTCTGCTAAACCCGGAAGCAATTCAAAATCGGAATTAAAAGAGTTAAATTTCTCAAAAATCTTTTTTATTGGCTGCGCGCAAGCCATAGCCCTATTACCAGGAACATCCCGATCCGGGATAACCATTGCTGCAGGACTTTTCAGCAATCTCAATCATACTGCTGCAACCCGGTTTTCGTTTCTCCTTGGGGCGCCTATCATTTTCGCCGCAGGCATGCACAAGCTCATCTCGTTCATTTCCGAACCTGCCCCCATTACGGACTACACGCATCTGCATTTGATTATTGGACTGGGAACCAGTTTTTTGGTGGGCCTGTTAGCAATCAAGTTGCTTTTAAAAGTGGTAGAAAAAGTGGGGTTGCTACCCTTCATTGTGTATAGAGTCCTACTGGCAGCAGCAATCCTTTTTCACTATCACGGCTAAAAAAGACAAAAAAAAGCCGCCCTGATAAGAATCAGGACGGCTTTTACGAAAACTTTTTAAATCTTAGCCACAAGATACCGTTACTGGAACCGTACCTGTGTTGTGAATGCGAACTTCTCCACTGATGTCGCCAATGGAATCGCCACGGCTGAAATTATTCTGACTTTTAAAAGTTATAGACTTATGGCCCATGGAATGCTTGCTCGGCATTTTTACCGACTTATTACCTGCCGCTCCACCACCATTGCCGGGAAAACCCTGATGATCGTTCACACCTAATGTAAAAGGAACGGTCGTGAAATTGGATGATTTCCAGAGATAACCATTGGCATTGCCACGGTCTTCAGCATCACCGTTACTAGCAGCGGTAACTGTGATAGAACCTGCATTGTTACATTTTGCCATTCCACCCGGAGCCACGTTTCCTGCAAAAGCAGAAGCTGCGAGGCAAAATGAAGCAATGGTAACGAGTAAAACAATAGCGAGTTTTTTCATCGTAAATCCTCCCTTACCCTAGTTAACAAAAGTTCACCTACAAATATATTTATTAAGGCAAAAACTTTACCTTCTCCCTTTAGTGAACATTCAAAGAACTACCTGCTCTTACCTCCCAGCGACTGAAGGCATTTCTACTAAAATCAAAACCAATTAAACTAGGATTTATCCTATACTCAATATAGGCCCTAGACTGTATGTTCGCAAAGTATACTTATGAATCAAGACATGTCAACGTTTATTTGGGGATGCAACTTAAAAACCTTTAAATATATATACTTATAAGGTTTTTTAATGGATAAAAACTTAGTTAAAAAACAGGCGAAAAGCGCATTGTCCTAGGCGATTTTTAAGGGTTTGTCCTATATACTAAAGAAGATTTTTACCGAACTGAAAAACATACAAACCTCAGCTCCTCGTATCAATATTCAATACTCTGATCTTCTAGCTGCGCCCCCTCTTCTACATGTATGGCTTTACCAATCCCATTTAATTTTACTTTACCCTTTAAGGAAGTGGCACCTTTAAAGCAAACCTTGCCCGACACCTCGAGCGACTCCAATTCCAACAAATCAGGTATCGTAGAAAAACATTTTTGAAACTCCTCTACCTTATCAAGTGGATTTCCAAACTTTATTTCGGGGAGATGAGGAATTTTTCGTTCTTCATTTCTAACGAGTCTTCCACCCTCCAAATTGAAAAGGTTTGACTGAACTAAAAGAAGATCCTCGGTTTTCTTTACTGGCATAAATCTATCTCGGGAAACACATAGCCCTACCGCACCCTCAAAGCAATCCAGCGCAGAGCCAATAGCTGTTTCCAGTTGCACAACAGGTTTTCCCTGAATATTTTTTTGGTTAACAATCACATTTAAATTTAACGGTCCTTCTTTTAATCGTTCTTCAAGCGCAACTAGATTTATCCAAATATTGTTGGTATTGAAGACCGAAAATTTGTCTTGGCTACAAAACTCATCTATGTGCTCTTCGGGCACTTGAGCAATCTCGAGTAATTTCAGCTTTCCATTTTGTTCGTACAAAGTTCCTCCCTTTACATCCGCCGGAGTTTTTGGAGTCACTTCGATTAAAAATGGAATTTCCTTCTCAATCATATGATTGAGAATTTTGGAATCTGCAACGGCACCTAGATTGTCTGCATTTGACATGAACAGGATATCTTTTCCATCTTCAATCAATTGCCTGAGTATCCCTTGTTGTTCAATACAATTATAAAAATCGCCATGACCGGGAGGATACCAAGCCTGATCTCCCCACTCTTCAGGACCCATGGGTAACAATGATTCGGCATTCAATCGGGGAAACATATTTTGCTTGAAGGCAGTTATGGGCAAATCGCTGTTTTCAACAAACTCACTGATTTCTTTGTCTGTGTAAAAACTGTTCATCAATAACAAGGGGGTTTTACTATCCCACTTTGCATTTAATTCGCGGATCTGTTCGACAATCAAGTCCAGAAAGGTTTTTTCTCCTTTCACTTTTATAAGTGATTTAGGGCCGGCACAACCCATGCTTGTCCCCAACCCTCCGTTCAGTTTGCCTATAACGAGCCTTGAATAGTTTTCGGAGGAGTTTTCAGGATCAATCAAAGAGTAATAGTCTGCCTGCATAGAGTCATTTGGAGAATGGATCGATGACCAGTCCAAAACTTTTCCTAATTTTTTTTGCACTTGACTCAACATCCGTTCAAATTCTTCTCGCTGTGGACTGGGCAGCAAATTATTTAATATGTTTTTCATTTCATTTTTAAATTGCAATAGGCTGAATTCCTAATTAAAACTATTATGACAAATTCAATCTATGTGGATTATCTGAAACAGCGTTTAAAAGAAACTTGAGCATGTTGGTTTTTAAAAAAAATATTTACGAAATCTCGGAATCTTCACACCCTGAAAACATAGATGATCAGGACTTGGATCCTTATAATTTTATTTTCCACTCCCTTATGACCGATCGAGAAATATTTTTTGGCCTCAACCAATTACCCGAAAGCGAGGGACTGGAAAGAGCCAAAACATTATTCCCTCATGCCTCCCTTTTCGGAAGCATTTCTCTACTCAACAACTTTTCCCGACGCCTGTTTGAAGGCCTGATAGACAGGAGCGTTTGGCACACCCTGAATGCCTACCATCTAACCTATCTATTCGACAGTTTGCACGGAACTTATGAGGATTATAGCTATTCTGAGCCTCAGCAGCGGATGGGGATATTCCCAGAGCTAAAAGGTAAGGCCATAGATTTTGACCGTTTTCTTGAAAATTATTTTTTTGGTACTGCATTTTTAATGGATGCAGAAAGGTTCAACAATATGGCCCCCGAAGAAAAAAAGAGTTTAAAGTTAACTGACCCCTGTTTATTCGGCGTCGTAAATCAATTGATCCCAACGGAAGAAGAATCAAGCCTACAAACAACAACTGTAACGCCCTACATTGAGATATAAAAAACTGTAACCCCTTACTTTTCGAGTTCCTCTTCCAAGCGTTTTATCAATAAGGGAGAGTCAGGCTCAATTTCACTCGAATATCTCGCCACAGGAAAACCTTTTCTATCGATTAAGAATTTATGGAAATTCCACCTCACATCATTGGATTTCGGGGTCACATCGCCTCGAATTTTTAGAAGCAATCCCGTAACACATCGCATTATAAAAGTTTTCATTCCTGCCTTTCCAACTGGAGACAAATCACCTTCCTGGAGGTATCGATAGAGCGGTGATTGTTTCGGACCAAGCACTTTGACCTTGCTAAACAAATTAAAAGAAACACCAAAATTTTTCACACAAAATTTCTTAATTTCTTTGTCTTCAGCTGGTTCTTGTCGGCCAAAGTCATTACTGGGAAACGCCAGAACACGGAAACCTCGATCTTTATATTTTTCGTAAATCTTTTGCAGGGCCGAATATTGAGGAGTAAAACCACATTGGGAGGCCACATTCACGATAAGCAGCACTTTTCCATCAAATCGTGAGAGAGCTTGCTCTTCACCAAAAATGGTTTTAACATTGATATTATATAGGGATTGTTTCAACAAAAACCTTCCTGATTAATCTTTACAGCGAATTATTGTAACTGTTTTTGCGTGCTTTTTAAATAAATCACTTTTGATTCACCTGATAAAAGAGCGAGCATGTTGATTTTCAAGAATAATATTTACGAACCTTATCATTCAAGCAATGCAAACGTTATTTTAACGCCGAATGCGGAATACAATCGTAGATTCAACCCTCGCCATTTAATTCAAGCTGCCTTGAGTGAAGAAAAAGAAGTAATGTCTTTTATTGAACGACAACCACGACCGTTTTGGCGGGAGGACTTGTTACAGTTCTACCCTCATTCAGGAAAAACCAACTCACTATTCTATATAAATCAAATTTGCCAGATTTTAGAAACGGGCCTGGAAGATTCTTCACGATGGCAGCATATGAATTCCTATCACTTTTCTTTTCTTTATGACGTTCTGGTTCGATTCTCCTTCAATTACAACCACGATACTGATAAAGAAAGAGTCAACAACCTTCCCGAATTGGAAGCCCAGCCAATTTATTTTGAAAATTTTCTCAGCAACTACTTTTTTGATTTGATCTTCAAGACAGAAGAAGACCACTTCAATTCTCTAACCCCTAAGCAGAAACGCGATTTAGGGTATGATTGCCCTTACCTTTTCGGGGTTATCAATGGGCTTATACCAACCCGCGAAGAAATGGCCCTTAACGACTCCCAAGACTTTCCTTATTCTATTTACGTTTGATTCACATCATGAAAAAATGATTTCAAAAGTATTTCCGAGTCCCTTTTATCAAGGAGAATATCGTTGCAGACTGTAGTTACGGCTGAACAGATGCGAGCCATCGATCGATGGGCAATTGAAGAAATGGGAATTCCCGGAATTGTCTTAATGGAAAATGCAGGCTCTGCCATCGTTAAACGATTGCTGGAAATCCTCCCTGATCTACCCACAAAAAAGATTATTATTTTCTGCGGTAAAGGAAATAATGGGGGCGATGGTTTTGTAATGGCCCGACACCTTTTTAAACTTGGAGCAAATGTCACCGTTCTACTAGCGGGTGTACTCACAGATCTAAAGGGAGATGCTCTAACAAATGCCCTTTCAGTTAAAAACCTGGAAATCCCCACAAAAGAGTTAAATACTGAAAACATTAATAAGTTTGATCACCCTTTGCGCCATTCAGACATTATTGTGGATGCCCTTTTTGGAACAGGATTATCCAAACCTGCAGCGGGATTTATGGAATCCGTTATTAGCAAAATCAACCAATATGAAAAATTTACCGTTTCCGTTGATATTAATTCAGGCATAGATGCAGACTCTGGAAGGTTAATCGGTCCTCATGTTTTTTCCGACTTAACTTTTGCTCTGGCTTCAATGAAAAACAGCCATTTGATACACCCGGCTGCAGGAGCAATGAAAAAAGTGGAGTTGCTGGACATAGGAATACCTGACCACAAGGAACAAGATATACAAGTCCACCTTTTAGAAGAAAATGATATAAAAAGTTTTTTTCCATCGCGCCGAAAAGACACACATAAAGGCAGTTACGGTCATGTTTTGGTGCTAGCGGGGTCAACTGGCAAGGCAGGAGCTGCTGGGCTAACAGCTCTGGCGGCTTTGAGATCCGGTTGTGGATTATGCACACTGGCATTACCCGAAACCTGTCAAAAAGCCTTCGAACTACATCCTATGGAAGTGATGACAGTACCCTTGCCAGAAACAAAGTCGGGCGCCCTGTCTTTAAAAGCAAAAGACTCTATTTTAAAATTACTCGAAGGGAAATCAGCGGTGGCCATGGGACCGGGGCTGACTACAGATTCTGAGACAATTAGATTAATAGGCGAGATTTTACCATTTATCCAATGCCCTTTGATTCTGGATGCCGATGCGATCAACGCATTGGAAAATCATATGAATTGGCTGAATGCTTTAAACTCCGTGGTTCTTACCCCACACCCCAAAGAGATGTCAAGATTGACTGGATTATCCACTCAGGAAGTACAAGAAAATAGAATTAGCGTGACTACTGAATTCGCGCAAAAACATTCTCTCATTTTGCTTCTCAAAGGAGCTCCCAGCCTGATAGGAACGCCAGATGGAAATGTATTTATAAACCCCACCGGAAACCCTGGAATGGCAACAGGCGGCTCGGGAGATGTATTAACAGGTATCATCGCAGGTTTGGCAGCGCAAAATATTTCAATTAAAAATGCTTCCATTGCCGGAGCTTATATCCATGGCTATTCGGGAGATTTATTTTCCAAGAGTGAAACTCAAACTAGCTTGATTGCTGGCGACCTGCTAAGAAGCCTGCCGGATGCTTTGAAACGGGTTCTACCATGATCAAATCTACCACTCAAAATGCAGATGAAACATTGCAACTTGGGAAAGATCTTGGAACCAAGCTGATTGCAGGGGACTTGGTTTTGCTTTTCGGTGATTTGGGTGCGGGAAAAACCTGCCTGACGCAAGGCATTTGTCTGGGCGCAGGATTAGAAAAAAACGCATATATACGAAGCCCAACTTTCACGCTTATAAATGAATACCAAGGAAAAGTTCCCATCTTCCATATCGATCTTTACCGCCTTGAATCAGAAGCAGAAATAATTAACTTAGGATTAGAAGAGATTATATACAGCCAGGCCATTACAATCATCGAATGGTCGGAAAAATTAAAATCCGATATAAATCCCGGTGAGTTTAAGTTTGGCATCCAGGAACGACTTGAAATTCATATTGACAGCAAAGACGAGACCCTACGCGAATTCACCTTTTCACCCGTACAGTTGAGTCCCCGAGACCCTCCCCTTTTCCCTTTACATTGATTCCCCCCTATGGCATTATCAAATTCATGGTATGCCATTTGCATACATGCGTAATTCTTTAATAATTAACTAGTTAAATGATAAATGCAGTCAGAATTATTTTGCTGATTATCGCTTTGGGTGTGATTAGCCTGGCCGGGTTTTATTTTTATAAAGTTCAGGATAATAAGGTCGAAATGGGTAATATAAAGGTCAAAATAATGGATAAAGGGGTGGATGTAGAAATTGAAAATTTCAAGGTTACTCACGAGGTTAAAGGTAAAAAAGAATGGATTTTAAAAGCGGGACTGGCTCAGGTCAACAATCAGGAAGAAGTAACCAAATTAAAAGATGTTGAAATGATCCTCCCTAAGGAAAATAACCGACCCTACGTGATTACAGCAGAATCAGGCACCTTCCAAAACACATCCAAAGACATTGATCTGGTCGGCCATGTAAAATTGACAGGAGATTCAAAATCTTTAGCTGGAAGATTCCAAGCAAACAAAGACGAGCCTGCTAATACTAGCCTTTCCAAAACAAAAAAATGATCAAAACCAGGATTTACATATTAACGACTGCTTTGATATTCAGTCTACTAATGCCCTCCCTCTTGCTGAGCAAAGAAAAAAAAAACAAGGACCCCGTAGAAATTACTTCTGATCGCATGCGCTCCGAAGATGGAGGGTTAAAAATTATTTTTTCAGGGAATGTTGTGGGCTATTGGGGGGAACTGAAAATAACGTCCGACATTCTCGAAGTCTATAACACCAAAGATAAAAAGGAAACCGAAGAGATCGTGGCCATTGGGAATGTATTTATAACTCGCGGTCTTAAACGGGCAAAGGGTGACAAAGCCATTTATCTGGATAAATTACAAAAAATCATCCTTACCGGGACTCCAAAAGCCACTGCGTGGGAAGACAGTAATATGATCGAAGGCCGCGAGATGATTTTTCTTCTCGACAAGGACCGGTTTGTCGCCAACAACAGGGTGCGCATGAAAATATATCCTAAAGACGAAGATAAAAAAGACGAAAAAAAGAACCCTGAAAAATAGAAATATAATGTCAAACCTCACCGAATCTATGCTGTGGCTGGACTGAAAACTCAGAACCTTGTTAAGGCATATCGGTCCCGGAAGGTAGTTAACAGGGTAAGCTTGGAAATTAAACAAGGCGAAATTGTAGGGTTGCTGGGTCCTAATGGAGCGGGCAAAACCACAACCTTTTATATGGTGGTTGGGCTTACAAGCCCCGATGAAGGACAGGTGTTGTTAAATGATGAAGATGTCACCCATTTCCCCATGCACAAAAGAGCTAAAAAGGGAGTGAGCTATCTACCACAGGAACCCTCAGTATTCCGGAAACTGACTGTTGAAGAGAATATTTTAGCCGTGCTGGAATCGCAAAAACTCTCTACGTTTGATCGCAAAAAAAAGGCTCGTTCTTTACTCCGGGAGATGAACATTCTTCATATCAAAGATTCCATGGCCTATTCCCTTTCTGGTGGTGAGAGAAGACGGGTAGAGATCAGCCGTGCTCTAGCTACCTCTCCGGTATTTATACTGCTAGATGAACCTTTTGCAGGAATTGATCCCATTGCAGTTTCAGATATTCAATCGATTATTTCGCAATTAAAAAAAAGAGGCATTGGCGTGTTGATAACCGATCACAGTGTTCGCGAGACCTTAAGTATCACTGATCGCGCTTATATCATTAACGAAGGTGAAATTATTTCTTCAGGTTCACCTCAGCAGGTTGCCCGGGACGAAAAGGTAAAGCAAATTTACCTCGGCGACCAGTTTTCATTTTAGTCGGAGAAAAAGTTATGGCGATGGAAATGAAAATGAATTTGAACTTGAAGATGAGCCAAAAGCTGGTCATGACGCCCATGCTCCAGCAGGCCATCAAACTTTTGCCATTGGCAAGGCTTGAACTGGCTCAACTGGTTAGGCAGGAAATCATAGATAATCCCGTTTTGGAAGAGCTCCTCGATGATGAAGAAGTAGACTCTCTCGATGAAAAAAAGAGAGATGACAGCGACGAAGACTACGATTCTTTTTCCGAATCTTCTCAAGATTCTCAGGAACAGGAAGTTGACTGGGAAAGTTATTTTCAAAATAATATTGATCAAGGGATGTCTGTCGAAAGCCTTGCAGAAAGACCCTCTATTGAAACCACCTATAAAAAAGAAACTTCATTAACCGACCATTTATTTTGGCAGCTAAATCTCACAATCGATTCTGATTCGGACAAGTTCATTGGTTCCTGTATCATTGGAAATATTCAAAAAGACGGCTACCTCTGCGCCGAGTTATCAGAAATAGCAGAAATCAGCCATTCAGATGAGGCGAATGTCGAGCGTGTTTTAAAGATCATACAAAAATTTGAGCCTTTGGGGGTTGCGGCCCGCTCCCTCCAGGAATGCCTTATGATTCAGGCGCAAGATTTACCAGAAAGAAATCCTTTGGTTGAAAAGTTAATTGAGAATTATCTGGATCGTCTTGAGGATAGATATTTACCAAAAGTTGCAGCTGAACTAAAAACAGACCTTGATGATGTCCTTGATGCCCTTCGCACAATTCGAGAGTTTTGCCCCAAACCCGGTATCGCATTTAATTCAGAGGCAGTTGACTACGTTGCTCCTGACCTTGTCGTAATAAAGACCGATGAAGGATATGATATTTCGTTAAACGATGAAGGAGTTCCCAATATAAAGATCAATGCGTTTTACCAGAACCTGTTAAAGACCACTAAAGAAGGACAAACCAAAGAGTACCTGGAAGATAAATATCGCTCTGCACTATGGTTAATTAAAAGTATTGACCAACGCCGTCAGACCATATACAAAGTCGGAAAAAGTATCGTTAAATTGCAAAAAAGCTTTCTCGATCACGGGCTATCTTATCTACAACCCATGGTCTTGAAGGATGTCGCAAAAGACATAGAGATGCACGAGTCTACCGTAAGTCGAATTACAACAAATAAATATATTGATACCCCCCAAGGAATTTTCGAATTAAAATTCTTCTTTCATAGTGGAATCAAGTCCTATATGGGCAACAATCTCTCTTCCATAAGAGTAAAAAACATGATTAAAGAAGTGGTAGCAGAAGAGGATGCCAGCACCCCTTATACCGATGATCAAATGGTTCAAGTATTAATGCGAAAAAATGCAAAGATCGCCAGACGAACCATTACCAAGTATAGAAAAGAGCTTAATATCCCGCCTGCCAGTAAGAGGAAAAAGTTTTTTTGATAAAACCACCCCGCTTTTATTTTACTCAGAATCATTTCAAGTTTAAAATAGCCTTATATAGCAATTTTAGGAGAAGCCCATGAAACTGACTGTGACAGGAAGAAAAATTGAGATCACCGATGGCATCCGTGATCACCTGAATAATAAAATGGATAAAACCATTTCTGATCGAAGCGAAGCTACAGATGTCCACGTGGCACTTTCTGTAGAAAAACACCGCCATTTCGCTGAAATCACAGTAAAAACAAAAGGGTTTACAGTTCATAGCCATGAAGAGACTAATGATCTCTATGCATCCATGGACAAGGCTTTAGAAAAAGTAGAAAAACAGATTCGGAAACACAAAGAAAAAGCAAAAGACTTGCGAATCAAACAAGGCTCGAATTCCAAAAATCAAAACCAGGATTAATTAGGGTATCCAGAAAATAGAATAAAAAATATGAAAATCGATGAAATACTAAAAAAAGAATCTGTGATTGCCGATTTGGTCGGAAAAAACAAATTGGAAGTCATAAAAGAAATGACCGAATGCCTGAAGAGAAATAATATAATTAGAGACGATCAGTCCATGTTTGAAACTTTAATGGAACGTGAAAAGCTGGGCAGTACCGGTATAGGCGAAAATGTTGCCATCCCGCATGGCAAATCAGATGAATTGGCACAAATTATCACAGTATTTGCAAGATCCTTAAATGGAGTGGACTTTGAATCATTAGACCAAAAACCAGTCCATTTTGTGTGCATGGTCATCGCTCCTGCGCACTCTACAGGCCAGCACTTGAAAGTGCTTGCAAGAATCTCTCGACTATTTAAAAACCAGGGGTTACGCGAAGGAATTCTCAAGTCTGAAAATGCCGACGCAATCTATTCCCTCCTTTTGGAAGAAGATTCCAAATTCATTTGACAACAATAATATGAAAGGCATTGCTGTATCCAAAGGAGTCGCCATCGGAAAAGCATATTTGCTCGACCGTTCAAAATTCTGCATCCTCAAGCAAAAACTTGAAGAGCATGAAGTAGAAAAGGAAATCGAAAGGTTTCGTGAAGCAATCGCAAAAACGAAATTACAAATGGCCGATATAAAAAATCGCGCAGAAAAAATTGCCGATAAGTATGCCGTTATTCTCGATACCTACACCCTGCTTCTTGATGACGACATCCTTGTAAATGACACCATCGACAATATCCGAAAGCAACGCACCAATGCCGAATGGACCCTAAATCAAACTCTGCAAAATTTCCTCAATCTATTTGACAATATCAACGATGATTACTTAAAAGGAAAAAAAGACGATCTCGATCTTCTTGTCCAGGCAATCCTCAGGAACTTGGTGGGCCACTCCCAGGAAACATTATCTGATATCCAGGAACCCGTAATCATCGTCACACATTCATTAAGTCCCTCTGACACCTTGACTATGCCAAGAAATTTCATTAAGGGATTAGCCACAGAGACGGGTGGAAAGACATCCCACGTTGGAATATTTGCGGCAGCTTTAGGAATTCCTGCAGTAACAGGGATAAAAACCCTGACTTCACAAATCAATTCAGGTGAAAACATTGTCATTGATGGAATTGACGGCGAAGTGATAATTCACCCCACCGAAGAAAATACAAAATATTTTCTTAAAAAACAAGAAAACTATCGAAGATATGAAGAACGCCTTCTGGCAAATATTCACCAATCTGCAGAGACTCTCGATGGACACCAGGTTCACCTATTAGCAAATATTGAATCCAATCAGGAAATTAGATCTTTACATAAGTTTGGTGCTGAGGGGGTAGGACTTTATCGAACCGAGTTTCTTTACATGTCTGCAAACCATCTACCCGGCGAAAGAGAACTATACGAAAACTTCAAGGAAGTTGCCCAGGAAATGGCTGACAAACCCGTCATCATCCGCACATTGGATATTGGTATGGATAAACAGCTTGCTGGCATCCAGGCCAATGATGAAGATAATCCCGCTTTGGGATTAAGAGGCATCCGTTTATCCCTGGCAAAGCCCGAGTTATTTTTAAGCCAGCTTAAAGGAATTTTAAGAGCCAGCTTATATGGAAGGGTTAAAGTTCTTTATCCAATGGTTTCGGATGTCGCAGAAATAATTCAAGCAAATGAATTATTAAAAAAGGCAAAGGATCTCTTAAAAGAGGAACAAATTCCATTCGATGAAAATATTAAAATTGGTGTAATGATCGAAACCCCTGCGGCCGCCATTTGCATAGACCATATCTTGGAGGTGGTAGACTTCGTCAGCATTGGAACAAATGACTTGATCCAATATGTTCTCGCCATTGATCGGATCAATGAAAATGTAGCCCATCTTTACCAGCCCTTTCATCCTTCTGTAATAAGATCTTTGAAGCAAATTTTTGTCGCAGCAAGTAAAGTAAACAAAAAGGTTTCAATATGTGGAGAAATGGGTGGAGATCCAATGGCAACCATGCTTTTACTTGGATTGGGAGAACTGGACAACCTCAGCATGGAACCTCATTCCATCCCAAAAGTTAAAAAAATAATTCGATTAATTCGACTGGAAGAAGCTCGCCAAATGGCCGATCATGTGTTAAGTTTGAGTTCTGTGGAAGAAATATCTCGTTTTATTGCCAGAGAAATGAGAACCCGATTTCCAGATGACTTTGATCGAGATCTAAGCTTCCAGGAAAAATTGAAACCTGCCTGATTTAATTCCCCCGATTTCATAGAAAATAAATCTGGTTTAATTATAAAATAAATTAAAAGAAGGAATGCTTTCATGAACCCAGGAAATTTTTTATTCACCTCAGAATCTGTATCTGAAGGTCATCCCGATAAAATGGCGGATCAAATTTCAGATTCTATTCTTGATGCAATTATAGCTCAAGACCGTACCGCTCGCGTGGCTTGTGAGACGATGATTACAACAGGGTTTGTGATTATCGCAGGAGAAATTTCTACAAACTGTTATGTAGAAATGCCAAAAATAATTCGTAACACCATAAAAAATATTGGCTATACCCAGTCCGATATGGGATTCGACTACGAAACATGCGGCATTCAGGTAGCTCTTGATGAACAGTCAAAAGATATTGCTCGAGGAGTCGATGACGATAAGCATGAACAGGGAGCAGGCGATCAGGGAATGATGTTCGGCTATGCCAGTCAGGAAACCCCTGAACTTATGCCTATGCCCGTTATGTATTCCCATAAGCTGGTTAAAAAGCTTGCGGATGTAAGAAAAAAGGGCACCCTTCCCTACCTTCGCCCGGATAGCAAATCACAGGTATCTGTGCGCTATGAAAATAATAAGCCCGTGTGCATTGAAACGGTCGTTATTTCAACTCAACACGACCCCAGTGTCACCACTAAACAAATAAAAGCCGATGTTACCGAAATGGTCATCAATAAAGTCATCCCAAAAAAATTGCAACATAAAAAGATGAAGGTCCATGTCAATCCCACCGGTCGTTTTGTAGTGGGAGGTCCTCATGGAGACTGTGGGTTGACGGGTAGAAAAATTATAGTAGATACTTATGGTGGGTTTTCCCGACATGGAGGTGGAGCATTCTCAGGAAAAGACCCCTCCAAGGTTGACCGATCTGCAGCGTATATGGCCCGCTACATTGCAAAAAATCTTGTAGCAGCCAACGTAGCTGGGCGTTGCGAAGTTCAATTGGCCTATGCGATTGGTGTCGCTGATCCCGTCTCGGTGTGTATCGAAACATTTGGCACTCATAACGTTGATCCCGGAATCCTGGAAAATCTGGTCCGATCCAATTTCGACCTCAAACCTGCAGGAATAGTAAAAACCCTGGATCTATTAAAACCACGTTACCTACCATCTGCCGCTTATGGGCATTTTGGTAGAAAAGAGGCTTCATTTACTTGGGAAAAAACGGACAAAGCCAAAGCTATTAAAAAAGACGCGGGACTGTAATTAGGAAGTGAAGAAAAAAATTGGGGTTTAGTTTTTGGCGTGCTTATCAAGCACCGCCAAAAACTACTTCTTTTATTTTATCGCCTAAAGATTCCGGTTTCACCGGTTTTACAATGTATTCTTTAATACCTGCTTGAACTGCCTCTACCACCTTATCGCGCTCTTTTTCGGCAGTGATCAGCAAAAAAGGAATGTCCCTGAGCTTCTTATCTTTATTTAATTCTTTGAACAAATCCAGGCCATCCATATTGGGCATATGCCAATCGGATATAATCAGGTCAAAAGATTTTTGTTTAAGCTCATTGAGAGCATCCTGACCGTCTTCCGCAAGAACAACATTGAAGTATCCAAGTTTCTTCAAAGTTCTCCGAAGAAACAATCGAGTCGTCAACAGGTCTTCAACAATAAGAATGTTGATATCAAAATTCATATTAAATTAATTACCAAAACAGATTTTTCAGATTATAGATAATTGTCTACGTATAAAACATTATCACAAACTCCGAATTTAGGCAAACACATTAAATATCAAGAGCTTCACTAACTATCGCCTTACCCATAAATAAAAATCGAATCTATAAAACTAATAGGCCTCAAATTTCTATTTCCTGATCAACCCATTTTACGCCCACACATTAAATAAGCACCACCGGCATACAAGGCTTTTAAAGAGCCAATTTTGAGTCCCGCCTGCTGCAACTCCTCTGCCAACCCCTCAGGCGTGTAGGCTTTCCATTGACCCGATTCCAATTGATTCTGGATGAAGTTTAAACCCAGCCATTTCGTAAACGGATAAAAAAACATTCGTTTTATCATTGTCTGCAGAAGCCCTCTTCTAACTCGAAGCAATTCACAACTTTCTTTTATTATTTTAACTGCATCATAATTTTTCGAGGGACAAGTGACAATCAACAATCCTCCTGGTTTTAAAACATGACACATGTTTTTCAAAGCTTGTTGTCTTTTGTCATTATCGCGAAGGGTATAAATAGAAAAGTGCGCAACAACAACATCCACCGAGTTTTCTTTAAAAAGTGATGGTTCAGAGAGGTCATTTTGCAAGCAGGAAACCTGATCAAAAACACCTAATTCCTTCGCACGTCTGCGCATCTGTTCAAGGCCAGCCGCCAACATATCTGATCCGACATAAATACCCTCGCGCTTAAATGCGTCCTCTAAAAATTCCAACAACACCCCGGAACCACAACCTGCATCCCAGATTACCTGCCCTTTTTTATCCGGTATCAAAGCTACGGTCTGGCGCATCGACTCAAAATAAGACTCAGGGGTCAACAGATCATACAAACGCGATTTAAATCCTGCCCGCCAATAATTTTTTTCATACCAATCATGCATATTTTTTACCACTTAAAATTTCCTATCGCTTGTCTACCAGTAAATAAATGAATATAATCATTTTTTATTAAAAGAAATTTGCGGGAGTCATTTGATGGCCAAAAAACCGTTTATCAATAAACATGGATTTGTAGAATATCCTTTTCTGCATGATACTCGAAAGCAGAAAAACTGGTGGTTCTATAACCTGATGGAAGACTACCTTAAAAGGAGAGGACGCCAACACGTAGGCCCCAATTATACACGCGATGATTGCGAAGATGATTTCAAAAAAATTCTCGCCTCAACCAATTTGAAGTTTTATGTTTTGCTTCCCTCAGGCATGGGGATGGAGTTTAAATTAATAGGAAAATACCAGACACCTGAGCTCATTGAAATTGAGGATCCCGTTCCTTATATCACCGAAAAATATGGTGGTGGAAAATTCAAAGTCAATATCTACCACGAAGGAACTTTTTGTGGGACAGAAAACTACAAGGCCCACGGTGATCCCAAATGGGTAGAAATTGAAGATGACAATCCAACAGGTTGATTACCCATCCTCTGAGCATCCTAAGACCAACCTAAATTTTTTCTTTAACAATTCCTGCTCATAACTTTTCAATCAAGCTCTTCGTCAGGGTTACGAGGTTTCTGGATGGTAGGTATGCTGAACTTGATGCTTGATGGCAGGTTGGATGCCTTTTTCCCGTATGCGATATTTCCCTCATCGGGTTCCAGGCCAATATAAATATTCTCGTTTTTGGTTTTCACGGGATAGGTAGGAATAAACAGTTCCGGATTTTGCATATTGGCTCCATCTATCAGCCGGAATCGCCATTCGTGATTGGGGCAAATTACGATACCCTCTTCTATTCTCCCCTCGCCTAACGGGGACCCACGATGCGGACAGGTGTTCGTAATTGCATAATATTTTCCCTTGTAATTAAACAAAGCTATTTGTTTGTCTCCGGCAGCAATAATCGCGGACTTGCCAATAGGGAGCTCTTCTTCCTTCATTACTTTTACGAATTTCATAATTTTTCTAGGTATAAACTACAGTATTAGGCTAGCGCACCTAACCTTTCGGTCAGGGAGTGTTTCTGATGATGGGCAAGATATAACAATCCATCAGATAAAGAGTAGTTGTGCGGAAAGGTCATAACCTCGCGGCCCAGTTTTTCTATCAATTGCTGATATAGCGCATTCGCCTCGTCGGAAGACATGCCTATGGTAGTTTCATAAGTGTAACCCAGACTCAAGTCGTGTTCTGGAGGCGTATAAAGTTTGGTTATCCCCCACTCTGAAGGATTTTTTTCAATTGGCGCACCACGTTCTAAATCAAACTGTGAAAGAATGGCCGAAAATCCGGGAGAGTCTAATAGTCGTTGGTTATTGAGAACAAAGTTGATCGAGTCCATCACCTCAGCTTCCGTTTCTGTTGGAAAGCCACAGATCAAGTAGAAGTGCATGGCGATCCCCAATTTCATGCATGCCTCAGAGGTGTCATCGACCCAACTCAACTCAACACCCTTCTTCATAGCATCTAGAACACGTTGGTTATAAGACTCCAATCCAAAAATCAATTTTCTACAGCCGGATTTATAAAGCAACTCAATGCGGTCATCTTTCAACAGGCTCTTTTCAAATTTAAGTTCACCGGTCCATTGCACATCGACTTTTTGTTCGATTATTTTTGCTGCAAAGGTCCTTAGAAAATTGATGGGCAATGCTTCATCAGTAAAAAAGAAATGATCACAATTATATTTTTCTTGAAGGACTTTAAAATCATTGACAACGTTCTCAGCATAACGCACATGAAAATTCATATGGTCAAAAGGAATCGAACAGAATGCGCATTTTTCCCAATAACAGCCTCTCGAACCCATTACCGGCAATACCCGGGTTGGGGAAAGATAGAGGTCCAAAGGCAATCCATCAAAGTCGGGGGTGGGAAGTGCATTGAGCTCTTCTTTGGCAAAAGGTCGGTTCACCTTGACCACTCCCTCTTCCCGATAAATCAGGTTGGGAACTTTGCTCAAGTCTCCATCTCCTCTCAGATGTTCTACCAATCTTAAGAGCGGGGTTTCACCTTCATGCACGATAAAACTGTCGACAAAGTCAAATAAGGGCGACGCATCCTTTTCCAGCCGATCAACAAGTTTGGTGAAAACACTGCCACCAATGGTGATATGAATTTCTGGACGGTTTTTCTTAACCAGATGAGCCAATGTGAGACCCGAAATAATCTGCTCCACCGAGGTGATGGAAATTCCGAGAATGTCGATATCTTCTTTTAAAATACCATCCAGATACCATTGCTCATAGAGATCATAGAAAAAGTTTTCTTCGGGATGATTGAAGGAATCGATCACTTCCTTAGAAGAGTATGGAGAAAACCGCATTTGACTGCCAATGACCGTCAATTGCGATGGATAATATGGGGCGAGAATATTATCGAGCCATACATCCATTATTTTCAGGTTTTCCATATACTGTTCTATTTCATAAAACTCCGGACTGCGTTGCGAATCTACAGCGGCATCAATCTGATCTTTCAACGCCATGACAATTTCTTCCGCTTCACGCAATTTGGCGAATTTTTCTGCTTCCGCCTGCGTCAAACGTGGACGCGAACTCAATTCGTTCAACTCTCGAATTATTCTTTCGTATAGCGGCTTGGTCTTTTCCCAGGTACATAGATCATTGAGCAATTCGATTGCCAGGTCCCTTTGAACCACATCGTGAACACCGTTCTGGTTCAAGAATGCTTTCAAACTCGGCAAACTTAAATAAGGCTGAGAAGGATGCCAGGATGTAGGGAAAACTAAATAGATCATTTTATAATATTATTTTTTTGGCCGTTTAGCTGGGTTTTGGTGCCATGAATACCAGCATCACCAGTTTACTATCTGAATCATTCACCACTCCATGATCTTCACCTGAGGGAGCGATGGTAATTTCATTTTCAGAAAGATCTTTCTCTTCCGAACCAACGGTTACTTTGCCCTTACCCTGCAAAATAAAATAGACCTTGTCTGACCCTTCATGCGAATGGACTTTTTGAAACTGCCCCGGTTCAAGGCAGTATATATCACAAAAGAAATTATCCGTATCGAACAGACTGATTTTTTTCATTTTTTCCGGACTGAAATCAATAGACTCCAGAACATTCACAACTTTCATTTGCATTCCACCCTATTTTTGAAAAGATTTTTAATACTCGTGCATTTTTTCTTCGAATTTCAGCCCGTCAAAGTTAAAAAGCCAATGACTTTCGGCTTCCAGTCAAATCTTAAAAACATCCAAATTTTCATAGAGTTAGGGATGATAGCATAGGAAGGCAGCCGAAGCCAAAGAAAATGAATTTTAGGAGAATTAAGGGGGGCAATTTTATTGACATCCCCTTACTAATCAACTAATTTGAAAGCATCTATGCAAACGGATGCGGGCAGTTGGCGCATCCACACACACATTCCAAGATCATTATATATCGGGACGTGGCGCAGTCTGGTAGCGCACTCGGCTGGGGGTCGAGTGGCCGGAGGTTCAAATCCTCTCGTCCCGACCATTATATATAGGGTTTACGGGTTTTCCCGTAAACCCTTTATTATTCGGAGTAACATTAGGATGGAATTATTTACTCTTTGATTTACCCACCATGTCTGCCAACCGTTCGCCTAGGATATAACTGATATTAAAATTTAGTTTGGCAACGATGTTCGGAAAAAACTTCAGGTCTTTTTGCATACGTTCATAATCAAACCGCAAGGCCGATACCTTTTCCGTCGCCACGACATCGGCCGTTCTTTCGGTTTCGCGTATATAACCCACTTCACCAAAAATCTGTCCCGGTTTCAATATGGCCAATGAACGCGATTCATTGCCATCCCTTCTGATGACTTCTGCTTCTCCTGAAAGAATTAAATGCATATTACGGCCTATCGTATCTTGCTTTACCAGGAGTTCCCCTTTTTCAAACTCATGAAGTTCAGAAATCAAAATTGCCTTGCGGCGTTGGTAATTGGTCATATTCTGAAGCAAAGGACTCCCATCCAACACCTCACGATCAATCGACATGGAAAGGATATGGTAAAGCCCCACAAGACGAATCCGAGTCATAATAATGGGCGTGATCAGTAAGTTTGCAAAAATTGAAAACAACATCGTTGCCGCCGCCAAGGCACCAAACTGCGCCACGATGGTAAAGTTTGAAAAAATTAAAATTCCAAAACCAAATGCAAGCGCGATACTCGACACGATGAGAGGAGTAGCCTCGTCGTTGACTGCGGAATTCACAGCCTCTTCGTAATCGGAAGTGCGGCGACAAAGCTCATTGTAACGTGCAAGCAAATGGATGGTACCATCGATTGCGATACCAATTGCAATCACCGCAACCATTGCTGTACCCGGATTCAAAGGGATATCTAGAAACCCCATAATGCCAAACATTAGAGCAATGGGAATTATGGCCGGCACCAATGCTATGAGTCCGCCTTTAAAAGATGTGAACATGATGGACATTATCAGGAATATTAGTGCCATCAAAAGAAGCAAGGCCTTTACCTGTGCGACCATCAAGCTTTCAGCCGCCCGGTTGACCATCAGATTTTCTCCCACTATGAAATACTTCATATCCGGACCTGCAATATTCCCTATGACCTCATGAAGCTCTTCAATATATCGATTCAGCGTGTGAGAGTCTGTAATGTTATGACGAACCACAATGTTTGCGCGGCGGTAATCGTGACTGACATAATTATCCAAATCACTGCGATGCAAAAACATTAAATATTGCGCGACCAGTTGTCGGGTTTCTGGCAAGGATTTTCCGGATGAACCACCACGAAACTCCTTATTTAAAAATCGCAAATGGTCGGCCAGGGATATACTGCGATCATAAACACTCTGTTTGGCCAGGAAATTCTGAATCTCTACCAGCTTATTAATATTTTTCGGGTCTTGAAAAGCTTTTCCTTTTTTGGATTCGAGCGAAATAATAAATATCTTTATTCCTGCCAGATCTTCATGGATTCGTTTAGTATCCTGTATCAACGGGCGCTCTTCCGGAAAATAAGATAGTGGATCGTTGGTAACATAGAGTTTCGAAGCCTGATAAATAAAAAAAGCACAGAGCATCGCAGTTAAAACTAATATGGTCATAGGAAAACGTGTCTGAGAATATCGGAAAACACTCATGATGCGTTCCGGCAGGCTGTTCCTTTTAAATTCTTTTACGAGATAGGTTCCCTCCTCGGGCCCAAATAAGGACAACATGAGGGGCATGACCATGATGGTGATGAACCCGTTTGCCAACATCGCAAAAGTTGCCGCAAACGAAAAGTGCTGGATCAATCCGATATCGCTAAAAAGGTTGCTGGCAAAACCCAATGTTGTGGTCAAAACGGTAAGTACCATGGGTAAACCAATATGATTTGCCATGTATTGAACAGCTTCCTTACGTGAGCTTCTTCCTGGATTTGCTTCCAGGCCACGTAAAAATGCAGCCATCATATGAGTATCTTCGGTTGACCCGATCACGATGATCAACGAGGGTATCATGGCACTTAAAATATTTAGAGGCACTCCTACCCAGCCCATTACCCCAAAGGTCCAAATAATTGTGAGCAAGGAAGTTACCAGCGGCACTATCGCCGATAACCAGCTACGCATGAAAATTAAAATTGATACCACAAGAACTACTACGGACAATGGGCCGAGCAAAATAAAATCTTCATACAAACTATGTTTTAGTTCAGCGTTAATACGGGGTGGACCTACCTGTGCAACACGTTCAAAAGTTTCGCGATGAACCTGAATCTGCTTTTCAAGTGCTAGATGAATTTTACGGCTGAAATTATTACTATCTTCGGAATCCCTGACAGACACGATGACCGCAGTGACTTCACCGTCATCCGAAAAATAATTACCCTGATAGAGAGGATTCGCCAGGGCACTCTTTTTAGCCTCTAAAGCTTCCTGTTTTGTTTTTGGTGCCGCAATAAGTAATGGACGGGAAACAATTTTGTTCTCTTCCCCCTGTACCGTATGTAAAGAAAATAAACTATCTACGCGATTGACCCCATCGATTTTTTCGATTGCAAGATGGAGCTTTTCAATTCCCGCAAGTTTCGCAGGCGTCCAAAGGTCACGGTCCTTTATGTAAATAATAGTTTTATTGTCTGTACCAAACTCTCCCATGACTTTTTGATAAACAAGGCGAGATGGGTCACCTGCGGGTATTAAACTATCAACACCCGTATCGACTTGTAGCCGCAGCATGCCGGTTCCGGTTAGAACGGTAACCAATAAAATAAATAACGCCACAAGGGCACGGCGTTTATAACCCAGCATGTATAGTTGCTCAATCACTCTATGTTTTCCTTTAAATCCAACGAACCGTCTGCATCCAATCCTTCTTCAGGTTCAATGTGAGGATAATTTTCATACAACCATTCAGCTGTAAAAATTTCTACAGGAACATAATCGTGCGAAAAAATACGGCGGGAAATCTTGATCAATGATTGGTGTTGATCTTTTTTATTTTCCATTAGCACCATATTGGCAGCCAACCTATCCTGGTCAACTGCTTTAAGGTCATGTTGACTCTGGACTCGGGCAATGCGTCCATGCTTGTCAAAATGGTGTGTCAGGGTGATGAATAAATTATCCTGTTGGATAAAATGGCGCCGCAAAATTCTTTCTTCCAATAATGGGTCACTGACCCGATAGACGTCCACAATATAATATTTAACCTTATCCTCTTCTTTATCTTCACGGCGCACATAATGATGATCGGCTAAGACTTCACCGGTCAGGTTTTCAACAGAAAAATCTGTACCAAGAAAGTTATCGCCACTTTCAGCACCGGAACTTTCCAGGAGTTGATTTCCATAGGCTGGCAAATATATATACTTACGGGTTTGCCCATTAGGGTCACGATGAGCTAACAAGGCAACACCCTTTACTTCCTCTGGGTAATCAAACAAAAGGAGAAACCTCACCGAACCATCTTCTTCTGCCCTGGAATATCGTCTGGCTTTGCGTGTATCGCGGTCGCCATGCCTGTCCACCATAACCATGGACTGTTCTTCATATATGTATGGAAATTGTTGATGGCGTTTATCGACTTCCTCCATAATTTCAGCACCGGTTGTTTCGCTGCTGACAAATCCAATACATTCCTGTGCCTGCAAACAAAATATTATTACTGAGAGCAAAAATGGATTATGAAATAACAATTTCATAGTAATTAATTTCGATATTCATTTTTCCTGGGTGAGGATTGATTTTGCAATGCGCTCACAGAGGTCTCCATATAATTGGCGCATCACCGATACCGTTTTTTCATAATTCATTTTTTTTATTTCCTCACCTTGCAGCTCGGCATTGAATATACCCAAAGGTTTTGATTGAGTCCCGCCGGAAAGTTGCCAACGTGCCACTAGCTTTACCTTTTGGTTGCTCTCCAATTCGAATTGCTCAATATGAACTTGAACCCGATAGTCGGGCAAGGATGCGGATCGATTCAAAGGTGTTCCAATGTCAAAAGTAGATAATAATTCCGACAGGTTTCTTGACATTGTGCGCAATAGGTTTTTGCGTAAATTCTCTCCCCACTGATGACTTTCTGAAAACTCGAGTTGGCTTTTACTGGTCCGCGTTGCTATATGAAAGCGTTCCAAATATTGAGGAATATGAAGACTGATAATTTCGATGCTTAGGGGCTTATCAGCTTTTAACGATACGTTTCTATATTCTGCCGGATCAATTAGATAATAACGAATTGGAACCGTAGAACTAACACCTGAACAACCGTTAACCAGGCAGGCTAAAAATAATAAGGTAATTATTTTCAATAGAGGGTTCCACATATCATTTTTCTCCTTTGGCGTTTCGGTCTTTGCCAAAAATCAGTTCCTGAGGATTCCGCTCGAGGGTTTCAATCAATGAACGAATGGCTCGTGCGGTTTCTTCAAACTCCTTGGTCAACTCGATCAGGTTATATTGAATAGGCGAATTGGGTTCCATCATTCTGCTGGTCTTATCCAGGGTTTTGCTTAAGTTATCCAATGCAAGATGTCCCGCATTGATAGCTTCTTTTATATTTGATTCATCCACTTTTGACATAATGCTCTTGAAGCTTTTCAATGACACCCGAATATCTTCTATTGCCTTGGTGATTCCAGGCGACGTGATGAGTTTATTTGCATTGTTTGCAGTGGTAATCGCACTGTCTATGGCTTTATTTGCATTACTCAGGGTTTGTTTTGATTCATTCATTATTTCATCTACATTGCTCAGTGTTTTCGAGGCGCTTGCAACCAAATTGGAATCATCCAATTTTTGGGTGACGTTCTTGAAATTTTTCAAAGCAATTCGAATATCTTCTATAGCTTCAGTGATGCCGGGTGCCGTAAGGAGCTTATTGGCACTATTGATAGCTTTGTCGGCACTGCTTAGTGTTTGATCCACACCACTCAATGTATTGCTCGCACTGTTTATAATTTTGTCGGTACTACTTATGGCCTTGTCAACATTGTTGATGGCTTTATCGGCACTGCTTAATGTTTTAGTTGCACTGGCAATTAAATTGGAGTCATCCATTTTTTGAGTGATATTTTTGAAGTTTTGCAAGGCGACTCGAACATTTTCTATAGCTTCCGGGATGCCAGGAGCTTCAATGAGGGTCTTTGCACTGGTAATGGCCTTATCCGCACTATGCATGGTCTTATTGGCGGTTTGAATTGTATCGACCAACACCGATGTGACCTCTTCAATATCTACAGTGTTTAGTTTAGCCAGTAATTCTTCTGCAGATTGGGTGATGGCTCCAAAATTGGATGTGGGCAGTGTCGGCAATTCAGGATATGGAGTATCGCTACCACTCAGATTGACAGGCGATCCTGGATGCATATCGAGTTCAATAAATAACTGGCTTGTTAACAAACTGCCCGTTTGTAGGCGTGCTCGAAGTCCTCTCTCCACAAGACTATTTAAAGCCTGATGGGAGGCACCCTCCCCTTGAATTCCCCGCTCAATAATTCTTTGAGGTTCTATCTCTATTAAAACAGGGATTCGGAACGAAGTGCTTCCTCTGTCAAACTCAAGTCTCACATCTAATACAGAACCAATTTTGATTCCTTTAAACTCCACCGGTGCCCCCAGGTTCAAACCACGGATAGAGCTGTCAAAAAACATAATGAACTTGATTTTTTTCGTGTATGAATGTTTCTCGATACTTTCATAACTTTCATGCAAGGTAAAAACCAGGTTATCAATGTCTGTGGTTGCTTGTTCCAGCGTCTCAGGTGTTTCAAATGCGATACCTCCGTACATCATGGATTGGATTGATTCTGTCTGCACCTTAAATCCGTCTGCTCCCATAGAAACATTGATGCCACTTACGTTCCAGAAGTTTGTATTCCCGCGGACCAATTGATCAAAAGGGTCTTTTATAAAGGCATATACGTAGGTGCTCTTACGATCATTGCCCAGCTCATAGCCCAAAACTTCACCTGCGGGCAACCCTTGATAATAAATTGGCGATCCAGTATCCACCGAACCGAGGTTTTGTGTAACCAACGTGATTTTTTTTCCCTGCTCATCCGATTTGACCACCGGTTGCTTTTCAAGGCCAACAAAATGCAGTTGAGACGCACCGGGACCCGGCTCTATTTCAATATAAGCTCCAGAAATCAACGTTCCCAGACCCGAGGCCCCACGCAAACTAAGCTGAGGCTTGACTACCCAGAAGCGCGTACTTCGACGTAGAAATTTTTCTGAACCCTGAATGAAATCCACAGTTAGAATGGTGTGCGAAAAATCGTCACTGAATTCAATTTTCTCAACGACCCCTATATCAACATTCTTGTATTTGACCTTGGTCTTGTCTACTTCAATGCCTTCTGCGGTTTTAAAACTGATCGTCGCACGGGGGCCTTGTTCAGATAAAGTTTTTACGATCAGCCAACCGCCAACAAGAAAGGTGACTAAAGGAATCACCCAGACGATGGACGGTCCGGATTGTTTGCTGACTTTTGGGCTTGAAATTTCCAATGGTTTATTCTTTATTGTTGTTTTCTTTTACCTGATCCCATATCAGGCGCGGATCAAAACTATGCGCTGCAAACATGGTGATAACTACTACGGCTGCAAAAAAGATTGCCCCTATTCCAGGACGAATCGTTGACAAAGCATCCAAACTAACCAAGGATGACAAAAGCCCAACCAGAAAGATATCCACCATGGACCAAGCCCCAACAACCTCCGTCACACGGTAAAGCAGGGTGCGGTCACGGGGACGCCAGATGGATTTTTTTTGTACACTGATCAGTAAAAAAATAAGAATAATCAACTTCATTACCGGCACAACAATGCTGGCTACAAAAACGATCATGGCCAATCCCCACATTCCCGACTCAATCAAATGCAACACCCCACTAAGGATCGTGCTGGGTTCCCCCTGGCCAAACCGGATCACGGTCATCACCGGATAAACATTTGCAGGAATCAACATAACGAAAGCGGCGATCAGCAATGCCCAGGTGACTTCTAAACTATTGTGTTTTCTGTGGTGCAAAGGAGAGTAACACCGAATACAGTTTTGGTTTTCGCCAGTGTGTCGACTTAAAAACCCGCAGGTATGGCAATTCAAAATTTTATGGCTGGCAAAGTCTTCTTTCGTTATCTCTGAGGAACGGTGATCTAATAATGACCATAGATCATGTGGATTGAAATTGGCCTGAGCAGCGGAATAAACCAAAAGCAATAGGGCCAGCGCAATCAGGCTGGGTCCTGTGACTACATTTGCAAGGTCCTGCAACTTAACAATAGAGATCAATGCCCCGAGCATGAATACACCCACCAGGCTCCAGGGAGCTATACAATTTACGACACGGTATACCTGCGACATAAAGGGTGCAACTGTTCCTAAACGCGCCGGGATAAGCAAATAAAGCTTACCGACAATCACTATGAAGGGAAACAGGATGCTGGTTAAAAAAATGAGGGCACCCAGTTCACCCATTCCCAGTTCATACATTGCCCAACTGCTGGAAAATAGAATGTTCTCTACAACGCGACCTCCAAGTTCCAAAGACAAAAAAGGAAAAACATTGGCTATAAAAAAAAGTATCAAGGCCGTTAGATACAAGGCCAAACTGCGATTGATTGAATCTGGGATATGGCGGTAAAGCAAATTCCCACAATGGTGACAATTGGCTTTGGCCCCTACGGGGATTACTTCATAAGAATAGAAATGATCGCACTCGTGACAGGCAATAATTTTTCCCGTTAGGCTTTCGGCCATCATTTTCTCCACTTCCAGAATTTTAGTCAGAAACCGTAATTTTTCTGGAAGTTACAATTTTTCAAGTTGTTAAAAAAAGGGACTTTAGGAATGCTAGACAGAAACGGCACTTAAGTCAATACAGTAAATGATATTAGGTGGATGAAAGATAGGGAGAAATAAAATATTTTTTTACATGGATATCCACTAAATGGAATCAGTTTCATGGAGGAGGGATAGGTCATTTATTGAACAAGTTGCCGCTAGCAGTAGGGTTAGCCCTTATTTTGTTTGGTTAGTTGGAAAATCGCGATTCAGGGTTCGAACAGACAGTCAAAAGCCAAGAGCCCTATCTTGGCCTGGTCAATAAAAAAAGCTAATTCATCATCAGTAATTCCGGTTTTTTTAATAAAGTCTTCACTTGAAGCCTCTTGATACTGGCTCGTTATTGGACGTGAGATGCCATGTTCATTCGCAAGGTTATTTGCAGCACCGAGAATTTCATTTAACGTGACCTCCTTACCTTCATATTCCTTATGGTGACTTGCAACCGCTCCTAAAATAATAGGTGGCAATTTCCACCATTTTTCTAAAAACATTGAGCCTAATTCCTGGTGCTCAATTCCAAATGTTGCCCGTTCCAAAGTCTCCACAGGCTGATCTGAATTACTGATATCTTTAGCATGCAAAAATTCATTGTATTCTTCTGGAACCAGGGTATCAAAAACCAGGATTCCAACATCATGCATCAATCCTGCTAAAAAACTTGCATCCAGAGAGTTTTGATCATTCAACAGTTTATTTGTCAACATGCGGGTAAGGTAACCAACAGCTAAACAATGTCTCCAGAATTGATTTTGGTCGAACGATTTTGTTTTGTGAAACGCTTTGGGAATTTGGACACTATAACAAAGATCAAGAACCATCTTTATTCCCAACCGTACGATTGCATCTTCGATCCCATCGGCTTTTTCGCGTCCTCCGCCAAAATAAACATTATTCGACAGAGTGATTAGTTTTCCCGTTAAAACCATATCGGCTTTAATCAATCTATGGATATCATCTACATTGCAGTCCGGATCATTGATTAACCTTTGTAGCTCCAGAAGAACTTTCGGCAGAGGAGGGAGATCGCCTTTCTGCTGCAATAAGTCCAAGATTTTATCTCTCATAATTTAAACCTTCCGCAGGTTTTCAGTTCAATTGGAGACTTTCAATAGTATTTCAGTGGCCCGATATTGTCAAATTAGGGGGTATCAAAGAACTAAAGGTAATCACAAAACTGCTAAATGCGGCACATCAGCAAACACCCTTGATAAAAACGTTTTTTATGTAATTTGAAAAATTCTACTACTGGTAAATGGAATATTTATTAATGGATTTTCAAAAATTGAGAGAAATGGTATATTGAACCTATATAGCGCAAACATTGAAAGGCTATCTGCAACCTTTTTGAGGATGACGACTATGAAAAAACTACTTGTTATTATCAGCGTGTTGGCTCTCATTTGGGTTCCCTTGACCGCAATTGCGGGAGAAGGCCCCATGAAACTGCCTGCCGGATCGAACAAATCAGCGGATATGCACAATAATGCAGGAATAGGCAATTGGAATGAGAAAAACTATGAGGGAGCACTCGGACATTTCCAGGAAGCTTCCCAAGCCGATTCCTCCATCGCCGAAACCCACTTTAACGAGGCAGTCACTTTGGACAAACTAGGTCGGCACGGCGAGGCCACAATGCATTTTAAAGCGGCCAAAAAACACGCCAAGGGAAACGATAAGATTTTGAAATCACCGATTTTAAACGGACACATAAATTAGCGTCGGCTTTCAATTTACGATGATGATATCTTGATCTGACATATCCTTGCTCCTCAAGGCTCGGACTATTAAATCAGCAAAGGCTTCCATATCTTTCAGCTAGTTGAGCATCAAATATTGTAAGGATTTCGCCAATTAAACGACAGCCATATTATATTTTTTAGGTTTAAATCAGGTGATTTATTGATGTACTATTTAACCACGAATAAGCAACTACAGCGGAGATTCGCTTTATCACTTAATTGGGGAAGGTTTTTGAATAATAGTTCGAGTTAAATTTTTTATCTATACTTTGAAGGAGTTAGCGATGAAAAGATTATCTTTTGTTTTAGCTTTATTCTTTATTGCATCGATGTCTTCGTTGGCGTTTGCTGCAGATCCTGCATTAAAATTCCCTAGTGGTGCAAATGCAGAAGCAAACAAACATAATGAAGAAGGCATTTCTCATTACAATCAAGGACATTTTGATGTTGCTTTAAAACACTTTCAAGTGGCTTCCAAAATTGATTCAAGTATCGGAGAATCACATTACAACGAAGCCCTTTGCCTGGATGCCCTAGACCGCCACGGAGATGCAACCAATCATTTCTATGCAGCAAGGAAGCATGCCAATGGAAATGCAGCAATTCTAAAATCTGGGATTCTTAACGCTCATGCTCCAATGAAAAGGGAAGGTTCTTAATAACAGGGAAATAGCGTAAACAGAAAAACCCGGATCCCTTTAAGGGATCCGGGTTTTTTATTTCCATAAATATTAAGGACCGCTCTAATTAGAACCCTTGGTTTCTTCGACCCCCATTTTTTTCAACTGTTCCTTGGTCAAACCTTTACCTGCGTCAGAACTTCCGCCACTGGAAGCACCGCCAGTCGGAGCACCTGCACAACTAGTTAAAACAAACATTATTACCAACGCATAAAACAACATTTTTGTTTTCATCCCCATCCTCCAAGTTTTTGCCAATTAATATCTATTGCTTAAAGTTTACCTCATATAATTAATTTTTTACCATTTTTTTGTTTTTCTGGAATATCCCACGTTTCCATTCAAATGAGATAACATTAGAGGCCTAATCCAAGAGGATACGCCTTTTTCCATACTATTATGCTATCCTTACATCTATAAAATCACTTGAATCCAGAGGTTATATGCTATGAAAAATTGGTTCATGCTTGCATTAGTGGGGCCAGATCAACCCAGCATTGTCGCGAAATTGAGCGCGGGGCTTTGCAAAAACGGCTGCAACCTTGGCGAATCCTCTATGGGGCGTCTTGGAAATTATTTTACCATTATGTTGATGATCGAGCATGAAGGTGATAAAAATTCACTCCAAACAATCATTTCATCTGTTTGTGAACCCCTGAACCTCGATTCTCACCTTGTAGAACTTAAAGATGGCCATCAGCAGCACTTTGAGCCGGATGTTCGAATCAGCTTATTTGCGGAAGACCGAATGGGAGTGGTAGAGGATGCCACGGTTTCCCTGGCAAATGCAGGACTAAATATTCTACATCTTGAATCCAACCTTGGCGAAGACTGTAAAGCGGGAACCTATTATATTCATCTGGAGGGTACGCTGTCACAGGGGTTAACTTCAATTTATCAGGTTTTAGAAAGACTGGAAGAAGAGAAGGGAATAAAATCCCATCTCATCCCGATAAACGCACAAGTTTCTTAAAAGTAGGGTTTACTAAAAAATAAAGGCAGGAATAAAAACTTAAACGAGGGTATCGGCCCCACCACCAATAATAAGTTTGCCGTCTTCTTCCAGTTTCTTACATACTGCAATAATTTTCTGCTGGGCTTTTTCAACTTCACTTATTTTTGTCGGCCCCAAAGACTCCAAGTCTTCTTTAAGCATCAATGCGGCACGTTCAGACATATTGGTGAACAACTTTTCTTTTAGGTCATCGGTAGCGGTTTTCAAAGCGATCAGGAGATCTTCCTGATTGATTTCTTTCATAATCATCTGAATACCGTTATCGTCAATTTTGAGTATATCCTCAAAAGTAAATCGCAGGTTTCGGATTTCATTTGCGAGATCAGGGTCCACTTCATCCATAGAAGTGAGAATGGATGTTTCTGTGGTACGGTCTAAAGAACCCATTACAGCAGCTGCAACTTCAACACCTCCAAGTTTATTGCCTGAAACCGCACCAGATGTCCTGAATTCAGCCTGCAAGGCTTCATCCAAATCACGAATAACCGCGGGCGCTACTCGTTCAAGAGTGGCGAGTCGATGAACAATTTCCATTCGGTTTTCTTCAGGAAGCTCACGGATGGTCAAGCTCGCCACAGGAGGATCAAGGTGTGCCAGAATGATCGCCGCAGTTTGCGGATGTTCATTTTCCACAAATGTAGAAATGATTTTAGGATCGAGCATACGAACGGTTTCCAAACCACCGCCCATTTCTTCTCCGGGAGTTGTAATATTATTTAAAATTTCTGTTGCCTTGGCAGGGTCCATCGCTTGCATTAGTGCCGTTTTTAGAAATTCAACTCCCCCAACACCCAAACCTCCTCCACCGGACTCAACCAATTCATAAAATTCTTTGTTTACCATGTCCATAACCTGCGTATCCACATCCCCGAGTGCAGACATATAATTTCCCACGCTCTGAATTTCACGTTCATCAAGGTTGGCTAAAACCTGTGCCGCCGTTTCTTCACCCAGAGTCATTAATAGAATTGCTGCTTTTTCGGGTCCTGTGTATTTTCTTGCCATGGTCTTTTAATTCTTTTCCGTGAATTATTATTACAATATTACTCTCAGCCTTCCGAGTGTCAATATCAAACCGCGATCAAACTCATCTTAGAGCAAAATTGTGTTTCCCGGCATCTTCCCGACACCTTGAAAACTTTTAAATAAAACAGTTTATGCGGTTGCCGCATCTCCACAAAATTGTATAATCGCAAATAAATGCTTGGCTTATGCGACTTATCGTCCAATTATCTAAATAATTTAGCCCATGAATTTAAAAACTGCAGATTTCTTTATTGGGACCTTTTCAGGTGCTGTAATGGCATTTTGTACTCACCTGGTTGTTTCCCCAGAATTAAATATGTTCCTTGGAATGGTTTTAGGTGGTTTTACAGGAATGGGTTTGATGCTGTTTCTAATGCTTATATTAATGCCCTTCGTTGGCGCCTTCGAAGTAATGATTCCCCTCCATATAAATGGAATGTTTGTAGGAATGTCCGCAGGAATGTTAGCCACCCTCCCCTCGATACTGTCCTATGAAATTACCTTGGGTGGAGCAGGGATCGGTTTATTCGTATCCATATACATATATTTTTCCAACAAGTTCCTAACTCAATCATGAAATCCAAAAAGCAGTCCTATGATCGAGTCGCAAAAGTATTCGACTTTTTAAGAGCCGGTGATATGCGACGTTGGGAAATCCATCAGAAATCGTTATTCGAACATCTGGCAGGAAAAGTACTCTATGTTGGAACAGGAACGGGACAGGAGACCGTTAACTTTCCTCCAGACCTGGATATCACTGCCATCGACCTCAGCTATGCAATGCTCGAACGATCCAAAGTAAGAGTTAAAAACTATCCGGGGAATATAAACCTATGCCAAATGGATGCGGAAACTTCTGCTTTTCGGGAGAACACTTTTGATACTGTGGTGACCGTCTGCGTTCTTTGCACAGTGAAACACCCTATCGTTTACCTGGAAGAAATAAAAAGAGTTCTAAAACCCGAAGGCAAACTGATTATGTTCGAACATGTGCTAAGCAAAAATCCGCTTTATGCCCTTGCCCTGAAAACAATGTCTAATTTTACGGAACGATTGGAAGGAACTTATCTTGACCGAAATACCGTAAACAATGCCGAGAAAGCGGGATTCGAAATCCTTTCCCATAAAAACGTATATCTGGACATCGTTAAAGCACTGGTTGCAAAACCAGTGCAGCAGTGAGGAAACCCGATAGGTAAGATTGCGAGGAATAAAGCGTAGTAAGCCCGAGAAGTTTTTTTCTCTTAATGACCTAATCTTTTTTTGGTTCTTCTTTATAAAATTCAAACTCGCAGCTGGAATAAATAAAATTCATAGTCTTTTGCCCCAACAATTTGGTAGTCGTTTGACTCAGGGACTCAGGATTCGACATAATTCGTTTTTGAATGTCTTCAATCTTTTGTTTGGTTTGCTCTGCCAACAATTCATACTCGGCTTCCATATCCTGTTGCGTGATATGAATATTCTCAGCCTGCGCAATCGATTCCAAGGCCATATATCCTTTGGTATTGAAGATGGCTTTTTCTCGCCATTCCTTCTGTGCTTTTTCAGGCTCAAATCCAGAATCTTCAATCTTCATACCCGATTGCGCGATTTGAAATTTCATCCCTTCAATCATAAATTTCAGTTCACGCTCTATAATTGATTCCGGCGGCATAGCATCCGTTTCTTTAACAAGCATATTGAAAATATCTTCTTTAACTTTGAGTTCCTCTTGCTGATCTTTATGGCTTTGAAGATCTACTTTAATCGCGCGGCGCAGATCATCAACCGTATCAAAACCTTCTCTCTTGGCAATTTCAGTCGTCAATTCAGGAAGACTCAGTTGTTTAACTTCTTTGAGTTTAATCTTAAATGTAGCCCTGTCATCTTCCTGCTCTTCATTTGCACCAGGAATTGGAAAACTCATTCGCCGCGTTTTATTATTCCAGTTGGGCGGAAGTATCACCTTGATCTCAAACTCTTCCCCCGCCTTATGACCAATCAACTGATCTTCAAAACCGTCCAGCATTTTCTTTTCACCAATTCTAAGCTCAAAGTCATCAGCCTTTTCATTTTCCATCGGCTGATCATCAACATATCCCTGAAAATCTATCTTTAAAATATCCCCTTTTGCGGCAACATAATCTGTTGGCATTACCTCCAATGAACCGTGACGGCTTAGAACTTTTTCAAAAGTCTCTTTTACTTCTTCGTCCGTGACAACAGCTTCCTTCTTTTTGAATTTCAAGCCTTTGTAATTCTTTATTTGTATCTCAGGCTTTATATCCAAGATCACTGAAAACTTTAAGGGCTCATTCCTCTTAATATCCTGCAATCCTGCATGGTCAATTTCCGGTTGACCCGTGGGACGAAGTCCAGTTTTATGAAGAGCTTCTTCATAGTATTCCTGCATTAAATCCTGAAACATTTGCCCAAAAGATTGCATGGGGACCTGTTTTTCAAGAACCTTTTGTGGAATTTTCCCAGGTCGAAACCCCGGCATCTTCATTTCCCGATTCAACTGCTTATAAGCATCATTGACTCGTTTGGAGACCTCCTCCTCCGGGATGGTGATATTTAATTTGCGTTTCAGCTCTTCTAATTCTTCAACATCGTATTCCATTTCAAAACCTTTATATATTTTTGCGAATGCTCAATTAGCTATTACCCTATTTCCACAGGGAGTGGCCCGGTGCCAAATTTCTCGAGTATCATTTGATCGATTTCTTTTTTTAATTGCCCCAGAATTTCCTCATAGGAAAAAGATCCCAGAGTTTCCGTACCTTTTTTCAAATTAACATGTGTCGGACCACACCACATTCCCAAATCAGCATCATCCGTTTCCCCCGGCCCATTTACTCTGCAACCCATTACAGCAATCGTCAGCTTATATTTTTCCGCATACTCTGTCATTTTGCGAACATCCTGAGCCAAATCGACAAACTTATCGTTTTCAACTCGGGAACAACTGGGGCAAGCTATGATATTCAATCCATCCAGAAAATTTTCTGGTACGGAGCGGAACCTACCGTTCGCAATATCGTCCAGAAGCTCTCGACCGACATCTATTTCCTGGCCCTTGTCATCGTTTGGCAAAGTTAGAGAGACGCGGATAGTATCGCCAATTCCAGCCGAGATCAACTGCTCAAACGCGATTCTGGTTTTGATGATGCCTTCCGGCGGAAGCCCTGCCTCCGTAACACCTAAGTGCAAAGGAACATCGGGCCTTTCTGCGGCAAACCGACGATTGGCATCGATCACTTTGGCAGAATCAGAATCTTTGAGCGAAACACAATAATTTTCAAATTTCATCTCATCGAGCATCTCGCAATGATCCACAGCACACCGCACCATGGCCTCGGTGGAGTCGTCTTTGTATCTCTCTTTATAATCCGGGTCGACAGAACCGCAGTTGACTCCAATTCGAAGGGCGCAATCATTTTCCCTTGCTGCCTCAACAATAAATTCAACTTTTTCGCGAATGGATTTTGCTTTCTCAAGATGAAAAAGGTGGCCGGGATTATATCGAATCTTATTCACCCAGGGAGCAACAATGGGAGCAAGTTTATAATTCTCCTGCAAATCCACAGACCATGTGCTATCGGGAAATTTTTTCCGCAATTCTTTGAGTGCTTCTACATCTTTTTCGCTATCCACTGCGATTCGTATGACATCTGCATTGGCTTTTTCCAGTACTTCTATCTGCCTTGCAGTTGCAGTCAAATCCTGAGTTTGCGTCGCTGCCATACTTTGAACGGCTATGGGAGAGTCTCCTCCAATCACCAATTTGCCAATACGAATTTTTCGTGTTTTTCTTTGATTCATTGCTTTCCTGTTCTGGATATTTTTGAGAGGGAACGACAATTGGCTATCAAGATTAACAAATAAGAGATGTCATAACAAGACAGACAATGACCCTATTCTCAGGCATTTGAATGATTTCGAGTACGATCCAGTGGAAACGGGCTGTCCGGGCTGCTGAAATCCGGCAAATTATGCACCTTGGATTCCAGGGATTGCAGGAACAACGACTCAAATCCCAATTCCTTCGCCCAGGCAATCGCCTGTTCGTATTCTTCCGAGGTGATTCTTCTATTCAAAGTGGATGCTGCTTTATGAACAGGACGATACTGGCTCATCAGACTCAAGGGCACTGAAGACGATAATTCCAGGGCCACGAAACATAGAGTTTCCCAGGTAGCTTTCATTTGTCCCGGCAAAATAAGATGGCGGACCAAAACACCCTTTTCCGCCAAACCCTGCTCATTTATTGAAAGGGGCCCCACTTGTCGAAACATTTCGAGCACTGCCTGTCGCGAATATTCGGGATACGATTTGATATGCGACAATTCTCGGGCCACATCATGATCCGCATATTTCAGGTCAGGCAAATAGATATCAACGATTCCATCCAGCAGTTTCAAGGTTTCAATAGCATCATAACTATTACTGTTATATATGATGGGTAACCGAAGTCCTTTCTCCCTTGCCAACGCAAGACTTTTTAATAAGCCGGGAACCACATGCGACGGAGAAACCCAACCTATGAAATGAACCCCCTGTTCCTGCAGACCAAGCATTGCCTCAGCGACCCGATCATAAGAGGCCTGCGAATTATTTTTTTGCTCTCCCCTCCCTTTGGACCACTCTTGAGAAATTTGATAATTCTGACAATAATCACATCGCATATTGCAAGCAGTCACAAAAAGATTACCCACTCCACGAGTGCCAACCAAGGGTGGCTCTTCACCAAAATGTTGCACGCTGGATGAAATATGCAGGTCATCTATCTGACCACAAAACCCGGTATCACCTTCAATGCGATTGACCTCGCAGGCGTGTGGGCAAACCCGACAGCTCCTATAAATTTCATAGGCCTCATCGGCACGCTGTTGTACTTCCTTTTGCGACAATTCTAAATAAGCAGTCATTTAATAAATTTAAATTCAAAACAAACCGGTTGACCCACAAGCAAGCAGGAGTGTTAATATATTAAAAGTAAATCGAATCTACTCACCCGATCGAGTTTAACCAACTATGAAAAAAATTTTTATTACTATTTTTGGGTTATTGCTGCTAACGCAACCCGTAACGGCTACCCCAAAACATGGACTCTCATTATATGGTCCGCAGGACCTTAAATACAATCCCGGCCAACCTTATGATTATGCCAACCCCAAAGCACCCAAAGGTGGAAACCTGGTTCTGGCAGACTTTGGTGCTTTCACCAAGTTAAATCCAGCTTCTTTAAAAGGGGTAACCGCTCCAGTTATCGGGCAATTGATTTTCCAAAATGCAATGGATAGTTCTGCCGATGACAATGAAGCCTTTTCTCAATACGGCAATCTGGTGGAAAAAGCAGAGGTATCGGATGATCATCTCTCCCTAACCTATTATCTTTATAAGCAGGCCAAATTTTCAGATGGTCACCCTTTGACAGCAGATGATTTTGTATTTTCTTTCGATTTGATAAAGGACCCTCAATATCACCCCATATTTAAAGAGTATTTCAAAGATATAAAATCCATCGAAAAAATTGATGACCATACCGTTCGATACCATTTCGCAATTCACAATCAAGAATTGCCGTTGATCACAGGACAAATGTTTATCTTCCCCAAACATATTTATGGTGCAGATGGAAAATCGTTTGGTTCCGATTTTGATGATATGGCTGTAGGAAGTGGACCCTACACCGTCGAAAAATACGAATACGGGAAATACATCACCTACAAGCGCAATCCAAATTGGTGGGGAAAAGATATAGCCATCAATAAAGGGCGATATAATTTTGATCGCGTCACATTTAAAATTTACCTTGACCCGGTGGCGCAACGCGAAGCGTTCAAAGGCGGTGAATTTGATATGCAATTGGTTAACAGTTCTCGTGACTGGGCATTGGACTACAAAGGCGATTTCGTTAAAAAAGGTTATTACGTTCGGAAGGAGTTTCCACACACACGTATTGCCGGTATGCAGGGCTTCGCCATGAATATGCGTAGCGAAATATTCAAATCGCGTAAAGTTCGCGCGGCTTTGGCTATGGTTTTTGATTTCGAATGGAGCAATAAAAATCTCTTTTATGGACAATACACTCGAAACGATTGCTATTTTGACAATAACCCGGAAGTAAAACCTCAAGGAATACCCACAGGAGAAGTAAAAACTTTACTCGAATCTTTACGCGCAAAATATAAAAAATTTGTACCCAAAACCGCGCTCACCAAACCTGTCGGTGCACCGGGACAGGGGTTACCAGCAGAAAGAAACCTCAAAGTAGCAAACTCCTTGCTCGACTCTGCCGGCTGGAAAATCGGCAGCGATGGCGTTCGCAGTAAAGGCCATCACCGAATGGAATTCGAACTTCTGTTAGCGGGGCCGGGTTTCCAACGCATTGCCGAACCTTATAAGAATAACTTGAAAAAAATAGGCGTGCATATGGACATCAAGGTCGTCCAGATTGCCGAATATGAAGAACGTTTGCGTAATTTCAAATTTGGGATGATTGTTGCCGGCTTCCCTCAAAGTCGTTCACCAGGTAATGAACAACGATACATGTGGGGCAGTGAAGCGGCTGATACACCAGGGACTCGAAATTATATGGGAATTAAGAATCCCGCACTCGATGAACTGGTCGAACAAATTGTTTCAGCAAAAACCCGTAAAGACCTTGTCGTGAATGTTCAGGCCCTGGACCGAATTCTCACGCATCAGTATTTTGTAGTTCCCCATTGGTACATTGCATACGACAGAGCCGTTTATTGGAACAAGTTTGGCAGACCCAAAAAGAATGCTTCGCAAGCTGCAATAAGTAACAATCTTCTGGAATGGTGGTGGTGGGATAAAGACAAGGCCGACAAACTTAAAAAAGCCCGCGCCGCCGGAACACCTGTAAATTAAACATCCATGACCGCTTACATTATCCGCCGTATTTTACTGATGTTTCCGACTTTGATCGGGATTGTCACCATCACCTTCATTGCGACCCAATTCGTTCCCGGCGGTCCCATCGATCAAATGAAATCTCTTTTAAAGGGGCATGGCAGCACCCTCACCGAAGCTGGCGGTGGAGCAATGACCGGTCCTGGCAGCAAGCAACGAGAGTTAGACCCAAAGCACTATGAAGAACTGAAAAAAATCTACCATTTGGATAGACCTCTCTGGGAAAGATATCTGAGAACATTTCTATGGTACTCACCGCAAAAAAAAGACGAACCCCTACTTGATTCCATCTTCAATTATGACAACTGGGAAGGCTTTCTGGTTTTCAAATTCGGCAACTCCTTTTATAGAAATAAATCTGTTTTATCTTTGATAAAAGAAAAACTTCCTGTTTCCGCTTCGTTAGGCGTCACCAGTTTTTTTCTAACCTATACCATTTGCATTTTTCTGGGCATTGCCAAGGCCGTAAAGAATGGCAGCCGGTTTGACACCTGGACGAGTTTGATCGTATTGATCGGCTACAGCGTTCCCGGCTTTGTGCTCGCCATTTTTCTCATTGTGCTTTTGGGTCCCGGCGATGGAGCGATAACACATCTCATACCCATTGCCGGATTGACTTCAGCAGGGACCCCCGGCTATGAAAGCTGGACCTTCTGGGAAAAGTTCACCGACTACCTGCATCATCTTGCCGCCCCCCTATTCTGTTATGTCCTCGGAGGATTCGCCACATTGACTCTGCTGACCAAAAATGCCTTTTTGGAGGAAATGCGCAAACAATATGTTTTGACGGCGCGCGCCAAGGGACTGCCGGAAAAAAAAGTGTTTTTCAAACATGTACTGAAAAATTCACTCATCCCCCTGGTGACCGGATTCCCAATCGCTTTCCTTGCCATGTTCTTTACCGGCTCGTTATTGCTCGAACAAATTTTCACGCTGGATGGACTCGGCCTGCTTTCTTATCAGGCGGTGATTCAGCGGGACTATCCTATTGTTCTGGGAACCCTTTTCATTTTTTCTCTTATGGCTCTGATAGGTCAGTTATTGACCGACCTTTCATATGTTTTGATCGATCCTAGAATTTCTTTTGACGAGTCACAGGGATAATATGTTTCGATTGAACAAAGAATGGAAAGTAAGGCTGGGAGTATTCCGAAACGACCGCAGGTCGTATCTTAGTTTTTTGATGCTGGTATCGCTTTTCCTTTTAACCCTGCCAGCAGAGATGATTTGTAATGTCCGTCCTTTAGTTATTGTTGTGGATGGGAAACCCCATTTCCCTATATTGGTTACATACAGTGAAAAAGACTTTGGCGGCAGTTTGCCAAGCGAGCCTGATTATAAGTCCAAAAGTTTTTCTGAGCTTTTAAGTGGCGTGTCGGCGACAACCGATTCGGAAGGCACTGGTCTGGGTTTAGACTTGGGGGACTTTGAAGACGAGGAAGATAACAACGCTATACCTGAACCTTTGAATGACATCCTCCAAAATTCTCCAAGGGATTTCTGGATGGTTTGGCCACCGGTTCGCTATGACTACAAATATATTCCTACCGAATCCAATACCGGGAATGTTGTGCTTGCGGCTCCTTACCAGACGGAGTCACCTATTGGCAAAGGGTCCATTGAATCTTCCTGGGCCGATGGTCATTATTTAGGCACCGATGATCGAGGGCGCGATGTGTTAGCCCGGCTGATTTATGGGTTCAGGATATCCATGATCTTTGGGATATCGTTGGCAATAACCGGAACGATAATAGGTTGCTTAATTGGCGGCACGCAAGGGTTCTTTGGTGGTTGGGTGGACCTTTCGGGACAAAGACTGACGGAAATATGGGGTTCCATACCGCGTCTTTATATTTTAATCATCCTCAGTTCTTTTCTTGTGCCCTCGGCTTTGTTACTCTTTCTGATTTTAAATCTAACTGCATGGATGGGAATTGCCGCATATATACGGGCTGAATTTTTGAAGATAAGGAACTACGAGTTTGTCAAGGCGGCCAAAAGCCTGGGAGTTTCAAATTTCAAAATCATGCGCCGACACATTCTTCCCAATGCTCTGACTCCTGTCGTCACCTTTTTTCCTTTCGAAGTAACTGCGGGAATACTTGCGTTGGTGAGCCTCGATTTTCTAAATTTAGGAGTTCCCAGTCCCGCTCCAAGCCTCGGCGAACTTTTGGCACAGGGGAAAAACAATCTTCATGCCATATGGATACTGTTACCTACATTTGTAACCTTAAGCTTGACGATCACCTTGCTGACTTTTGTAGGTGAAGGTGTTCGAAATGCTTTTGATCCAAGAAAAACTCTATAAAATGCTGCTCTCCGTAAAAAATCTCTCCACTCATTTCCATGCCGGTCCAGGAAAAATTGCCCGTGCTGTCGATGGTGTTTCTTTTGATTTACAGCAAGGCAAAACTCTAGCACTGGTGGGGGAATCCGGTTGCGGGAAAACTCAAACTGCTTTTTCCATCATAAAATTGATTGCTGAAAATGGCTATCATCCTTCGGGAGAAATAATTTTCGAAGGCCGTAATCTTTCCAAATCAACCCAGGAAGATATGCGGCATCTGCGTGGAAATGACATCGCCATGATATTTCAAGAGCCAATGACCTCTCTCAATCCCCTATTTCGTATTGGCGATCAATTGCAGGAACCCTTAAAGCAACACCTGAAAATTTCACAGGGAGCTTCACGCATTCGTGCCATCGAATTATTAGAGCGAGTTGGCATACCCGACCCTCACAAACGAGTCGATGATTTTCCACATCAATTGTCGGGGGGTATGAAGCAGAGGGTCATGATTGCCATGGCTTTGGCCTGTGAGCCCAAACTACTGATTGCAGATGAACCCACCACGGCATTGGATGTAACGATTCAGGCGCAAGTTTTGCGATTAATGAGTGATCTACAAAAACAAACGGGCATGGCTATTTTACTCATCACTCATGATATGGGAATCGTAAACCAAATGGCGGATGATCTATGCATCATGTACGGAGGCCGGGTTGCGGAATATGGCAGCCGGGAACAGATCTTCAATAACATGTCCCACCCCTACACCAAGCTTCTTTTCAGTTCGATTCCTAAATTGGAAAAGCCATCGTTTCTTTTAGAAACCGTACCGGGCCTTGTCCCTTCGGCAACCGATTATGAGGAAGGATGCCGATTTGCAAATCGTTGCCCGGCGGTAATGGATGTCTGCCAAAAAGAAAGTACTGTCCATACCCCCTCACCAGGCCATCAAGTTACATGTCATTTATTAGATAGGGGAATTAAATCTAAATGGGATTTAAAAGATCAGAAAAAGCCTCTTAGTAAACGCCCTCTTAATGATCAACCCCTAATTTCCATAAAAAATCTTAATACATTTTTTCCGGTACGGAAGGGAGTTTTTTTACGTACGGTGGCTCACGTTCGTGCGGTTGATAATATCGACCTGAAAATACCCAAAGGATCAACGGTTGCATTGGTGGGAGAATCAGGTTGCGGGAAAACCACCTTGGGAGAATCCCTTTTAAAACTGAACACATATGCAAAAGGAGAAGTGATTTTTTCCGGCCAAAATGTAATGCAATTAACCGGGAAGGACTTGAAGCAATTTCGCAAACATATGCAAATGGTGTTTCAGGATCCCTTTGGCTCTTTACAACCCAGGATGACTATTGAAGGGATCATTGGAGAGGGACTCGAAGTTCACTATCCTGACTTATCGCAGGAGGAAAAGACAGAGAAAATTGCAGGAGCCATGCATGAAGTCGGATTGAATAATTCTGTGCTGGAACGTTACCCGCATGAATTTTCAGGAGGACAACGCCAACGCATAGCTATTGCACGTGCTTTAATTCTGGAACCTGAGTTTCTTGTTTTGGATGAACCCACCAGTGCCTTGGATGTTTCGGTACAAGCGCAAGTATTGAATTTGCTCAAAGACCTGCAGACTAAAAGAAATCTTACCTATCTTTTCATCAGCCATAATTTAAGCGTAGTCAGATATCTCGCAGATATCGTTGCTATCATGTATCTTGGAAAAATCGTCGAGCAAGCTGCCGTTGAAGATTTATTTAGCAATCCGAAACACCCCTACACTCTATCTCTCCTTAATTCCGTTCCCGATCTAGGAGAACGCAAGCCCTTCGAACCCTTGATCGGAGATGTGCCTTCGCCTCTCCATCCTCCCACTGCCTGTCACTTTCACCCTCGTTGCCCTATTTACTTGAACGAAGAGCCAGGTTCCGCATTAGCAAAAAAATGCACTACCGAATATCCTGAGATTTCAGGAGATAAAAATAGCTTTGTACGGTGCCATGCTCACAAATAAAAACATAAAACAAACTCCTAACTGATTGGATTTTCAATAGTAACTATTTCATTGAAATTTGAGATATTGAGACTTTTAAAACTCCATCTTCAATAGTCTTGAATCATTGAGTCTTAAACATTCCAGCTTTACAGTCGCATTATAAAGGGATATATTTTTCGTCCATTCTTCGGGGAAATGGCTTCCAATTATTAGGAAACCCAAAATGAAAAATACCCTTGCTCTGTTTCTAAGCCTGGCATTTCTATGCATCGTTTCTTCTGCTTTTTCTCAAGAAGCAAAAGAAGAAAAAACATTAAACACTATACAATTGGTTCTGGAAAAAGATCCAGACAACCCTAAATTACTGTCTGAGTTAGGTTTGACTTTTCTGAAAGACAAACAATATCAACAAGCCATTGAACCACTTGAGAAATCTTTGAAAATCCGGGAAAACGATTCAAAGACACACTTCCACCTTGCTCTTGCTTACGGAGCTGTTGGTCGACATCCCGAAAAGCTTAGAGAATTGCAGGCAGCGGTTCGACTGGCCCCAGACATGGCTGAAGCCAATCTCAAACTCGCTCTGGCATACGCCGCTAACAAACGACATCAAGAAGCCAGTGAATTTTACAAAAAAGCCATCAAGCTGGATCCCGATTATCAGGAAGCGCATTACTTTCTTGCTTTATCTTACTTTTTGACCAATCGCTACAAAGAAGCATTAACCTCGATTAAAGAATCCATCCGGCTCGCCCCCAGTAATGCAGAAGCACATTACGCCTTGGGTCAAATATATATGAAGCTTGGGCGATTCAATAAAGCCATCCCCCCCTTGCAAACCGCAATGCGCATAAAACCTGAGCTGCCAAACAGCAAATCTAAGAATTCAGACTCCCGAAATAGGCCACAAAATTAGTAGGTTTTTCCTCCTGTTTTAAAATATCAGCAATAAGTTTGTAAGCCTTAATAGCTCAAAGCGACTTAGATGCAGGTATTTTAAAGTTCTGCTATCATTACAGAACGTTCATTTTTTGCAGGAGCAATCTGAATAGGACTAAAACAATGAATAAACTCTACGCAGTATTTATATTTTTTATAAGCGCTTTTCTGCTTGCTAAATTTCTCCCTGAAAACGCAAATACCGTTGCATACAAAAATGCAGAAGTTGCCTATACAAAAAGTTCAGTTGGAAATGAAGAAATAGCCATTCTTGCCGGTGGATGTTTCTGGTGTATGGAGCACCCTTTTGAAGATCTTCCAGGCGTATCCCAGTCAATCTCTGGCTATACGGGTGGCAAAAAGAAAAATGCTACCTATAAAAAAGTCGCCTCAGGCCAAACTCAACATCTTGAAGCCGTTGAGATCCATTTTAATCCGGAGAAAATTTCTTACGCAGACATTCTTGAGGTTTTCTGGCGCAACATTAATCCCACGGATAAAGGTGGCCAATTTGTTGACCGTGGCAGCCAGTACCGGACGGGAATTTTCTATGGCAGTGAGAAGCAAAAAGAGATCGCAGATAAATCCAAAGAAAAACTGTTGAAAAGTGGGCGATTCAAAAAGCCCATCGTAACCCCTGTAATTGAGGCTTCTCCCTTTTACAGAGCCGAAGAATATCATCAGGATTTTTTCAAAAAGAATTTCATCCGTTATAAAATATATCGGGCGGGGTCTGGGCGTGACGAATTTATAGATAAATTCTGGGGAGATGACAAGGAATATAAAATTTCCAACAGGCATCAATCTTCCCCCAATATAATCAAGGTTGGGGATAAAAGTGAATCTGTTAAAAAACTCAGCAAACTTCAATACTACGTTACCCAGAAAAATGGTACAGAACCCCCCTACATGAACAAGTATTGGGACAACAAACGTGCTGGGGTATATGTTGATGTTGTTTCAGGGGAGCCTTTATTCAGTTCAAAGGACAAGTTTAAATCAGGTACAGGTTGGCCCTCTTTTACCAGACCCTTGGTCCCTGAAAATGTAGTAAACCTAAGCGACACCTCATTCAATATGACTCGGGTAGAGGTTAGGTCGTCAAATGCAGACTCTCATCTTGGTCACTTATTTAACGATGGCCCCAAGCCTACTGGAAAAAGGTATTGTATTAACTCCGCATCACTGAGGTTTGTACCGGTTGAAAAACTGAAAGAGGAAGGCCTGGACGATTTCCTTCCAATGTTCGATCTGGATGGAATTTAAAAGCTAGCATGTGGCATTTGTATTTAATACGGACCAAGATGGGGCATCTTTACACAGGTATTACTCAGGATGTGCAAAGAAGATTTAAGGAACATCAGGAAGGTGGAGCTAAAGGTGCAAAATATTTAAGAGGGAAAAAACCTCTGAAGCTGGTATTTCATAAGAAAATTGGCAGCCGTTCTCAGGCATTAAAAACTGAGGCAGCAATAAAAAAGTGGTCTAAGGGAAAAAAAGAATCTTTGATAAAAAAAGAGATTCAGCTAACCTTATAAAACAGTCCTAAAACTAGTGGACTATATTTTCCTAATCAGCATTCCACTCCGTTAGAAAATAATAAATGACAGTAACCGCAATCACCCCGCCCAACCCAATCGATAACAAAGTGCTTAAACTCATTTGGCATTTTTCCTTTCATATTAAACGCTAAAATCGAGTTCTAGAGTTTACCTTTAAACTCATAATATACCAATAGGGCTAATTTTGATCTGTTCTTTCTATATAAGTTATTGACAAATAAGGAGATATGTGGATAATAGATCTATATTTCCAAAAACAAAAATTAAGGGTTCTGGGCATTTTCTCCCGATTACGGGAGAAAATGGGGATTTTGAGGAACCGAATTGAGGTCAATTATGTTTGATATCTCAGAAAATGGAAAAGAGGCGGTCGTTGCATATTTAAAAGAAACAGTTGGCAATAAGAAGATTAGGAAGCCTGAGCAGTTAAAAAATTTGAATGAGTTAGATGGGGTATTTAAGAAAAGCAGATTACAAAACCTTATTTTAACTAAATCTTTAATTGTAAAACTATAAGAAGAGTTAATTTACCCAGAATTACTGGTATTATTTGACTATGGAACAAAGAGGTCAAATTAATATCAGTTTCCTGAGTACCTCCTTTCCACGGTTTGATGGCGATTTCTCCGGAAACTTTGTTTATCGCTATGCACAGGAATTATGCAACCAAGGGGTTAAATTAGAAATCATTGCTCCAGATGACCCCGCATCTGTCCCCCTTTCAGAAAACTTCAATGTGGTCCGTTTTCCATATTTTTATCCACTATCCTGGCAAAAACTTGCTTATAGATCGGGAATTATTAACAGAACCACTCTGTTAGCCTGGTCCCAGTTGCCATTCTTATTAATCAACTTCTTCCTCACCGCACTAAAGTCATCGCGCAAAACTCAACTCGTGCATGCTTTCTGGTCTGCTTCCGGATTAATTGCTATAGCAATCCGATGGTTTAAATCACGGCCCGTTGTTGTCACCTTATGGGGTTCCGATAAGCTTATCGCGCAGATCCCTATCCTCTCAAACCTGATATTTTTAATTTTAAAAAAGGCTGACGCCATCATTTGCGAGGATAACAATTTAAAATCACTTTTAGTTTCAAGAGGATTCAATCCGGAAAAAATCTTTTTAATTAGCAATGGGATTGATTTAAAGCTTTTCCAACCTCGGGACTCAGCTGAAACCAAAAAAAACCTGGGGTTGGACTCTGAGCAAAACATTATTCTTTCAACAGGAAGCCTGAATAAAACCAAAAACCACTCTTTACTTATTGATGCTTTTGCAGAATTAACCGCATCCAACGAATCCTGGCATTTATATATCATTGGTGAAGGAGAGGAGCGTTTGAATTTAGAAAAACAGATTATAGAATCAGAAATTTCCAAAAAAGTTAAGCTGCTGGGAATCAAGAACCACAACTCTCTTTCACAATGGCTGAATGCCGCAGATATTTTTGTCCTTCCGAGTCAAAATGAAGGGACCCCCAATGCTTTGCTGGAAGCAATGGCATGTGGTCTACCCGTAATTGCTTCGAAAGTTGGTGGTGTTCCAGAACTCATCCAAAATAATATTGAAGGGTTGCTCTTTGACAGAAATTCTAAAGAAGAATTGGTAGAAAAATTGAATCGTTTGATCCAGGATAAGGAATTACAAAATACTCTTGGAATGGCAGCGGCAAAGAAGGTAAACAGTCATTATAACAGTTGGGAAAAACAAGCCGAAAAACTATTATCTATTTATCAGCGAATCCTTTCCTCACAAACAAATTAAATGCTTCGAGTATTAACGATTTACTATAAACATAAGCCCGGTGGATTTTGCCGACGGTTACGTTTCAAAATCGAAGCATTTCTTGATAAAGGCTGGGAAGTTCATTACATAGCCGTTGAGCCCTACCCCTACACTCATCCCAATTTAAAGCCACATATTCTCCCCACACCCACCTCCAACCATGATTCTTTATTATTCTGGATTTATTTTTTTACTGTATCCCCTGTTGCGCTTGTATGGATAGGTATTAGAAATAAAATTAATCTGATTACCACGGGCTCACCCCTTTATGCTTTTTTCTGTGCTCCTACAAAATATTTGCTGCAAATTCCCATGTTGACCTTAATTTTAATCAAACCTAATTTCCATACCGAGTGGAAAGCCAGCCTGGGATATTTACGAAGACTTGAAATGTTTTTAGAAAGATTAGGTTTGAGATGGTCAAATATTTCACTCGCCAATTCACCAGGAAGCGGGGAAGCTTGGAAAAATCTTTATAGGCCAGGCGCGAAAAAAATTGAAATCCTTCCCAACCATGTCGATGCACCCATATTTGACAAATCCAGTCAAAGGCAAAAGATACTTGATGAATTCTCGTTAAACTCAGATTCTTTCATAATTACAAATACAGGACTACTGCAAAAGCGAAAAAACCTTGAGTGTTTAATTCATGCTTTAGAAGGAGTACATAATAAAAAAGTCATACTGCTACTGGTCGGCGAGGGAGAAGAAAAAGAATCGCTAATGAATTTAGCTGAGGCCACTGGAACAACTGATAGAGTTATCTTTACAGGATGGAGAAAAGATGCCAGAGAATTGGTTCAGGGGGCTGATTTGTTTGTTTTCCCCTCTTTTAGAGAGGGTATGGCCGAATCCCTCTTAGAAGCCACAACCTGCGAACTACCCTGCCTGGTAAGTTCCATTTCAGAAAACATAGACGTTATTCAAAATACTGAACAACATTTTCCGCCGGACTCCCCGAAAATTCTTTCGGATAAAATCACTCGGCTGATCGAAGATAAGGAATATTATCGGAAACTTTGCGAGTCAACAAACAAAGATAAAAATCGATTTGTTTTTAACTGGCAAGAAAAATTTATTGAGTATGTGGAAAAAATATTGGTAAAGAGTTAAGCCCGTAAACGATTAACATATCGAATGGTTTCAGACGAATATTTCCCCGTAACTTGTGGCAAAACCGCTGCAACTTGATCCCATGCCTCTACTTTGCCGACTTTTTCCATAGCCTTGCCAATATTACCCATTCCTGCATTATAAGCACCAGCGGCAAAATTCCAGGCTTCATCTTGTGAAATTCCTTCTCCGGTATATTTATCAAAAAGTTTTCTCAGGTACCTTGCGGAAGCATCCAGATTAGATTCCGGATGCAAGACCGACCCAATAGAACGGTCTTCTTTTAAATTGAGGCCCAGTTCTTTTGCGGTGGCCGGCATCAATTGACCGAGACCCATCGCGCCTCTAGGACTTTTGGCTTCAGTATCAAAGGAAGACTCCGTTTGAATTAATTTTTGAAACAATGATTCGGGAACATTATTTTTATTAGCAACTCGATTTGCAAGCTCAGTGAGTGAATCTTTATTCGACGAAGTTGAATTGAACTCAGAGATACTTGCCCTCTTATAGCTTTGCAGCATCTGTTGCTTATTCAAATTTGCCCCGGGTGTTGGTACATTATGAGCATTATTTAAATTTAATAAAGTTTCAGTGAAGTTGGGACTGTTTAGGCCTGTGGAAGAAGCTGATTTCGAGGGATTCCAAGCTTGGATCATATTTAATTGGTGTTTTATGAGAAGAGAATAAAACCTGTTTTTAGACAGTTTTTCTTTTGGAGATGTTGGCGAAGAACTAATTACCGACTGCATTCGTTCTATTAGATTGAAATCAATCATTATCTTCCCTATGGCAATTTTTTGACATATAGATCTTTAAAAGCAAACCGCGTGCCAATAAGTACTTAAAACCCTTCTAACCTTGCAATTTATGCCATTTCAACGATTAGTATAGAAAAATCCTCCTAATCTATAGCAAAATATTCCAAATTTTAGCGTTAGGGTAGATAATCAGGAACGGGGAGCTTAAAGTCCCACTAAACCCACAGCTTGGGCCTGTTGATCAGCCAAATATGAACTACGCACTAAAGGACCTGCCTCTACATGCGCCAACCCCAAAGACTCACCAATGTTTTTGTAGATTAAGAATTGATCTGGATGGATGAATTCAACAACTTCAAGATGCTGAGGGGATGGACGAAGATATTGGCCTAGAGAAAGAATTTGGCAACCCACATCCACAAGGTTCTTCATAGAACGAATTACCTCTTCTTCTTTTTCCCCCAGTCCTAACATAAGGCTACTTTTTACTATTAGATTGTTTTTACTAGCAGCTATTCTTAGGGTATCCAAAGACCAGGCATATCGGCATTGGGGACGAATCCTGTTTTGCAACGATTCTACGGTTTCAAGGTTATGTGCAAGAACATCAGGTTCAGCCTCGCAAATTTTTTCAACCAAACTCATCTTCCCCTGAAAATCAGGAATTAAAGTTTCAATTTTCATTTGCGGACATTGCTTGCGAATGAGCTGAATGGTTTTAACCCAATGCTCTGCCCCGCCATCTGTCAAGTCATCTCTATCTACTGAGGTAATAACCGCATATCGGAGGTTTAATTTTGCGAGAGTCTCAGCAATTTGTTTTGGTTCGTTAGGATTAGGAGCCGCCAGATTTCCAGTAGGCACATCACAGAATCTGCAAGCGCGGCTACAGGTATCTCCAAGAATCATAAAGGTAAGCGTACCCGCGTCCCAACATTCACCAATGTTTGGACATGATGCAGACTCACATACTGTATTCAAATTATGCTTTTGAACCAGTGATTTTAGCTGAAAAAAATTTTTGTTCTTTGGAAGTGAAGATTTTAACCATTCTGGCAATCGCCGTGACTTTTTTAATTTTTCAGTCATGATTTTTTAGAATAATGGGGAAACGAAAACATTTAAAGATTGTAGTATAATAAGAGTATTGAGCTTAAGGAAGGCCCCCTTCCCTACCTTAACTTACCAAATAATTTGTTTTTCAAAAGGATTCTCTTACCGCATGTTTTTCAAAACTATCGACAGATATATCCTTAAAGACCTATTCAAACTTTTCTTCATCAGCACAGGTGCATTCACCACCATTTTGTATTTGGACAAATTTTTATTCATGGCTGAGATGATCGTGAATCGCGGAGTCTCATTTATGGAAATGGTAATGA
>Ga0114932_10000069_pt1 | contig 107854 bp, 117 predicted proteins | sample 2SBtaG_2_FD_87286 | JGI IMG/M metagenome (GOLD analysis project Ga0114932, IMG submission 87286) | Deep subsurface microbial communities from Kolumbo volcano to uncover new lineages of life (NeLLi) - 2SBTROV12_ACTIVE470 metaG | ecosystem: Environmental > Aquatic > Marine > Volcanic ...
AGCTGATATGGGTGTAGATATTGTCATAGATTGTGTTGGTTCAAGATATTTTGCTTCTTGTATAAATAGCCTGGCAAGTAATGGGAAATTAGTCCTATTAGGTGAACTTGGTAATGCAAAAGCTCAAGTAAATTTAGCAGAAATTCTATTTAGAGATTTGACAATTAGGGGTTCTACTGGTGCAAGAAGAAGACATGTATTAAGGGGTATAGAGTTAATAAAGAATGATTTACTCAAACCAGTAGTTCATACTAAATTGCCATTGAAGGATTTGTTAATTGCATTTGGATGGATGCAAGAAAATAAATTATTTGGCCGGATAGTATTTGCAGATTAATTTAATGTCTCCTCAGGTGGTAGCAAATCGGCAACAATTGTTGCCATGTGTTCACCTTCTGAATTAATGTAGAAAGTAACAGAAACAGGCTCTGCAATTAACATGTGTTCTTTTATGTGCGAAACAGTTATTCCTACATCACCTATAGTTTTAAATTTGATAATCTTATCGGTGTTTAATTCTGCTAATGTGAACCCTTCAAGTTTTTCGAGTGAACTGTTATCTATGGCTATAACATTACCATGACAGATATCTGTACATATCGGTGTTGAATTATTACAAGATATTATTATGACTAATAATATACTTATTAAACTGGATATTGTTATTTTTTTCATAATAAATGCAAATTTATCATTTGTTAAACATGAAGTGAGCTATATCTCCGTCGTTCATAAGATATTCTTTTCCTTCAAGTCGTAGCAAACCTAATTTTTTTGCTTCTGCCATTTTTTTACTTTCAATCATATTTTGATATCCAATAACTTCTGCTTTAATGAAACCTTTTTGAATATCTGAATGTATTTGTCCAGCAGCTTCTAAAGCAGACATCCCTTGAGTGATAGTCCATGCTTTTACTTCATCTGGACCAACTGTAAAAAATGATATCAAATTTAATAATGCATAACTTTTATCAATAAGTTTATTTTTACCAGATTCTTCTATGCCTAAGGATTCTCTAAACATTAATTGATCTTCTGCAGGCATTTCAGCTAATTCTTTTTCTATTTGTGCACAAATACTTATTGTATCCTGACTATCTTCATTGTTAATTTTATCCTCGTCTATATTTAGTACACTCAGCAATGGTTTTGCTGATAGAAGTTGAAAATTCCAAACTATTTCAGCAGTATCCTTATCTAAATCCTGATCTTTTATAGGAATGTTATTTTCCAAGTTTTCTTTGACATTCGTTAATTGATCTATTTCTTTTATTATAGATTCTTTTTTATCGTTTCTTGCACCTTTAAGTTCACTATTTAATCTTTCGATTCTTTTATCAATTATTGTTAAATCTGAAAAAATTAATTCTTCTTTCAATGTTTTGGAGTCTCTTTTTATATCAATTGTTTCAAATATATGAGGTACTGATGGATTATCAAAATAACGAATTACTTCCACTAAAGCATCCATACGTTGAAGAATATTAAGATATTCTCCAGAAATACTTTGGCTTTTGCCTAGACTTTCTGGAGAAGTGGGTATGTCGACAAATGTTACTTCAGCTTTACTGATTTTCTTTGGATCAAATAATGTTACTAGTTCATCTATTCTTGGGTCTTCTACTCTTGATATACCAATATTTGTGTTTTTGCTAGATTTATCTTTTAGAGAGTGTGTTATTGCTTCAAAAACAGTTGTTTTCCCGCTTTGAGGTAATCCTATGAGTCCTATTTCCATTTATATCTCTTTCCTCTTTATTCTAAAGCATATAAATTGCCTTCTTTTGTAGGTATATATAAAATGTCGTTTACTAATATTGCTGAGCCATAAATTTCTTCGTTTAGCTCGTATTCCCAGATTGTAGATCCATCGTTTTTATTTATGCCATAAATAGTACCATCCCCCATTAATTGTATTAATGTTGATCCAGATAGTATGGGCGAAGACCGTATATTTTTAGACTTACTTGTTTTCCACAAAGTTTCACCATTTTTAATATCTACAGCTCTAATATTGCCTTCAAAGGTATTCACATAAATATATTTACCATCAGTTGCTAAATTACTACGCACTTGTTCGTTGCGTAGTTGAAAGCCACCAGTTTCTCTTCTTAGTTCTACTCCCCAATTATATCCTATGGGGTTAGCAGGCTTTGATGCCATATTCCATGCGTATAATTGGAACCACCACCTGATAAATCCTTGGGCGAATCGAACATTTTTTCGTTGTAGATTGAATGAGCTTAATCTACTTCCAAACCTGGTAGCAGTTGTAAAGTAGGCCATATCATCTATTATTGTGGGTGTGTTCTCTCCACTGCCTAATCTAAGTTTATAGCGTAAAGTACCATTTTGAGCATTTAGTAAGTAGAAATAACTATCATCTGCTCCTACAGCTACCACATTATCTTTTACAGCGGGAGCAGTTGTTACCCAAGATTCTGTATAATAATCCCATAATAGTTCACCTGTTTTTGCATCAATACAAAATATTTTTTTACCTGTGTTACCACCATATATGGCACCATTATGTATTGTGACACTCCCAAACATTGCTTCTCCGGTATCGTATGACCATATTTCATTACCGTTTTTGGGATCTAGAGCTAATATTCTCCCATCTCTTAAACTCGCATATGCCATCTCTTTTGTTAAAGATATTGAAACATCAACTGGAGAGTTTACTGTATGTTCCCATAAGGGGTCACCATTCCTTGTGTCTAGTGCTATTATTTTATTACTACCTGTCCCTATATATATAGTATTATTGACAATTGCAGGTGTTGTATGGATAAAACCATTAGTAGTAAATTTCCATTTAATACTTTTAGGTATGGTAAAATCTTTATCGCTGGCAGGACCAGTATGGTGGTTGTTTTTTTGTACCATAGCCCAGTCATTTATATCTTGTGAATTTGAAATAGAGGTACTGGGATTTGGTGGGTTTATACCAGGATTAAATTGAAATACATTTACTATCCAAACAGCAATTACTAATAAAGTGATAACTAGCATAGCAATCCATTTGATCATTGCTTTATTTGATAAGGTTTTTCTATAATCATCGAGATATTCAGTTTCATATGTTGAGGAAACTAACTCTGGTTCTATTTCTTTACCAAAACCAGTTAGTGTGAGACGTCCCCAACAATTCTTGCATCTTGTAGCATTAGCATCATTACCAGTGTTACAGCCTTTGCATATTATTCGATTTTTTAAGCTTTCACTATTGATTGTATTTTCCATATTTACTTAATTTTGCATAAAAAAATTATCTATTCAATTATAATAACCTAAGTAATATATTAAATCATTGATTTTAATTATGGAATTACAGGTTTTGTTATGTTTGAAAACGACAAAGGAATCGAACTTCTATGTGGGGAAAATGATTATCTTAAAAAAGATTATCTAAATTCCCTCATTAGCAAACATACTTCTTCTGATGAAGAAACTTTTACAGAAATTATTTATGTTGATGGTAAATCTGCTTCGATTGAAGAGTTACAAAATAGTTTAATGACTATTCCTTTTTTTGCTGAATCTAACTTAGTTGTGATTCATAACTTAATTGACAAATATAAAAATATTACTGATTCCAAAAAGAAATCTACTGCAAAGTCATCAAATAATTGGAATACAATCTTGGAATTTTTTAATAGTATACCAATTCAAAAACGAATACTTTTAGTTGAAGATTGGCAAACTCCAAAAGATATCACTAATAATCTCAACGATGAAAGAAAAGATTTAAAAGTAGAAGTTGATCGCTTAATTGATAAATTGGGTTTAAAAAACCTTACTATAACAAAACCTTTTAAAAATTTGCTACCTTTAGAATTGGAAACTTGGATTAGTAAACAACTCTCGAACAATGGGAAAAAAATAAGTAACAGAAACGCACGATTAATTTCTGATTATGTTGGAAATGACATGTGGACATTAAGTAACGAAATAGAAAAGATAATAAATTTTTGCCAGGGTGAAATTATTGAAGAAGAACATTTAGAAATATTAATTAATAACCCAAAAGAAATTGTAATTTTTAAATTAGTTGATTCGTTACTCGATCAGAATATTGCAGTTTCATTTAAAAGCATTGCTTCCATATTTGAAAGTGGATACTCTACGCAATATCTATTATCAATGCTTTCAAGACAGATGAGGTTATTAATAATTGCAAAACAACTTTCTTTTCAAAATACCTCAAAGAATATATATAAGGAAAAGTTGGGTATATATTCTGATTACGTGATTGATAATATTATAAGGCAAGTAGCAAATCGTGATATGGATGTTCTTTTAAAATTATATGAAAAGATTTCAGAATTGGACTTAGCGATTAAGACCGGTGCTATAAATGAGAATATTGTATTTGATAACCTTATTTCAAATAAAACTTTTAGTTGATTTCAAGCGGGTGAAAACAAGCTACTGAATGATTTTCTTCAATTGTTCTTAAGGCTGGTTTCAAACTTTTTTTGCAGAGTTCGGTTCTATATTTACAACGTTGTATAAAAGGGCATAAATCGGGTTCAAATTTTTCATCAGATTCGTCAACTGGAGCAAAAGAGTGTAATTTCTTTTTATAATCATCAATTCTTGGAATAGCGTCTAATAAAGCTTTAGTATATGGATGCAGTGGGTTTTTAAATAATTGAATTGTGTTACTAATCTCAACAATTGTACCTTTGTACATTACTGCAACGTAATCAGCCATTTGTGCAATTACTCCCATGTCGTGAGTTATAAGAATGACAGTTATACCATAGGAATTTTTTAATTCACGGATTTTTTGTAATATAGCTGCTTGTAGTGTTGTGTCTAAATTAGAAGTAGGTTCATCTGCAATCAATAATTGTGGTTTTAATGATACTGCCATTGCTAGCATTATTCTTTGACACATACCACCACTTAGTTGAAAAGAGTAGGATTTTAGTATTCTTTCAGGATCGGGTAAGCCTATAGATGAGAGTAATGGAATTACTTGATTTTCTGCTTCTTTCCTAGATATTCCTGAGTGGGTTTCAAGTATTTCAGATATTTGGGTACCAATGGTAATACTTGGATTTAAGGAAGCACGGGGGTCTTGAAAAATCATGCTAATTTCTTTTCCACGTATTTTACGTAATTCAAATTCATCCATAGTTAATATGTTTTTTGAATTAAAATAAATAGACCCATTTTTAATTACCCCTGGATCTGGTATTAAGTTCAGTATTGATAAACCGGTAGTAGACTTTCCTGAACCGCTTTCTCCAACTATACCAACGATAGCATTTTTGGGAATATTTAAATTGATATTATCTACAGCCGTAATAGATGAATCTTTAGATTCAAATATTACCTCGAGGTTTTGTATTTCTAGTAAATTTTCATTATTCATACTACTAATTATACAAGAATTATTTTACTAATATAGGTTCATATTTGCCAGTTTTAAGCTGGGTAATTAATTCTTCTACAGATGTTATTTTTGCATTAAATTTTGTTGCAACTTTAGAAATATCTTCGATTTTATGTGCATCACTTCCACCAGTTGAAGGAAGTCCTATTAATTCACAAATCTTTTCAGAGAAAATATTTTGTATGTTTTCTCCTCTTCCATTAATTGTTTCAATGGCATCTACAGTATTGAAAATTATGTCATTCTTAGCATTGTAGGCAGTTGTTTCAAGTTTAGAAGGATCCATTTGCGATACACTGTCAAATCTTCTTCTATATGGATGAGCTGCGATCATAAACCCACTATGACTTTTAACTACTTCTGATAAAAATTTTATATTGTGCATCCCGAAAATATATTCTTTTAAACCAAAAACAATTACATGGCCTTCTTCAGTAGTAATTTCTGAACCAGGGAAAACAGGAAAATTATATTTTACTTGCAGTTCGTTAATTTCTTTTAGATTCCAGAATTGATCGTGATCAGTTAAGCAAATACCATCTACACCTTTCTTTTTGGCATGAATGATTAAATCATCTGGAGAAAGCAAACTATCGTCAGATTTTGGAAATGTATGATTGTGGATATCTATTATCAAAAATAATCCTTTGTATTAGTTTAAGTCAATCACATTAGACTACTATTATTTAGTAGTATTGAAAAGTTCTATGTCACTTTGCGTTATCCAGTGTGGATTGTGTAATTTTTCACTTGATACAATATAACTGTGATGATATGCTTATGATCAGATATATTGAATCAATAAAACACCAATAATCTGGTTGATCCATGGGAGTTATTATGGAGAATTATTTTCACCAGTATGGTCTTCTTGCAATGTTTGTAGTTGTTGCGACAGCTGTTCCTATTGGTATGTTAGTTGTCTCATATTTGGCTTCAATGGTTTCAATTAGGCCTCACAAACCCAATCAAACAAAATCTACTATATATGAGTGTGGTGTAGAGCCAATCGGTCCAAATAAATGGATTCAATTTGATTTTAAATATTACATGTATGCATTACTCTTTGTGATATTTGATATTGAGACAATATTTTTATTTCCCTGGGCTATTCAATTTAACAAGTTAGGAATGTTTGCACTAATTGAAATGTTTATCTTCGTTATGATTTTATTAGTAGGCTTAATCTACGCTTGGAAAGTTAAAGCACTGGAATGGGGGAAATAATATGAATTCAAATTCAAATTATTTTGATTCACTAGCATTAGACTTAGTAGAAGGTAAAGAAGTACAAGATCTTAAAGATACTTCACTTACACCTATAAAAGAACCTTTAATTGAAGTTCCTAGTGACGTTGCAAACAACATTGCTGTCACCTCTATAGATGCATTACTGAATTGGGGGAGAAAGTCCGCCGTTTGGCCTTTGTCGTTTGGTTTGGCTTGCTGTGCTTTTGAAATGATGGCGAGCGCTATGTCTCGATTTGATTTATCAAGGTTTGGAGCAGAAGTATTCCGAGGGTCCCCTAGACAGGCAGATCTTATGATTGTTTCTGGAACTGTTACTTGGAAAATGGGTGCAGCGATAAAAAAATTATATGATCAGATGTTAGAACCTAAGTGGGTAATTTCTATGGGGGCTTGTGCTACTAGCGGGGGACCTTATTATCAATCATATAGTGTTGTTCCTGGTGTCAATCATATCATTCCAGTCGATGTTTATGTCCCAGGATGTCCCCCAAGACCAGACGCTCTTTTATTTGGGATTATGCAATTACAGGAAAAGATAAAGAGATATCGTCTTACTCAAAATCCGGCAGGAAGTTAATGATTAGGCAACTGAATTCAAGCGAAATAATTAAATTACTGGGTAAAGGTTTTGACACACAAAGTGAAGATCAAAATAATAACGAATTATATGTCCCAGTAGATAAATTAATATCTGTAGCCGAGAAGTTGAAAAGTTCACAAGAGGCGTCTTTTGATTTATTAACTTGCATTTCGGGTGTTGATTATGTCGAATATTTTCAAGTAGTGTACCATTTAACTTCTACTATACATAAACATAGTTGTGTACTTAAAGTAAATCTATATGGTCGCAGTGATTTAATTTGTCCTTCAGTTTATGACTTATGGCAGGGTGCAGATTTTCAAGAACGAGAAATATGGGATTTGTTAGGAATTTATTTTGAAGGTCATCCTAATATGAAACGTATATTTTTATGGGATGGGTTTGATGGGTATCCATTACGACGAGATTATTTAGAATCTCCAAGATAATATAGGGTAGAATCTATGAATAATGAATTAATGACAGTAAATTTTGGTCCTCAACATCCAAGCACACATGGTGTATTTCGCTTGCGTATTACACTAGATGGCGAAACTGTAGTAGCATTAGAGCCTGTTTTTGGTTATTTACACCGTGGATCAGAAAAATTAGCTGAAGAACGAACATATACTCAAGTGATTACTTTAACAGACCGTATGGATTACACATCTGCAATGACAAATAATCAAGCTTATGTTCTATCATGTGAAAAATTAATGGGAGTTAACCCGCCCGTACGTGCTCAGTATTTGAGAGTAATTTCTGCCGAATTATCCAGAATTGCAAGTCATCTTATTGGAACAGGATTTTTGATTAACGATCTTGGTGCTTTTATAACCCCATTAATGTACTGTTTCAGAGAAAGAGAAAGGGTATTAGAGCTTTTCGAAATGTTGTGTGGCGCAAGAATTACACTAACTTACATGAGAGTAGGGGGGGTATTTCAAGATACTCCTAAGGAATTCTGGCCAGCATTAAATAATTTTCTCACTGATATGGAATACCACCTAGATGAATATGAGTCATTACTCACAGGTAATGAAATCTTATTGAGTAGAACTAAAGGTGTAAGTTCGATAAATACTGACCAAGCTCTTAATGCCTCTATAACAGGTCCAATATTGAGATCAACAGGATATGATTGGGATTTGCGTTCAGTTGATCCCTACGAAATATATAACAGGGTAAATTTTGAAGTTCCTACAGGAACAAATGGTGATAATTTTGATAGATATATTGTTCGAATAAAAGAAATGAGACAAAGTCTTTCAATAATAAAACAATGTGTTGAACAAATAGAACCAGGAAATGTTAGATTAGATTTGCCGTTTTTAATACGTCCCGATGCAGGAGAAACTTACGGAAGAGTCGAAAGTCCTAAAGGCGAATTGGGCTTTTACATAATCAGTGATGGTTCTATATCCCCGTACAGATGTAAGGTTCGACCGCCTTCATTAATCAATCTTACACTATTAAATGAAATGATAGTGGGTTGGAGAGTAGCAGATATGATTGTTACCTTAGGATCGCTCGATTTTAATATGGGGGAGGTAGACCGTTAATGTTGAGTGAAAATCTTTGGTTCCATAATATTTATTGCTTTTTGTATACAGGTGATACTGGAGTTTCTGGATGTGCCGATAGTACAGGCTTATTACCTGAATCATTAAATTGGATGCCGTATTATATTGCAGGATTTTCTATGGTTTTAGTACTTATTAATATTTTTATGGCTTTTGGTGCTCTTTATACTTATGCCGAAAGAAGATTGATTGGTAGATTTCAATCACGAGTCGGTCCAAATAGGACAGGGCCGTTTGGCATTTTACAACCAGTTGCCGATGGTATTAAATTATTGACCAAAGAATCTATGATACCTGATGATGCTGATAAACCAGTTTATAACTTAGCTCCTATAATCATGCTAATACCTGTGATATTAGTTGTTGCTGTATTACCAGTTGGAGAGGGTACATTTATGACTGATTTAAACATAGCTTTATTATTTGCAATATCTATCACAGCTCTTACTACTATTGCAATTTTCATGGCAGGATTTTCTACTGGAAATAGATTCGCTATGCTTGGAGCTATGAGAGCTGTTGCACAGCTCATAAGTTATGAAGTTCCAGTTGTTTTATCTACTGTTGGAATTATTTTGCTAACAGGATCATTATCATTAGTCGATGTGGTTGAAGCTCAAGCTATTCCATTTATCCTAGTTCAACCCTTGGCATTTTTAATTTTTTTAATCGGTGGTTCTGCAGAAATGAATAGAACCCCATTTGATACAGTTGAGGCTGAATCAGAACTTATAGCAGGTTATCATATTGAATATGGAGGTATGAAATTTGCAATGTTCCAATTAGCAGAATACGCCTCAGTATTAATAAACTCTGCAGTTATTACAACTCTATTTTTAAGTGGCTGGGATGGACCTTTTTCATTTATTCCCTCACCTATATGGTTTTTATTGAAAATGTTTTTTATGGCTTTTTGCTTCATTTGGATAAGAGCTACTTTACCTCGACTCCGAATGGATCAAGTTATGTCATTTGCGTGGAAGTTTTTACTTCCATTAAGTTTAATTAATATATTTGTTACAGCTTTGGAAGTTTTAATTTTTGGAGTCAATGGTTCTTTCACTATATCTGATTTATGGATTATGTCAGGTATTAATTTTATTGTATCAATAATTGGGATTATGATATTTAGCAAAATTCTAGAAATTGATTCGGGATTTAATACACAGTTCAAAGTTACAGTTTAAATAAGGAGATAATAATTTGTATGGATTAGGTATAGTAAAAGGATTGTTTGTAACACTCAAGAACTTTGTGCGTAAACCTGCTACGATCAGTTACCCTGAGCAAAGAGCTCCTCAACACTCAAGATTTAGAGGAGAAGAGTTTGCTTGGTACGAGGAGCGATGCACTGGTTGCGCTAGTTGTGCTAAGTTTTGTCCTTTGGGTATCATTCATATAGTCACTAGTCCCAGTGAGGAAAATATACCTGAAGGTGATTCTTATAAATTAGAAGCTTTTGATATCGATATAGCACGATGCATGTTTTGTGGATTCTGTGTTGAAGTTTGTCCATATGATGCACTATTTATGGGTAGCGGATTTGAAGAGGCGCAATATAGTAGACAAGACTTAGTGCTCGATAAAATTAAAGATCAAAGAGAAGGTAAAAATAAATCTCCTAGCACATGGTTCAGACCTCAATTGGAATCTCAGAAATACTTACCTCTCGCTGGACAAGAAATGAAGTGGGATGATGCTGGTCGAGAACAATGGAGTTATCACCCGGCTAAACGTCCTAAAAAAGATTTATTATCATGGCGAAATAAGAACTTTAAGAATAAAGGTGGAAATTGAATCTGATAGATATCTTTTTCATAATATTTTCACTACTGGCATTTGGCTCTGCTTTGCTAGTAGTTTTTATACAAGATTTATTCAAGAGTGCACTAATGCTCGTAGTAACCTTTATGAGTATTGGGGGTATTTTCTTTTTATTAAATGCAGAATTCTTAGGTGTAATACAAATATTAATTTATGCTGGCGGTATAGCAATAATAATTATTTTTGGTGTGTTAATGACAAAAGATATGGCTACTGCAAATACATCAAATATATTTATGTTTATGAATGGTCAAATTTGTTTGCTTTTTTTCGTAATTCTTTCATATTTTTTGATTAATGAAAAATGGTTTTTATTAGATCTTACAAATTCATCATATGCTGAACAAGCTAAAAATTTATTTTCAAATACAACAAGTCATTTAGCCTCACTTCTTCTGAAGAACTGGGTTATAGCTTTTGAATTTAGTTCAGTATTATTACTGGCTGTAATAATTGGTTCATTAGCATTAGTTAAGGATAAAAACGAATGAGTTTAGAATCAGTATTAACCTTATCAGCAGGTCTTTTTGCCGTAGGTCTTTTTGGTGTTTTAACGAAAAGAAACCTTATTGCTGTTCTTATGTGTGTTGAATTGATGTTTAATGCAATAAATGTTGCCGCTGTTGGTATTTCTCGCTATATTGCTCCATCAATGTTTAGAATTCAAGGTTCTGATTTAAATAACGACCAGGTAGACTTAATTCTATCGGGACATGTGATCTCTATTTTTTCTATAGCAATTTCAGCTGCTGAAGTTTCTATGGCTTTAGCAATTATTATTCTTATTTATAGAACTAAAAATACTGTTGATATTACAGATATTAATAAAATGAGTGGTTGATATATGTGGATAAAATATTTGGAAGCAGAAAATCTATTTGTTGCTGAAAGCTGGAAAGAACTCTTCGAAGGTGAAGGTTTGCCTGTAAGATTACTACCGAAATTGGGCCTAGAGAATTGGTCTGATTCAACTGAGTTTTCCATTATGGTACCACGTGGTCGTGAACATGTAGCAGATGAAATAGTTAGAAAATTATAATTATTGTGAAAGAAAGATAAATGTTAGGAATAGAAGTTATAATTTCTTTGATTTTTGCAACTCCTTTGATTGTTGCATTAATTAATAGTTTGTTTATTAGTTTAGGCGGTAATATTAACGTAAAAATAGGATCCTATTTATCGATCGTTGGGATATTTATATCGTTTATTTTCTCAATATATATTTTTTCTCTAGCATATAGTGATGGTGATTATAAGATTACATCATCTTTCGAATGGTTTAGTATAGGGAATTTACCTGTTTTATTTGGATATTATGTAGATTTTGTTTCTTCATCGATGTTGCTAGTGGTAACTGGGGTAAGCCTATTAGTGCAAATTTATTCTCTTGGATATATGGAAGGTGATAAAGGACTCATCCGATATTATACCTACCTATCGTTATTTACTTCATCTATGTTAGGTGTTGTATTATCCATAAATATATTGCAAATGTATTTTTTCTGGGAGTTAGTAGGGGTTTGTTCTTATCTATTGATAGGTTTCTGGTTTGATAGAGCGTCTGCAAGAAATGCTGCCAAAAAGGCCTTTCTAATTACCAGAATAGGTGATGTGGGTTTTTTGTTTGCGATTCTACTTATTTTCACAAATGGAATATCTTTTATCGACAAAGGATTAAACCCATTAATTATTCAAGATATTTTGTTAATGACTAATGATCTTAGTGATAGCATAATACTTTTAGTTTCATTAGGCTTAATTGCTGGAGCAATTGGTAAATCAGCCCAATTCCCTCTGCATACTTGGTTACCCGACGCAATGGAAGGCCCCACGCCAGTTAGTGCCTTAATTCATGCAGCTACAATGGTTGCAGCGGGTGTGTTTTTACTTGTTAGATTCTTTGATTTTATCAGTGCAAATTCCGTATCTCTATTGATTATTGCGATAATTGGATGTGCTACTTCATTGCTTGGTGCATCTATGGCATTGGTAATGAATGATATTAAAAAAGTGTTAGCTTACTCTACCATTAGTCAGCTAGGATATATGTTTATGGCAATTGGTATAGGAGCTCCTGCAATTGCCATGTTTCATTTAGTTACCCATGCATTTTTTAAAGCTTTATTATTTTTAGGTGCTGGCAATGTTAGCCATGCTGTACATAGTTTTGAAATGGAAAAAATGGGTAATTTAAAAGATAAAATGCCCATAACATATATTACTTTCATGATAGGTTCCTTAAGTTTAGTAGGCATTTTTCCTTTTGCGGGCTTTTGGAGCAAAGATGAAATAATTAATACTGCCTACCATGGTACTAATTTGGCTTCAACAATTGTTTTAATAGGTAGTTTGATTGGTATAGTAATGACAGCTTTTTATACCTTTAGAATGATATTTTTAACATTTAATAACCGCATAAACGAACAACCTTCTGTAAATCATAATCAGGTCCAAGAGTCTGCTAAAATCATGCTTTTTCCAGTGATTATATTGTCAATTTTTGCAATATTTACTGGAGTGGTTATAAATCCACCAATTGATTTGTTAATTTTTGAAAAACATTGGTTTTTATATTATCAACATCATAAAATACTAGATATCAATTTACTGATAGTGTTAGTTTCATCATCCCTAGCAGTTTTAGGTATAACAATGGCCTGGATATTTTATAAAAATAGAAATATTACAAATACTTTGTTTTCTAAAACATCAATAAGTAAAGTCTTACACAATAAATGGTATTTTGATGATTTTTATGAATTAATAATTGTTAAGCAATTATTTTACCGTTTTATAACTCGGATTATACAATTATTTGATGATATTGTTATCAATCAGTTTTCTGATTTTATAGGCTACTTTGCTAAAAATCTTGGTCGTCCAATTGCTATTTTTCAAAATGGTTCCGTGCAATTTTATGGATTAATTCTCACTATATTTTATGGATTAGTTGTTACTTTGGGAGTGTTGTTTCTATATGTTATTTCATGATAATAAAAGGTATATAATCACATGTTAACTATATTAATTTTCATTCCAATTCTTGGGGCTTTGATAATACCCTTATTAAGGAAGCAACCACAATATATTAAGTTGTGGGCCTTAATAATCACAGGTTTTGAATTGCTTATATCTATCTTCCTGTTGATTAGTTTTGATTTATCAAAGAATGGTTATCAATTTGTTGAAAACTATGACTGGATTCCTTCTCTTGGTATTTCTTATCACCTTGGTGTCGATGGATTAAGTTTGCCTTTGGTATTTTTGACAACTCTACTATTCATTTGTGCTGTTTCAATTTCAATGTCCATAAAAACACGTGTTGCAGAATACTTTTTCTGGTTTTTGATTTTAGAAACTTCAGTTCTAGGCGTATTTATTTCACTTGATTTAGTACTATTCTTTATTTTTTGGGAAATCGAATTAATCCCAATGTATTTTATAATTTCAGTTTGGGGTTCAGGACGTAAAGAATACTCAGCAATGAAATTTGTAATATATACATTGTTTGGGTCTGCATTTATGTTAGTTGGTTTACTTATAACAGGCTTATCAGTTGGTAGTTTTAATATTCAAGAACTCTCACAGATAACTTTGACTAATGAAAATATGATAATATCTCCAGTTTATGTCTTTTTGATGTTTTTTATTGCATTTGCTATCAAGCTACCTTCATGGCCACTCCATTCATGGCTTCCAGATGCTCATACAGATGCTCCAACTGCTGGTAGCGTAATATTAGCTGGTGTTTTAATTAAAATGGGCGGATATGGCATCATAAGAATTTGTGTTCAGATATTTCAACACGAAGCTAGGGAGTTATCTTTATTATTGGTTCTCTTAGGAGCATTTAGTTTGGTATATGGCGCTATTATTACTTTTCGACAAACTGATATAAAAAAATTGATTGCCTTTAGTAGTGTAAGTCATATGGGTATTGTTTTACTTGGAATTAGTGCATATAAATCTGACAACATAGTAGTTGCATCTTTCGGCTTAGAAGGGGCGGCATTACAAATGTTTACTCATGGAACAATAACAGGTTTATTATTTCTTTCAATCGGGCTGATATATGACCGCTTACATACCAGAGAAATAGGTGAATTAAAAGGAATTGTATATAAAGCACCAACAATAAGTTTATTTTTTGTTATAGCTTCAATGGCGTCTTTGGGATTACCAGGATTAAGTGGATTTGTTGCGGAAGTAACTGTTTTTATGGCTGCTTTTGCAGTTTGGAATTGGTTTACGGTGATTAGTGTTTTTTCGATAGTGCTTACAGCAGGATACATGTTATGGCTAGTTCAAAGAGTAATATTTGGAGATTATTTTGGAGATGAAGAGAAATTAACAAAACTTTCATTCTATGAATATGCTCCAGCTTTATTGCTAATTGCCTCTATAATAGTCTTAGGTGTCTACCCTAATATTATTTTTGAATTTTTTGAACAAAGTATTATTGCATTTGTTAATAGTACAATAGGAGTTTAATTTAAATGGATGTAGTAGATTTAATATACATAGGTAGTGAATTAATTGTTGCAATAACTGCTACTTTAACACTATTATTGGGTATTTTTTCTGGCAGATATCTGGTTGTTAAAACCGTGTCATTATTAGGTATTATATCTGCTCTAATTTATGCTGTATTCCTATGGTTTGTTCCCTCGTCTTATATATTTTATAACACGATTCATGCAAACCAATTTAGTGTGTTTTTTAAAATACTTGTTTTAGGATCTTTATTTTTAATCCTTTTAGGTTCATATAATTATTCTAAACATTTTGGAAAACTTAAAATAGAATTTCTTAGCTTAATGATGTATTCATCAGTAGGTATGATGCTTTTGCCTGCAAGTAACGACTTTATTACAGCTTATATAAGCCTTGAATTAGTTTCACTTCCATTAGTTGCAGTTATCGCAATGACTAAAGAGGAATATTCAATTGAAGCAAGTTTAAAATTTCTCATAATTAGTGCGATTAGCTCCGCATTTTTATTGTATGGGATAGTTTTATTATATGGGTTTAGTGGTTCAACCAACTTTGAAGTCATTGCACATATTTTATCTGGAACAAGCCTCGACTCGAATGTTTCAATTGTGCTAATTGCTATTCTTTTTATACTAGGTGGAGTCGGATTTAAAGTAGGTATTGTTCCATTCTATATGTGGATACCAGATGTATATCAAGGCGCTCCAACTCCAGTTGTTACCTTTCTATCGATTGCTAGTAAATCTGTAGGATTTGCATTATTGATAAAAGTATTTTTAATAGCCTATGAATACGCTGATTGGACTAACACTATTGCTGTTATTGCTGTTATTACTATGATAGTGGGTAATGCTGGAGCTCTTCTACAAGATAATTCAAAGAGGCTCTTAGGTTATAGTGGCATAGCTCATGCAGGATATATATTAATTGGAGTAGCGTGCTTTTCAGAGTCTAATAGCATAGATGGACAGCTTGCAGTTGTTTTTTATTTGCTAACCTATTCATTTACTAATATAGCAGCATTTTACTCATTGATGAACATGTCATTATCAACTAATAGTTACAATATTCAAAGTTATGCTGGTGCTTTTTTCAATAATAAATTTTCATCAATTGTTTTAATGATATCTTTTCTTTCTCTTATTGGTTTACCCCCAACGTCTGGATTTTTAGGGAAACTATATTTATTCAATGCAGCAATAAAAACAGAATTAGTTTGGTTAGTTTTATTTGGTGTTATTAATAGTGTTTTTTCAGCTTATTATTATCTTAAGGTGATTAAAAAACTTTTTGAATCAGATATTGAAACAACACAATATGAATCTACGAAGTCTTACTCAATGAATATTGTGTTAATTTGCTCCGTATTAGGTATATTAATTTTAGGTATTTATCCAGACCCATTTTTACAATTGTTAGAAACAGCTTTAGCCGGTTAGAAATTATACTGAGATTATTGATGAAACTATACATCATATTAGCCGAAATGAAGGGTGATTTTATTTCATATATAGGTAATCAATATGATAATTTCCAAATGCTTGGGTATAAGTTTGCTGAAGATCACACACAAGCTTGTGTTGATTTTTTTAGTGATCCTGAATTCCCAATCGATTGGAGTGACGTTGAATATATTTGGGCTGAAGAACTGCTCTTAGAAGAGGAAAGTGGAAAATTTGGTGAGAATAGGAAAATATATACAGATGTATTTAGGCTGCCACCTAATTAATTGATATATCTATAGATTTATTGTTATAGATTAAATTTTTCGACTCACGTAATTTAATATCGTTTGGCAGGTCTAATATATGACATTTGCAATTTGTATTTATCCCATTACCAATGTGTTCAAATTTGTTTGTTGGTATTACAACTTTTTTTTCAATATCAATAATTTTCTGAATATTATTGTTGCTTCTAATTAATTCCATTAAATCTGAATAATCATCAATATCGTTATTTAAACCTAAACTATTCATTATCTTATACCTATTGAGTATTTTCCTATGAGATTCAAAGCTATTTTCACCAAATTTAAATGTAAAATCTTTCCCTAATGGTAATAGTAATCCATTTGTTCCATTATCTTTAGTAGCTTTTGCGATTACGGGCGTTTTGAAATCACCTGACTTTTTAATGAATTTGACAATATTATCTATTGTTATCATACCAAGATCAGCTGGCAATATTAATTTATTGACATTGTGTAATAAACCTATATATTGTTGCAGGCTATCGTTTAAACTATTTCCTAAACATTTGATATGTATTTGATTTTTCATTGAATAAATATGAGAAATATAATCGAATTGAGATTTTGGGTATGTATTAGACAAAATTGTTATATTAGGATTCATATTCAATTGACCTAATGCCTTGTAAGCAATATTTACTACATGATTTAATAGCCATACAGTTAAGTTTTTCCGCTGTATGTTATTTAGGTTTGATGAAAGACGCGTTTTTGTATCTCCATTAGAGATATTCCCAATCGGTATAATTATTTCTAAATTAGATTTAAGTTTAGGTTTAACCATTTTATGGTTGATTTTTTATAATATCTAAAATAAATTCTGCAAGTTCTATTTTATCTTTATCTGAATTCATTATAGTATTTGTGGCGACAGCATTAATTCCTAATTTTTTAATATTATTAATTTTATTTGAATCTTGGGTATCAATTATTAACACGTCACAAATTCCATGTAATAGTTTTGCTATACCAACACAACTTACTTCTTCACCTAATTCGTTTAACATTTTTGCTGCAGGTCCTTTGATTGCCTCACCATTAACAATTGGACTCACGGCAATTTTTATACCTTCAAAATTCAAAATTCTTTCTCGGACAGTTTTTATAGATAATATTGGGTCAATACTAACATAAGGATTTGATGGTGATATTACTAAGGCATTACAGTTATCTAGTGCTTGTGCAAATCCATTAGATATTTGTGCAGAATCTATTCCTTCAAAATCAATATTTAATAATTTTGGTTCACATTTATGCTTAACAAAGTATTCCTGAAATTTCAATTTGCCTATTTCTGTAGTGCATATTGTTCTAACCTTTTGATCAGACATTGGATAGATTTCTGATCTAATACCTAAATTTTTTCGTATAATATTTATTGCTTCAGATAAGCTTTTGCCACTCTGCATTAATTCTGTTCGTGTGATATGTGTTGCAAAATCTTTGTCCCCAATATTAAACCAGGTGTCATATCCATGAAGATTTAACATATTTAAGGTTGTATAAGAGTCATTCACTATTCCCCAACCTTGTATTGAGTTAGATAGATTACTAAGTGAATACATCATTGTATCAAGGTCAGGACAAATGTATAAACCATATAAATCTGTATCATCTGCTGTATTAACTACAATAGATATTTGATCAGGATTCAGAGATAAATAAAAACCTTTTACTAATTTGGCTCCACCCACACCCCCTGCCAAAGTTAATATACTTATTTCAGGTATTTTATTACTCATTAGAGTGGACTTTGGAGCTTTTTTTCTGATTTATTTGGGTGGATATATTTATATTCGGGCATATTAATTAGTTGTTTGTAAGAACCAAAAATATTTTCACTATTTTCTTCTATTGTATCGAGAGGATCATTAGTATTTTCTTTTTCGGAAAAGATTTTATGAATACTATAGTCAGTATACCTCTCTGCAGGTATTCGGCCGGACTCCCATATAAGTTGACGAATTTCTTTAGGTCGTAATAATTGTCCATACTGTGCTCCAGCGGCTGTTGATATACTCTCATTCATCAAAGTTCCTCCCATATCATTAACGCCAGCATTGAGCAGTATTTGAGCAACATGAGGTCCTTCTTTTGGCCATGAAACTTGGATATTCGGTATCCAATTATTTAATGCTATCCTTGATATAGCATGAATTTTTAGAACTTCTATTCCAGTTGGTCCTTTTCTTAGGTTAGGTATAGATTGCTTTTTAAACATGGGAGCTTCGTCAAAAATAAAACTCAAAGGGACGAATTCAGTGAAACCACCAGTTGATTTTTGGATGTCTCTAAGCAGAACTAGATGGTTGGCAATATGTTCATTAGTTTCTATATGTCCATACATCATTGTAGAAGTAGTAGGTATCCCAATTTTATGTGCAGTAGTAATAACATCCACCCATTGGTCTACAGTTATTCTGCCTACAGAAATAGTATCTCTTACTTTTTGATCTAATATTTCAGCAGAAGTACCTGGAAGACTAGTGACTTTTGCATTTTTCAGCTCTATTAAATATTCTTTAATTGAAGTTTTGGATCTAATTGATCCATATAAGACTTCTTCAGGTGAAAACCCATGAATATGTATATTGGGTATTTCTTTTTTAATTTCTTTACATAATTCTATGTAATAATTACCATTCATTTTTGGTGGTAACCCTGCTTGTATACACAGTTCTGTGGCACCCAATAAATATGCCTGCTTTCCTCTTCTAATTATCTCTTCAGTAGGTAATATATAAGATTCTTCAGTTTTGTAATCTCGACTAAATGCACAAAACCCACATCCCTTGATACAAACATTTGTAAAATTTATATTTCTATTAACAACGTAAGTTACTTTATCACCAACAGTTGTTGCTCTTAATAAATTGGCTGTTGAAACTACTGAGTTTAAATCCTCGCCATTACTACTAAGTAGAGTGCTAATCTCAGAAGCATTAATGTCTTTACCTTCAAGGGCTTTATTTAATATCCGCGAAATTTTAGGAGAAATGTTAGAAAGGGATTTATTTAATTCTAAATTAGGCAATTGTTGGTTTTTTAACTTTGACATAGTTAAATATACCTCCATTCACATACCCTTTTGAATCTACTGATGATGCGATTTTTTTTGATAGAAGTTCAGAGTTATTAAATTGTGAATTGTTTGATTTAATAAATTCTGGGTATACAGGCAGTCTTGGTTTCAATTCAAATCCTTTTTCTATAGTTTTTTGATTTAATTGTTCAATGGTAGGCCATGGGGCTTCAGGATTGACATAATCTATTGTCAATGGTGATATACCTCCCCAATCGTTTATCCCTGCACTAAGAAAATTCTCATAATATCCTTCATTTAGATTTGGAGGTACTTGAATATTAGCATTTTTCCCCATAATAATACGGGTAGCTGCAATTGTCCAAATAAAATCTTGTATATGTGGTTCAGGATGACTTTTCATAGGTATATCAGATTTAGCTCTAAAATTTTGGATTATTAATTCTTGAATATGGCCATAATTTTGATTTAGGTTTTTTATCGCAAATATAGAATCTATTCTTTCTTTTTTTGTTTCGCCAATTCCTACTAATATGCCAGTTGTAAATGGAATTTGTAATTTACCAGCATTTTCGATTGTTTTTAATCGAGCCTTAGGTCGTTTACTCACAGCAAACTCATGAGGCCCACCTGGTTCTGATAATCTATCACTAACGTTTTCTAACATTAATCCAAGGGAAACATTTGTATCTTTTAACTTTTTCATATCATTTCGTGTCATTGTTCCTGGATTACCATGTGGGAATAAACTTGTTTCACGTGCGATTATTTCTGAGATATAAGAAAGATATTCTATCGTTGAAGTATGTCCGTTATCATTAAGCCATTTCTTAACGATAGGAAATTTTCTTTCAGGTCGTTCTCCAAGAGTAAATAATACTTCTTTACAACCTAGAAGATCTGCTTTTTTTGCAAGGTTTAAAATATAATCCTCTTTCAAAAAGATCGTATCATATGAATGAGGATCTTCTCGAAATGTACAATATGAGCAAATGTCTGAGCATACTTGAGTAAGTGGAACAAATATTTTTGGGGAAAAAGTTATAATATTATTTTTACCAGTGTTTCTTATTAAAGATGCTGCAATACACAAATCATTAATGGATATATATTTATCAAAAAGAACTTTGTAGAAATCATCATTTGAAATAAGACGGTTTTCAATAACCCCTTCTGTTAAACTGCGTAGTTGATAAGGCAAATTTGCCTTATCAGATTCAGTAATGTGGTAGTCAATATTCAAAATTAGATTTGATTCCATATTATTAATTATCACTAGTAATTATCTTTTAATAAACTATCAATAGAAAGCTCTAGTTCACTTTGAGGTACAAAACTTTCAAATTTATTTGTAATTATTCCCTTATTATTGATTAAGAAAATCCAAGGTTCACTTGGTAAATTCCAAGGTTTTATAACTTGTGAGATTTCTGTAAACTCTCCTTCATTATTTGCACTCTCCATATCATATACCTCTATATGGACGAAATACATATCCTTATTGTAATTTTCATGAAGTCTTTTGATAATATTCATTTGTGGTCCGCAAGTAAAACTTTTACACTGTCCCGGTGTGGCAAATAATAGCAATAAAGGCTTATCTTGTGATTCTAGTATTTCTTCTACAGACTCATTATATAAATCCATCTTTGGATTTATATCCGAAGTTATCTTTTGTAAATCTTCTGGATTTTTGGCAACTATGTTATTTGTTTGCGGAATTTTATCACCTATCTTTGGTGTTGAGCTAGATGATTTTACATCAATAACAATTCTAGCTTTTTGACCTTTGTATTCGCCATCGAGTGGCTTGATTTCAGCAAGCCAATCCCCGGCTTTATCAAATTTTACATATGTTACATAAATACCAGATTTTGAATTAGGCCAATTAATAAAACTTCCTTGATTTGAGAATTCAAACTTGGTTATATTATCTTTTTCTTGGTAAAAATCTATCGAAATTTTTTCAGCTGTAATAGTTTTTCTTTGTGGATTTTGAATTCCGAGGATTAATCTATTTGTTCCTATAGCTATATCGCTAGTTCCGAGTGTTGCTATGAGGCTTAATTCTACTTTATTGATAGATTCAGATTTATCATATGCAATAAAGTAAAAAATGCTCAATATTAACGCAATTAATGAAATACTAAATAATAAAATTAATATCCGTTTATTCATTAATTAACCTTCTTTGAATTCGCGATAGATATGTATGGAAATTTTAGAATCAGGAAAATGGTTTAATGGGGGATTTGTTTTTGATATTTCTATCTCGATAGCTACGGGGGTGAAATTATTTTTTATTTGACTTATGAGATGCTCCGCTATTGCTTCAATTAAACAAAATTTTGTTTTTTGTAACTCTTGATAAATAAAATCAATAACATCTGCATAATTTATTGTATCGTCAATATTGTCTGATAAACCTGGTTTTTTAAGGTTTTTATATAGCTTGATATTTAATAAAATATCTTGCATTTTCGATTGTTCTTGAGAAGTTATTCCTAAATACACACTAGTTATAATATTGTTTAACTCAATATAATCATTATTCAAAGGCATTGGTATATCTCGCTAAATATATTTAAGATTGAGACATATTGTTGGCTAATTCAATAAGATTTCGTGCTCTTTTAACTACAGGAACGTCAATCATTTTACCATCAAGCGAAGTCGCTCCTGAGCCTTTTCTTTCTGCTTCTTCAAATACTTCAATTACTTTTTTAGCATATTCTATAGCTTCTTCGGATGGACTAAATAGATTATTAATACTTTCTAATTGTCCAGGATGAATAGCGAATTTAGCTTTAAAACCTAAAGGCAGGACACTCTTAATTTCATTTTCTAGACCATCATTATCTCTGAAATTTACATACGGAGTATCTATTGCGGTAATACCTGCTGCTTTTGCTGCTACAGCAACCACTGAACGAGGGTAAAGTATTTCAATACCTGTATCTGTTCTCTGTATACCCATATCATTTGTGAAATCTTCACCACCAAAAGCTATACCTAACATTCTATTTGAAGCTGAAGCGATGGTATTAACATTAACTATTGCAGATGCACTTTCGATCCATGCAATAATTTTTGTGCTTCCAATTTCCACCGATTTTTCTGTTTCTACTTGGCTTAATATTTTACTTACTTCTGAAATATCCCAGCTACTTTCGATTTTACCTACACTTATTCCATATGTGTTAGAACTTACTACTGCACGTATGTCATCAAAAGTCAGACCTGTATCTAAAGCGTTTACTCGGGGGATTATTGATTGATTTTTTCCAGATAATATATTTAATTTCTCACTTATTAAACTACGAGCATTACTTTTTTCATTGTCAGGTACAGAATCTTCCATATCTGGTACGAGAATATCTGTATCTGCAGTACTTGCTTTTTCTAACATATCACTTCTATTACCAGGTACAAATAAAAGACTTCTGAATAATTCCACTTTGATCTCCTAAATAATAAATATAATAAATTTACAAACTCAAATTAGGTTTTAGGATTATAACATATATATTAAAACTTAAATATAATTTGCATTCAATTATAATGATATAATGATATGCCTCAGCAGTATTTAGATTGGAGAGTAATATGAAATCCATAAGTATTATTGGTATTGAAGGAATGCCTGATATAAAACCGGGTGATGATTTGCCAAAATTAATTTTAGATGCTTGTGAAAGAGAGAATATCATTCTAGAAGATGGAGATATCCTTGCTGTAACTCAAAAAGTAATATCTAAATCAGAATCTTGCTTGGTAGATTTAGACACTATAAATCCTTCAAATCTAGCAAAAAAATGGGCACAACAATGGGATAGGGATCCAAGGCTCATTGAATTAGTTTTTCAAAAAAGTAAAAGAATTTCCAAAATGGAAAGTGGTGTGTTACTTACAGAAACAGAACATGGTTTTTATTGTATTAATGCAGGCATTGATTTATCAAATGTAACTGGCGATACAATGGCGACTTATCTACCAATAGATTCTGACAAGTCTGCATATAATATTCGTAGTTACGTAAATATGGCATTAGGGATAAATATAGCTGTAATTGTTACTGATACTTGGGGCAGGCCGTGGAGAGTTGGTGTTACAAATGTTGCTATTGGAGTATCAGGCATGTCACCTTTTCAAGATTACAGAGGATTGCATGATCCTAATGGAATGGACCTAAAGGCCTCGATAATAGCTGTAGTTGATGAGATTGCAGCAGCTTCTGAATTAGTGATGAATAAATTAGATAATATTCCTATTGCCTTAGTTAAAGGTTATACGTATTTACCATGCGAAGGCTCTATAAATGAGTTAATTCGTCCTCCCGAGCAGGATTTATTTAGATAATGGCAGAATTAGATGTTGTTCATGGTTTATATTGGCTGTATATTTTAAGCATATAAGTATACATTCATTTAGGAATTAATTATGAGTAATAAAAAATATAATAGTTTTTTTGCTAGTAACGTACCTCAGAATTCAGTACTAACAGAGCCACTCCCAAGGCCAAAATACGATTTTGCAGTTGCATTTCCTGATCCTGATCATTTCCCAATGGGAGACTTACACGAATCATTGGGTGAAGCTTTAAAGGATCAGGGACGAGATTTGGTTTTCTATCCACATCCCCAAGGTCTCCTTGAATTTCGTGAACTAGTTTGTAAAAAAATTAAGGAGAATAGAGGTATAGATGTAGGTCCACAAAATGTGATCATCACTGCAGGCTCTGGTCAGTCCATAAATTTAATTACTCAATTATTTATAAATCCCGGCGACACTATTGTTTCTGAGAAGTTTACATATACTGGGGCTTTAAGAGTTTTTGAAAGATTCGGTGCAAAAATGGCTGGTGTGGAAATGGACGATGAAGGAATGCTACCAGAATCTTTGGAAAATAAATTAATTGAATTGAAAGGTAATGGAACAACTCCAAAGTTTATATATACTATCCCTACTTTTCAAAATCCCGTTGGAACAGATATGAGTTTTGAAAGAAAGAAGGAGATATTAGCTATATCGCAAAAGTATCAAATTCCCTTGTTTGAAGATGATTGCTATGCAGATTTAAGGTTTGAAGGAGAAAATCATCCAGCTATAGCTTCTCTAAAAGGATCTGATAATGTTGTGTATTCAGGATCCTTTTCTAAAATCTTAGCACCCGGACTTAGACTTGGTTGGATAGTAGCTCCAGATACATTTTTACCATACCTTATGGCTGTGAATCCTGGTACTCCACCTAGCCAATTTACGATATTATCAGCATTGTATTTTTTGAGAAAAAATATGGAAGATCATATCGCAGGTCTATGTAATATGTTTCGGGCTAAACGGGATTGTATGCTAGGGGCTATCGGAGAGTTTATGGGGTCTGAAGTCGAAATAATCGCACCAAAAGGTGGATTGTATTTATGGCTAAAATTTCCAGAGAATGTTGACTTGGAACCTATATTGCCAATAGCTCGTGAAAAAGGAGTAATTTTTGGTTTAGGAAATACTTTTTCCACAGAAGGCAAAGCAAGTAATTTTATACGCTTATGTTATGGTTATCACAACTTAGAAGATACAGTGTCTGGTGTTGAACTTTTGGCAAATGTTTTTAGAGAACAAGGTTTGCTAAAATCTTAATTTGAAATTTGTTTTCCACTATGTTAAAGTAATATTTCTGGTGGTTTGAGCGGGACGGAACCACCCGTTACCATCCCGAACACGGAAGTGAAACATCCCAGCACTGACGATACTGTGCTCGCAAGGGTATGGGAAAATAGGTCACTGCCAGTATAAAAATTAAGTTCTTGGTTAGCCAAGAACTTTTTTTTTTGAAAATATGATAGTATGTAATTAGTTGTGATAAACAGATTGGTTTTAATATAGATTTTAACTATTAAATTATATGGGCTTTACCATTAACAAAATCTTCATTATAATCTACAGAATTATTTTAACTTTAATATAAAAATGTATGTAGGAGGAAGTCTAATTGGCTTCAAAATTTGACACTTTAACAGATTTATCAGAAACCCCTATGGGAAAATTGCTTACAGAGGTGGAATTTCCTAAGCCTTTGAGAAGAGGTGATGTATTAGAGGTAGAGATAGTGAAAATAGACCCAGAGGGCTTTTTGGTTGATTCTGGTCATAAGTCTGATGCCTTGGTTCCACTACGTGAAACTCGAAGTATGACTAACGAAGAGGTGACTGAAATCAAAATTGGAGATAAGTTGGATGTTTTTGTTGTTAGACCAGACTCTGGTGATCAATTACCACTACTCTCTTTTGATAGGGCTCGAGCAGAACATGGTTGGATAACTTTGAAGAAGGAGTCTGAGCTTGGAAATGTTGTTTCGGGAGTAATTAAGAGTTTCAACAAAGGTGGTGCGGTTGTTGAAGTTGAAGGAGTACAGGGATTTGTGCCTGTTTCCCAACTATTAACTCCATTCCAAATGGATACTACTGATTCTTCAAATATAAACAATGACGAATCAAGAATTGGCCAGTCTATAAATATGAAAATAATGACATTAGACCGAAACCAGAAAACTTTAATTTTGTCCGAACGACAATCAATTCAAGAAAAACAAAAACTAGATTTAGATAAATTGCTACAAGAAATGAAAGAAGGGGATATACGTGACGGTAAAGTTACTGGAATATCTAATTTTGGTGCTTTTGTTGATTGTGGTGGAGTAACAGGGCTCATTCATATTTCTGAAATGTCATGGGATCAAGTAGATTCTCCAGGGTCTATTTTAAAAGCAGGCCAAGATGTTAAGGTTTTTGTATTAAAGGTTGATCTTGAGACCAAAAAAGTGGCTTTTAGTTTAAGACGCTTAGAAGCCGAACCATGGTCTACAGTAGGAGATAAGTATGCTGTTGATCAAATTGTAAACGGTGTTGTAACCAAACTTGCCGACTATGGCGCATTTGTAAGAATAGATCGTTCAATTTATGGATTGTTGCATATTTCAGAAATTACTGAGGAAACAATTCAGCATCCTAAAGAAATTCTATCTGAAAATCAAGAATTAGAATTAAAAATTATTAGTTTAGAGCCTGAGAAGAGGCGGCTAGGTTTAAGTCTTAAGCAAATCAATCAAGAAAATAGTGAAAATATGGTTGAACCAAATGAAGTTGTTCAGGATAATGAAGGTAGTGATGAAATTGTTTCTTCCACTGAAATAGAAAAAGAGGATGAGGCTGTTAGCAATTTTGATGAAGCTATTTCGTCTGATTTAACCGATGATTCAAATACTGAAGAATCTGTTGATGAAGATACTGGAGAAGAAACTGAAGAGAACAAAGATTCTATTTAGTATTTTTAGTAGTTAGGACTAATATTATGTCGAGTAGATTTGAAAAGTTTTCAGAAAAAGCAAGAAAAGTTTTATCTTTAGCTCAAGAAGAAGCACAACGCTTTAATCATAATTATATTGGTACTGAACATATATTACTTGGATTAGTTAAAGAATCTGATGGGGCAGCTGCAAGAATATTGATAAGTTTGTCCCTCGAGCTTAATAAAGTTCGCTCCGCTGTTGAATTCATTATTGGAAGAGGAGAACGAAGACCAACGCCCGGTGAAATTGGATTAACCCCAAGAGCAAAAAAAGTTATTGAGTTAGCAGTTGACGAAGCTCGTAGACTTAATCAGCAATTTATTGGTACAGAACATTTATTGATAGGTATCATGAGAGAGGGCGAAGGTGTAGCTTCAGGGGTATTAGAAAGTTTAGGTCTGAATTTAGATAAGATAAGATCAGAAGCTACGAGAATTAGTTCTCAAACTGGATATACACCTAGTTCAAGTTCATCAAAGACAGCAAGTAAAACACCGACTCTAGATCAACTAGGAATAGATTTAACCAAATTGGCACGAGATGAGAAACTAGATCCTGTTGTTGGGCGAAGTCAAGAAATTGATAGAGTTATACAAATCCTCAGTAGAAGAACAAAGAATAACCCAGTACTTATTGGTGAACCTGGTGTAGGCAAAACTGCGATTGTTGAAGCTTTGGCTCAAAAAATATTATCTGATGATGTGCCTCAAGGTTTGTCGAACAAGCGACTAGTTGCACTAGATATGGGAATTTTAGTTGCTGGTACTAAGTATCGTGGTGAGTTCGAGGAAAGATTAAAAAAAGTAATTGAAGAATTAAAATCATCTGGAAATTGCATCTTGTTTATTGATGAAATGCATACTATGGTAGGTGCTGGTGCTGCTGAAGGTGCCGTCGACGCCGCAAATATTCTTAAACCGTCTTTAGCTAGAGGTGAGTTACAATGCATTGGCGCAACGACTGTTGATGATTATAGAAAATATGTCGAAAGAGACCCTGCTCTCGAGAGACGATTTCAAACTGTTCAAGTATTAGAACCCTCTGAAGAAGAATCTGTTCAAATTCTAAAAGGTATTAAGCCCAAATATGAAGAACATCATGGCTTAATTATTTCAAACGAGGCAATTACTACTGCTGTTGAACTTGCTTCTCGATATATATCAGATAGATTTATGCCTGATAAAGCAATAGATTTAATTGATGAGGCTGCTAGTAAGGTAAAAATTAAACAAACAAGCATGCCTCTTTCAGCTAAAGAAGTAGGTAGTGTATTAGATAAAGTAAGAAGGGATAAAGATGAGGCTTTGGCACAACAACAATATGAGTATGCTGCTGAACTCCATGAAAGAGAGCAATCCCTAAGAGATAAAATTGATAACTTCCCTGCAGAGATTCCTGATAGTAATGATGTGTTTGTTGATGAACAAAATGATTTACCTGTCGTAACATCTGAAGATGTAGCTGAAGTTACAAGCATGTGGACAGGTATACCAGTCACTAGGCTAGCTACTGAAGAATTAGATAAACTCTTACAGATGGAAACAGTTATACATGATAAGGTTATTGGTCAAGATGAAGCTGTAGAACAGGTTTCTAAAGCTGTTAGGCGAGCAAGAGCTGGATTTAAAGATCCTAAAAGACCTATCGGTAATTTTCTCTTTTTAGGTCCTACAGGCGTAGGAAAAACATATTTAGTCAAAGCACTTTCTGAATTTATGTTTGGGAGTGAGGATAGTGTATTACGTCTTGATATGTCTGAATTTATGGAACGACATGCTGTATCACGATTGGTCGGTGCACCTCCTGGATATGTAGGATACGAAGAGGGTGGGCAATTAACTGAAATAGTTAGACGTAAGAGTTATTCAGCTATTTTATTAGATGAAATTGAAAAAGCTCATCCAGATGTATTCAATATTTTACTTCAAATTTTTGATGATGGGCATTTAACTGATGCTAAGGGACGTAAAGTAGACTTTAGAAATACAATTATTGTAATGACGAGTAATATAGGTTCTGATTTGATACGACAAGAAAGATTTATGGGTTTTAACTTAAAATCAGAAGAAGGAAATACTGTTGATCAGAAGTATGCTCGAATGAAAGATAAAGTTCTGGATGAAGTAAAGACTTTCTTTAGACCTGAATTCTTGAATCGATTGGATGGAACTGTAGTATTTCACCCATTATCTAAAGATCACATAATCAATATTGTAGAATTAATGTTGTCTGAAGTATCTCAGCAGTTATTAAATAAGGGAATTTCTATAGAATTTTCTAGTTCGGCTAAAGAATTATTAGCAGATAAAGGTTTTGATCCGATTTTTGGAGCAAGACCATTAAGGCGGGAAATACAAGATCGTATTGAAGATAAATTATCTGAAGAATTTCTGTCTGGAAAGTTTGGCCCTGGAGATACAATTAAAGCTGATGTCGAAGATGATGATATCGTTTTAAACGTTGTAAACTCTGTTGCTAAAATTGAAACATAGTTATTATTCCCTCAAATAGTTTAATACCAGCTGAATGTTATGGTTCCAAAAAAGTCACAAAGAACAGAATATATATGTGAAAACTGTGATGCGACTTTTCCAAAATGGCAAGGAGAGTGTTACCATTGTGGCACTTGGAATTCTTTGATAGAGCGGATTGTTAGTACATCTAGAAACACATCAAAACAGCGTTGGGTAAGAGAGGACATAGAACAGGCTCAATTGCTGTCTACAATAGAATTCGATGATGTCCAAAGTAGAATTGCTACCGGTTTTGTAGAATTAGATCAAATTTTAGGTGGTGGTATAGTAGATGGATCTAGCATACTTCTTTTTGGGGATCCGGGCATAGGAAAATCCACATTACTTTTGCAGATAGCATCATTCGTTTCTGGTAATAATAAACCAGTATTATATGTTTCAGGAGAGGAATCTTCGCATCAAATAAGATCTCGTTCTGAACGACTTAAATCAACTAATGATTCATTGTATTATATTGGGTCTACAAATATAACTACGATTATAGAAAATATCGAAAAAGTCGAACCTGCTTTAGTAGTTATAGATTCTATTCAAACAATGTTTACTGATGAAATTGATTCACCAATAGGAACTGTTGGACAAGTAAGAGAAACTGCACGACAATTGATTATTTTCTGTAAGAATAAAAAAATTCCTGTTTTTTTAACAGGCCATGTGACTAAAGAAGGTTCTGTTGCAGGTCCAAGAGTATTAGAACATATGGTAGATGTAGTTTTACATTTCGAAGGGAATTCGGATAATGGGTATAGGATCATAAGAGGTATAAAAAATCGATTTGGTTCTACCAACGAAATCGGGATATTTGAAATGATGGAGAGCGGAATTCGCCAAGTAGATAATCCCTCATCTTTCTTTATTCATGATTACAATAGTGAATTACCAGGATCTGTCCCAGTAGTTACTATGGAAGGGACAAGACCAATAATAATTGAAATACAAGCATTAACTTCTTTTAGTGTTTTCCCCCAACCGCGACGAACCGCTACAGGTATTGATTTCAACAGAATGATTTTGTTATCTACTGTTTTAAGTAGGCGAGCTGGGTTGAGACTATCAGATCAAGATCTTATTGTTAATGTAATAGGCGGGATAAAAGTTACAGAACCAGCTGCAGATTTAGGAATTGCACTAGCTATTGTATCAAGTTTTAAAGATATATCTCCAAAAGAATCCACAATAGTTATTGGTGAGATAGGCCTGAGTGGGGAACTTAGACGTATTCAAAATATTACTAAGCGAATAGAAGAAGCGCAAAAGATGGGCTTTACTAAAATTATAATCCCTAATCTACAATCTAAAGAAATTCAAGATCATAAAATAAAAGTTATTGGTGTTAGCAACCTAAAAGAGGCAATAAGTAGTTATTTTTCTCATTAAGAAATAAACTATATTTTTATAGCATCTTGACCGAAATTAATACTAAGTCTATACTTATTCAGGGTAAAGCTAGATGATTCCTTATTTCATATTATCATCTTAGCTTATTTCTCCTTTGTAAAAAAAAGGGGAAATCGGAGTTTTGCCCGAGTGGCGCAATGGCAGCGCAGCCGATTTGTAATCGGCAGGTTAGTGGGTTCGAGTCCCCTCTCGGGCTCCACAAAGTGAATTGATGAAGTGCCTTAGTGAGATTGTAGGTAATAATAGGATGGACCTAATTTAACAGGGACGGGTGGGTGAGTGGTTAATACCACCAGACTGTAAATCTGGCGCCCGGAAGGGCTACGCAGGTTCGAATCCTGCCCCGTCCACCATAAAGTGGAAAAGGGGTTGCCCACATAGCTCAGTGGTAGAGCACGTTCTTGGTAAGAACGAGGTCATCGGTTCAAGTCCGATTGTGGGCTCCATATAATAAAATAGAAAATGTTTATTTAGAAATAATGTAGGAGGATTTTAGAGTGGCTAAAGAAAAATTTGAAAGAAATAAGCCTCATCTTAATGTAGGAACTATTGGTCACGTTGACCATGGTAAAACAACATTAACTGCAGCTATAACAAGTGTGCTAGCAAAACATAGTGATGGAACAGCATTTAGAGCATTTGATACAATCGATAATGCTCCTGAAGAGCGAGCTCGTGGTGTAACGATAGCAATTTCACACATCGAATATGAAACAGAGTCTAGACACTATGCTCACGTTGATTGTCCTGGTCACGCTGACTATATCAAAAACATGATTACAGGTGCAGCTCAAATGGATGGAGGAATCCTTGTAGTTAGTGCTCCAGATGGACCTATGCCTCAAACTAGAGAGCATATCCTTTTAGCTAGACAGGTAGAAGTTCCAAAAATTGTTGTTGCATTGAATAAGTGCGATGTTATGGATGATGAAGAATTATTAGAATTAGTAGAATTAGAAGTTAGAGAACTACTTACCAGTTATGGTTTCCCTGGAGATGATATTCCAGTAGTAAGAGTTTCTGCATTAACTGCATTAGATGGAGATGCTGATGCCGAACAAGGAATTCTTAATTTGATGCAGGCTGTTGATGACTACATTGACGTTCCTGAACGACCGAAAGATCAACCTTTCTTAATGCCAGTAGAAGACGTATTTGGTATTAAGGGGCGAGGTACTGTAGTTACTGGAAGAGTTGAAAGAGGATTAGTTCATCCAAGTGATGAAATTGAAATTGTTGGTGTTGAAGACACAAAGAAAACTGTTGTTACTGGTGTTGAAATGTTTCATAAATTATTAGATGAAGCAGAACCAGGTGATGCTGTGGGGTGTCTATTGAGAGGTGTCGATCGTGAAGATGTTGTTAGAGGACAAGTACTAGCAGCTCCAGGATCAATACAACCCAAAACTGAATTTAATAGTGAGGTATATATTCTTAGCAAAGACGAAGGAGGTAGACATACACCTTTCTTTACTGGTTATAAACCTCAATTTTACATTAGAACCACAGATGTTACTGGTGAACTAAACCTACCAGATGGTATGGAAATGGTTATGCCTGGTGATAATGTGAAAATGAGAATTAAACTTATTTATCCAATTGCTATGGAACCAGGCTTACGTTTTGCTATACGAGAAGGTGGCCGTACTGTAGGATCTGGAGTAATAACAGATATTATAGGATAGGTAAATCATGGCTAAAAAAGGTGGAGAAGCACGTACTCTAATAACTTTAGGTTGTACTGAGTGTCGTGATAGGACGTATTCTACTTCAAAAAATAGAAGAAATGATCCAAATAGGATTGAGATGAGAAAGTATTGTCCTCGCTGTCGATCCCATCAATTGTATCGAGAGGCAAGATAGAAGTGGCAAAAAATGCTGTAAAAAGTGCTATTAGAAACTCTCCAACAAAATCGAAAGGTCCCAGATTTGGGGTATTCAGTTTTTTTGGAGAAGTATTTGGTGAGATGAAAAAAGTTACTTGGCCATCACGCGAAGAAACAACTCGTCTTACTATGTTAGTGCTTGCTGTATCTATTGCAATTGGTGCAATGTTAGGAATACTCGACTTCCTTTTCGCAACTATTTCAGATGAAGTTCTTTTTACTTAGTAATTATTAAAAGATAGAATAATAAATGAACGATATAACAGACAATCAAATAGAAGAATCCACTGAGGTTGATGACGGTCGAAGATGGTATTTTGTCCATACGTATTCTGGTCAAGAAGAACGCGTAAAGCGCAACTTGGAACAACGTATTGAAACTATGGATGTGGAAAACAAGATATTTCAAGTTCTTGTTCCAACTGAAGAAGTTGTTGAAATTCGTGAAGGTAAAAAAATACCAAAAAGATTACGTTTATATCCAGGTTATATAATGGTTAATATGGCATTAGATGATGATGCATGGTTTGTAGTCCGTAATACTCCTGGTGTAACAGGATTTATTTCTTCTGAAGATTCAGATCAAAATCGACCAAAGCCTGTACCCTTGGAAAAATGGGAAGTAGATAAAATTCTTGACATGATTGAGTCAAAAACACCAACAACAAGATTTGGTATAGCAAAAGGGGAATCAGTTAGAATTACTGTAGGTCCTTTTGCTGATTTTATTGGAGTTGTTGATGTTATAGATATGGATAAAGGGAAACTAAATGTTTTAGTTTCATTCTTTGGACGAGAAACCCCTGTAGAATTAGATTTCCTACAGGTCGAAAAATTGTAGTATAGATTTAATAAATTAGGATTATAAAATGGCACAAAAAATATTAGCTTTAATTAATTTGCAATTACCTGCAGGACAAGCAACGCCAGCACCACCTGTTGGCCCAGCTTTAGGTCAACATGGTGTTAATATTATGGCATTTGTTAAGGAATATAATGCTAAAACAGCTTCTCAGGGTGGAACCATTATTCCAGCACAAATAACAGTTTATGAAGACAGATCCTTCACTTTTATTACTAAAACACCACCTGCTTCCGAACTTTTGAGAAAAGCTGCCAAAGTATCTAAAGGTAGTGCATCTCCAAGAACTGATAAAGTTGCATCTCTATCGAGATCTGCAATCAAAGAGATAGCAGAAAGTAAAATGGCGGATTTAAATGCTGCAGACATTGAAGCAGCGATGAAAATAGTGGAAGGATCCGCTAGAAGTATGGGAATTGAGGTTCGAGAATAATTATGGCAAAACAAAGTAAAAGATATACTACAGCCCAATCTACAATTGATATTGAAAAACTTTACAATATCGAAGAAGCAGTGAGTCTTGTTAAATCTAGTGCTACAGCTAAATTTGATGAGACTGTTGAATTGCATGTCAAAACAAATGCTGACACTAGGCATGCTGAACAATTAGTCCGTGGAGTGGTTTTATTACCTCATGGCTTAGGTAAAATTGTTAAGGTACTAGTTTTTGCACAAGCTGATGGGGCTATTTCAGCAAAAGATGCGGGTGCTGATTTTGTAGGTGCAGATGATCTTATTGATAATATTGAAAAAGGCTGGTTGGAATTTGATACAGTTATATCAACACCTGAAATGATGGGTAAAGTAGGGAAATTAGGTAGAATATTAGGTCGTAAGGGTCTTATGCCTAACCCAAGAACTGGAACAGTTGTACAATCTCAGGATATAGCTAGAGCTGTAGATGAAGCAAAAAAAGGTAAAGTTGAAGTAAAAATGGATAGAACTGCTGTTATACATGTGGCTTTTGGTAAAGCTAGTTTTGAAGAAGCTATGTTAGTTGATAACCTAAACTCAGTTATGGATATGATAAGTCGTTCACGTCCTTCTGCAGTTAAAGGTCAGTTTTTGAAGTCAGCTTACCTTACTAGTACAATGGGACCAAGTATTGCTCTTGATGTAACGGATTTATCTTCTGTTAAGATGGAGTAATCTAGACTTATTTAATTCAACAGTATATACTGTTGTTGTTTTAAAAATTTAATAAATGCCAAAGACAGTGAGTGCTACTAAAGCTTAATTTCTCACCGAGGTTAAATGAAAATTTATTTGTCTGTGGCTATTTAGTTACAGACTTTTTTTTTGAGGTGATTTATGCCAACAGTTAAAAAGATAGACACAGTTGAAAAGCTAACTGAAGATTTTAAAACCAGTAACGTAGCAATTTCTACAAAAGTTACAGGCCTATCAGTTAATCAACTAACTTCACTTCGTGCCCATTTAAGAACAAATGGTTTGAGTTACAAAGTGATTAAGAATACCTTAGCAAATATAGCGGCAGAAAATGCTGGAAAACCAGAATTTAAGGAATTATTAGATGGCCCTACTGGGTTAGTTATAGGTGAAGGGGATCCTATTGAATCCTTAAAGCTCTTGGTTTCATTTGTCAAAAGTAACGATATAGATTTATCTGTTTTTGCTATTGCAATGGATGGACAAACTTATGATTCCTCTCATGTTAATACACTAGTAAAATTACCATCTCGTATTGAATTATTATCTAAACTAGTAGGTATGTTAGCATCTCAACCGCAGCGCTTAGTAACCGCACTGGCTGGACCCTCAACATCGATCGTAACAATTTTATCAAACGTCTTGAAACAAAAACAAATAGAAGAAAATAATTAATTAGATTAACAAACGGAGGAATAAAATGACTAAAGAAGAAATATTAGAAAGCATTAAAGGACTAACTGTCTTAGAATTGTCAGATCTAGTCAAAGCTCTTGAAGAAGAGTTTGGTGTTTCTGCTGCTCCTGTTGCTGTAGCTGCTGCACCTGCTGCTGCAGCTGGCGATGATAGTTCCGCTGGAGACGCTGGAGGAGATAGCACCAGTTTTAAAGTAAGCATTACAGAAATCGGCGATCAGAAAATCAATGTAATCAAGGCAGTAAGAGAAGTTACTACTTTGGGTTTGAAAGAAGCTAAAGATTTAGTAGAATCTGCACCTGCTGCTATTAAGGAAGATGCAAGTAAAGACGAAGCAGATGACATAAAAGCTAAGCTCGAAGAAGCTGGAGCAACAGTTACTGTAGAATAATAACTAAGTTATAATAAGGTCTATTATGGAACCTAAATGGATGGTATTTATAATAGTATCTTTTGGGATGTTTGCGACTACTTTAGAAGGAACTATTGTTTTAGTTGTATATCCTGTTATCTCAGAATTTTTTAACACAAATGCTTCTACAGCTGCATGGATTGGTATAGGCTACTTTCTTACATCCTGCAGCTTACTTATGACAATGGGATGGCTTTGTGATTTGTGGGGTGGTAAAAGAGTTTATATTTATGGGACTATTATTTTTACCATAACATTATTTCTAATTTCTTTTTCTCAAAATATATATCACATTGTCTTTCTAAGAAGTCTACAAGGAATTGGTGCTGCTATGGTTATATCGAGTAGCACAGCGCTGATCGCTTCTCATTTTTCTAGAGAAGAACGAGGTAAAGTATTTGGTTTATCAGGGGCTGTTGTTGGGCTTGGATTAGGATTAGGACCTCTTATAGGCGGATTGTTGATTGATTTCATAGACTGGAAAGCTGTTTTTTATACACGCGTGCCCCTATCAATTATATGCCTTCTTTTATCAGTCAAAATTATTGATCAAAATATTACACAAAAAGAAATCAAACTTGATTTACTAGGTTCTTTATATTTATTTGTATTGCTCGGAAGTTTACTTTTTGTAATAAGTCAGATTAATATCTTAGGCTATTTCTCTCCGTTAATAATAGTTAGTTTGATACTATTTCTTGTATTTACTCCAATATTTATTTATCAAGAAATTCATTCCGAATTCCCAGTTGTTCAAATAAATATGTTTAAAAATCCAACATTTTTAGTATCAATTGTTACTTTATTATTAATATATCAATCTTGGAATACTATTGGCTATATTACTCCTTTTGTAACGACATATGGAATGGGGTATAGTATTGTTTTTTCTGGCTTCTTATTAAGCATTTTTTCTTTAGTCAGAGTTGCTGTAGCACCCATAGCTGGATGGTTAACTGATATTATTGGATCTAAAATCTTAATCTTCCTAAGCGTAATATTATTGATAATTAGCTTAATATCATTATCATTTGCCACAATGTATGGTGAATCCTTAGAAATAGGTTTGGTTTTAGCATTAGCTAGTATCGCATTTGCTCTTTTTGATCCCGCCAACAATACTGCAGTAGTTAACTCCGTACCTCAAGACCGTTTAGGTATGGCTTCTGCTTCAATTGCTACTGCTCGACAGACAGGTTTAGCTATAGGTATAGCTTTTTCAAGTGGTATTTTTGGATCTAGATTAGCTCATTATAATCAATCTTCTATTGAAAACACCCAGGTTGAAAATATAAATTCTGATTTTGTATTATTAGCAGCTAATGACACTATAATGTTAAGTGCCGCTGTATGTGCTTTAACACTCTTTGTATTTATCTTTTGGGTGAAAGGGAATCTATCAAAGGGTTTTTAATTTTCTTAAAGGCCATAATTTTGAAATAACCTTATATTTAATCCAATCAATATTAACTGGCCCAAAGTTTTTGCTATCATAACTATCTGTCGAATTGTCTCCGAGTACAAAGAATTGGTCTTTGTCATTGTACCATTTGGAAGTACTCAATTTTTTAATATCAATATGATGTGCTATGAGTTTTTCTCCATTAATTATGATTTGTGAATCAGTAAATTCAATGAATTCTGATGGCATTCCTATAATCCTCTTTATATATAGTTTTTTAGGATTTGATGGGAGGTTAAAACAAATCAAATTATTGCGGGATAGTTTTAAAGAATATTTTGCTAGTACTATATCATTAGTATTTAGGCAAGGTGACATACTTTGCCCATCTATTTTAAGTATTTTGAATTGTAAATATTTGTAAATATTCAAGATAAAATTAACTTTTTTTCAATTCCTTAGCAATATGAATAATATTCAATAAAATGGTTTTTTGACAAGTTGATTAACCATCAGAGTTAGGGTAATCTAGTTATATGTTTACTTTATCTCAATATTTTAGGAGTGTGAATGTTGATTTCTAAGAAGTTAATAGAATTTACAAAAATAGAAACTGCTTTTGCTCATTGTGACGTACCATGTGGAATATATGATCCACATTTGGCGCAAGTTGCAGCTTTGACTACTATGCGAATGATACAATTAATTGGATCTGCTGAAGTACCATCTACTGACTCTGACAGAACAAATTATGTATCGCAATTAAGTAGGTATGTTTCAACCAAGGAAGAACATGCTGAATTATGTAAAAAAGAGATTCGTATCCTTTGGGCTGATTATTTTAGACCTGAACATATAGAAAAATATCCCGAATTACACGATACAGTATTTAATGCACTGAAAACGGCATCAAAAGTCAGACAGACTAATGATTCTCAGGCTCCTCAAGATTTACTAAATGCTGTAAATCAAATAGCCACTATCTTTTGGGCTACCAAGGATGTTGAAACCTCAGTACAACCTTCCAGACAAGCAGTTGGTGGAGAGTTAGTACTACCTGCATAAAAAAGAGATCAATATAATTAAACCAAAAACTGGCTATCAGATACTTTTGTGGCCAGTTTTTGTTTTGGATAATAATTTAGTAGGAGGTTAATATGGACAATGTTAGAATAGGGTATATTGGAGCTGGTAATTTTAGTCGAAATAAAATACTTCCAAACTTTCAAGCCCTTGATAATGTTGATTTAGTCGCAGTCTCAAATAGTTCTGAAGAATCTAGTCTAAAAGTACAAGAACAATTTGGGTTTTCAAGAATTGAAAACTCCTGGAATCATATTTTAGAATCAAATGATATTGATGCTGTAGTAATAGGTACTCGAACAGATAAACATCATGAAATAGCCATACCAGCTTTGAAAACAGGTAAACATGTCCTAGTTCTTAATGCTATGACTAGGACTGTTGAAGAAGCTAAAGAAATGCTTGGTGTTGCAACTGAAAACCCACATTTAGTTTCATTGATTTACCCCGGGCAATTTTACGTCAAGGAAGATGCAATTTTTAAACGTATTTTAGATTCTGGGAAAATTGGGAAAATCCAACATATAATTGATTATTGGTATACACCTTTTTTTGGTTTAGGTAGTCAATTTGAAGTTATTAATAGGATTTTCGGAAATCAAATTAGGCTTTTTGCTAATCGGACAAGTTTTCAACAAGAGTCAGTTAGTACAGATCATCATGGTAGATCTGTACGTCCTGAAACTAATACTGTATTAGCACAAAGAGAAGATGGTTCATTGGTAACATATTTTCATTCAACTGTTGCAGGATCAGCACAACATAGCAGGATAGAAGTTTATGGTAGCGAAGGAGTAATTATATGTGGATCATTCCAAGATCGATCATATATAAAAATAGGTAAATCCCAGGATGAAAAGTTAGAGGATGTTGTAATTGAGGCAGATTTAAAACCTTTATGGGATAATGGAGATAGTATACTTGTAGAAAAGAATTTCATTGATGCAATTACAGGGGATCAAAACCTGTCTAGTTCGATCCCTGTATTCAGTGATGGTCTCAAATTATTACAATTTGCTACTTCTTGGAAAGAATCTAATGATAATGGTATATGGGTAGATTTACCAAAGCAATAATTAAAAAATATGCTTAAATTATTAAGAATAAAAAATTTAGCCAATATTTCTTCCATAGATCTTGAATTTGGAACAGGGTTTAATGTCTTAACCGGCCAAACAGGTATAGGTAAATCTGTAATAGTCCATGCTTTAGAATTAATAGCTGGATCAAGAGTAGATTCAAATTTAGTTAAATCAGGTCAAGATTCAGCAGTAATCCAAGCTATTTTTGAACTTGATGAATCTTTATCAATACCAATTATGAATATTTTATCTTCTATAGGCGTTGACTATATTTCGACAGATAATTTAATCATTTCACGGGAATTAAATCGAGAGAATAGAAATATATGTAGAATAAACGGCGATATTATCCCGTTACGATCGCTTAAACAAATTTCTGAAGTATTAATAGACATTCATGGGCAATCTGATCATTTATCAATTTTAAAAACAAGTAATCAACTTGATTTGTTGGATAAATATGCAGGTATAGTATACGAAAGAGATAATATTGAGAAAATATATCTAGAACTTAATAACTGCTATAAAGACCTGGATAATTTTTTCAATGAGGTCGATATATCAGAAGAATCTCTTCTGGAATTAAGGGACCAATATCAAGAAATCCAAAATACTAATCTTTTAGAAAATGAAGATTCTATGCTTATGGATGAACAAAAAGAAATAAAAAATCTAGAATCTTTAAAAATGTTATCTGATGAAGGATTTAAAATTATTTATGGTGATGATGCAGGTAATAATTCATATTTAAACCAAATAAGTCATCTTGCTAGTGAGATTAATGCACTTCATTTAGATGATTCTGAGCTGAATGAATTACAAAGTCGTTTACTTTACATAACAAGTGAATTGGAGGATTTAGGTACTTCCTTTAGAAGATATAGAGATAATCTGCAATATTCTGACAATCGATTATCCGAAATTGAAGATCGTTTATCTTTAATTTTTAAATTAAAAAGGCGATTTGGAAATGAAATTTCTGAAATACTTCATTTTGCACAATCGCTAAAATTGAAATTAGATCTGATTGATGAAAAAAATAACTTTATTATAGAAAAAAAAGATACTATTTTAACATTGGAAAAAGAAATTATGTTGATTGCATTAAAAGTTTCTAATACCAGGGCTAAAGTTGCAACAAAATTAACAAATGCATTACATACAGAACTTAGTGATTTATCTATGGAAACTACACGCATAGAAGTTTCAATTGATGACCTAACATATCAAATTAATAATAATATAGAACTATGCGATATAAATGGTAATACCTACGTGATTTCACGAACTGGTAAAGATAAAATCGAGTTTTTAATGGCCGAAGGTAATAATCCACTTTTGACACTAAATAGTATAGTTTCAGGAGGAGAGGCTTCTCGGGTTATGTTGGGACTCAGAATTATTTTATCCGACATTGATAAAATTCCTCTCATTGTATTTGATGAAATTGATTCAGGTGTTGGTGGCCGTTTAGGCTTTATGTTAGGTACGAAATTTATAAAATTAAGCAAAAATAGACAGGTTTTTTGTATAACACATCTCCCACAAGTAGCTTCATTTGCTGACCATCATATTAGATTGAAACGGATTGATGATTATGATTCTTTTGAGATAGAAGCAGAAATTCTTGATGACTCGTCTAGAATTGAGGAGATTTCTTTAATGTTGGGTAACACTGGTACTCAAAGTAGAAAAAGTGCTGTAGAAATGTTAGAACTTGCTCACAAAAACAAATCAGTGTGATGATAAGATATCGATAAAATCTTTAAATTGCATAGAAATAATCTATTAATGGTTTATAACCCTTGAAGCTATATACCGAGTAAGTTATTCTTTTCACAAAGTAAACTATTATTATATGTTGGAAATCTATGAAAATTGGTGTAATTAATCAAGTTGATGATATAGAGAAACGTGTTTTATTAATACCTGCCGATGTAGCTAAATTAATAAAACAAGGTCATAGTGTTTATATTGAATCTACTTCGGGCAGTGGTGCCTTTTTCCCAGACAAAATGTATACTGATGTTGGGGCGTCTATTGTCAATGGTTCTGATATTTTTACTGAACCCGATATTATATTATCTTTAAATTCAAATACTACTAATATTTTAGATAAAATTACCAAAGGTAAAACATTAATCACAAATATACCCTTGAGTTTAAATGATGAATTAGCTACTAGAGCTTCCAAAGAACATATAACACTTATTAATCTAGGTACAATTCCACGTATAGCAAGAGCTCAAAGTATGGATATACTTAGTTCTCAAAGTAGTCTCGCTGGGTATAAAGCTACTTTAATAGCAGCTCAGTTACTTGGTAAAATCTTTCCAATGATGATGACTGCTGCAGGTACAATTCCCCCTGCTCATGGATTAATTCTTGGTGCGGGTGTAGCAGGATTACAATCAATTGCTACTTCTCGAAGATTAGGAGCTGTAGTCAGTGCATATGACGTTAGACCTGTTGTCAAGGAGCAAGTGGAAAGTTTAGGAGCAAAATTTCTTGAATTAGATTTTGGCGATCAAAGCCTAGAAGATCAAGGTGGATATGCTAAAGAGGTTACTCAAGATATGAAAGCTAAAGAAGATGCCTTGGTACATGAAAATGTTGCATTGGCAGATTTTGTTATTACTACTGCTTTAATTCCTGGTCGACCTGCCCCTTTATTAGTTAATAAATCTATGGTTTCTAGTATGAAACCTGGATCAGTAATTATTGATATGGCTGCAGAAATGGGTGGGAATTGTGAGCTTACTAAACCTGGAGAAACTATTATTGTGAATGATGTAATCATAAGTGGTCCCATTAATTTACCTAGTCAAATTCCTAATCATGCCAGCCAAATGTTATCAGCTAATATTATTTCACTGCTGAAACATTTCATTCCTGAAACAGAATTACACATTGATTTAGAGGATGAAATAACACTGCAAACTTGTACAAGTCATGAAGGGATAAATTTGTTAAAAAATAATTTAAATACTACCCCAGAGGTGAAAGATATAAATAATGAATGATATAGAATTAATTTTCATTTTATATGTTTTTGTATTAGCTATTTTTGTTGGGTTCGAATTAATCACAAAGGTTCCTCCGACACTACATACTCCGTTAATGTCAGGTGCTAATGCAATTTCAGGTATAACTATTGTTGGTGCGCTTATAGTTTCAGGCCAATCTAATTCTGATGTAACGATTTCTCTATTCGGAATTACGATTAATATAGCAACAATCCTTGGTTTATTTGCTTTGATTTTTGCCACAATTAATGTAGTTGGGGGGTTTACCGTTACCGATAGAATGCTCCAAATGTTTAAAAAAGGGAAATAATATATGGATTCATTATTAGATATAACAATGAATGACTTGATTCAACTTTCATATTTGATAGCTGCCATAGCTTTTATGTTAGGTATTAAATATTTGAGTTCTCCAGCTACTGCTAGGAAAGGTAATTTATTTGCAAGTATTGGTATGTTATTAGCAGTTACGACAACCCTTTTCAATGAAAATATTATCACTTATGAATTAATTATTACTGGTTTAATTTTAGGTAGTTTGATTGGTGTTGTGCTAGCTAAGAAAGTACAAATGACTGCAATGCCTCAGATGGTTGCTGTATTCAATGGGTTTGGTGGCGCTGCTTCTGCGTTAATTGCTAGTGCTGAATTTGTAAATATAAATGAGAATTCTGATAAATTTCCTATATTAATGATTTCTTTGAGTGTATTGATAGGGTTTGTAACATTTTCAGGAAGTATTATTGCTTTTTTCAAGTTACAGGAACTAATTAGCGGACGAGCAATAGTATATCCTTTTCAAAAAACAATAACAGCTATTTGTTTTATATCAATAATAGTACTTTCTTCTTATCTAATATTTTCTACAACTTCTACATTAGTATTTATAATTATTATTTCTCTGTGTCTGTTATTAGGTATTTTATTAGTTATCCCTATAGGGGGAGCTGATATGCCTGTGGTTGTATCATTACTTAATTCCTATTCAGGATTAGCAGCAGCTGTTACGGGTTTTCTTTTGAATAATCTTCTCCTAGTAATTTCTGGGTCACTGGTAGGAGCCGCTGGTTTGATATTAACCACAATTATGACTAAAGCTATGAATAGATCATTAGTTAATGTGATATTCAGTAACTTTGGGGCTACAGATCCCAGCAATGCTGGGAATGATAATACTGATAAAATTGTCCGTTCAACTAGTTTTGAGGAAGTTGCAATTTTATTAGCTTATGCAGATAGAGTGATTTTTGTTCCAGGGTATGGATTAGCAGTTGCTCAAGCACAACATCAAGTTCGTGAACTTGCTGATCTTCTCCAATCAAAAGGAGTTGACGTACGATATGCAATTCATCCAGTTGCAGGACGAATGCCAGGTCACATGAATGTACTTTTGGCTGAAGCAAATATACCTTATGATAAACTCTATGACCTTGATGATATAAATGATTCTTTTGGTACTACAGATGTTTCAGTTGTAATTGGTGCAAATGATGTAATAAACCCTGCGGCAAGAGATACTCCATCAAGCCCTTTGTATGGTATGCCAATATTAAATGTCGATAAATCACGAAGTGTAGTAGTACTAAAAAGAAGTATGAGTCCTGGATTTGCAGGTGTAGATAATGATTTGTTTTATATGGATAACACTATGATGTTTTTTAGAGATGCTAAAGATGGTTTAAATGAAATTATTTCTGAAGTTAAAGATAATTTACTATAGGTAATAATTATGCCAAAAGATGATAATAAAACAATATATATTAATTTGTATGGAATCTCTGAACCTGTGAAAGTACCATTTTATAAAAGACGTTTATTTATAATTTTAGTATTATTTATAATAGTATCTTTGTTAACTTTATTTTTTATTTTTACTTAGAAAAGACAGGATTAAGACATTAATGCAGTATGAATCAGTAATTGGATTAGAAGTTCATGCCCAATTAACCACAGAGAGTAAGATGTTTTGTAGTTGTCCTGCTGAATATCAGGGGCAATCGATAAATACTATAGTGTGCCCAGTATGTATGGGAATGCCAGGAAGTTTGCCAGTTATAAATGAGAAGGCTGTGCAATTGGTTATTGCAACAGGTCTAGCTCTTAATTGTTCTATTTCTGAATGGACTAAATTCGATAGAAAGAATTATCCTTATCCAGACTTAATGAAAGGTTATCAGATTTCTCAATATGATTATCCTATTGCTTATAGTGGCCATTTGGATATTACTTCTGAAAATATACTTTCAACAGTTAGAGTTAATAGAGTTCACTTAGAAGAAGATGTAGCAAAACTTACACACTTAGGTTCAAATTCTAATGCTAGAAGCTTACTTGATATTAATAGAGCGGGAGTTCCTTTAATGGAAACCGTTTCAGAACCAGATATGAGAACCTCTGATCAAGCGAGAGAATATTTAGTTCAACTACGTTCAATTTTACAATTTATAGGTGTATCCACATGTAATATGGAAGAAGGAAGTTTTAGATGTGATGCCAATATAAGTATAAGATCGATTGGTGATACCAATCTTGGATCTAAAGTTGAAGTGAAAAATATGAATAGTTTGCGTGCAGTACAGGGTGCTTTAGAATTTGAATTTGAACGACAGGTTAAATTAGCAGAAAAAGGTGAAAGAATTATTCAAGAAACCCGTGGATGGGTTGATGATAAAGAAATTACTGTATCCCAAAGATCAAAAGAGGATGCGAACGATTATAGATACTTCCCTGAACCAGACTTGCCTCCTCTTATTATACCTAAGAGTTTGATAGATGAAATTCAAAGTAAAATACCAGAATTACCTTCTGCTAGAAAATCAAGATATGTAGAAGATTATAAAATTTCTGAATATGATGCAGGTTTAATCATCAGCGATATTAATTTCTCTAATTTTTTTGATAACTCAGTAAATACTAGCAACAAATCTTCCGAAGAATTAAATACTAGAGCTAAAACAATAGCAAATTTACTTCTTACTGAAGTAAATCGACTGTTAAATATACAAAATATTTTAATTAATCAAACAAAACTTACACCCGTCGCAATTAATGAAATTGCTGAATTATTAGAGTCTGGAGAAATTAATTCAACAGTTGGGAAGCAAGTATTAGAAGAAACATTTAAGTCTGGTGATTCTCCAAAAAAGATTGTACAAGAAAAAGGTTTGATACAAATAACTGATACTGATTCTTTAATACCCGTAATAGAAGTAGTATTAGATAAGAACACAGATGCTGTTAATGATTATATAAATGGTAAAGATACAGCAGTAAGGTTTCTTGTGGGGCAGGTTATGAAAGAAACTAAAGGTAAAGCCAATCCAACATTAGTTTCAGAATTACTTGTGAGTCAACTTAATTTGCGAAAATAAAATTGTGGTATAATACACATCGAATTATTTATAAACAAGGTATAAAATAAAATGGAAACGTCATTAAATATAGTTCAAATAATTTTATCAGTCGTATTAATTACGGTAATCCTAATACAGGTACGTGGTTCTGCTGGTAATTTATTTGGTGGTGGAGAGAGTTCATTCAGGACAAGAAGGGGAGTAGATTTAGTACTTTTTAGATTTACTATCTTTGTAGGTGTTTTGTTTGTTTTGGTATCTTTGTTTAGCGTAATAATACAACGATAATCTATAAGTATTTCCATTTAGTTTTATCAGGTGTATCTTCTAGTTGTATATTTAATTCTGCAAGTTTATCTCTGATTAAGTCTGCTTCAGCAAAATATTTTTTTTCACGCATTGTCTTTCTAAGTTCAATTAATAATTCTATAAAAGGCGCTACTTCTTGATTTTTTTCTATGGGACTTTCAAAAGATAAACCCAATATAGAACCAAATTCTCTAAGTAGATTGGTCCCATTTTTCACATTCAAACCTTCTTGAATTCCTTTATTAATGTCTCTTGAAAGTTCAAAAATTTCCGCAATAGCTCTTGGGGTATTAAGGTCATCATCCATTGCTTCTATAAAGTTTTGTCGATGAATACTAACATCGAGTTCATTTCCATTATGATCATATTCAGTTTCTAGTGAATAACGTACACGTGATAGAGCATTTTCTATACCATGAATTTCATCTGTAGAATATATTCTTGGACTCCTATAATGTGAGGATAAAAGAAAAATTCTTAAAGAATCAATAGAGTGTTCTTTTATAGCATCTTCAAGGCTTACAAAGTTTCCTTGATGTCGTGTCATTTTTTCTGTATCTTTTTCGCTAAGCCTTAATAAACCATTATGCAGCCAATAGTTTACTACTGGGGCTTTTCCACTGAATCCCTCAGATTGTGCAATCTCGTTTTCATGGTGAGGAAATACCACATCATGTCCTCCCCCATGTATATCGAATTGATCTCCAAGTAGGCTTATCGACATTGCAGAGCATTCTATATGCCATCCAGGCCTGCCATCTCCCCAAGGGCTAGGCCATGCAGGTTCTCCTGGCTTTGAAGATTTCCATAGAGCAAAATCAGATGGGTTTTCTTTTCTATCATCAACTTCAATTCTTGTGCCTGATTCCATTTCATCTAACGAGCGTCTAGATAAACTACCATAATTTGAAAATTTTTCAACACGGTAATAAACGTCATTATCAATATTATATGCTATACCTTTATCGATTAATTGTTGAATCATATTTATCATTTCGCTTATATAATCAGTAGCTTTCGGATAAGAATTAGCTCGCATTACTCGCAATGAATCCATTTCGTTTAAAAAACGATCTATATGATACTCTGAAATTTCTTTTATTGATCGGGATTCCGAATTTGAAGTTTCAATAATTCGATCTTCAATATCAGTAAAATTTTGAACATGATTAACTTCATAACCTCGGTATAGTAGATATTTTTTTAAAACATCAAAAACTATAAAAGAAAGGGCATGTCCTACATGACAAGGGCCATATAAGTTTGGGCCACAAACATACATCGTAACTACTTTATTTAGTGGAATAAAATCCCTTTTTGTTCCCGTAAGTGTATCTGTTAATTTCATATCACAATCATATTCTAATTACTGTATTAAAGCTACTGATTGGCATGCAATACCTTTTCCTTGTCCAATAAATCCAAGCTCATCAGTAGTAGTTGCCTTAATATTTATGAGTTCAGACTTTATATTTAATGAGGTAGATAAAGTAGTTTTTATCAATTCTATGAATGTTGAAACTTTAGGGTATTGCGCAATTATTGTTACGTCAATATTTCCTATAGTCCAACCAGCAACTGTTATTATCTCAAGAGTTGAAACGAGTAATGATATGCTATTAATACCTTTATATTTCTTATCTGTTGAGGGAAAATACTTCCCAATATCGCCAAGACCTGCAGCACCCAATAGTGAATCAATTATTGCATGTATAACAACATCTCCATCACTATGTCCTTCCAGCCCTTTAGAAAAAGGTATTTCTACTCCACCTAATATTAGTTTGCGATTATCATCGAGTTTATGTACATCAAATCCAGTTCCTATACGCACGTTATTTTTTTTCCTTAATTATTGATTTAACCATAGCGATGTCATCATTAGTTGTTACTTTAATGTTAGCTTTTGATCCTTTGAATGTTTTTATTTTAACTCCTAATTTCTGAACCAACATAGCATCATCTGTTACAGAATCTATACTTGTACTTAATGCTTCTGAAATTAATTCATATGAAAAACATTGAGGTGTTTGTGTTATCCAAATTGTTTCTCTATCCACTATCTTATCTGCGAAATCGTCATCAGATAATGTCCTTAGAGTATCTGTAGATGGTATAACAGGAATTGATGCATTGAATTGAGTAACACTTTCTATCGCTCGATTAATAAAACATTGATTTATACAAGGTCTAGCAGCGTCATGAATTAGTACAAAATCATGCTTTCCTAAAGCATTTAGTCCATTTAATACAGAATCTTGACGTCTTGAGCCTCCAACACATATGGATTTAACTTTTTCAAGATGAAGAGATTTAATATATGTTATACCTGATTTATAATTTTTTTCACTCAACACAACACTAATCGAAGATATATGAGGGGAATCATTGAATTCTATTAAGCTATAATATAACAAAGGATTGTCATATATTTCCATAAATATTTTATCATTGCCATCCATTCTTGTACTGGATCCTGCAGCTAATAAAATAACACCTATATTAGGTTTTTTTTCTTGATTTTTATACATAAAGTAGTCCTGAATTGAAGTCTATCAAAGGACTATTCCTTATGTCAAAGTAACATTGATATAAATTACATATCCTTTTATAGACTATTCTAAATGAGAAATGGTAGAATTTTTTTTATAATCGAGGTTTAAATGGCATTAGAAAATTTTGCAACTGAATATAGAAAAACTATGTCAAGTTTCGCTACTGGTGTTACGGTAGTAACAACACTAGATGAAAATGAATACATACATGGTATGACAGCAAATTCATTTACATCAGTATCTTTAGATCCTCCCACTGTATTGGTATGTATAGGTAATACTAGGAATACAATTACTCATGTAAACAATACCAATGAGTTTGCGATTAATATATTATCGGATAGGCAAAAACATATTGCTGATTATTTTGCCAAGGATCAACCAAAAGGCATCGAAGTTCTTGAATTTAGTTGGTCAATAAAATTTGGATCGCCCTTCATTGAAGGATCAATAGCCTTTTTAAAAGCTAACGTCATAGAAAAATATAATTACGGGGATCACACAATTATATTAGGTAAAGTCCAAGGGTTAGATAGTCAAGAAGGGGATCCGTTGTTGTACTATCATAGCAATTACTTATTTGTTTCTAATTCTTCTTGATTGTCTCCAAAGAATAAGCCCTCCACCAAGAATGAAAATATGGGCTCCAAAAAATATCCAACTGCCTAATGCTGATCTTGTTTCTTTTTCTATAGTAATTTTATCGACAGTATATGTTTTATCCCCTAATGAACTTATTATTTGAACACTTAAGTTCCAGCTTCCATTCGGTGGAAGTGATAAAATTGTAGAGTATATTTGTTCGGCTCCAGGCCTATTTAATGCATATGCCCATCCGGTTTCATTCCCATTAATTTTTTCACTACGAATCTTAACTGTAGCATCTTCAATTATATTATTCGTTTTATCAAAAAGCTCTACTTCAAATCTTATTTCGTTAGTGAATGGTTCTAATGGATTTACAAATATTCTTGTATTATATATTTCGTCTTGAAATTCATAAATTTTAGATTCGAATTGTGCATATACTACACCTACAAAGATAGTTGAATATAAGAGAATTGAAATAAATATTTTAATTAGTAAAATAGTACTATTAACTTTTTCAATCATTTAATATGATTTCTATTTCTTCGATTATTGAAGTATCCAATTCCCATTCAGCTGCTTTTACATTAATTTCGACTTGTTCCGTTTTAGTTGCACCTGAAATTACAGAGCTTACAACACCTTTTGATAGTAACCATGAAATAGCTAATTCAGTCATAGTATGACCTGCATTGGTTGCTATTTTTTCCAGCGATTCAACTTTATCAAAATTAGCCTCAGTAAAATAACTATTAGCACGTTCAGGGTTGCCAGCTAATCGTGTGCCGTCGGGAGCCGCTTGATTTCTTTTGTACTTTCCTGTTAAAAATCCGCTAGCTAATGGGAAAAAAGGTAAAATACCTATTCCATAATGTTCGCATACAGGAATTATTTCTTTTTCAATACTTCTGTTTAGCATACTATATTCAGGTTGGTTACAAATAAAAGGTTCTATAGATTCTCTTTTTGAAGTCTCCATAGCCTCCGCAATTTGCCAGCTCGCATAATTACTACAACCAATGTATCTTACCTTTCCTTGTCGAACTAGATCATTAAGAGTTGTTAGTGTTTCTAGTATCGGTGTATTGGGGTCTGGTCTATGCATTTGATACAGATCGATATAATCGGTGTTTAATCTTCTTAAACTATCTTCTACTTGTTGCAGGATGTGTTTTCTCGATGCCCCGATATTATTTGGCACACCACCCATATCCATACCAACTTTGGTTGCAATTATTACTTTTCTTCGTAAATCTTTAGTTATAACTTTTCCAATATATTCTTCTGATAGTTGATTGCCGTATGTGTTTGCTGTATCTAAAAAATTAATTCCCAAATCAATTGATTTATGAATTACTTCTTTGGTAGATTCTAAATCCATTCTTCCACCAAAATTATTTGTACCTAATCCGACAGTTGATACATCTAGTCCTGAATTTCCTAATTTGCGATATTTCATTTTGTCTCCTTTATTATAATTATTCTGTTCCCCATCCACCGCCACCTGGCGTATCTATCCGAATTGAGTCTCCTGATGATACATCAAAAGTAGATTTTGGTGGTAATAATATCTCTTCTCCGTTATTTTTAATTAATGTATTTTCTCCAGAATGACCAGGACCTCCTCCAGCTAAAGGATAAGGGTTAGTATTTCTCCGTTCGGATAATATTGTTGCCTGGGCTGGGCCTAAGAATTCAATTTCTTTTGTTATGCCATCTCCTCCAGTAAATTTTCCATTACCTCCAGAGTTTTTTCGTATTGAATACCTTTTTATTCGTATAGGGAATTGAAACTCCATTGATTCAATAGGAGTGTTTAATGTATTTGTCATATGGGTTTGTATTGCATGTAACCCATCTTTTGTAGGCCTTGCTCCCATACCTCCGGCAATAGTTTCATAATAAACATAGGATTCTTTTGTTTCGGGATGAATTCCTCCAAATAATAAATTGTTCATTGTTCCTTGGCTGGCTGCAGGTATTTTATCAGGTAATGCCTTTGATAAAGCTCCAAATAAAACATCAACAATTCTTTGAGAAGTTTCGACGTTACCGCCTGCAACACCATGAGGAGGAGATGGGTTTAATAAATTATCTTTAGGAATAATAATTGAAATTGGCCTAGAACAACCTTCATTTGACGGAATATTTTCTTGGCCAGCAAGGCAATTAAATACATATAATGTAGCAGACCGTGCCACCGCATATGGAGTGTTTACACATCCATATCTTTGATCTGAGGTTCCTGTAAAATCTACAGTAACATTGTCATTATTAACAGTTATGCTAACACTTATAGGGATTTTATCACTGCTTATTCCATCGTCATCCATAAAATCAGTATAAGTATAATTTCCATTTGGAATATCAGAAATAGTTTTTTTCATTAGGACTTCAGAGTAATTCATTAATGCATCCATATGTTCTATGACTTCGTGTATACCATATTTGGAAATTACATCTTTCATTCGTATTTCGCCTGTACGTATAGATGCAATTTGTGCTGAAAGATCTCCTCTTCTTTCTCCAGGAGTTCGAGAGTTACGACAAATAAGTTGAAAAACATCTTCATTTAAACTACCTTGAGAGTAGAGTTTTATTGGAGGTATAATTAACCCCTCCTGATGAACATCTGTGGATAAAGGTAGGGAGCCTGGTGTCATGCCACCAATGTCGGCATGATGGCCTCTATTGGCAATAAAACCTTCAAGTGTATTGTTAATGTATATTGGTGAAACTAAAGTTATATCAGGTAGATGTGTTCCCCCAAGATATGGATCATTAAGTATAATTATATCTCCATCAAAGCAATGCTGATTCTTTATAGCTTGCTCGATTGAAGAAGACATAGACCCTAAATGGACTGGAATATGAGCTGCTTGAGCGATCATCTGTCCATGTTTATCAAATACTGCACAGGAGTAATCTAATCGTTCTTTAATATTCGGAGAATACGCTGTTCTTCCTAAAGTTACTCCCATTTCTTCAGCTATGGATATAAATAGGTTTTTAAATATTTGTAAGCTAATACTATTTACCAAATTATTAAACCCATTCTCTTTGAACATCTATAGTAGGGAATATTGCAATAAATGCTGCATTTTTCGTACTAATATTTTCTAAACCATGTGGTACACCATCAGGTGCAATTATAATATCACCAGCCTCGACCATTTCGCTTTCATTTCCCATTAATGACTTAAATGTACCTTCTAATATAATCATGCATTCTTCATGTCCAGGATGTATATGAACATTGACTGCATTTCCTGGGGGTACAGTTATTTCACTAACAGTCAGATTAGTTGAACCTAATTCATCTCTAGCAAGCGCTCTGATGATATTGCCTGAAGAATCATCGTTAGCAATATCCGCTTTTTTTATTATTGGCATAATAATACCTCCAGTAGTTTCTCTTAATTTTTACTACCTATAAGTAAAGAAACAAGACCTAATCCAAACTTTTTTATAGTTATATCTTTAATACCTTTTGATTCCATCATAATTTTTATTTCGTCACTGTCATAGAATTTGGTTACAGAATTTGGCAAATAAGTATATGCTTCTTTATCTCTAGCAAAAATAGTACCAAGTATAGGTATTACTCGATTGAAATACCAAAGGGCTAATCTTTGTAATATATTTGGAGTACGATTAGGTAGCATGTCTAGGATAATTATTGTTCCTGACGGTTTTAGAATTCGCGACATTTCTTTTATTGCAATCTCGGCACTTTCATAATTTCTCATAGCAAAACCTGTTGTTACACAGTCAAATGAATTATTTTTGAAAGGTAATTCCAAAGCATCTCCTAAGACGAATGTTAATTTTTCATTATTAGATGTGCTAGATTTACTTTTTGCTATATGTAACATTGGTTTAACGAAATCTAAACCAACGATGGTTTTCATGGAGTTAATTTTAGAAAGAGAGTAAGAGAAATCACCAGTACCACAAGCAACATCTAGTGAAGAAATATAATTGTTTTTCTCCATTTTCTTAATAGCGTATTTTCTCCATTGATAATGCATTCCAAGGCTAATTACAGTGTTCAATAAATCATATTTTCTGGCAATTCGAGAAAACATGTTTGATACAAAATGAGCTTTTTGGTTTTTTTCAAATTCATTCATTTATAGACTATTTTTCATCATATATATCAGGGAGAATTTCTTCAGGAGAATACATAAATTTCGAGTCATAGCTAGTTACACCACCTGAAACTATCAGTATTTTTTCAACAAAGTAATCGATAATTTCATCTACACTATTTGGTTTTAAGTAAAATGCTGGCATTGGAGGAATAATTTTCACGCCTAAGTTTGCCAACTTCGTCATATTTTCTAAATGTATAGCGGACAATGGTGTTTCTCTAGGAACAATGATGAGATTTCTATTTTCTTTTATTGTTACATCAGCTGCGCGATGCAAGAGATTAGTTGAGATTCCATTTGCTATAGATGCTAAAGTGCTCATAGAACATGGTGCAACTATCATTGATCTAATTGGAGTTGATCCACTTGCAATAGTTGCAGTCATATCACCACTTCGATAGTATTGAAATTTTGGATGTTCACTCCAAATACTTAAGCTATCTTTAAAGCTTATACCTAATTCTTGATGCCAGACTAGTTTTGCATAATTGCTACAAACAGTGATTACAGGTACATCTTCTTGTAATAATCTGTTAATAGTTTTTTCAGCAATTGCAACGCCACTACTACCTGAAATACCAACAATTATTGGTTGATTTTGTTGATCATTCATAATAATTTATCCATTACTTATTTGGAAAGAAATAATAGTAAATATAAGTAAAATTATTCCTATATACCCATTTACTTTAAAAAAAGCTACATTCATTCTAGACATATCAGTTGGGGATATAATTGAGTGTTCATATAAAAGAAGCAGAGTTGCTATTCCCCATCCTAAATAGTATATCATATGTAGGTTGTTTATGATCCCCGCTATTAGAATCAAAATACTCGTTGAAATATGCATGAATCTTGAAACATTAAAGGCTACGTTAAGACCGAATTTTTGAGGGATAGAGTTTAAATTATTTGTGCGGTCAAATTCCATATCTTGAGCAGAATAAAATATATCAAATCCTGATACCCAACAAGCTACAGCAGCTCCTAAAATCAAAGCTTCTAAATCGAAAGTTCCTGTAACTCCGATCCAGCCTCCAATAGGTGCTATACTATCTGTTATCCCTATTGCAAAATGGGAACCCCATGTGAAACGTTTAAAATAGGAATACGAAAAAACACAAATTGCAGCTAGAGGTGATAATGCTAGAGCTAAAGGGTTTAGCATATATGCCGATACGAAAAGTAATAACAGCCCAGAAAATGCTAGCGTTCCAACTTCAATTTTTTTCAAATCTCCTGTCACTAAAGCTCTATTTTGTGTTCTAGGATTTAATTTATCTTGCTCTATATCAATTATTCTATTGCTTGCCATGCCAAGTGTTCTACCTCCGGTAAGAGCTAAAGTTATCCATAATATGACTGATAACTCAGGTAATCCTTTTGAAGCTATAACACTACCTATAAAAGCAAAAGGAAGTGTGAAAATTGTTTCTTGAAATCGTATCGAATTAGATAATAAACTTATTTTATTTGTAATTTTTGCAAGCAAATTTTTATTCCAATCCGTATTCTTTCCATTTTTTAGTTACTAGATCTTTTACATCTTCTGACATAACTATGTCATTAGGCCATTCTTTTAGACCTGATTCACCTTTGATTTTGCGTGTTGCATCAATTCCAAGCTTTCCTCCAAAAGCAAAACTTGTCATTGTATGATCTAGATCATCAGTTGGACCTTTTAACGTAATCACATCTCTATCTGGAGCAATGTTATTAGTTACTCTCCACAGTAACTCAGAGCTGTTATTAAGATCTACATCTTCATCTACTACAATGATTATTTTTGCTAAACTCAATAAGCCTAAACCCCACAACGCATACATCACTTTATATGCTTGACCTGGGTATGATTTTTTTATAGAAACAATAACTAAATTGTGAAATATTCCTTCTGCAGGCATATTCATATCACGTATTTCGGGAATTGCCATTTGTATTATTGGTAAAAACAATTTTCCCGTCATACTCCCCATGACATAATCCTCTTTAGGCGGAATGCCAACAACTGTCGAAATATAAGTTGGATTTTTTTTATGTGTAATCGCATTAACGTGGAATACAGGATAAGGTTCTTTCCCTGAATAATATCCTGTATGATCTCCAAATGGACCTTCATCGCGCATTTCTTCAGTATCAACATAACCCTCTAATATGATTTCTGATGATGCAGGAACCTCTAGATCATTAGTAATACATTTAACCATTTTAACATTAGACTCTTTTAAAAACCCAGCAAGCATCATTTCATCAATTTGTGGTGGTAACGGAGCAGAACCAGTCCACATCGTTGTAGGGTCAGCACCTATTGCAACTGAAACATCAATATAACGTTTCCCAGCCTCTCTAGCTTTTGCCATGTGGCTTTTACCAACTTTATGTGTTTGCCAGTGCATTCCTGTCGTATTTTTATCATATACCTGCATTCTATACGTTCCCACATTTCTTATGTTTGTAACAGGATCACGTGTAAATACTAGAGGCATAGTAATAAATGGACCAGCATCTTCTGGCCAACAGGTCATAAGTGGAAATTTATATAAATCGACATCATTATCTTTATAAATTACTTCTTGGCATTCAGCATGCTTCGTAGACTTTGGAAGAACTACTCGTAATGAGAATAAATTTTTTAAAAGATTTATTTTATCTGCAATTGTTTTTGGGGGATTTTCAACATTAGATAATAAGACTTTAATTTTATTTATAAGTTCCGTTGGGTTTTCTACTCCAAGACCCCAGCACATTCTTTGCTCTGTACCGAATAAATTAATTAATAAAGGGAAATCAGATCCAGTGACATTTTCAAATAGCAGTGCTGGACCAGAACTCTTAAATACGCGATCAACAATTTCTGTTATTTCTAGATTTGAATCAACAGTTGTAGTGATTCTTTTTAATTCATCACGTTTTTCCAAAAAGTCGATAAATTCATTTAGATTATTAAAATTCAATAGAAATTCCTTTACTATTAAACAATATTTTCTTTTATTTTAATCTCTTAAGCTAAATAGTTCAAAACTAGGGCATAAACTATGTTAGGCACTCAATTAGGTACCAGATCGTTATTGCTTAGTATATCTTTATTATATCAATAGATGTCCCACACATGCGAGATCCTGTACGCCTGCGTTTTATTATCTATGGAAAGAGTCGCCAAAGTTATATTATCCTGAGTATCTACCCTATGATACAATCACCGTATGGAAACACTCTTAACAGCTGGTGGAATATTTATAATATATAAAATTGTTAAAGCCTTAATTATAATTTGGGTTTTTAAAAAATATAGAGTTCAAATTGTAGCATTTTGTAAAAAACATTTTGGTTTTCTTTTCAGCAAAAATTGACTAGTTATTTTATTGGTGAATTTAAAAATCTAGAAAGTGTTTCAGAGCCACATCCAAACTTGAAAAACTAGTTTGCCATAGTTTTTTTGTAGGAATCTCACACACGCATCTGTATTACCCTACACAAATTCTCTAAGCTGTAGCCTTTATATCGACGTTTTCCATAGCTTTACCACTAATCTTGTAATACGACAATGCTCATTCCTGAATAATTGGCGAATCGTCAGGAATTGATCAAATGATCCTGATAACTTGTAGGGTTGCTTCATTAATGTCATAAGGTAATTCTTCTAAATATATTCTTTGCATATGCATTTCCTATTGTATTGTAATAATTGCTTGATAATGTATACTAATCTTATTACATTATAATGTTTAATATAATATAGTAATAACAAAAATAACATAATAACCCTAATATATAATACAATTAAATCATATAGTAATAATGAATGATAAGCAGTTTAGGGAAGAACTAAAAATACTTGGGCTCAGAGGGCATGATGAAAATGTTCTTAGGACTATAGTAGATGGCTTATCGAGGCAGTTGCCGGTTAGACAAATCTCCCTAGCTGCCAATGTAACTGAAAAGACCATCGCTAAAATGAAACCTAAAGTTTTTGCTATTACAGATTTATTAACTAGAAAAGATCGGAATTCTGCTTCTGATCTTAGTGATCAACACTATGTTGATTATGAATCTGACCTTGAGAAACACATGAATACCAACCCCAGAATGGGAGGTATTCAGAATTCTCGTTATGACATCTACGGAGAACAAAGACTCCACATACTGGAAGAGTTAGAGCAGAGAGTTACACAAGAGAAATGGAATGTGCAATATCTAAAAAGCATTGGGTTTAAAGAGAACATCGCCATAGCTATGATTTCTGAACATGACAGGATAGAACTATATAGAGACCGCGCTGTACAGATATTTCAACCAATAGCACAAGACAGGGAATATGAGAAACGTGTAGCAAAAGGTATTTTTACACCTAGTGTTAAACAACAAGAAACACCTCCACCTGTAATAAAACTTGCTATGTTCACATCCTTCAATAGGTATGTCGAATTGTTTTATGACGTCATATTCCAAGAAATAAATCAGATGGCAGATGAAATTCCCGGTGCATATTCTCGCACTGCAAAACAAATAATTATTAAGGGTTTATATGACGATCCGTTCGCAGTTAAAACAGGCGAGGCAATTATCAGGTTTTCTATTTGGCGTAGTCAGATCTATAAAGATGGATTTGTTAATTCCTTGAGACCTTGGAAATCTACTAAGCAACAACTTGATAGATATATTGCATCTATAGACAAGATGATTTCAGCAAACAAAATGTATCTCGAAAAATTAAATAGTGATGTCTTTTATTAAGAAAGGAGAGAATAACTAATGGCAAAAAGAGGCAAGAATGAAGGTTCAGAATTTAACCCTAAGAACAAAAAGAAACGGATTGAACAAATATCCAATCGTGAGAAAATTCCCTATAAAGAACCTGTAACCCAAAAACAAGCTATTAAAACTTTTAAGCTAGACTATGACGTTTGGACTGGAGATCCAGTCGAAATACATATTGCTAAGAGAAATTAGATTCACCCTTGGAAGACCTAAACCATATGCACTACTTTAGGCATCCAACCTAAGCCTAAAGTAGATAGACAGAGTATAAGTTTTAGATATAATATCTACCTTATTTGCTGCTGGAGTCTACTAGAATCTTTTAATGATGATGGCATGTATCAATACTTATTGATAAAATATTAGGTGATTTTTGTAATTAGGGGTAATAATTATTTTTTTAAATAAAAAAATACAATTCAATTTAAATATTAATTCGAATCAAGTAAATAAATACTCGAAAGCTATTGCTCATTACGAAGATATTACTAATGAGGAAAATTCGCTACCATTTCTTTATTTACTATCAATTAGTATTAAAACTATTTTAGATGGTTTTAACTTTCCATCAGGTACGATACATATGGCACAGACATTAACTAATTTTGTTCCTCAAGATATTTTAGATTCAATCTACATTGCAAACGCGGAAGTAATACAAGAAAACCAAAGAAGTAATGCAACTGTTTTAAAAGTACAATTTAATATAGAGAAAAAAGGGTTTGGAGTTATAGTTGCAGGCTCAACAACATTAATGATACCAGGATAAAGTTATGCAAAAAAATGTAGGTAAAATATATACATCTAATACCATTATTATTAAACAGGATCAGATTAACAAATATGCTGAAGCATCGGGGGATGATAATCCTATTCATTTAGATGAAGATTTCGCTCAAAAGAGCAACTTTGGTGGTATTGTTGCTCATGGCATGTTGATTTTGGCGCAAATTTCTGAATTGTTAACGAGTATATTTGGAATTAATTGGGTAAATAATGGTCATTTGGACGTTAGATTTCGTAGGCCAGTATATTTAAAAGATTCTATTCAATCTATAATTGAAATTGTATCTATTGAATCAGAAAATGATAAAAGTAAAATTAATTGTAAAGTTTCTTGTGTGAAAAATAATGACGATTCAGTAATCGTTGGTACAGCAAATATATATATACCAGAAAAAAAGAAGGAAAAATAAATGTTTAGTGTTGCTTTAGATGCAATGGGTGGCGATTATGGACCTAGTGAAACTGTAGAAGCTGCTTTAAAAATTGTTAATGAATATGGCTATGTTATTTATTTGGTTGGTGACGAAACACAAATATCAAATGAGCTTGAGAGTAAAAACTATGATAAATCTCTCATTCACATAGTTAAATCTGATAGTGTTATTGAGGACATTGATAACCCTTTAAAAGCATTAAGGGAGAAGCCTAATGCTTCTATTATTCAAGCAGTAAATCTCGCAAAAGAAGGTACAGTTGATGCCGTTGTTAGTATGGGATCTACTGGAGCTTCTATGGCTAGTTCTTCATTGATTTTAGGTTTGCTTGAAGGCATAGAAAGACCAGCAATTGGTGGTCCTATGTTGGGCTCATTATCAGATGTTGTTTTTTTAGATGTTGGTAGCAACTTAGATTGTAGGCCTTCTCAATTGCTTGGTTTCGGTGCAATAGGGACAGTTTTTTCTGCAAACATTCAAGGTAAGGAAAATCCTCGTGTAGGTTTATTGAATGTAGGTACAGAAGCAAACAAAGGAAATAAGCAAATAAAAGATGCTTATGAGTTATTTGAAAAAAGCTCATTAAATTTTATTGGCAATATAGAGAGTGTTGATTTGTTTTCTGATAAAGTAGATGTCGTAATTTGCGATGGATTTATAGGAAATATTCTACTCAAGTATACTGAAGGTATAGGTTATGCCATTGTTAATAAAATTGGTTCTATGGTTTCAGATGTTCTTCCTCCCGAGTTAGTTCAGAAATTATATAAAGAAATCGCTGATAAAATGAATGTAGCTGAAGTAGGTGGAGGAGGACCCTTATTCGGTATAAATGGTATCGTTATAGTTGGCCATGGGCGTTCAAAATCAGATAGTATAGCAAATGGAATTTTATTAGCTAAACGAGCTTATGATGTAGAATTAACTAATCTTATTAAAAAAGCGATAGATGCTCTCTAAAGGATTTATATGTCAAGTGAAAATAAAAAGGTTGTATTAGTTACTGGCGGTGCTCGGGGTATTGGTAGAAGTATTGTTTTGAACATGTCCAAAAACAATTACGATATTATTATTAACTACAATCAATCTGCTGTCGCTGCAAATGATTTAGCTAAAGAAGTTAAAAATATAAGTGATTCTAAAATACAAGTTGTTCAAGCTGATGTTTCAAACGAATCACAAGTACAAAAAATGTTTTTAGAAATATCTCAAGAATTTTCTGGTGTAGACGTTTTGATTAATAATGCCGGAATAACAAAAGATGCCTTGTCTATGCGGATGAAAATTGAAGACTGGGATAATGTTATTAATACAAATTTAAGAGGGTCATTTCTTTGTTCACAAGCTGCTATTAAGTCAATGATGTCTAATCGATGGGGGAGAATAATTAATATTTCTTCCGTAATTGGTATACATGGCAACTTGGGACAGTCAAATTATTCTGCATCTAAATCTGGATTAATCGGACTAACGAAATCTATGTCAAAGGAATTGGCTTCTAGAAATATAACTGTAAATGCTATTGCTCCAGGATTTATTAAGACCGAAATGGTCGAAACCATATCTGAAAAAATTCAAGAAGGCATTCTATCCAGGATTTCGATGAATCGATTTGGTGAAAGTGAAGATGTTGCATATTTGGTAGAATTTTTAGCTTCAGAAAAAGCTAACTATATTACTGGACAAGTTATAACAGTTGACGGTGGCTTAGCTCTCTAAGCAATCGAATTTGGGAGTTCAGTTTCAAGAATTTCTGCAGTGCCTATTAATTCACTATTTTCATTAACTAATTGATATGTTAATCCTGTTTCACAATACTTTTTATTGATTACCCCAAGGCCAATTTTGTTTGTATTATCAACAGAAGTTATAACCCCAATACTATTATCTTCAAATGTTATATTAGTATTATTTTTATTATCTTTAAGATCAATAGAAAGCTTTTTGAGAAACTTTTGTACCTTTTCATACGTGTTAAGTCGTAATATTACTTCTTGACCTATATAACAACCCTTATCCATATTTACTAGATAATTTAAATTAATTTCCCAAGGATTGTAATTTTCACTAATTTCTTTGTCGAGTCGTGGTATACCTTCATTTATTCGTAAATAGTCATACTTGGATTCATTTATGATTTCTACATCAGAATTGATTAATGATAAGAAATTAATAATTTCATTATTACTATTTGCAGGTATCAACAGATCATATCCAATAAATCCGGTAGGATCAGTCCGCATAAGCAAGCAGTTATAACCATTAATTTCTAATGATTCGCATGTGAATTTATCAATTGTTGGTTTTTGGATAAGATATTTGCTCCAGTTATCTCCAATCAAGGTAATTAGATCTAATTCAGAATTTGAATTAACAACTGTTATATCTTCTATAAACGTGTAGGTATCGATCCAATCAATAACTTCTTGGGAATTATTTTTACTGGTGTACATGATTATTTTTGAGTCATGATTAAAAAGAGTAATAACATCAATTACTCTTCCTTTATTATTTGTAAGAATTGTAGACGCACCACGATTTATGTTTAAATCGTCAACTTTATTGCTGGACAATCGATTGAGTAAATCTAGAGAGTCATTACCTGTAATTTCATAAATTCCCAGATATGAACGATCAAAAATGTATTGAGTGCTTGTGGTAGATTGTTTACTTACCATAGATATCTAGACAGAAAATGATGTTCCACAACCACAAGTAGTTTTGGCATTAGGGTTGCTGAATACAAATCCTTTTCCATTTAATCCACCTGAATAATCTAATACGGTTCCAGCCAAGAAGATATAACTTTTTTTATCAATTAGTATGGTAATACCATGTTCTTCAATAATCTTATCAGTTTCTTTGAAGTCGGTATCTATACTGAGGTCATAGGTTAATCCCGAACAACCCCCACCTTTCACTCCAACTCGGAGTGAAACACCATCTTCAGATTCACGTCCAGTAAAATCACGAACGTGTTTAGCTGCATTTTCAGTTATTGTTATTGTTAATGGTGTCATAACATATCCTAACTTGATTTATATTTCAGAGTTTATAATTCGTATTTATATTAGTCAATATATTTATGAATAATAATGTTATAATATACATATATGTTTAAATTATACACTAAATACGGAGATAATGGCGAAACAGGATTACTGTATGGGGGAAGAGTATCAAAAGATGATATTCGTTGTAATTCATATGGGACTGTTGATGAAATAATCTCTTCATTAGGTTTAGCTCGATCTTTTTCAACAAACGAAGAAGTTAATAAATATCTCAGAGTGATTCAGGTGGAACTGTTTACTGTAGGTTCAGAATTAGCTACCGATGTTAGTATGTATGAAACAATGAAATCTAATTTTAAAGTTATCGGACAAGATAACATCGATTATTTAGAAAAACTACTAGACTATATAACACCAAAACTAGAACTGCCACGGTCATTTGTCATTCCAGGATCTAATTCTTGTTCCGCTGCCATTGATGTCAGTCGCTCTGTTGCTAGAAGAGCTGAACGATTAGTTGTAAATATGCATGAACAGAATTTGTTAAACAACGATCTAATACTTGTTTATTTAAACCGTTTAGCTGATACACTTTTTGCACTAGCCAGATATGCTGAAATCGATACAGGATTCGATTCCTTGGATAAGGCAGAAATTAATTATGATTTAGGAAAATAGTATCTATTTATAAAGCTTTGGGGTGAGGATTTGGACACTGCAATTGTAGATTATGGTACAGGAAATATCCGAAGTGTCCTTAAAGCAGTTGAGTTTTCAGGATATTCTGCGGAAGTTATTGATACACCAGAAAAAATTAGTGCTGCAAAATCACTTATCATTCCTGGTCAGGGATCAAGTGGATATGCGATGAAAAAACTACGAGAAAAGCATTTGGTGAACCCTATTATTGATTACATAAAACAACAAAGGCCATTTTTTGGGGTTTGTTTAGGATTACAACTTCTGATGGAAACTTCTGAGGAAGATCCTGAACCCTGCTTAGGGATTATTTCAGGAGAAGTGAAAAGATTTAAGCATGAATTAAAAATACCACACATGGGTTGGAATCAAGTGCAATTTACACGTCAGAATCCTGTTTTTTCCGAGATCCCAGAAGATTCTTTTTTTTATTTTGTACATAGTTATTATGTTGATCCATTAGATGAGAATATAGTGTTAGGTAAAACAGATTATGGATTAAATTTTTGTAGTGCTATTGCTAAGGATAATATTATTGCTACACAATTTCATCCCGAAAAAAGTGGGGAAATTGGCTTAAGCTTATATAAAAACTTTTTAGCTAATATTTAATAATTTGAGGAATTATTATGGAAATTATTCCAGCCATTGATCTCTTAGATAATAATATTGTTCGTTTATATCAAGGAGATTTTAATAAGAAAACAATATACTCTGAAAACCCAATTGAATTAATTAAAAAATGGGAAAGTTTGGGTACTAATCGTGTACACATTGTCGATTTAGAGGGGGCTAGATATGGTAAATTTACCAATATCAATATAATTGAACAAATATGCAAACTTTCTAGTTTAGAGGTAGAAGTCGGTGGTGGTATTCGAAATCTTGCTGTAGCTAATTCATTGATTAATGTTGGTGTAGATACCATAATTCTTGGGACAATAGCTATACGTGACCAAGAAGAAGTTCTAAAAATTAGTCAAGAAATAGGAACTAATAAAGTGGCTATTGCCTTAGATGCTAGAAATGATAAAGTTGCGGTAGATGGTTGGGAAAAAGATACTGATACCACAATCTCAAATATGGTCACAGTTTATCAAAAATATAATATAAATAAATTTATCTATACTGATATAGATAAAGACGGCACTCAAGAAGGTCCAAATCGTATAAAATTAATTGAATTGTTAAGTAACAAAAATATTCAATTAATTGCTTCAGGTGGTATTGGTTCTATTCAAGATGTTGAAGGTTTATGTAACTTAGATTTGTTTGGGGTCATTATTGGAAAAGCTTTATATAGTGGAACAGTGGATCTTTCTGCAGCAATTCAACTAACTAGGAAAGGTTATTAATGCTTACCAAGAGAATAATCCCTTGCTTAGATGTAAAACTTGGTCGTGTCGTCAAAGGTGTACAATTCCTTGATCATGTAGATGCTGGTGACCCAGTAGAACTTGCTCGTTATTATAACCAACAAGGTGCAGATGAATTAGTTTTTTATGATATTACTGCTTCTTCGGATGATCGAAATATTATGATTGAAGTAGTTTCAAAAACTGCAGAACAAGTTTTTATACCATTAACTGTAGGTGGTGGTATTCGAACTATTGAAGATGTAAATAAAATGCTTCTTGCTGGTGCAGATAAAGTTTCAATAAATACTGCAGCAGTTCAAAGACCTGAATTTATAGAAGAATCTGCCAAAGCATTCGGAAGTCAATGTATTGTGGTTGGTATAGATGTTATTCGATCCAATAATGGAAATGGATTTAGTTGGACAGTTAAAACTCATACTGGGAGAGATGGGGGAAGATCTACTGGTTTGGATGCTGTTGAATGGGTTAAAGAAGTTGTAGAGCTTGGAGCAGGTGAAATAGTACTGAATAGCATAGACTCAGATGGAATGTTGTCTGGATACGATATTGATCTGTTACAAGCTGTTTCTAAATATGCAACAATACCAGTTGTGGCTAGTGGCGGTGCTGGAAAGCTCAGCGATTTTTCAGAAGCAATAGTTCATGGTAATGCTGATGCTGTATTAGCTGCTTCTTTATTTCATTTTAATAAATATTCTATTAAAGAAGTAAAAAATTATTTAGACTCAAGAAATATAGCTGTGCGATTTTAAATTTAAATATTTAACAATAGGAAGTAATTATGACAGAAAAAAAAGTATTAATTTTTGACATGTATGAAACTTTAGTTATAAACACAAATGATTTATGGATCCCAACTTTTAATACAATAGTCAATGAATTAGGTTTGGATATTTCTGGTAAATCACTTTGGGATCTATGGAAACCAATAGAAGTAACATTTCGTGAAGAAAGATATGAACCTGGTTACCCTTTCAAATCCTATAGAAAAGCATGGACAGAATGTTTTGAAAAAGTATTTTTAGAGATACCTGGTATTAGAAAAGGAGCCGCTGATTATGCAGCTGAAATGTGTGTTCAAGGATGGTCAACTAGAAATTCCTACCCTGAATCGACAAAAGTTTTAGATTATTTAAAAGAACAGGGATTTATAATTGCACTACTATCAAATGCAGATATTGATTCAATTGAAAGTCTAATAAATTTACATAAATTTAATTTCGATTTTGTGGCTTGTTCTGAGGAAATTCAATCCTATAAACCAGAGGAATCTGCGTATAATTATGTGTTAGAGAATATGAAAATCTCTCCCGAATCTTGTCTATATATTGGAGATTCTCAATATGATGATGTTTTTGGCTCAGGTAGAGTGGGTATGGATAGTGCATGGGTAAATCGTTATAATAATTCACTTAATGCAGATCTGCCAAAACCAAAATATATAATAAAAAACTTAGAAGATTTGATACAGATACTGTCTTGAATTAAATATCATATAAGTTGAGGTTGTTATGAAAATTAAATTAGATTCAAATGGATTAATTCCAGTTATATGTCAAGATTCTATTACTCATGCGGTTTTAATGCTCGGTTGGGGGAATATAGAATCAATAAACAAAACTGTTGAGTCTAATAAAGTGTGGTTTTATAGCCGTAGTAGAAATGAATTATGGCAAAAAGGGGAGACTTCAGGTAATTTCCTTAACCTAGTTTCTTTAACTCATGATTGTGACAATGATGTACTTTTAGCTATGGTTAGACCAGATGGACCTACATGCCATACAGGTGAAACCTCATGTTTTCATGGAAGTTTTACAGGCAACATTACTGAAATAGAGTATCCCAAAACAAGTAGTAATATCATTGATCAATTATTTTCAACTATTGGCAATAGGAAAAAAGAACTACCAAGTGCCAGTTATACAACAAAACTATTTCAAGATGGCACTCCTCGGATAGCACAAAAAGTTGTTGAAGAATCTGGTGAAGTTGCAATAGCAGCTACACTTGCGGATAAAAATGAACTTGTTAATGAAACAGCCGATTTGTTATACCATATTCTTGTTTTATTACAAAGTTCTGATGTGGAATTAAGTAGTGTTTATGATGAGTTAATGTCTAGGATGAAGTAACTTATGCATCGATGGGAAAAATACTGGATAGCTTCTGGGATAATTACTCTTATAGGGTTATTTTTAGTGTATTTATATCCATCATTAGCAGAACCAGTTGGTATAGTTTTAGTTTGGTTAGTTGGGTTATTGGGTTTATTTACTTTAATCTCATTTATCCTCTTTTTAGCGATTAGATTTAAACAATTAAAAAAGACAAAAAAGAAAAATGGGTAAGCGAACAAATTTATACAATAATTATTTTCAAAACGCAAAGATTGTTGATTTTCATGGTTGGGATCTTCCAATTCAGTTTAGCGGAATCTTAAATGAGGTTAAATCTGTAAGATCAAATGTGGGAATTTTTGATGTTTCTCATATGGGACGAATTAACTGTAAGGGTGAATTTGTAAATGAGTTTTTGGATTACATACTAACTGGAGATTTGGTTAACCTTAAAATAAACCAGGCTTCGTATATGTTTTTGTGCAACGAATACTGTGGAATTATTGATGACTTGGTAGCATACAAAATCGATGAAAAAGAAATAATGATAGTTTGTAATGCTAGTAATAAAGACAAAGTAAATGATGCTTTGAATTTATATCGCAATACTAATACTCTTTTTGAAAATATAGTTATTGATGACTTTACAGATAATTCTGGAATGATTGCAGTGCAAGGCCCCATTTCACAAAAGATAATTTCTGAATTATTTAATATAGAACAACTAAATATGAAAAGATTCCGATTTTCCCAGATTTCTTTTAATCAAGAGAATGTATTAATTTCTAGAACTGGTTATACGGGAGAAAATGGATTTGAAATTATTGCTGACATAAAATTGTCTTCTAAATTATGGGATGACTTAATTGGGCTTGGTGCTGTTCCATGCGGACTAGGTTCACGTGATGTGTTGCGAATAGAAGCTGGACTATCATTACATGGCAATGACATTTCCTCCGATATAAATCCTAGAGAAGCTCAATTAGAAAGATTTGTTACTAACACTAAAGAAACCATTTACAAACAAGCGTGGGATAATATCCAAAATACCCCTACAAAAAAAATGTTAATAGGGTTTATAATTAAAGGTAGAGGAATACCAAGAATTAACAATTCCATATTTCTTAATGGAGAATCCATTGGTTATGTTACTAGTGGAACATTTTCCCCAACTTTGGATAAATCCATAGGTTTAGGATATGTTAGTAACAAATTGGACCCAGATATGAACATTGAAGTTGAAATACGTGGTAAAAAATTTGAGGCAGTTGTAATAAAACTACCTTTTCTAAGGAGATAATATATGAGCCAAAACGAGATAAGATATTCTAAAGAGCATGAATGGGTGAAATCTACAGAAGAAGGGTTAGTTTTTGTTGGGGTGACTCAATTTGCACAGGAACAGATGGGGGATGTGGTTTTTGTAGAAATGGATGATGTTGGTACATCTTGTGATCAATTTACCAAAGTTGGTGAAATTGAATCTGTTAAAGCAGTTTCAGATTTATATACACCTATAGGTGGTGAAATAGTTGAAACAAATCAAGAGCTTATCAATAATCCTGAACTTGTAAATAACGATCCATTAAATGGTGGTTGGATATTAAAGATAAAGGTTGCAGATATCCAAGAGATTAATAACTTGATGACTGAAGAAGAATACAAGAGTTATATTCAACAATTATGAAAGGGATCTTATGACTAAACAGTTTCCATATATTGGGAATAGTGAAATAGAGCAGAAAGAAATTCTGGATTATCTAGGCGTTAAATCTGCAGAAGATTTATTTGTAGATATACCAATCGAATATAGAGATAGTAATCTTTCAGATGTTCCTTCAAGTATGTCAGAAATGGAACTAGTAGATCATTTAAATTTATTATCCGAAAAAAATATAAATCTTAATCCTTCAAAATCATTTATTGGAGCTGGTGCTTATCATCATTACATTCCATCAACAGTTCTATCTTTATCACAACGTGGAGAATTTCTAACTTCTTATACTCCATATCAAGCGGAAGTCAGCCAGGGAACTTTACAAGTTACTTATGAATTACAAAGCCTAATCAGTGAATTGTACGGAATGGACGTAGCTAATGCAGGAATGTACGAGGGTGGTTCAAGTTTAGCGGAAGCAGCTTTGATGGCATGTAGAGTAAAAAATATATATAAAGTTGCATGTTTGTCTTCTATATCTCCTAGATATAAAAATGTTTTACAATCCTATTTAATTCCACAATCCATAGAAATAGTATTCATGGATGCTAATAATTTAGATATTAAAGAAAATGAATATGCTTGTTTGATTGTTCAATACCCAAATTTTTATGGGTCTCTTGAAGATATGGAATATCTGCAAGATATATCTCATAAATCTAATGCATTATTCGTTGTGTCAGCTGATCCATTAGCAGCAGTTATGTATAAGGCTCCAGGAGATTATGGAGCAGATATAGTAGTTGGAGAAGGACAAAGACTAGGTATACCAATATCATATGGTGGCCCTTATATTGGTCTTTTTGCCTGTAAAAGTGAATACCTTCGTCAAATGCCTGGCCGTATCGTAGGAAAAACAATTGATAAGAAAGGTGACCCTGCTTTTGTGTTAACTTTACAAACACGTGAACAGCATATCAGAAGAGAAAAAGCTACTTCAAATATATGCACTAGTGAAGCTCTGATGGGGTTAATGATGACCATATATGTAGCAACCCTTGGTAAGTCTGGATTGAAGCAAGTTGCTTCTTCTTGCTTCCATAATGCTCACTATGCAGCTGATCAGATTTCAAAAATTGATGGTTTTGATTTGATTAATTCCAAACCTTTTTTCAATGAATTTGTTATTACTTGTCCAATTTCTCCAAAAGCAATTAACAAAAAACTTATTGAACTAGGAATTATTGGAGGATTAGACGTAAGTGATCAATTCAATAATGGAATATTGTTTTGCTTTACTGAAATACATTCTAAAGATTCTATTGATTCTTTAGTAGAAAGTCTTAAACAGGTTAATATATAGGAAACCTAATATGAGTGAATATAATAAAATGCCTTTATTGATGGATTTGAGTAGGAAGGATAAATTTGGAGTAAGTTTATCCGAAATTGATGTTCCTTTATCTGATCTACCAGAATCCTCACTTTTGCGTGAAGATATACAACTACCAGAATTGTCGCAATTGGATGTTGTTCGTTACTTTACAAATTTAAGTCAAATGAATTACGCAATTGACACTCAATTTTATCCTTTAGGCAGTTGTACTATGAAATATAACCCTAAAATTAATGATCAATTAGCATCTCTAAAAGGATTTAGTAGCATTCATCCTTTAATTGAAGAATCATTGGTACAAGGTTCATTAGAATTGATGTTTAATTTACAAAGTTATCTATCTAATATTTCAGGAATGACTGCTACAAGTTTATCTACTATGGCTGGTGCTCAGGGAGAATTAGCCGGAGTGTTAATGATAAAAGCTTTTCATGAGAAACAAACTAGTTCTTCAAAACGAAATATTATGTTAATACCTGATAGTGCTCATGGAACAAATCCAGCGTCTGCATCAATGGCTGGTTTTTTAGTAAAATCTATTCCATCAGATCAATATGGGAATATGGATATAGATATTCTAAAAGAAAATGCTAACGAAAACTTAGCAGGCATTATGTTGACTCTTCCCAGTACACTAGGTTTGTTTGATAATCAGATAGTGGAGATCTGTAAGATTGTGCATGAAGCTGGTGGCTTAGTTTATGGTGATGGTGCGAATATGAATGCCTGGATGGGGCAAACAAAATTAGGTGATCTGGGGTTTGACGTAATTCACATAAATCTTCATAAAACTTTTAGTACACCACATGGTGGTGGTGGACCTGGAGCAGGCCCAGTTTGTGTGAATGATACCTTGCTAAATTATCTTCCGGGTCCGATTGTACAACGAAATAATAGCTTATATGAATTTATAGAAATGCCAAATACCATAGGTCACTTAGGTACTTTTCATGGAAATTTTGGTGTGCTAGTAAGAGCTTATTGTTACATTAGGGCTTTAGGCAATGAAGGTATCCCTGAAGTAAGTAAAAATGCTGTAATGAATGCTAATTATATTATGAATAAATTAAAACATGCATATGATATAGGATTCGAAAATAGATCTATATGTATGCATGAAGTCGTTTTTACAGCTAGAAAACAAAAACAAAATGGAGTAAAAGGTTTAGATATAGCTAAAAGATTATTAGATTATGGTTATCATTCACCTACTATGTATTTCCCCCTAATTGTCGATGAAGCATTAATGGTCGAACCAACTGAGTCGGAATCAAAAAATACTTTGGATAAATTTATAGATGCTATGTTGCAAATAGCGATTGAATGTGAAAATAATACTGAGTTATTACATGAAGCACCCCATAATACACCAGTCCAAAGACTAGATGAAGCCTTAGCTGCTCGACAACCTAATCTCAAGTGGTCTGAAAAATAATGATGTTTTATGAAAAAAAATGTTGAAAATGAAATTGAAGAACTGTTAGCTCAGATCGAACATAAATATCCCTCAAATAATGCTTCTGATTCTAATTTCATTTTGTCAATATTAAAAAAACTTAAAATATTAAAACTTTTTAGTGGGATATTAATAATTACTTTATCTACTTTATTGATCACTAATGGTGTGATATCAATAGAACCTGTAATTATATTCTGCGTCCTCTTTTTTATATTTTTGATAGGTTATAAAACCTTAGGGAAATATAATCGACCAGCAAAGCGATGGAGGGGAGAAGTAATTGATGATTATTATAATAAAAAATCTATTTCTCAAATAATAAAGTCTTTTTTTATCAAAAGTTGATATTATCCTAAAAGTCCAAAACCACGCTTACGTATTGCAAGATTAACGAATGTTTCTGATCTTTTAATGCCTGGGGCTGTTGCAATACTTGTTCGTAATAGTTTACCTAATTCTTCTGTAGATGAGACTGCAACCCAAATAAATATATCAAATGTCCCAGTAGTTAATGCTACATATTGAGTTTCTTGTAAATTTGATAAATAATTTGCGACTTCATCTACTTTGTCAGGATCGCTTTCAATTCCAATTATTGCAACAGTATTATACCCAATCTTTTGTGGATCAGGTATTGCCATTATCCGCACAGTTTCATTTTGAATTAGTTTTCTTATTCTTCGGCGTATGGTACCTTCGCTTACATTTAAATCTCTTGCAATTTCTGCATTAGAGATTCTACCATTGTCACGCAGTATTTGAATTATCTTTTCATCTAATCTGTCCATTATTTTGCACATCCTTTTTGTATAATTGTGTGATTATTATCACAATATTAATTATACAAAAAGTTGTTGAAAATAACAACAATCTAGTTAATATGAAACTTATTTGTTAGCATTGTTAACGATTTTCGTACAAATATACTTTAGGAATTCACCCATGAAGCACTATTTTCGAAGAATTCTTTTTTCCAAATTGGCACATCTTTTTTTAGTCGATTAACAATATATTGAATTGATTCAAAAGAGGCTTGTCTGTGTGTAGAAGAAACTGCTACAACTAAACTAGTTTCACCTATACCAACAATTCCTATACGATGAGCGATAATAATATCGTGTATTTCCCATTTTTGAAAAATTTCTTTTTCAATTTCTTCTAGCATTAATTTAGCCATTGGTTCGTAGCATTCATATTCTAATTTTGTTACTTTTTGCCCCTCAGTATATTCTCTAGTTACACCTTCAAAAATCAAAATAGAACCACAAGAATCTTTTGTTAACTCTTGTTTGTATTTATTTGTTTCTAATATATTACTTGTTATATATATCAAATTATTTCCTTTTATCCTCCGCTTGCAGGTGGAATCAATGCTATTTCATCATCATTATGTAATTTATAGCTATCTTCTACATATGTCATATTAACAGCTATCATAATGCTTTCAAAGTAAGGGGTTATATTAGGTATTTCTTTTTTTAATACACCAATTATGTCAATAACAGTAGATGTTTCAGGCACATCCAATTGTAAAGATGATCGTTTTGCTATTTCTTTTAGATTTGCAAATAGAAGTATATTTATTTTCAATTTGACACTCTTACAATAACTGACATAGATTTTGGTTGATTTATTATAATATTAAGCCCTATATAAAGCAAAAAATACCATATTAAACTAATTTTTTTACTTTCTTGTTTACATAGCTCTAATATTGTTTTTTCGAATTTAGATTGTTAAAAAACAAGTGAAATAGTAATATTATTTAATCTACACATTACTAGGAGAAATTTAAATGTTTGAACCCGTTAATTCTAGACCAGATTTTATAGGTCTTGAATATGAGATGATGAAATTCTGGGATAAAGAAAGTATCGTTGAGAAATACTTAAATAAAAATAATGATGCTGATAAGAAGTATTCATTTATTGATGGTCCTATCACTGCAAATAATCCTATGGGAGTCCATCATGCATGGGGGAGAACATACAAAGATTTATATCAACGATATAAAACAATGCAGGGATATGAGCAAAGGTATCAAAATGGATTCGATGGGCAAGGTCTGTGGATAGAAGTTGAAGTGGAAAAAGAACTTGGTTTTAAATCTAAAAAAGATATCGAAAAATTTGGTGTTGATAAATTTGTCGAATTATGCAAACAAAGAGTTGACAAGTTTTCGGCGATTCAAACAAAACAATCTATCCGTTTAGGTTATTGGATGGATTGGGATAACTCTTATCATACAAAATCAGATGAAAATAATTACACTATTTGGCATTTTTTAAAAGTTTGTTATGAAAAAGGCTTACTATACGAAGGTAATGATGTAATGCCCTGGTGTAGAAGATGTGGGACTGGTTTATCAGAACATGAAATTGTTACCGAGGGTTATCAAGAAGTAACACATAAAAGTGTATTTGTAAAATTTAAAATACAAAATACAGATAATGAATTTTTAATAATTTGGACGACTACACCTTGGACACTACCTGCAAATATCGCTGCTGCTGTAAATCCAGAATCAACATATATTAAAGTCGAACAAAATCAAGAATATTATTATATTGCCCAAAATGCTGTTTCCTTTTTGAAAGGACCATATGAAATCATTGAGGAAATTAAAGGAGAGACATTAGTAGGAATAGAGTATATCGGCCCTTTTGATAACCTTTCTATTCAGAAAGATGTTATTCATAGAGTTATTCCATGGGAAGATGTTGGTGATGAAGGAACAGGTATTGTTCATATTGCTCCCGGTGCAGGTAAAGAAGATTACGCTTTAGGTAAAAAATATAATTTAACTACTATAGCCCCGATAGATGATTCTGGAGATTATGTAGATGGATTTGATAAATATACTGGTATGAACGTATCTACAGTAAACGATACTATATTCAGTGACTTAAAAGAAAAAAGTATCTTATACAAAATAGAACAGATTAAACACAGATATCCTGTTTGTTGGAGATGTGGTGAAGAATTAGTATTTCGTTTAGTTTCAGAATGGTTTATTTCAGTTGACCCATTTCGACAACAAATTATGGATGTTACTCGAAAAATTAGATGGATTCCAGAATTCGGATTAGCAAGAGAATTAGACTGGTTAAAAAATATGGATGACTGGATGATTTCGAAAAAACGGTATTATGGACTAGCTCTTCCGATTTATAAATGTGAAGAATGTAATGAATTTGAGGTTATAGGATCAGAATATGAACTGAAAGAAAGATCAATTGAGGGATGGGATTTATTTGAAGGACATTCTCCACATAAACCTTGGGTTGATTATGTAAAAATTGAATGTAAAAATTGTAAATCAGTATTATCTAGAATCAAGGATGTAGGAAATCCATGGCTGGATGCAGGTATTGTTCCTTATTCTACTTTGAAGTACAGATCGGATAAAGATTATTGGAGTAAATGGTTTCCAGCAGACTGGATTTCTGAAAGTTTTCCAGGGCAATTTAGAAATTGGTTTTACTCTATGTTAGCTATGAGTACTGTTTTAGAGAATACAGAGCCTTATCAAAATGTATTTAGTTATGCTTTAATGCGAGACGAAAAAGGCTATGAAATGCATAAAAGTAAGGGTAATGCTATATGGTTTGAGGATGCAGCAGATGACATGGGTGTTGATTCTATGCGATGGTTATATTCGCGTCAGAACCCAGCTAATAATCTTAATTTTGGTTTTAATGTTGCTAATGAAGTAAAGAGAAGATTTCTAATTCCTTTGTGGAATGTATATTCATTTTTTGTAACTTATGCAAATATTGATAATTTTGTTCCCTCTTTAGAAAACCGAAAATATACAAATTATTTAGATCGATGGATCATTTCAGAACTCAATGAATTAGTAGAATTTGTGACTAATAACTTAGATAACTATGATTCTGCAGCAGCAAGTTATAAAGTCGAAGAATTTATAGAATTATTATCAAATTGGTATGTAAGAAGAAACCGAAGAAGGTTTTGGAAATCTGAAAATGATGAAGATAAACAGTATGCATATCAGGCTTTATATGATTGCTTATACACATTATGTCATTTATTGGCTCCATTTATGCCATTTATAACTGATAAAATCTACCAGAATCTTGTTCGTTCACATAATACTCAAACCCCAAGTAGTGTTCACCTTGGTGAATGGCCTATAGCTGATAAAAATCTTATTGATCCTAATTTATCCTCACAAGTAAGATTATCCAAAACTCTTGTAAGTTTGGGGAGATCAGTTCGCCAAAAAACAGGTATAAGAGTTAGGCAGCCCATTTCACAAATTATTATTTCAGGAGCATTTATTTCTGATAATGAGTTACAAGATTATATGAATCAACAGATTAGTGAAGAACTAAACGTAAAAGAAGTTGTTTTTGATAATCAAATCGAAGGAATATTTAAATATATTGTAAATTTAAGGTATGACTTATTAGGTCCTAGATTAGGCAATGATATTAATCGTGTTTCTGATAGTCTAAAAATTATGGATACTGATTTGGTAGCGAGAGAAGCAATATCCAAAGGGTATGTGGAAATTGATGATATAAAGATCGATAAGGATGAATTCAATATCCAGATTGAGGATATTAGTCACTTTTCTTCTATATATGAAAATAATTATGTAGTCTCTCTTAATACTACGTTGGATGAAAATTTGATTAATGAAGGAATAGCAAGAGAATTTATTCATTATATACAGAATATTCGCAAAGAAGTAGGGTTTAATATCGAAGATCGTATAAATATTGAGTTTGAAGGGGATAAAGAATTAACCAGTGCGATATTACAATTTGAAAATTATATTAGCTCAGAGACTTTAGCTTTAAATATACAAGAATCAAATATTGAAGAAAATAGTGGTTTCAAGTCAACCATTCTAGGAAAAGATATTAGTTTAAATATTTCTAAGATACTTTAAAAAATCAGTATTACAATCTAGGTTGTTCTTCTAGAGTTATTAATATATTTTGCGAAATTTTATCTCGGATAATTGTCACAATTATTTCTTGACCAATCGATAGATAACCTGTTTGCCGTAATGTTTGTAATTCTTTAACATTTCTAATAGGTTTTTCGTCAATTGCTACTATAATATCATTCGCTAGAAGTCCGCCTTTTTCAGCAGGCCCATTAGGAGAAATAGATCTAATTAATACACCTTCGGTAACATTAAGGTCAAGTTCATCAATATTCTGCAAATCGATGTCTTGAGCCCCTATACCGATCCAAGGCCATATAACTTTGCCATTTTGAATCAATTGTTGCATTATTGTAGCTGCTGTTTCAGAACTTATTGCAAATCCAATACCATCTGTACTTGTTTCAACATATTTTATTGTATTAATACCTATGACATCTCCATTTAAGTTTAATAAGGGGCCACCACTGTTGCCTGGATTGATTACTGCGTCTGTTTGAATTAGTTCAGTTAAATATGTGCTATCAATAGCTAGTTCTCTTTCTAAGGCACTTACTATACCTAATGTAACAGTCGGTTCACCTTCCAGACCAATAGCATTTCCAATAGCTACGACCCAATCTCCAACACGGAGGTTATTATTAGGGGATATTGATAATGGTTTTAACCCAGATTTATCAACTTTAATTACTGCTAGGTCAGTAAGAGGGTCTTGCCCAATCAATTCAGCTTCGGATTGAGTTTCATCATAAAAAGAGACGGTTATGGTATTAGCTAGATCTACTACATGACTGTTAGTTAATATATATCCATCTTCTGAGATGATAATTCCACTTCCTGCACCGTCACTATCTTGTCTACCAAAAAACGTATTTTGAGTACTGCTAATTACAATTGAGACAACTCCTGGTCTCGCTACTTCAACCATATTGGCAATTGAGGGTAGGACATTGGGAGTAGCTAGGCTGGAAGTATTGTCGTTTGTATTTGTCTTGTTAGCAATTGAATTTTTAAGTGTTTGTAATTCATTTCTAATACTACTTATTTCATTTAAAAGTTGTTTATTTTCTTCAACTTCTTGTAATTCTTGTTTTTCGTTGTCTTTATTCTCATCATTGGATCGCAAGGAGTTACAACTAATAATTGTAGTGGACATAACTAATATTAAGAGGGTGATTATATATTTTTGTAGGTTCATGTGTTTGTTTTTCTTTATTTATAATTATAAACGAGTTTTTTAATTATTTGTCAGAGCTTTGTTTTGGATATCTACAAGATAATCTATCCCACTTGCTCCAAGTTTGATCATTTCATTTGCTGTATTTATTGAAAATGGAGATTGTTCTGCTGTACCTTGAATTTCAATAATTTCATGATTATTTGTCATCACTATATTCATATCTACATCAGCAATACTATCTTCTTCGTAACATAAATCTAATAGTATATTGTTTTTTACAATTCCTACACTTATAGCAGCTAATTGAGATTTTAATGGATTTTGTTCTAAATCTTTTTCAAGAATCATTTTATCAAATGCTTTACATATGGCAACATAAGAGCCTGTGATTGCGGCAGTTCTTGTCCCTCCATCAGCTTGAAGTACGTCACAATCAATATATATCGTACGCTCACCAATTATAGTTAAATCGGTTATAGCTCTCAGTGACCTACCTATTAAGCGTTGGATTTCTTGTGAACGACCTTTTGGACGATTACTTGATTCCCTTTGTGTTCTGGTATGTGTTGATCTCGGTAACATAGAGTACTCTGCAGTTATCCATCCTTTTCCGGTAGAACGTAAAAATGTAGGCACTGTATTTTCAATAGATACAGCACAAATTATTTTTGTAGAGCCAACCTCAATTAATACTGAACCTTCAGCATATTCTTGTATGTTATGTGATATCTGAGTCTTTCGAGGTTCATTTGCACCTCTACCGTCTTTTCTTTCCACCTATTTCTCCTTGTGTTATCTTAATTTAATTATACCGATAAAGCTGAAAAAATGGTATCTTCACTTTTTTGTTCATTATTGTTCGTATGTATTATTTTGTTGTTTCTTTAAAACATGATATTATTTATAACCACGGTAAATTCGATTGTTGTTGAAAGGAGCAATAATATGCCTGAAATAGCTTTTCACAAAGGTGAGTTTGTACCTTTGAAAGATGCATCAGTAGGAGTGATGACGCATGCTTTACATTATGGTACCGCTGTGTTTGAAGGTATTAGAGGTAATTGGAATGAAGAAGATGAATCTACATACATCTTTCGACTTAAAGAACATTACGAACGCCTTTTATCAGGCTGTAAATTAATGAGAATAAAAGTTCCTTATACAGTTGAGGAAATGTGTAATATTACGAAAGAATTAGTAGAAAAATGCGAATATAACCAAGATGTTTATATTAGACCTTTGGCTTACAAAGGGGCTGAACGTGTAGCGTATTTAGATCTTAGTAAACTCGAGGATGATGGATTTACAATTGTAGTTGTTCCTCTGGGAGATTATTTAGATACTGAAAAAGCTGTAAAATGTTGTACCTCTTCGTATCGGAGGATGGAAGATTATATAATACCACCACATTTAAAAATCAGTGGTTTGTATGTAAATAGTATTCTTGCAAAAACTGAAGCCATAGTAGCAGGATTTGATGAAGCTATCTTGCTAAATCAACAAGGTCGAGTTTCTGAAGGTACAGGAGAAAATATTTTTATATTTAGAAACGGGGTATTATCTACTCCTCCATTAATAGATAACCTACTACCAGGTATTACTCGAGATTGTGTAGTAGACATAGTAAAAAACGAACTAGGCTTTGATGTTGAAGAAAGAAGTATTCCAAGGTCTGAGTTGTATCTAGCAGATGAAATCTTTTTGACAGGTACAGCTGCTCATGTTCAAGGAGTGGGTTCTATTGATAATCATGATATTGGTGATGGTCAAATGGGCCCATTAACACGCCAAATACAATCCTTGTATTTTGATATTGTGACAGGTCGGAATATTAAATATAGTCATTGGTGTACTAAAGCATAAATAATTAAGGTATTAAATCTCTATATACTTTTGATATTTGTAATGCAGAGGAATCCCACGTCATATTAGTAGATTTGTTATATCCATTTTCTGCAAGAACCAGATTCAGTTGATTATTAGAAAGTAATTCCTCAATTGCAGCGGCTAGTTTTATTGGGGAGTTAACTTCAACTAATACACCATTATGATGATCCTCAATTATGGATTCTAATCCAGGAACTTTAGTACCAATTACTGTTGTTTTACATGCCATGGCTTCTAAAGCTACTAAGCCGAAGCTTTCATAATGAGAAGGTATCACACATAAACTTGCTGCATTGTAATACAAAGGTAATAGAGTTTGTTCAACAGGTCCTATAAATGTAATATGTTCGTTTAATTCATATTCTATTATTAAATCAAGAGCTTTTTTAGTTGTAAGATTTTGAGTAGTGTTGTCTCCAATTATTAAAAGTTTTGGATGGTTGTCACCTTTTAGGTATTTCATAGCCTCAATAAGAACGGGTAACCCTTTTATAGGGTCGATACGACCAACATAAAGAATTATAGGATGTTTATCTAAACCTAATTGTTTTATTGATTTACTCATGCTTAATGGATTAAACAGTGATAGGTCGACACCAGGGGGAATGACATTAACCTTAGATGAATTTGCTTCGTGATATTGAATAAGAACTTCTAATTCATGAAAAGTAGAGACAATAATACTATTTGTGTTTATTACTATTTCTTTTTCTTTATTAGAACGTAATATAGATTCTTTTTCTTGTCCGTAAGTTTGATTTTTTATTTCTGCTAAGGTGTGAAAAGTTACAACATTCTTTATATCTAAATGTCTACTTAAATCAATTCCTATTAATGCAGATAACCAGTAATGACTGTGGATGATGTCATAAGTTAGTTTATTATCTTTAATATAATTTATAAGTTGTATTTTGAATGGTTCTATATATTCATATAAGTTTTCTTTAGGAACGTTTTCTGGAACAGAGTCTATGTGAATTAATTTGATATTTGAACTTATATTCACTATTTTATCTGTGCATTCAGAATGGCTTTTAGTAAAAATATCAATTGAAAAACCTAATTTTTCGAGTCCGAGACTTAATTTAGAGATATATACATTCATTCCGCCTGCAGACTCTGTCCCCAATTTATTAAGGGGGCAGGTGTGAAATGATAAAACTAATAAATTTACTTTAGGTTTATTCAAAACATTATTGAGTATTACTTTTTTATTAATTTGATTGTGTAAATTGTTGTATCTTGTGCACCAAGATGGTACTTATAACTCTCATCACCACGAAGGAAATCAAAGCAGTCAAATTTATATTCTATCGAGTCCTTTAAAGAAGTGGCATTTAGCAATAAACCACAACTTAAATGTTGATAATCTGGATCAAATCCACTGTTATATAAATAACGAATATTGTTATAATCAAATGCGATACAAGCCGAAACTTTTTTATTGTCAATTTCCATAAAATAAAGGCGTGTCCAATTTTCTTTAGATAGTTCTATACATAGTTTTTCAAAGTATACTTTCATTATAGGAGTTAAAAACTCGGCTTTATGATGGCCACTTTTGGACATTAATGAAAAAAAATCATCCATAGAATTTGCAATATCTTCACTACTAGTTAATTGTTGTATTGAATGATCAGTTTGATCGCCTAACCTTCTGAATTTTCTTCTTAACTCATGCCTATCCTTCTTATTTAAAATAGAAAAATAAGATTCCCAGTCCTTTGGTAATTCAAGTAGGGGGCACACATCCTCCGATGATTTCTCGAAATCCCATTCTTTTGACTCTGCTAAGTTTTTCATAGATTGTACGGTAGTAGAAGTCTCTGGTATAGAATTGATCTCTATTGATGAGTAATTGATATTATTGAAGTATTCACCAATCTCATGAAAGAACGCTGATTCATTATTTGGAACAACAAGGAAATCTTGATAATCATAGACATCTTTAGAACCTATTAGTGTCAATCTATCATTTTGATTTAACATAAATGGCGCAATTCCAATTACCTCACCATTATTTGATATTTCTAAAATATTTAAAACATTATTTTCATTAAAGATGCTAAACCATGTTTTTTGCCATTCTATTGTTTGAAATATAGAGTGTTTGGGTATTCGAGATAATATTACGTTCCAGGTATCAGTAACAGATTCGAAAGTTTCATGAATTTTAATATTTTCCAATTTTCTCCTTTATAAATTCAAAATAGCTTCTTTTACAATTTCAATTTCTGGTTTTATATTTATCGGTTTTGAATTGAATTGTTTTTCTGCTAATTCAGGTTCCTTTAACCCAGATCCTGTTACAACACAAACTATAGTCTTATTTTTTATACTTTGTGGATTTATAGTGTTAGTTTTTATCAATCCCGCTAGAGATGCAGCAGAAGCTGGCTCGCAAAATATACCCTCTTGGCTTGCCAACATTTGATAAGCAGATAATATTTCAGTATCAGTTACTGAATCTATAGATCCTCCAGATTCATTGCGTGCAGTTATAGCACTTTCCCAGCTAGCAGGATTCCCTATTCGTATTGCTGAGGCAATTGTTTCAGGTTGTTCAACTGGTTTACCACTCACAAGTGGTGCAGCTCCAGCCGCCTGATAACCTAGTAGTTTAGGTAATTTAGTAGATTTTTCGTATTTAAAATACTCTGTAAAGCCTTTCCAATATGCTGTTATATTTCCAGCATTTCCAACTGGAATAAATAAATTGTCTGGAGAGTCACCTAACTCGTCTACTATTTCAAAAGCTGCAGTTTTTTGACCTTCAATTCTGTAAGGATTAATCGAATTGACAATTGTTATATTGTTATCGTTAGATAATTCTCGTATTATTGATAATCCTTGATCAAAATTACCATCAATGCTGATAATTTTGGCTCCATAGGCAATTGCTTGAGCAAGTTTTCCTGAAGCAATTTTCCCGTTAGGTACTATCACAATAGTTTTTAATCCAAATCGTGCTCCATATGCTGCTGCCGATGCACTAGTATTTCCTGTAGAAGCACATGCTATTATTTTACTTTTTGATTCTAAAGCTTTTGATATAGCAAAAACCATGCCTCTATCTTTAAAAGAACCAGTAGGGTTGCAACCTTCAAATTTAAAATATAAATTATCACACTCAATAGTTTTAATTATGTTTGTGGATTTTATTAAAGGAGTTTGTCCCTCACCCATAGTGATAATTGGGGTATCTTTATTTATAGGTAAGTATTTTTTATAGTTTTGTATAACGCCTAGGTTCATTAATAAGCCAATTTATTTCGTTAATATTTAGCAAGCTAAGTTTAGCACAAAGTTAGCTATGATAGTAGTTATTCTCTATTGAATCTTTTCTTAATTCAGGTCTTCGATTCTGATTAGGCTATCTATTGATTTAATTTGATTTGATTTCTGAATTTGTGTAATTGCTGTATTTAAGTTATTGACAACAGCTGGATGTGTAACCATTACTAACTCAGCTATATTATTTGGTTGATTATGTGTAGTTTGAAGAACGGATGCAATACTGATGCTGTATTTACCTAAAATACTAGCTATTTCTGCAAGTACTCCAGGTTTATCTTCTACCGACATTCGTACATAATAAGAAGAACTCGTATGATTATAATCGATATACTCAATTGTAGAATTACTTATATTTTCAGGAGCATTGATATGTGTGTTTTGTATATTATTAGCAATTGAAATAATATCGCTTAGAATAGCACTTGAAGTTGATTTAGGCCCAGCGCCCTCACCATGAAAAATGATATTTCCTATTGGATCTCCTTTTATTTCTATAGCATTATATACACCTTCTACTTTAGATAATAAATGTTCATTAGAAATTAAACAGGGATGAACTCTTAAAGAAACATTTTCAGGATTCAATTCCCCAACCGCAAGGAGTTTTATTGTATAACCTAAATCTCGGGCATATTTAAAATCTATAGCAGATAGTTTTGTTATTCCTTCAATAAATATATTTTCTTCAGTTACTTTCTTGTTCAAGACAATAGATGCAAGTATAGATAATTTATATGCTGCATCAATACCTTCTATATCACTCGTTGGATCTGATTCAGCATAACCCAATTCTTGAGCTTGTTTGAGAGCATTTTCAAACGTTTGAGTGCCTGAAGACATACTAGAAAGGATATAGTTGGTGGTTCCATTGATAATAGCATTTATTTTACTAATACTATTGGCAATTAAGCTTTCATATAATGGTTTAATTATTGGTATTCCAGCTCCTACACTCGCTTCATATAGTAAGAAAACGCTATTGTTTCTTGCCCGAATTAATAATTCATATCCATATTTTGACATTATAAGTTTATTAGCAGTTACGACATTAATATTTTTATCTATAGCACTATTTATCATTTTAAGAGCAATTTGATCTCCACCAATTAATTCCACAATGAGATTTATATTATCATCGTTTAAAATGTCTTCAGCATCATTTGTTAATTTGTCGGTAGGGATAAAATCTGGTCTTTTTTTATTAATATCATTAACTAATATCTTAGATAAATTTATTTGGACATTCGATTTTTCATCATTAATAATATTCTTGTTATGAATCAACTGATAAGCTACTTCTGTGCCTACTGTACCTAAACCCAGTAATCCAATGTTAATATTTTCTTTTTGCATTGTTTAAAACCTAACCAACATATTGGCTAATTTTCTCGACCATCCATTGATAGTCTTGAGAATTGAAATTGATTTGAACATCCAATTGATCTCTTTGTTCATTTAGCCATGTATTTGTTATATTTTGTCGTAATATTTTAGTGATTTTTTCTTGTAATGGTTGAGGCTCTGGTCCATCAGTAACCTGGACTATTACCGAACTTTGGTTAGTTAATATTGGTTCACTATATGTATTTAACTCCATCGTGAAAATCGTTGGATCAAGTTCTGGAAATGCACCTTCTGGAACCCATCCTACTAGACCGTTATCATCTGCATATGCATCATTTTTCATGTATATTCTTGCAATTTGGCTAAATTCGGCTCCAGATTGTAATTGTTCGTATGCCTGTTCTGCCAAAGTTAGTTCAGCAAATTTTATATATTTTAGGTTAACAGAATTGGCAATTGTAGGAATTCTTTCTCCTAAATGTTCAGTAAGTTTAGTTCTCAATAGGCCCATTTGAATTAAATCTCGATATTCTTTATCAGAGTATTTTGTAAGATTCAAATAACTTTGATATGTTTCAAGAAATTCCCTATTTAGAGCATCTTTATCAGATTGATCACCAGTTAAGGTGTTTGGGTAATGAACATTTCTTATTTCTTCATCTATTTCATCACTTGATACGTATAAATTAATAGTAGGAGTAGTTTGACGTAAAAGTTCATGGTCAGTCATAGCATTCAAAGTCTCAAAAGGTAGTAGAGATAATTTTACTTCAGAGCCATAGGCAGCCTCAGCTGCAGCATTTGCTTTAGTTCGTTTTAGAAGGTCTCTAAGTTGTATTTCTGTTTCACCTACTGAAATTACAACTTTATTTTCCGGCATTACATATGTCCAATAATAACCTATACCTGGAATTAATATTACAATCATCAATAATATTATTGTAAATATAATTATAGGAAGAGTCCGTTTGTTTGATTCTTTTTGTGTTAACCGATGTTGTTCACGTACAGTCATTCGGTTTTTAGATTCATTACTAATGTTCGCCATTTTGTATTAAGATCTGTTTGAATAATTTCTATTGTTATATGAACGTCTATCAATAGGGTTCAGTAATACGTGCTCAGCAGCAAAAGGAAGCAATGCGATTTCACGAGCTTTTTTGATTTCTCTTGTTAAGTAAGTTTGGCATTTTAGGCATGTACCTGTTTTTCTTCGAGGTTCTATTTTCCCTCTATCTGATATATACCTTTGTAGAACTGTAGCATCTTTATAAGTAATAACACTTGATAAAGGTCTGCCTTTTCTTTCAAAACAAGGTTGGCAGATTTTTATACGACTGTTGTAACGATTATTTGATCGTCTTCTATTGTTTGGACGAGATCTGTTTTGTGTAGTCATTTTTTTTATTCTCCTAGGTAAAAAAATTAAAAAGGTAGGTCGTCAGTTTCAACGGGTTTGTCAGATGGCGCATCCGTAAACTTATAATTATTTTGATCGTTTCCATCAAAGGAAGATGGTTCATTTTCTGAAGATTGAGAGGGGTTTCTATCAAGAAAGAGTACTCTGCTTGCAATTATTTCATTTCTATAGCGAGTCTGGCCATCTTGCCCATCCCACTGCCTGCTTTTTAATCTTCCTTCTACAAAGGTTCTTCGCCCCTTGGCAAGATATTGATTACATTGCTCTGCTAGTGCATTCCATGCAACTACTGTAAACCATTCAGTTTCTTGATGTCTTTCTCCATCATTAGATGTGTATGACCGGCTTGTGGCTACTCTAAATGAAGTAACAGGACTTCCACTCGGTGTGTACCTCATTTCAGGTTCAGTACCGATATTTCCTATTACCATAATTTTATTGAAACCTACCATTTTGGCCTCCTCAACAATACAATCAAGTTCATCAATCTTTCACGGTAAATAGATGTCTTAATATGTCTTCATTACTTCGTATACTACCTTCAATTGTTGTTACTTTTGAAGGATCTATATTTACTAAAGAGGAAATATAATTACCTTCGCGAAACTTATTAATAGGGTAGGCGAGTTTTCTAATTCCCCATCTATCTAAGTCTTCTATGGTTCCATCATTAGATGTAATTAAATTAGATAAATTATCAATAATTTTATCTGAATTTTCCTGATCTATCTCAGGACTAATAACAATTACTAATTCATATTGTTTCAATGCATATATCCTTTTCACCCAATTTATATTGAAGCAAGATTATAGCATGAAATTATAAATTACGCATATTTTTCATAAGAATCATACATTAATTTAATAGTTTCTTTATTAGTTTGATATGTTGAGGAGTTGTACTGCAACATCCTCCAACTATTGACGCTCCATTACTAATCCATTTAGAAACCTCTAAAGCATAGGTTTCTTCATCAATTGTTTCATGCGATTTCTTTTGTGAACTTTCTGGGTCTAAATCTAATTTTGTTTTATTGCTATTGGTATTAACAAAAACAGAATTAGCATATCCCCCGATTGTTTTATTAGTTAAATTACTTAGAGTACTAATGGCTTCGGTTATCAGATTAGCCCCCCCACAATTAACTAAATATGCTTCAGGTTGTAAAGACGAGATAGCATTAAAAGCATCTTCCAAACTTTCTCCACTGGGCAGGGTGTTGTATCTAGTACCTTGCAAAGTCCAACTTATCCATGTCTCAGTTCCAGTGTTAAGTGCTGCATGTAAAGCAGTTTTTGCCTCAATAGTACTAGCCATAGTTTCGCAAATAATAATATCGACTTTATTTTTTAATATAGATGAAATTTCTTGATAATATTTAGCCATAAGCTCTTCTTCCAAAATTAGATCGACTCTATAGCTGGTTTCGAGAGGCGGTAAAGATCCAATAATTTTGACATTTTTCCCAGATCGCTTTTTAGCTTTTTGAGCGACATCAATTGCAAGAAGTGTCAATTCTTCTAGCTTTATTTCTATATTTGCTCTCGATAAAATAGGTTGAGTTAACGCATAATTATTTATAATTATATAATCTGCCCCAGCACAAATGTAATCATAATGAATATTCTCAACTATATCTGGATTATCTATTAGCGCTTGAGCTGACCATATAGATTCTATGTGCGAAGGCACATTATATCCTCTTCGTTTTATTTCTGTACCAGTTCCACCATCTAGAATTTTAACATTCTCCATACACCCATCCGTTACTGTCATTAATTAGATTATATGTAATAATGTATTTCATATAACTCAATGCTTACAAGGTACATTTAGTGATAAAAACAATATTTTTTGATTTTTTTGGCACGTTAGCTAAATTTCATCCAGATAGAGAAGAAATCCAAATACAGGCTTTAAGTCAATTTGGTTTAAATTTGAATTCTGAACAAATTAAATATGGTTACAAATTTGCAGATTCATATATGGAAAAAGTTAATTCAAGTGTTAAACCATTATCATTAATGGACTCTGATGAACGCACCAAATTTTTCGCTGAATATGAATCGTTGATATTAGATCATGCAGGTTTTAAAGTAGATCTAGTAACTGCTGGTAATATTTGGCGAGCTGTACAACAGATTCCATATGGTTTCAAATTATATGATGATGTGATACCGGTTTTTAAAGATTTGAATTCTCAAAATTACAAATTAGGCATTATTACAAATATGGGTAAAAGTTTATATGAAATTTGTGACCAATTAGAAATATCGAAATACTTATCCTATATTATAACCTCTGAAGAAGTAGGGATAGGAAAGCCTAGTCCAGAAATTTTTAAAGCTGCATTAAAGGTATCAGAATCTAAGGTTAATGAAGTTATCCATGTAGGAGATTCTTATGACTCAGATATAGCAGGGGCTATTGCTTTAGATATTAAAGCGATTCTTATTGATCGTGACGAGAGTCAACAAAACTCTTTATATCAATTTGTAATAAATGAATTAAAGACTCTTAATGATCATTTATAGGTATTATGATTATTTGCTTATAGCTCGGACTCTTTGTATAAATGAAATTAAAGATGTCAAACTAACAATCACCATGGCAATAATAAATTGATCTGTTATTAAACCAATTATTAAAATTAGTAATCTTTCGGGTCTAGTAACTATTCCGCTATCTTTCGTTTGTATACCCAAGCCTTCTCCCCTAGCTCGAGAATAACTTACAAGAAACGATAAACCTAATGTTAAGACAGGTAAAATAGCCCATTCATAATTTTCTTTACTAATTAGTAAATAGGTTGCCCCAATAAATATACTTAATTCTTGAATTCGGTCTATAACAGAGTCTAAAAATGCTCCAAAAACTGTTTCCTTATTAAATTTTCTTGCTAAAGATCCGTCAAATAAGTCTGCTATTGCTCCAATTAATAAAAATAGAGCTGCAAAAATTAGATCATCTAATGCTATAAATACCGCTGCAATAATACCCAAAATCAGACCAAATACTGAAAGTAAATTTGGCGAAATTTTTAATTTGTGTAAAGAAGTCACGATAGGTGTTTCAATTTTATCGAGTATATTGTTACGTATATAATTTCTATAATCCATTTTTTGCCTTTTCATAGCAGTCTAATATTTTATCAACAAGTTTATTCCAATTAAATTCTTTGACTTTCAATTGTCCATTTTCTGCAATAGTATTTCTTAAGTCATTATTCGTAATCAGAAGTTCAATATAATTATATATAGATGATACAGAATTAGGTTCAAATAAAAAACCATTTTTACCATGTTCAATAACATTTTTAAAACCATTTATATTAGACGCTACAACGGGGATTCCGCATGCCATTGCTTCTGCAAGGACTATACCAAAACTTTCATTCCCAGTATTTGGAGCACAAAATAAATCTGCGGTCTGATAGTACATACGCTTTTCGTACTGATCAGTGATAGCTCCTGTACAAACAATATCAGCAGAATTTATTGATTTAATTAATTTCATACTTTGTTTATCAAGATTTCCAGGACCTATAACTATTAATCGAATATCATATTTTTTTTTAAGTTCTATATAGGCTTTTAAAAGGTATTGTAAACCTTTTCGTTTTTCTAATCTCCCGAGAAATAATATATTAAATTTATTGTCCATATATTGATTCAAAGGTTCAGTTTTTTGGGAAAGAAAGTCTAAATCGATTCCATTGGGTATGACGGTAAAATCTCCTGAAAAGTGTTTTTGGACATATTCTTTTGCAGATGCTGAAACGGTAATTTTACCATCGAGTCTGTTCATAAATTTAGTTAAATACCATTTAGTGAATTTGTACGCGTAATCCTTATCACTATAAGCGTGAAAAGTTCCAATATTTATTGAGTTTGAATGAGAAAGTATTTTCAAAGGTAATGAGGGCATGAAAGGTTCATGTAGGTGTATAATATCGAATTTTTCTTTTTCGAGTATTGTTTTAATTTTCCTCGTTCCCCAAAAGTTTAAAGATATTCGAGCTACAGACCCCGCAACAGGAATTGGAATAGAATTCCCCATTGGTATTATTTGATTTGAATAATTAAGACTAGGACTATTTATTGGCCCTAAATATTTCACGTCATGGCCACGACGTATCAACTGTTCCCCCAGTTGAAAAATGTGTGAAACAACACCCCCGGGATAATTTAAATCATAAGGGGATACTTGCGCGATTTTCATACGTGTAATTATTCCACAGGCTTTATAAAGTCCTCAACCATTTGATGTGCTTCATCATCGGTATATTGTATTGGTGGTGATTTCATAAAATATGAAGATGGTCCAGTTAGTGATCCACTAACATCACGGTCTAAAGCAATTTTACAACATCTAACAGCATCAACAACAACACCTGCCGAATTAGGGCTATCCCATACCTCTAATTTTAATTCTAAATTTAATGGGACATTACCAAAGGTAGTTCCTTCTATTCTGATATGGCACCATTTCCTATCTTCGAGCCATGGCACATAATCACTTGGGCCAACATGAACGTTATCTTTGCCTACATCATAAGGAAGCTGTGATGTAACTGCATTGGTTTTAGACTCTTTCTTAGATTCTAAACGTTCTCTTTCAAGCATATTCATAAAATCAGTATTGCCACCAAAGTTCAATTGATACGTTCTATCAACTCGAACACCACGATCCTTGAATAGATTAGTTAGCACTCGATGTGTAATAGTAGCACCTACTTGAGATTTAATATCATCTCCAACAATAGGTACACCTGCATCTTGAAAACGTCTTTGCCAGTACGGTTCTCTTGCAATAAATACTGGAATACAATTTACCACACCAACTTTTGCAGAAAGTGCTTGTTCCATATACCATTTTGTTGCTTGCTCAGATCCAACAGGAAGATAATTAATTAATACATCAACTTCACGTTCTTCTAAAATACTTGCTATAGATGGCATAGAATCTTCAGGGTCTGGGGCTTTTTCTATAACTTCGGAGAGATATTTACCAATACCGTCGTGTGTCATTCCTCTTTCAACGGTTACCCCAGTTTTCGGAACATCGTGAAAAGCAACAGTATTATTCATTCCTGAAAATATCGCGTCAGATAAATCTTTTCCTACTTTATCCTTATCCACATCAAATGCTGCAACAACTTCAATGTCTCCGATATGATAGTCTCCTAACACTGGGTGCATTAGCCCAGGAATAAATTCATTTTCATCAGCTTCTCGGTATTTATGTATACCTTGAACAAAAGAAGAGGCACAATTACCTACTCCGACAATAGCTACTTTGATTTTGCTCAATTTGGCATCCTCTCTTTAACGATCTATTTGACATTAATAAATATTAATAATAATTGAGTTACAATAGCTAATAATGATACCAGTAAGCTACTTTGTTAGCAAGGTTTTATGCTATCATGGTTTGAGTTTAAATAAATGAAATAATGGTATTTAAGATGAGTAATAATAATTTTGCATATATGGATATTCAGCAACTATCTAACCTGATGAAGAATTTAGAAGTATCCCCTGTTGAAGTTGTCCAAACATTTTTAGATAGAATAGACAAATATGATTCAAAAATTAATTCCTTTATTTCAGTCTTTTCTCAAGAAAGTATAAAAGAAGCTAAGAGAATAGAAAAACTTTTTTTGAATAAAGAAATTGTAAGCCCTTTACAAGGTATTCCCGTTGGATTAAAAGACCTTATCTATACAAAAAATCAACTAACAACAGCTGGTTCCAAAGTATTAAAGGATTATATAGCAGAATATGATGCTACTGTAACATCAAAACTCAAAGAAACAAACGCGATAATATTGGGCAAAACCGCTTTATTAGAATTCGCTATGGGCGGGACGATGACTAATGAATATTTTGGATCTACATATAATCCTTGGAATCTAGAGCATTTTCCAGGTGGTTCAAGTAGTGGGTCTGGTGCCGCAGTAGCTGCTGGTTTAGTGACTTGCGCCTTAGGTACTGATACAGGTGGTTCTGTAAGAGGACCAGCACATAATTCTGGAATAGTCGGATTAAAGCCCACATTTGGACGTGTTAGTCGACATGGAGTTATTCCTTTGAGTTGGTCATTAGACCATGTAGGTCCGATGACTCGCACTGTTAAGGATTGCATCTTATTGCTGAACGCAATTGAAGGATTTGATGAAACTGATCCGTATTCCGTATCTATGGATCCTATTGATATAGACATAAATGAAAATTTCGATTTACATGGTAAAACCGTAGGGATTTTTACTGCATTTACTGAAGATATATTAAGTAAAGATGTTGAAATAAATATACAAAGAGTCTTAGATTCATTTAAATCTCTAGGAGTTAATATTATTGAAATTGGTTTAGATCAATTAAGTAAGTCTGAGGCTCAACAAGGTCCAATTCTCTACGACATTATAGTTGGACCAGAATCGGCAGCTTATCATTATACTAATATGGAAGAAAATATTGACTCATATGGGAATCATCCACGAAGGCGCTTAGAGGCAGGATTGCATGTTATGGGGCATCAATATGTGAACGCTCAAAGACAAAAACGATTATTTACTGAGAAAATAAAATCTTTTTTTAATCAATGTGATGTAATTATCGCTCCTGCAAATTTTATGGCTGCACCTAAATTAGATGATTCTAATCCTTCGGAAGACCCAATTCGAAATGCATTACGTAGAAGCTTTACCAGTATATTTAATATTACAGGACTGCCATCACTCATTGTTCCGATTGGATTTGATTCACTTGGGTTGCCTATGGGGTGCCAAATAGTTGGAAATCACTATGATGAAAATACAATATTTAAGTTTGCTTTAGAATTTGAGAAGATATCTAATTGGAATCAACATTACTCAATAGTAGATGAGTATTTATCCACCACCTAGTGCAGGTAAGAAGTGAACTTCACTGTTTTCATTTACTTTTTCTAGAACACCAATACTTCCAATATTTCCATCAATAATAACTGAGAGTCCAGGCATAATATCATCTTCATATATTAAAACTTCAGAAATACCAGGAAACTGGATTTCAAGATTAGCAATAACTGTTCTTATATTTTTACCCTCAACTTCAACAGTACCTGTAAATCCAGTTGTTTCTCGCATTTCTTGATTAAACCAAACACTTGCCATAGTTAATATAACTTATTTGTTATTATCGATTGCTTCAAGTACTCTTGCAGGGTTCATTGGTAATTGGGTTAACCTAGTGCCAATAGCTTGTTTAATTGCATTCGAAAGTGCTGCGAGAGGTGGGACAATACATACTTCACCTACGCCTCGAACCCCATATGGATGACTTGGATTTGCAACTTCTACGATTACTGTGTCAAGCATAGGTAAATCTAAAGCTGTTGGCATTCTGTAGTCGAGAAAGCTTGCATTCATCATCTTGCCTTCATCATTGTAAAAATATTCTTCATTTAATGCCCAACCAATTCCTTGAGCCACTCCACCTTGCATTTGTCCTTCGACATATGTTGGATGAATTGCTTTTCCGGCATCTTGTATAGATGTATATCGTAAAATAGTAACTTTACCCGTGTCTGGATCGACTTCGACATCTACAATATGTGTTGCAAAAGCATTACCAGGCGAACCAGGACTTACTGTTGCACGCCCGATGATTGGTCCACCAGTGGCGTTTAGTTTTCCAGCCATTTCTTTAAATGTCATTCTAAGCTGAGAATCAGAACTATGTTTGATTTCCCCATTTTCATACTCTACATCACTTGTTTCTACATCCCATATTTTAGCTGCGCGTTCAACCATTTGTCTTTTTATATCTAATCCTGCTTCATAGCATGCGATTCCTGTTTTAAAAGCAACACCACTACCTCCAGTAACAGAAGTAAAACCAATGGTATCGGTATCTCCAATCGATGGTTTGATACTAGAGGAATCAATACCCAGCACTTCAGCAAGTTGCATTGAAACAGCTGTTCGAGATCCCCCGATATCTGGAGAACCTTCGACTAAATTGATAGTTCCATCAGCTGTGACACTAGCTATTGCACTTGATGGTCCACTTCCATTAAACCAAAATCCTGAAGCAATACCTCTACCTCTATATGGACCTTCAAGTTTGCTTTTATAATGTTCATGTTCTTTAGCAGCTTGTAATGTTTCTAGAAAACCAATTTTACCAAATACTGGTCCAGAAGCTTGCCTTGTACCTTCCTTAGATCCATTCATTGCTCGAAATTCTAATGGTTCAATACCAAGTTTTTCCGCTAGTTCATCAACGGCAACCTCCATTGCAAAAGATGCTGTAGGGGAACCAGGTGCCCTATATGCTGTAGATTTGGGGAGATTTGTACAAATATCATAACCTTCTATGTGTGCATTAGGTATGTCATATGGAGCAGTCATACATCGAGCTCCAGGTAATACAGGAGATCCAGGAAAAGCGCCTGATCCATAGTATAGTTTTGCCTGTACTGCTGTAATTTTACCATTAGACTTAGCACCTAATTTTATTTTGACATTAGTAGCGGAAGTTGGCCCCGTACCTTCAAAAACTTCAGTACGGTTTAAAGTTATTTTTACAGGAGAACCTCCAGATTTTTTAGAAAGCATAGCTGCAATAGGTTCTGAATATACTATTGTTTTACCTCCAAATCCCCCACCAATCTCCATCTGAATAGATTTAATTTTTGATTGAGGAATACCTAATAACATTGCAGTTAAATCTCGCATAGCAAAATGGCCTTGACTGCTTGTCCACATCGTTAGATATCCATCTGACCCCCATCTAACGGTACTTGTTTGAGGTTCTATATATCCCTGATGTACTGCTTCAGTTTTTGTTTCTTTTTCAACAATTACGTCAGCATCTTTAAATCCAGATTCAATATCACCAAGTGCAAATTCAAATTTATTTGCAAGGTTTGTTTGTTTATCTTTTGGAAGCTCTTCTGCACTCACACCACCTGCACGAATTGTAGTAGAATTTATCGTTACAAGTCTGTCATGTAGTATTGGTGCATCTGATTTAATTGCTTCTTCCGGACGCATAACTGGTTTCAGGACCTCATATTGAACGTCGATTAATTCTAAAGCTTGTTCTGCAATCAATTTAGAAGTTGCGGAAACTCCTGCAACTGCATGCCCTTTGAATAGCACTTTATCTTTTGCTATACAAAAGTTACTTAAAAACATAGGATTCTGCATTGCACCTTCACCTAAGTCAACAGCTAATCCATTAAGGTTTGGGAAGTCGTCAGATGTTACTACTGCAACAACTCCAGGTAATTTTAATGCCTTGGTGGTGTCGATTTTTATAATTTTAGCGTGAGCGTGAGGACTTCTAAGAATTTTCCCATGGATATATCCAGCGGGATGTACATCTCCTGAATAATTAGCAGCCCCAGTAACTTTATCTGTGGCATCGTATCTCTTGACTCTTTTACCAACAGTGTCATATTCAGTTTCAGATAATATTATATTTGATTTGTAATCTGGTTTTAGCACAAAGCCCTCCTCGATATTTTCGAATTAGATCACTTCAATTTGTAGACTAATGAATCAATTGTACATGACTTATTAAATTAATAAAATAGTCTATTTATTTATTTTTTCTTTAAATTGCTATAGGATTTTAACAAATATGAAAAACCTGTTGTCCATTTATATTTTATTGAAAGGATTATATAGGGGATAATTAAGGCGAAAGTTATGGTCATAATCACATCTGCCCACGTTATTCCTGTTTGTTCTATTCCAATATCATAATATAACGCTGGAGTACTAATTACAGAATTCTTTGTGGTAATAAAAAGAAATACAAATAGATTATTTGCAAGATGAAATCCAAAAGGTAACTCTAATCCATTCCCTTTGATTGTAATCAATGCCCAAATAGTACCTGTCGCCATTAATATTGTCATATATTTTGACATTCCATAGGAGGTTTCTGGATTAGCTAAATGAGCAATCATAAACAAACTTCCTACCATAAGTGATAAAATCACTGTGTTTTTTGTAAATAAACCTAATCCTTGTAAAAAATAACCTCTAAAAAGTATTTCTTCAAATCCCACTTGAATAGGTGTAATTAGTAATGCAATAAAGATAAAAGATACATAAGTCATTAACGAAAAATTGGGATTGAATTCTACACTTCGAGCACATTCTACAGAAGACAGAGAAGTAGCATTACATTCGTTGCTTGTAAAGACCCATAATACAAATGGTATAGATGAGAATAAGAGTGAAATAGTCATCGCAAATATTACTCTGTCATATTGGATTGTTTTAAATCCAGTAAGATATGAGATAAGTGTTCGTCTGTGGATATATTTTGCCACGAAAACGAATGTTATTAACCCAAATAAAAATCCTGACATTAGGGTAATAAAATTTAAAATAGTATATGGACTATTCCCTGATTGTAGTAATTCATCTGTGTTAGGGTGAAGTAGAATCGGTATTACACCTAATATTTGCCAACCCAAAAATATCACGATTATACCTGATATCCAGTATAAATAATTGTTATTATGCCCTCTAGCTAAAGTACTGAATTCATTGTGTATTTGCACAAAAATACCTCTAAAAAAATAAACTACTCAGATTGTTTATTTGTTTATAAAAAAAATCGCATTCTTTAATAGTCTTAATATGTTAGGATAACACAAATCTGTAGCAAATTTGCAATATGGAGGGTGTAAATATGAGGCTTGGAGATGGATCTTTTCAATATGAAGTTGTACCCAATTGGGAAAAATTACCTGAAGAATACCGCTGGGATGAAGTAGGTGGAGTGGGAGTGGATTCGAAGGATAATGTTTACGTATTCAATAGAGGTCCTCACCCTATGATCGTTTTTGATAAAGATGGAAATTTTTTAACTTCTTGGGGGGAAGATTTCTTTATTCGAGCACATGGTTTAACTGTTGGTCCTGATGATATTTTGTATTGTACTGATGACGCAGATCATACAGTTAGGAAATGTACTACTGAAGGAGAAGTATTAATGACGATAGGTGTTCCTAAAACTCCTTCTCCTTACCAAAGTGCAAAACCATTCAATCGATGTACTCATGTCGCTTTAGATCCTGAAACTCAAGATATTTATGTTTCTGATGGATATGGTAATTCAAGTATTCACAAATTTACGGCAAAAGGTGAACATTTATTTTCATGGGGTAGTGCCGGTACTGATCCAGGGCAATTTAATATTCCACATAATATTATTACAGATAGAAATGGATTAGTTTATGTTGCAGATCGAGAAAACATGAGAATTCAAATTTTCGATAAAAATGGAAAATTTGTTGATCAGTGGAATAATATGCATAGAGCATGTGCTTTGTGTATAGATAAAGATCAGACTATCTACTTAGGAGAAATAGGTTCTAGTGGTGCTGTTAATCGAGAATTGCCAAATATCGGACCACGAGTAAGCATTTATGAAACTAATGGCGATCTCATTACTAGATTAGGCACAGGTTATGGTCTTGATGATGGGCAATTTATAGCCCCTCACGGAATTTGTGTAGATTCAAAAGGGAATATTTATGTAGGAGAAGTTACTAAAACTGAAATGAGTCATCAGTTTAGACAAGAATCTTGGGAAGGTTCTCCTCCAATCAAAGCACGAAGCTTTCAAAAACTAGCAAGAATATAAGGAGGTATTTATGGGGGGATTTACAAGCAATTATTTTCAATCAAATAATTTAAACCTTCATTACATAAATTACAAAACAGATGCTATAAAACCTTTAATTATGCTGCATGGAATGAGGAGTTATGCACAATCATGGAATGATGTTGCTGATCAACTAATAACTGATTTTGATGTTTATGCATTAGACCAGAGAGGACGAGGTGAAAGTGATTGGTCCCCTGATCAAAATTATGATACACAAGCTTACGTTGATGATTTAACAAATTTTATAAATACAAAAGGATTTAATAATCTTTGTTTGATGGGGCATTCTATGGGTGGGGTTAATAGTATCGTTTTTGCTTCAAAACACCCTGAAATAGTTGAGAGTCTTGTTATTGTAGATATAGGCCCAAGCGCCGCTACTTCCACAGGAGGAGCACGTATAAACCAAGAATTAAGTAATACTCCTAAAGAATTTGATAGCTTAGAAGATGTAAAGATATTTTGGAGAAAGCAAAGGCCATCAATATCTGAGCATGCATTAAATGAAAGAGTAAATTTTACCATCAAGCAATTAGATTCAGGAAAATATGGATTTAAGTGGGATGTACAAGGTATAGCAAAAGCTAAAATCCGCGCAGATGGTGAATATATGTGGGATTGTGTGAGAAAAATTAAGTGCCCAACTTTATTGATTAGAGGAGCTGAATCCGATATATTACAACATGATGTTGCTACACAGATGATTAAAGAAAATCACAACATAACATTAATTGAGATACCTGATGCAACGCATTATGTACATGATGATCAATTAAACCTTTTCAATAGAGAAGTAGGTATGTTTTATCAAAGAATTTAAAACAATTTATGGAGAAAAATATGGTTACACCGATATCAGTTAATAAGGATTTATTTGATATAACTCTTACTGATTTTAATCAACAAAAAGTGTCTCTTGATATTTATCGTGGCAAAAAGCTTTGTATTTTTATGTGGGCGTCTTGGTGAGTATGTAGAGCACAATTGCCAGTTTGGCAAAAAATTTATAAGGAATTATTTACAGAAGATGATAGTGTGGAATTTTTATCCATTGCGATGGACGCAATATATCAGGATAAGGTTAAGCATTTTCATCAATCTGCCAAAGCAGAATTCACAACCCTAATTGATACTGATAATAGTTTAAGTAAATTAATGGGTTTTAAAGTTGTACCTAATATATTACTTATTAATTCATATGGTGAATTAGAGTACTGGAAATTTGGGAAAGCTGACATAAGAAATTCATATTACAAAAATCTACTCAAGACATGGCTAAGTGGCAAGAAGTTAAATATTTTACCCAAAGATGATTTTATTAATGCTAATAATCAAAATCATCAATTATCGTTAGGTAAATTTAATGAATATGTAAATAAGGGTAGACTAGGTGTAAATGAAGTAAGAGAATTAGAGCTTGATAACATGATTGTAAGAAAACAATTGTGGGCTAAAGAAAATCCCGAAAAGTTTTACCAAGGAAATATTGATTCTGATTGGCAAAAAAATAATTTAGAGAAGGGGATATAAAGAATGTTTTTTATAACACAATACAACCATTAGGGATTGTGTTATAATATTCGAGTTTCATTTGGCCCGGTGGTGTAGTTGGTCTAACATACCACACTGTCAATGTGGAGATCGGGGGTTCGAATCCCCTCCGGGTCGCCATTCATAAAATATTTCATCTCCATTTCTTAATAATTAAGGAGATATACATGACATTACCACTACAAGGTATTAAAGTTATCGATATGTCCCAAGTCTATTTTGGCCCTGGTGGAGCTGTATATTTAGCCGATCAAGGTGCAGAAGTCATCAAAATAGAGACCATTCGAGGTGATGCTATGCGCCACCGCTATACTTCACCATATTTAACAAAATGGAATATGAGTAAACCATTTTTGTCATTAAATAGAAATAAAAAAAGTATATCTTTGGATATTCGGACTGAAGAGGGCAAAAAAATAGTTTCCGATTTATGTAAAACTACGGATGTTTTTATATTGAATATGCGTCCGGGTACTGAAAAACAATTTGGGCTAGATTTCGAAACTCTGTCTAAAATAAATGATAAACTAATTTATGTTTCTATAAGTGGGTTTGGAAATGAAGGGCCTGACTCCAGTCTCCCAGGTTATGATATAGTTCTTCAAGCAAAATCAGGTGTATTGTCATTAAGAAAATTTCCAGACGGAACTCCAGTACCATACCCAATAATGTTTTCAGACATGTCTGGATGTATGTCGCTTTCATATTCGGTAATGTTAGCACTTTGGGATCGAGAAAAAACAGGGAAAGGCCAAAAAATCGATTGTTCATTATTTAACCAAGCTTTGGCTATGCAAATGCAGCAATTAATCTGGGTAGAAAATGATCAAGGTAATCTTCCAGGAAATTCTCCTTCAGCTATGGCTTCTTGTTACGAATGTTTTGATGGTAAATGGATAGCGATTGTAGTAATGGAATCAAATCAATGGGCAGGGCTTTGTCGAGTATTAGAACTTGATCATTTAATAGAAGATTCTGATTACAATTCTTATGAAAATCGAGTAATAAACGCATCTGATTTAGCCGAATTACTCAGAGGTATTTTCCCAACTAAAGATAGTACATATTGGATAGAAAAATTAAATCAAGAAAGTATACCTTGTTCAATTGTTCAGGAAAGAGATGATTTATTAAAAGATGATCAAGTAATTTCAAACAAAATGATTGTGTCAGATACTCACCCCAAAGTAGGGAAAATAAGTTACGTTATGCCCCCATTTAAAATGTCCGATCACGATTATGTAAAATCTGCTCGTTTACCTGCCCCATTACTAGGGGAGCATACTAAGGAAATATTAAAAGATTTGGGCTATAAAGATGAAGAAATACAATCTTTTCTTGATCGTAATATAGTCAATCAAAATATCGAATGATTATGGTGAGATATTACTCCCTATAATCAAGCTAATTGCTATCATGAATCCAATCACGCATATAATTGTTAAAGCTACTTTTGGCCCAACTTTGAGGACATCTTTAATATCTACTCCTAAACCTATTGCAACCATTGATACTACAAATAAGTATTTTGATAATTGCCGAATCTGATCGCCAACATCAGTAGATATAATATCCACAGACCGTAAAATAGAGAAAAAGATAAATCCTATAACAAACCAAGGGAAATAATTAAAAAGTGAAAAACTTCCAGAGTTTTCTTCTGATTCTTGTTTCGGATTTGAAGATCCAAAGCTTTTAATTAATTGAACAACTACAACGAGCGGTCCTAATAGTATTATTCTTGTAATTTTTACTACTGTTGCAACAGTAGCAGATGTAGCACTAACTGTTGCAGACGCTGCATATACTTGAGCAACTGCATATACTGCCATACCTGCAACAATTCCGTAATGATATTCTGTAATTCCTAAACTTGAAAACAGTAAAGGTAATAGAATAATTTGTGCTGCTCCTAATACAGCACTTATACCAATTACTGCACTGATATCAGTTGCACTAGCTCCTATTATTGGAGCCATTACTGCAACTGCAGAATTTCCACAAATTGAATTTCCTACACCGATTAAAGTGGCAATTTTTTTATTTAATCCTAGTATCAAGTGCCCAACTAAATAGGCAATAATCATACTTCCAATGACACCGAACAAAATAAGCAAAAAAAGTGGCAATCCAGCATCAAAAATATCTGGCAAAAATATACTAGCACCTAGAATCATTACTGAAAATTCGAGTATATGTTTTCCAGCAAATTTAGCACCAGCATTGTACCAATTAGATTTTGGAGAAACATTTTTATATACGATACCAATAATTAAGGCAAGTAATAGGCTATCGATCAATAAATTTTGTACTTGTCGGCTCATTATGAAAATTATGCTTCCTACAATAAAGCATAATAAAAGTCCAGGACCTAATGTTTTTATTTTTTCTTGACTAATCATATTTAACCTCGGTGTATTCTATTATTAGATTGCATTAGTTTCAACATATTTATAACTTTTTCTTTCAATCAATTGCTACTATTGTATTTTGTAATACAATATATTTACTTAAATGATTTTTAAACTTAGATGAGGAATAATTGAAAAAAATAATAGTAACTGGTGGTGCAGGGTTTATTGGATCACATGTAGTGGACCGTTTGATTGTTGAAGGTTTTGAAGTAGCCATACTTGATAATATCTCATCTGGAAATCGGTTGAATATTAATAATGATGCGAAATTGTATGAGGTTGATTTATATAATGGAGATATCAGTTCAGTTATAAAAGACTTTCAACCAAATCTGGTCTTTCATTTAGCTGCACAAAGTAGTGTTTCGGTATCAGAATCGAACCCAACTGAAGATGCTAGTAATAATATATTGGGTTCTTTAAATTTATATCAGGCCTGTAAAAACACATCTGTTGAAAAAATAATATTAAGTTCTACTGGGGGAGCTATATATGGGAATCAAAATGAATTTCCGTGTTCTGAAAATTCTTCCCTTAATCCAATTTCTCCTTATGGTGTTAGTAAACTATCCTCTGAAAAATATTTAGAAGTATTTGCTCAATTATATGGATATCAATATACAATTCTTAGATATGGAAATGTATATGGTCCTAGGCAAAACCCCTCTGGGGAAGCAGGAGTTATTTCAATTTTTGCAGGACTTTTATTAAAAGGAGAATCGGTAAAAATCTTTGGAGATGGTTCACAACAAAGGGATTATATTTATATATCAGATGTAGTAGACGCTAATTTATTAGCGATTAATGCAGCAAATAAATCGATTTATAATATTTCAGCAAATAAAGCAACTTCAGTTATAGAAATCTTTAATATAATTAAATCTTTAACTAAATCTACAAATAATCCTGTTTTTATGCCTAGAAGGAAATCTGATGTTGATAAGATCGTGTTAAATAATTTAAAAGCTACAAAAGAATTGAAATGGATGCCTAAAGTAAGCCTTGAAGATGGTATAGCCAATACCATTAATTATTTAAAAATGAATTAAAGTAAAGTTTCTAGAATTCTAAAAATAGTATCGCTTAATTTATTGGGATCATGATTATTATTTGAATGACTACTCAGGAGATCAGCATTTATGACTTTTATACCATCTATGGGTGAGTATTGTTCAAAAGATAAGTCATGGCTTTCTGAAGTATTTTGTATTTTTGTAGAATTACATATGACGTGAGTAATATCGACATTGGTATGTTTTTTAAATTCTGCTCTATGATCATTTATGGTAAAACCCGAAGTTTCATTATCATTGGTAATATTCGATACAAATATAATTGGCTTTTTTATGCCATTTACTGCTTCTGCTACACCCTTAAATAAGAAATTTGCTATAACACTAGTGTAGAGGCTTCCTGGTCCAATAATTACAGCATCACACTCATCAATCGCATATTTAGCTAATGGATTAATAGTGATATTTGTGGGTTCAATCCAGATATCAGTAATTTTTTCAATATTTTTTCCAATTTCTGACTCACCATTTAATATTTGTTTTGATTTAGTTTGAGCTTTTATAATAGCTTCTGGATTATCTGCAATTGGTAATACTTGACCTTGAATGTTTAATAATAAACCTGCTTTAATTATAGCCTCACTAAAGCTATTTTCTTGCTGGTTTAGTGCTGCAATGAGTAAATTCCCTATATTATGGCCATATAGGTTTGATTCACTTTTAAATCTGTAATTTAGAGTAGATTTATATGAATTATCTAGGTTAGATAATGCCAGAAGACAATTTCGAATATCTCCAGGTGGTGCCATATTATAATCTTTTCTTATACGACCAGAACTACCTCCGTCATCAGTAACAGCGACAATTGCTGTTATATTCACAGTTTTATGTTTTAAGCCTGAAAGTAAATTTGACAGGCCTGTACCTCCACCAATAGCAACAATTTTGGTATCTCTCGACATATATATTCCTATAATTTATCTAAATATTGCATCACAAATTAATATAGAGGTATCATAAGCCTTATGACAAGCCTTAAAACAACAGTGATAGCGATTGATGGACCTGCAGCGTCTGGTAAGACAAGTGTAGGGAAAATTATAGCTGAAAAACTAAATTTCAATTTTTTAGATACAGGTATAATGTATCGTGCAATTACATATGCAGCATTAGATTCTAATGTTGATTTTAAGAATAAAACAACAGTCGGAGACTTTTTAGATCATGTGGATTTACGAATAATTTTTGATGATTCGAGAGATCTTAAGGTTAAATTGAACAATATTGATATCTCCAAATCTTTACACTCTATAGCTATCGACCAAAACGTCTCATATTATTCATCTTTTAAAGAAATCAGAGATTTTCTTGTCAAACAACAAAGAGAGATAGCTAGTTACGATAATACTGTTATGGTTGGGCGTGACATAGGTTCAGTTGTTGTTCCGGATAGTTTAAAAATATTTTTAACAGCATCAATATCTGAACGCGCAAAACGCCGACATAAAGAATTAATTGATTCAGGTGTATCCGCTGAATTGAATGAAATTGAATCTAAATTAGAGAGACGTGATGAACTTGATACTAAAAGAAAAGAATCACCATTAGTTATAGCAAGTGACGCTACAATCGTAGTTAGTGATGGAATGATGCTTGAAGGAGTAGTTAGTTTTATACTAAATAATATATTAGCGAGAAAATTATGATATATAATTTTTTAATTTTCGTAGGAAAAGTTTGTTATAAACTTTTTGCTAAAGTTACTGTTGTTGGAAAACATAATATACCGCAAAAGGGTTCAGTTTTAATCGTTTCAAATCATACAGCTAATTTGGACCCTGCAATGTTGGCTGTTATGCTGCCTAGAACTATAAACTTTGTCGGCAAAACTGAATTATTTAAGTCTAAAATATCAGCATTTTTTATGAAGGGGCTACATGTTATTCCTATACGAAGGTTTTCATTAGACCGGAAGGGTTTAGTACGTGTTTTTGAAGCAATTGAACAAGGTAAGGCTATTGGTTTTTTTCCAGAAGGCACACGAAGTGGACCTTCTGGTTTAAAAAAAGGGAACCGAGGTGCCGCATATATTGCATCAAAGTCTGGAGTTTCAGTTATTCCTGTTGGAATATCAGGTACAAGTAAAATTAATTCATACTTAAGATTCCCTTTCCCTTTTACTAAAATCGTGGTAAATATTGGAGAAGCAATTCATATTGAGGAAAATTATGATCTTGAAATGGGTACTGATATAATTATGAATAAAATAGCTGAATTGCTACCAGAGTCATTAAGAGGTTTATACAAAGGTTAAATTATGTGTGGAATTGTTGGATATTTAGGGTACAGAAATGCTCAAGACGTAATCGTTTCAAGTTTACAAAAACTTGAATATCGCGGTTATGATAGTTGTGGATTAGCTATTTTGAACTCCGAAAATAAAATTGAATATATGAAGACAGCTGGGAAAATCAATGATTTAAAAGAAATGTTAATTGAATACAGAATACCAGGAAATTTTGGTATTGGTCATACTCGTTGGGCGACACATGGCAAACCAGATGATAGAAACGCCCATCCCCATAGTGATGGAGACTCATCAGTATGGATTGTCCATAATGGGATAGTTGAAAATTATCAAGAATTAAAAACTGAATTACAATACAAAGGATATAAATTTAAATCTGAGACTGACAGTGAAATAATAGCGTTTTTGATTTCAGATTTATTAAAACAAGAATATTCCTTTATTGAATCTGTAGAAAAGACTGCACAAATGATAACCGGATCTCATTCAGTTTTAGTTATGGCCGATAAAGATATGCGAAAAGTAATAGGTTTCAGAAAAGGACATGCAGGTGGGTTGGTTGTGGGATATGGAAATGATGAAATGTTTATTGCAAGTGATATGTCAGCAATAGGGGAGTATACTAATAAACTGGTATATCTAGAATCTGATCAATTGGTTATCTTGGATGATAACTCCGCTTCATATAAAGACATTGGTGGTGGATATTTTGAACCTGATCATAGCTTTATTGAGGTTCCTGATACTCATTTTAGCAAAGATGACTTTGATCACTATATGATTAAAGAAATAATTGAACAACCAAGAAGTATTTATAACAGTTTAAGTAATAAAATAATATTTAATGATGACAAAATAGAATTCGAAGACTTTCTTTTGCCAAATGATTTTACAAAAGATATCAACAGGATAATTTTGACAGGTATGGGTACTAGTCTTTATGCATGTGAAGTTGGGCAATATTTTATTGAAAGCCTAGCAAACATTCCATGTCAAACAGAGGATGCTTCTGAATTAAGATATAAAGATAGTCCAATTGATGAAAATACATTGCTTATTTCGGTTACTCAATCTGGTGAAACTGCAGATACGTTAGGAGCGATGTCTTTATTTCAAACTAAAGGTTGTAAACAAATACTAATTTCGAATTCTGTCGGCTCTGCAGCAAGTAGGATTGCAGATATCGAAATAAATATCAATTCAGGAATTGAAATTGGCGTAGCTAGTACAAAATCATTTACAGGATCAATTTTATCATTATTATTTCTGGCGATTAAATTGGGTACGGATAAATCTACTTTATCAATACCTGAAGCTGAATCTTTAATTCTCGACTCTACAAAATTGCCAGATCTGATGAATCAAGTGGTAGAAATGAATCCTCAAATAGAAATGATGGCTAAAAAATACTCTAAATATAATCATTTCCTATATTTAGGGCGAGGATTTAATAAACCTGTTGCATTTGAAGGCGCACTTAAACTAAAAGAAGTAAGCTACATTCATGCTGAAGGTTATTCGGCCGGACAAATGAAACATGGCCCAATTGCCTTAGTTGATAATAATATTCCAGTTATAGCTATGGCATTAACAGATAATTATTACGAAAAAATGAGAAATACAATTCAGGAAATTAAGGCAAGAAGTGGAATTTTAATTGGGCTTGTGACTAAAGGAAATTACGACTTAGATGGATTAATAGATGATGTTATAGAGATACCAGAATGTCCTAAATATTTAACACCTTTCTTAACAATAATACCTTTACAACTATTTTCTTATTATATTGCCTTAGAATTAGGTTATGATGTGGACCAACCCCGTAATTTAGCTAAAACGGTTACTGTGGAATAAAATGGATTTTAATTATACTGAAACACAACAATCCATCATTGAAGCTATCAAATTATTAATGAAAGACTTTAATGATGATTATTGGAGAACATGTGATAAAGAAGGTGCATTCCCGCATCACTTTTATGATGCAGTTGCTAAAGGTGGTTGGCTAGGTATTGCTATGCCCCAGCAATACGGTGGATCAAATCTTGGTATAAGCGAAGCAGCAGTTTTGATGCAAACAATAAGTGAATCAGGCGGTGGCATGTCGGCAGCTTCAAGTATTCATATGAATATTTTTGGACCACATCCTATTGTTGTACATGGCACTGAAGAACAAAGATCTCGTTGGTTGCCGCCTTTGATACAAGGGAAAGAAAAATGTTGTTTTGGGGTAACTGAACCAGACGCAGGTCTCGATACAGGGAGCATTACTACAAAAGCTGAGAAAACCGAACATGGTTATATAATTACTGGACAAAAAATCTGGACATCTACTGCCCAAATTGCGGATAAAATTATGATATTAGTTAGAACTACTCCAAAAGAAGAATGTGAAAAAAATATTGATGGACTAACTTTATTTTACACTGATTTTGATAGGTCAAAAATTGAAGTTATTGAAATCGATAAAATGGGCAGAGCTGCAGTAGATAGTAATCAAATATTTATCGATGGTTTGGAAGTCTCTGAATATGAACGTATAGGTGAAGAAAATAAGGGATTTTATTATTTATTAGATAGCCTGAATCCTGAAAGAATATTAATTGCAGCAGAAGCTTTAGGTATAGGAAGAAGTGCTTTAAATAGAGCAGTGGATTATGCTAAGAATCGTATAATTTTCAATCGTCCAATAGGCAAAAATCAAAGTATACAGCACCCTCTTGCTGAAAACTGGGTCGAATTAGAAGCAGCAGAATTGTTAATTTTAAAAGCAGCATTTCAATATGATAATGGTCAAAATTCTGGGGGACTTGCTAATGCAGCAAAATACTTTGCTGCAGAAGCAGCGTTCAAAGCTGCAAATCAAGCAGTTATGACCTTAGGTGGCATGGGGTATGCAAAAGATTTTCATGTTGAAAGATTATTACGTGAATCAATGATTCCTCGGTTAGCACCAGTCAGTGCACAAATGGTATTAAATTATATTTCAGAACGTATACTTGGATTACCTAAATCATATTGATTGGATAATTATTGATGGATAATATTACACACACATTGCAAGGCATTAAAGTTTTAGATTTAACGCGAGTACTCGGTGGACCTTATGCAACTCAAATTCTTGCTGATCATGGGGCAGAAGTTATTAAAGTAGAACCTGAATTTGGTGATGAAGTAAGAGATTGGGGCCCTCCATTTAATAATAGTATTGCGGCTTATTATATTAACCTTAATCGTAATAAAAAATTAATCTCAATTGATTTACGACAAAAACAAGGACAAGATATCATTCTCAAACTATTAGAAGACTCAGATGTCCTAATTGAAAATTTCAAAACTGGAACAATGGAA